>Ga0209415_10009643_pt1 | contig 16560 bp, 14 predicted proteins | sample PeaSoiSIISIP2007_FD_187696 | JGI IMG/M metagenome (GOLD analysis project Ga0209415, IMG submission 187696) | Peat soil microbial communities from Weissenstadt, Germany - SII-SIP-2007 (SPAdes) (version 2) | ecosystem: Environmental > Terrestrial > Soil > Wetlands > Peat | place: Germany... | reverse complement strand
TCGAGCGTTCGATTGGCTTCGTTGATATCGAAAGACGCCCAGGCGGAGCGATATTCCGGGCGATAGAGTGGGCTTTCCGGCAACACCGTGTTCTGCCCCTCGATCGCCAACCCGAAATAGATTACCTGATTGATCTCGTGGCGATTGGTGGCGAGCGAGAGCGCGCGACGGAAACGCGCATCGCGCACCAGCCCGCGCCACACCGGGTCGTCAACGTTGAGATTGGGATAGAGCGCGAGCTGGCTGCCGGGACCGGTTCGCCACAGCAGCACTTTATAGCCATTGGCCGCTTCGCCGGCCTTGAGAAAGGTATAATCGTCGAAGCTCAGATAGCGCGCCTGAAGATCGCTCTCGCCGGCCCCGGTCTTGGCCGCGATGATCCTACTGTTAGCGATGTTGAACACGACCCGGTCAATGTACGGCAGCTGGTGGCCGGCTCCATCGACGCGATAATAATACGGATTCCTTTCAAACACGATACGATCCGCTGGCAGGCTTGTCTTTAATACCCACGGTTCGAGGGACGGCAAATCGGGGTTGTCATTGCGGTACATCACGTCCATTTTGCTGTGTAATGCCGCCCAGTTTCGGGCCTTAGATTTCTTGACCAAGACATCGAGTTTTTCTTTATCTGCGTACTTGATGTGAAATTGCTTCAGGTAATGGGCGGGAGCATAAATAAACAGCGGGTCTGGTCCGGCCAGCGCCGGCAGAAACAGCGGGTTGGGAATCGACCAGCTGTAGCGGACCGTGTGGTCGTCCACCACGGTGAATTGCGGCGGCTCGCGATTGGGTAAGAGCGCCTCCGGCAAGCCCGCGGGCGACAGCTGCTTATTTTCCGCGACATCCTCGAACCAGTAGCGGAAATCCTCCGCGGTGAACGGCTGGCCGTCCGACCATTTATGCCCGGGCCGCAAATGCAGCGTGAAAATGCGACCCTCCTTGACGTCCACTCCCTCAAGCATGTCGGGGACGATCGCCAAAGCCGGCGTGTAAGCCACCAGCCGGGCATACCCGTAGACCACCATCAACCGTGTATCCTTGGGACTGGCCATCACCATGCGCAGTTCGCCGCCGGGACGGCCGATCGTCTCCAGTTCAGCCAGAGCGGGCTCCTTCGGCACCCGCTGGGCGACCGGCGGCAGCACGCCCTTTGCCACCTCGGCCGCCAGTGAGGGCGTCTCCTGCAACGCGGCCCGCGCGGTCCCTAATAAGGCGGTCACCAGCACGAGCGAGGCGAGCATCGAACAAGCGGCCAATGATTTGCCGTGGCGCAAGCGCATGACCGCCGTCCCGGCGGCAAACGCGTCCGCCCTGGCCATCAGGACCCTCCGGCGAGGCTGGCCTCGCGCAACTGCGCTGCGTCGGGCATGGCGCTCGCTTCGACAAAGTGACCCGGCGCGACGTCGATCAATTGGGCCGGTCGTCCGGGCACGCGCCGGAACGGCTCCGGCCAGACCAAGGGATCGGAGGCCCGCCCCTCCATCAGGCGATTGAAATCGAGGTGGTGTTCCAGGTCCGCTACCGGGATCGCGGCGAGCAGCGCCTGGGTGTAGGGGTGAATCGGGTTGCGGAAGAGTTCGCCGCGCGGGGCAATCTCGACGATGCGTCCGGCACACATCACCGCGATGCGGTCGGCGATATAGTCGACCACCGCGAGGTTATGCGAGATGAAGAGGTAGGTCAGGCCGAGCTTTTTCTGGAGATCGATCAACAGGTTCAAGATCTGCGCCTGGATCGACACGTCGAGCGCCGAGACCGGCTCGTCGCAGATCACCAGCTCCGGCCGCAGCGCCAGCGCGCGGGCGATGCCGATACGCTGCCGCTGTCCACCGGAAAAGCTGTGCGGATAACGCCGCAGATCGCGCCGATCGAGCCCGACGAGGGTGACCAGTTCGGCGACCATATCGAGGCGCGAATGCGCATCGCCGATGCCATGGATGACCAGCGGCTCGGCAATGATGTCGTAGATGTTCATCCGCGGGTTGAGCGAGCCGAACGGATCCTGAAAAATGAATTGAACCCGGCGGCGAAACCCCTTCAACCCCTCGCCGTCAAGCGCCAGGACATCGGTCGGGACGCCCTGGTCGCTGAATGTCACCGTGCCCGAATCCGGCGTCAACGCGCGCAACAGGACCTTGCTCAGGGTCGTCTTGCCACACCCGCTCTCGCCCACCAGACCGAGGCATTCGCCGCGCCCGATCTGCAGGCTGACGCCGTCGATCGCGACCACCTGCATCCCCATCCCGGCGCGGAACAGCCCGCCCTTGCGCAACCCGAAACTCTTGCGGATATCGGTACATTCGAGCAGCGGCCCGGTGGCGTCCGCCGGCCACGCCGGTCGCTGAGCCATCAGATGCGGCGCGTCCCCCGGCGGGATCTCGCGCAGCGGCATCAGGCGCTCGCCCGGCTGCATGTCGAAGCGTGGGACCGCCCGCAACAGCGCCCGCAGATACGGGTGCCGCGCCCGCAGAAAGATATCGTCGAGCGCGCCGCTTTCCATGATCTCGCCGCGATACATCACGACGATTTCCTCGGCGATGTTAGCGACGACCCCGAGATCATGGGTGATCAACAACACGGCCATGCCGAGTTCGTGCTGCAACTCGGCGAGGAGCTTGAGGATCTGCGCCTGGATCGTCACGTCGAGCGCGGTCGTCGGCTCGTCGGCGATCAGCAGCGCCGGTCGGCAGACCAGCGCCATCGCGATCATCGCGCGCTGCCGCAACCCGCCCGACAACTCGAACGGGTAGCTGCGCCAGGCCCGCCGGGGATCGGGAAACCCGACGAGGCGCAGCATGTCGACGGTGAGCTCCTTCGCCTCCGCCGCGCTCCCGCCGCGGTGCAGCCGCAACGCCTCGCCGACCTGATCGCCGATCGTGTGAAGCGGCGACAACGAACTCATCGGCTCCTGAAAGATGATCGAGATCTGGCCGCCGCGGATCGCCCGGATCGCCGGTCCGTCGGCCGGCAGCCGGGTGAGATCGACCGGCTCGGCCTTGCCGCGCGGATCGGCGAACAGGATCGCACCCTGGGTGATCTCGCCATTGCGCGGCAGGATGCGCAGAATACTCTGGCTGACGACCGATTTGCCCGAGCCGGACTCACCGACAAGGGCGATGGTCGAGGCTGGCCGGATGCGGAAACTGACCCCCCTGACCGCCTGGATGAAACGCCCCGGCGCGGCGAATCGGACATGCAGATTGTCGACCTGGAGCACGTCCTTCATTGCCGCGCTCCCGGTTCCGGCAGCCTGATCCCGAGCGCCTCCAGGTTGGCCCGTGTCGCCTCGTTCAGCTCGATCCCGCGCCGCGCCGCGACCACGGCCGCGCGCTCCACCAGCCGATTGAACCCGACAATCCGGCTGTCGAGCCGGACCTTGCTGCCGCCGGCGCCGAGTTCGAGCTGCATCCAGCCGCCGCGCCGGTCGCGCCGGGTCGAGTAATAATTGAGCTTCATGCGGTCGAGTTCGGCCCAACTGATCGTGCAGCGCAGGGCGCCTTGGGCGCGAAGCTCGGTGTCGGTCATCTCGAGGCTCGTTCCGTGACGCAGTACCGTTCGCAGGCCGAAAATGCCAAAGACCGCGGCAAAGCTGCCCAGCACCGTCGCCGCCACGGTGCTGACCGGTTCGGTCGCGAAGACGACGCCAGTCGGCACGAGCCCCGCGGCGGTGCGCAGATAGTCGCCGACCATCGCCGCGGCCGGATAGACATGCCGGGTAACCCCGACGCCGTCGTCATCGATCCCCCCGAGCGGCATCATTGCACGAACTCGCCCGCTGTCACCCAGCGGGCGGCCGCATGAGTGCCAACGAGCGCAGTCAGCCGGTCGAGAAACGCCGCGGTCAGGCCATCCATGATCAGGTGGTGCGTCAGGATCCCGATTGGTCCGGCGGTGTCGCCGAGCCGGTTCGCCCGCAAATAGCTGACCAGCCCACCCAGCGCCGCGGCCGCACCGATAAATCGGCGATCCTGCCGCCACGCCACCAAGTCGACATGAACATCGATGGCGACGAGGTCGGGCGGCATGCTTGCGCTTGTCGGCGATGCCATCGTCGAAATCCCGGTGATCCCGTTCGGCGACAGAAGCGGCAAAAATTCACCGGCGAAGCGGTTCCACGGCGGCACCAGCACAGCCGCCGCGCGGCAGCCGAACAGGGCTTTGAGGCGAGCCCGACCGGCGCCGATCTCGCCGGCGACCGCGGCGGCGGAGCGCCCTTCCGGGAATTCGCTTTTCTTGCCGTCTTTGGCCAGGTTGGCATGCTGCCACCCATGCTGCAGCACCGCGATCTGCGGCCTGCCCTCTAACGCGGCTGCCAGCTCGGGCCGGGCCACTGCCGGGATCACAGCAAGCGCCACCGGCACCTCACCGGTGAGCCGTAAGAGCGCGTCAAGCTGCGGGGTGAACGTCACCGCATCGTCGTCGCGCCACCACAACCCGGCGATGCGCCCGTCCTCCCCCCATCGATCGAGCTCGTCGACGAGATCGGGCCACTCAGCGGTCGTCGCCTGATCGAAGCGCACAAGACCAATCATTGAGCAATGATACCCCGGCTCGAAGCCCCCACGGAACCCCCGGCGGAGGGCTTGGGGGGACGAATCATCGCGCCGATCAACCGGGCCGAACACACCGCGCCGCCGGTGTCGACCGTAACCGTCGCCGGCTCGCGCGAAGCGGCCCGCTCGATCGCAGCGGCAAGGCGTCGCGGCGACAGCACGTCCTCGCGCACCACTTCGACCGCACCCAGCGCAGCCAGCCGTGCGGCGCGCATCGGCTGCTCGGTTTCGCGCCCCGCGGCAAACGGAACGACGACCGCGCGCGCATGCGCGGCCAGGATATCGAGCACCGTGTTGTACCCGGCCTGGCTGACCGACACTCGGCAGCCTTGGAGGAGGCCAACGAAATTATAACAAAATCGCTCGACGACCACCCGATCGGGAAGACCCTTGCCGAGCGCCGCGAAATCCGCTTGCGGAAGGTTGGTGCCGGTGAGGAGACGCCAGGGCAGGTCCGCCAGACATCCGGACCGGCGCGCCCCGAGCGCCGCCCTGAGGAGGGCATGACCGGCCGCGCCGCCCCCGGCGGAAACCACGACCTCGCCGCCTCCCTTTGCCGCGGCGGCGCCCGCTGGCGCAGCGGGCGGACGGACATAGCCGGTGTAGATCACCCGGTCGGCGATGTCGGGCGCCGCCGGAAAGCTCGAATCCAGCGGGATCAGGGCCGGGTCGCCATGCACCAGCACGGCGTCAAAATCGCGGCGGATGCGCTCGGCGATTTCGCGGTGCCGCTGTGGGTCGTCGCGCATCACGACGATATCGCGCACCGAACATAGGAGGCGCGGCCGCGGCGTCGCCGCGCGCACCGCCGCGATCAGCGGCTCCAGCTCAAAGCGAAAGGCGCGGCGCGCAAACGGGAACCCCTCGATGATGACGGCATCCGGCCGCACCCGGGTAAAGGCGGCGAGGAGCGCCTCGCGCCGGTCGTTGCGCAATGTGTCATCGATCGGCCGGCCGGCGCTGTCGACCAGTTCGAAGCGCGCGTCATGCGCGCGCACCGGCGTCAATTGCACCAGGTCGATCGACGGATCTCTTGGCAGATCGACGGGGGCGCCGCCGGAGACCAGCGTCACGGCGATGCCGTCCGCGACGAGCGCTTCGGCGATATGCAAGGCGCGCTGCAGGTGCCCGATACCGAGCAGATGCTGAACATAGAAGAGGACCGAAGCGGTCACGCGACGTACCGGCTTTCAAGCCGCTCGATCGCCGCGGCGAGGCGCGTCGCGGCGATCGGCAGGTCGTGCTCCAGCGCTACCTTCGCGCGTGCCGCCGCCCCCATCGCGGCGCGTGCCTCGCCGCCCTGGATCAGCCGACGCACCGCCGCCGTGAAGGAACCGGCGTCGCCGGGCGGCACCAGTAGTCCCGTTTCCCCCGAGACGACGATGCCACCGACGCCGCCGCTCGCTCCGGCGACGACGGCGAGACCGCTCGCCTGTGCTTCGAGGAGCGCCATCCCGAAGGCTTCGTTGACCGCCGGCCAGACGAACAAATCAGCGTCGGCCAGAGAAGCGGCGATCGCCGCCTCACCGAGTGCGCCGCGGTAGCGGACGCGGGGGCCGAGCGGCGCCAGCGCGGTTTCAACTTCGGCACGGGCCGGGCCGTCGCCGATGATGTCGAGCGACCACGATAAATCGAGGAGCTCGGCCAATGCCGCGCCGAGAAGGCGATAGGAGGCGAGCTTGTCGCCATGGCGCATCATCGCCACCGCAATCAGACGGGGCGAGGGTGCCGGCGGCCCGGCCCGGCGCCGGCCATACCGCTTCGCGTCGAGAAACGGGGAGAGCGCGATCCAGCGCTGCGGGCCGCGCAAGAGCGGCATCACGCAGTCGCGGTCGGCCGGGTTGAGCCCAAACACCGCGTCGGCGCGGCGCAAGGCCGCTTCGACCGCGCGGTGGCCGATCTGCCAGCGCCCGCCGGCCCTTTTCGGCGCCGAGGATGCTTCGGCGATCAGGTAGGGAATACCGAGTGCCGTGCTGACCGCGGGCCCCAGCCAATCCGGTGCCTTGTAGTAGAGGTGATAGGTGAACCACAGCTCGGGTGCGCTTCCGGGTTCCTGGCGCCATCGCCGCACCAGCCGCGTGGCGGCGCTGCGGGCGATCCTGCCGCGGCGGGCCTGCCGCAACGGATTGCCCCTTGTGTCATAGGTGCGCAGCCGCGATGCCACGAACACCTCGTGTCCGGCGCCGCGCAGCGCCTCGCAAAAGAGCTGCGCAATCCGCCGGTCGCCCGACGGCATAGGATGATCGGGTGGCTTCAGCGGCGCATAAAACGCGATCCGCATCGGAACCGGTCGGTTGCGCGGTCAGTCTGCTGCAGCGAAGGCCGCGGTCCGGGCGGCCTCCGGTTGCAGCTCCCCGTGCGGCTCCCCGAGGCCGAAGAGGGCCGCCAGCACGGCGATGCCGCTGGTCATCCCGAACTCCCGCCGGACCCGCGCCTCGCCGGCGGCGGCGAAGCGGGTGCGCCGCGGCGGATCGCGGATAAGGGCTTCGAGGGCCGCCGCCAGCGCCCGCGGATTACCGGGCGGCACCAAGACGCCGGTGCGGCCGTCCTCGATCAATTCGCCGATACCCGGCAGCCGCGTCGCGATGCAGGCGAGGCGCTGGCTCTGCGCCTCCATCAGCACGTTGGGCAGGCCATCCCGGTCGGCATCCCGGCCGATCTTGGCGGCGAGCACAAAGAGATCGGCCTCGCGGTAGGCCGCGAGAACCTCCGGCTGCGGCCGCGCGCCGCGCCACTCGATGCGCTCGGAGAGGCCGAGACGGCGCGCTTGGCGCTGCAGCCGCTTGGCCAGAGCGCCGCCGCCGATATGAACAAAGCGCCAAGCCAGGTCGGCCGGTAAGAGCGCGAGCGCGTCGACCAGATCGTCGTAACCCTTTTTCTCGACCGCCCGACCGACCGACAGGACGATGACCGGACGCGCCGGATCGCCGCCATCGCCGCCCTCGGCGCGCGACCCAGGCGGGCTGAAGCGCTCGAGATCAAGCCCGTGATAGGAAAGCCTGACCGTTCCGGGTTGTGGCGCCAGCTCGGCCAGATGGGCTCGCCCGGCCTCGGTGCAGGTGACCGCCCATTGCGCTGAAGTGAGCTTCTCGCGCTTTTCCCAATTGGGGGTCGTCCAGATATCCTTGGCATGGGCCGATACCGACCAGGGCACTCCGCGCATGATTGCGGCATAGCGCGCCACTGACGCCGGGGTGTGCAGAAAATGCGCATGCAGGTGCCTGATTTCCGGCGCCAGCTCGGCCGCCAACACGACGGCCTGGCCGAACCGGCGGATCCGGTTCGGCGTTGGATCGCGGGCCAGATCCGCCAGCCACCCTCGCCGCGCCCGAGCGTAGCCGGACAGAAGCCGCGCACGGCGCCACGCCGCAAGCACGCGCCGCTTCTCGTCCTTCAGATATTCCGGAAGGTAGAGCACCGGCGCGCGAATCTGGCCATGTACCGGATGATTTGCGCGGTCGGTCGGGTGGCGCAGCGAGACGATCTGGATGTCGAGCCCGCGCTCTTCGAGGGCCCGAATCTCCTGGGCGATAAACGTCTCCGAGAGACGCGGATAGCCTTTGAGGACAAAGGCAACCGGTCCCTCGCGCGGCGGCGGCGATCGGGAAAGTGTCATGAGTTGCCGCGGGCGCGCACGCGCAAGCGTTCCGCCCGGCCCTGTCCCAGCCATTTCTGCGCGAGGCGATTGACGCTTGCCATGCCGTCGAGTAGGCCCGGAATGACCACCGCCGATGGCGGCGGCTGTTGCATCAACTGGAGCAGCGCCGCGGTCATCTGTCGGGGGTCGCGGTCCTCGGTGTCGGGCAACACGGCAACAAGGCCGAGTTCGGCGGCGCGCTGGGCGCGGATGTATTGTTCGAGCCGCGGCGCGGTGCGCGGCACGATCAAGGCCGGCTTGTCGAACGACAAGATCTCGCAGAAGGTGTTGTAGCCCCCCATTGCGACGACGCCGGCGGCGCGTGCCACCAGGTTTTCGAGCCGGGCATCGAAGACGATCGTGCGTACCTTCGGCAACCTTTCGGCGCGCGCCGTGAAGGCAGCCTGGTGATCGGGCAGCATGAACGGGCCGAACACCACGAGCACCGGCGGCAGGCCGCCCGGGTCACTTTCGTAGGCGGCCAGGACCCAATCGACTAGGCCCTCGCCGTCGCCCCCGCCGCCGGCGGTCACCAGGAGGAATTGGCCATCGGGCAAATCGGCGAGCTGCGGCGCCGCCACGGCAACCGGAGCATGACGCCGCAAATACCCGGTATAAACCATGCGCCGGCGCACGCTCGCGGGCAGCTCGAGGCCGGCGAGCGGGTCGCAGATCTGCGGGAGTCCGTAGACCCAGATCTCGTTGTAGTATTCGCTCACAGCCGGGACGGCGCTCTTGCGCGCCCACTCGGTTTCGAGGGCGCTGGGATCGTCCATCACATCGCGCAGGCCGAGGATCAGCGGCGTCCCCCGCCCCCGCAAGAGGTCGAGCGTCGGCCGCATCTCGCCATGCAGTCCGAGCGGTTCCTTGTCGACGATCAGGATATCGGGATCGAAGATGTCAGCGGTATGGCGGATGATCGAGGAGCGCATCGCCAGCGTCTCCTCGATATCGATATGCAGGTTGAGCGAGACATACTCGCCGTTTCGCAGCTTGATTACGCCGGGAATGCGCACAAAATCAACCCGCGAACGGAAATCGAAGCTGCCGATGATCGGCGATCCCGATAGGATGAGCACCGACAACGAGGAGTCGGCATCGACCAGCGAATGCGCGATCGCCCGGCATCGCCGAAGATGGCCAAGCCCAAAGGTGTCATGGCTATAGATCAGGATACGCTTATGATCGCGACGGCCACTCACGCGATTTTCCCCCTGCCGGCCGGCCACACTATGCCACGCAGTAGTAGGACGCGCGCAATGCACTTTTTCCCGAGGCGCCAGCGATGAAGGCGATGACTGCGCTGGCCAGCTCGGCCGAACAGGTGCTGCGCCCCGGGTTCTTTCCCGGCACCGCGCCGCGCTCCGATGCCGCCCCAGCGGTAAAATCGCCGGAACCGGAAAGCGGCGATCTCGAACCGTCGGTCTACAAGTTTATCCTGAAACACAGCAAGCGCCAGCAGCTGATGCTGCTGGCGCTCACCCTCGCCTCGTTCCCGTTCCTCTATTATTCCCTGAAACTACCGAAAGAAATTATCAACCACGCCATTGGCGGGAAGCATTTTCCGCAGGAATTCCTCGGATTCCAATTCGCGCAGGTACCGTACCTGATGTTTCTGTGCGCGATATTCCTGGCGCTTGTTTTGATCAACGGCGGGTTCAAATACTGTATCAACACGCTGAAAGGGCAGCTCGGCGAGCGGATGTTGCGGCGTTTCCGCTATTCGCTGTACCAGCGGCTGCTGCGTTTTCCACCGTCATATTTCCAGAAGACTTCATCGGCACAGATCATCCCGATGATCACCGTCGAATGCGAACAGTTGGGAGGCTTTATCGGCGACGCGTTTGTCCAGCCGGTGTTCCAGGGCGGACAGTTGCTGACGATCATCATCTTCATGTTCATGCAGGATCCGCTCCTCGGCATCGCCGCGATCGCGCTCTATCCGGTGCAAGGCTATGTCATTCCAAAGCTGCAGGCCAAGGTCAACCAGCTAAACAAGCGCCGGGTACGCACGATTCGTCAGGTTGCCGATCGGGTGCAAGAGTCGGCGGCCGGAATCGTCGAGATCCATGCCAACGATACGGTCAAGCTTCAACTGACAGATTTCTCCCATGTTCTTGGAGTTATTTATGATATTCGATTCGAGGTGTTCAAGAGGAAATTTTTTGTCAAATTTCTGAACAACTTTCTCGGCCAGTTGACCCCGTTTTTCTTCTTCTCGTTGGGCGGCTATCTGGTCATTCAGGGCGGTCTGTCGTTTGGCGCGCTGGTGGCGATCCTGGCGGCCTATAAAGATGTCGCCTCGCCGTGGAAGGAGCTGCTCGACTTCTACCAGATCAAGGAAAATTCGCGAATCACCTACGAGCAGATCATCGAACAGTTCCAGCCGGCCGGGATGATCGACGCCAGGTTGCTGATGGAGGAACCCGAAATCGTGGCGCCGCTGACCGGCGATGTGGCCGTCGCCAACCTGTCGCTCGCCGAGGATGACAAGGCCCGGGTCGTCGACGCGGTCAGTTTCACCGTCGGGCTCAACGAGCATGTCGCGATCATCGGCCAGAGCGGCGGTGGCAAAAGCGAACTGGCACTCCTCCTCGCGCGTCTGGTCCAGCCGACCGGCGGGCGGATTACGATCGGCGGCCGGGATTTGGCCGATCTGCCGATCGCGGTCGTCGGCCGGCGGATCGGCTATGTCGGCAATACGCCCTATGTTTTCACCGGAACCTTGCGGGACAATCTGCTGCTCGGGCTGCGCCACCGCCCGGTGCGCCCGGCAGAGTATGACGAAGCGACGACACGCCGCCGGGTGCGCCAGCTCCACGAGGCGCGCAGCTCCGGCAATATCGATTTCGATCTGCATGCCGATTGGGTCGATTACGAAAGCGCCGAGGTATCCGACCCCGCGGGGCTCACACAGCGCATTGCCGAGGTGCTGGCGCGCCTCGACTTCGAAGACGATATCTACACCCTCGGGCTGCGCGGCCGGCTCGATCCGGAGGAGGACCCGCAGGTTGCCGAGCGCCTGATCGAAGCCCGCCAGGCGCTCGCCCGCAGGCTCGTCGCCGACGACATCACCAAACTCGTGGAAACCTATGACCCCGAGCGCTTCAACACCAATGCAACGGTCGCCGAAAACGTGCTGTTCGGCACCCCTATCGGTCCGGTTTTCGACTTCGAGTCGCTCGCCGAAAATACTTATCTCTTGCATGTGCTCGACCAGGTCGGTTTGACCGACGATCTCGTCGAGATCGGCCGCCAGGTGGCCGCGACGATGACCGAGATGTTCGCGGGCCTGCCGCCCGAGCACGAATTTTTCGAGCAGTTCAGTTTCATCAGCGCCGGCGATCTACCCCAATTCTCCGCCATCCTGACGGCAGCCGAGAGCGGCGGCACGAAGGCGCTGGCGCCCGAGCAGCGCCGGAAGCTGTTGTCGCTGCCGTTCAAGCTGATCGCGGCACGGCATCGCCTCGATGTCCTGGACGACGCGACGCAAGAGCGGCTGCTCGAAGCCCGCCGGGTATTCCGCGCGGAGCTGCCGGATGAAGCGCGGGGTCAGATCGCGTTTTTCGATAACGACCGCTACAACGCCGCCGCCTCGCTCCAGGATAACGTCTTGTTTGGCAAGATCGCTTATGGCGAGGCCGAGGCGGCGACCCGGGTGCCGCAGGTCCTCTCCGAGGTGCTTGACTCCTTGTCGCTGCGCGCGGCGGTCATCGACGTCGGGCTCAGTTACCATGTCGGCACCGCCGGCTCGCGTCTGTCGGTAGCCCAGCGCCAGCGCACCGCGATCGCCCGCTCGCTCTTGAAGCGTCCCGACTTGTTGATCCTCAACGAGGCGACGACGGCGCTCGATGTCGCGGCGCAGGCGAAGGTGACCGAGGGGGTGCGGCAGGAAATGGCCGGGCGCGGCCTCTTCTGGGTGCTGCATCGCGCCAGTCTGGCGCGCGATTTCGACCGTGTGCTGGTGATGAGCGGCGGCAAGCTGCAGGAGCAGGGCCGCGTTGCCGAGCTGGATCCGAAGAATTCGCTAACCGCCCTCTTGATCGCGGCGGAATGACAAAGCGCAGCGCGCCGGTAAGAACGGGAGGAAACAGGTGAGCTTGCAGCAGGAATTCGAGTTTCTTCGGCGGGTGCCGATGTTCTCAGAGATCGAGCCGGCCAAGCTTAAGCTGCTCGCCTTCATGAGCGAGCGGGTCGGCTTCGATCACGGCAAATTCCTTTGCCACCAGGGCGATCAGGCCGACGCAGCCTATCTGATCATCGAAGGCGAAGCCGACATCATCCTCGAGGGACCCGCCGGGCCGGTCACCGTCGCCACGCTCGGCGCCAACGACATTGTCGGCGAGATGGCGATATTGGGCGATGTGCCGCGCAACGCTTCCGTTCGCGCCAAGGGCCCGCTGGTGGCGCTGCGCATCGCCAAGGACCCGTTCATGCGCATGGTGCGCGAATTCCCCAGCATGGCGGTGTCGATCATGCAGGAATTGGCGCATCGCCTCGATACGACCAACCAGCACCTGCTCACCGCGACCTCTGAGGTGCGGCGCCTGCGGGAAGGCGTGGGGGCGACGCCGGCCGAATGAGCCGGCTCGACAGCTTCATCCGGCGATTGGAGGCACAGCGCGCCTGCCTCGACCGGGCCGCCGAACTGGTGTGTGACCTCGACGGCTTCGTGCTCGAATTGGGGCTTGGCAATGGCCGGACCTATGACCATTTGCGCTCGCTGTTCCCGGAGCGGGCAATCTATGTGTGCGAACGCCAGGTCGCCGCGCACCCCCTGTGCGTGCCGCCAGCCGAAATGCTGATCCTCGGCGACATGCGCGAGACGCTGACGGCGGCGCAGGGCTGGCTGGGCGGTCGGGTCGCCTTCGCCCACCTCGATGCCGGGACGGGCGATGCGGCGGCGAACCGGGTCTTGGCCGAAGAGCTGACGCCGAGCATCGTGCCGCTATTGTGCAGCGGGGCGGTGCTGGCGGCCGATCCGGCGATCGAATGCCCCGATCTCGAAATGCTGCCGCTGCCAGCGGGCGTCGCGCCGGGCCGCTATCATCTCTATCGCCGGCTTTAACGCCCTCGGCGGCTTGATCGCCGGGTCTCAGGCGCTGAATTCGACCATCACCGGAACGTGGTCGGAGGCCTTGTCCCAGTCGCGGCTGTCGCGATGGATCCTCGCCTCGGCGAGCGAAGCTACGAGCGGCGGCGTCACCCAGACATGGTCGAGGCGGCGGCCACGGTCAGAAGCTGCCCAGTCGCGGTTGCGGTAGCTCCACCACGTATAGAGCCGCTGGTCCTGCGGGACGAAATGCCGGACGGCGTCGACAAACCCGCCGGCCCGCTGCAGCGCCGCGAGGCGCTCGACCTCGATCGGGGTGTGGCTGACCACGGTCAATAACTGCTTGTGCGACCACACATCGGTTTCGAGCGGCGCGATGTTGAGGTCACCCACGGCGATCATCGGCCGGGCGGCGCCACGCTCGGCGGTGAACCAGGCGGTCAGCTCATCGAGAAACTGCAATTTGTGGGCAAATTTCGGGTTGGCGTCGGGGTCCGGAATATCGCCCCCGGCGGGAACATAAATGTTGTGCAGTTCGGTGCCGCCCGGGAGTTCGACGACGCCATGGCGGCAGTCGGCGCGCGCGCACCATGACCGCGTCGTCGCCGAACTGAACGGCAGGCGCGACAGGATGGCGATGCCGTTATAGCCCTTCATCCCATGCACCAGCATGTGGCGATAGCCGAGTGCCTCGAACTCGGCGCGCGGAAACAATTCGTCCGGGGTTTTCGTCTCCTGGAGGCACAGGATATCCGGCTGTTGCTCCTCGATGAGCCGGACGGCAAGCCCGATGCGCAGCCGCACCGAGTTGATGTTCCAAGTGATCAGACGCAAGGACTACACCCCTCGTCACGCTCGCAGCACCAGCGCGACAATGCGTCGGCGCGCGGGCGACGACAAGCGAAGGCCACAAAAACGGCGCCCGGTCGGGGGGGATGACCGGGCGCCTGCTTGTCAGAAGCATTCGGGGAAAAATTCCGGACCGTAGGGGAGACGGGCCGGCCACCAGAGGGCTTTGGCGCCCTCTCTGCCTCTGGACCCCAGAGATAGGTATCGTGCCGTCGGCCCGACAATGCGAATCCTGCATGCGCTGTCGGCGAAAACGCATACAGCAGCCGGGAACTTCAGCGAGTTCGCGTCATGCGGCGCGGCGGTTTGACGCAGCTCCCGCGATGATTGCATGGCAGGCTTGCGCGAACGCGGCGAACAGCGCCCGCGAGAACGGATTCTCCAGCACCTTGTATTCGGGGTGCCACTGTACGCCGACGACGAATCGGGCCCCAGGAAGGCTCACGCCCTCGATCTGCCCATCCGGCGCTACCGCCTCGACGCAGAGATCGGGAGCCGGCCGGTCGATCCCCTGCCCGTGCAGCGAATTGACCATGATTTCCTCAGCGCCGGCCAACCTGGCCAGGACCCCTCCCGAGCCGAGGGCAACGCTGTGTGCCGGGCCGTAGCGCTCGTCGAGCGTCATCGGCCCCTTGCGGCGGCGGTGGTTGAACCGCTCGGGCATCTCGAAGATCCGCTGGTGCAGCGTGCCGCCGAGCGCGACGTTCAACTCCTGAATGCCGCGGCAGATCGCCAGCACCGGCAGGTCGCGGCGCACAGCCTCGCGGATCAACGGCAACGTCGTCGCATCGCGATCGGGATCGTGCAGCGTCCCCTCCATGCTGGGCGGTCCGCCGTACTGGTAGGGCTCGACATTGGAGGGGCTGCCGGTGATCAAGAGGCCGTCGAGGCGGTCGAGCACGGCGCCGCAATCGATCTTCGCGCCGACCGCCGGGATCAGCACCGGCACGCCGCCGGCCGCGTCGATGACGGCCTGCGGATAACGGTCGCTGACCGTATGGAACGGCCGCTCCCAGATCGGGCGGACGCAGCAGGGAATGCCAATAAACGGGAGGTTGCGACCGGACATTCAGTCTCGCTCTTGGTGATGCTTCAGCGATTCGCGCCGCTGAAGAGATATTGATATTGGAACAGCGTGGGGTCGAGCGCCATACCGAATTGCACATCGTCGAGCGTCACGGTGGTCGTCTTCCCTTGCTGGTCGACGACGATCCATTGTCGGAACGTCAGTGGATTTTCGGTAAAGACGAGGGTCAGCGAGCCGGCGTCAGGCTGCGCGTTCTCTACCACCGTAGCGCCAACCGTGGTTGCGACACGCTGCAAGGAGGTGATGGTCACGTCAGAGCCAAAGCTGATCGGGTCACGCAGAAGAAACCATGCCGGTGTCGATCGGAGCTCATATTTCGAGACTTGGCTCAATTCCTTGTCCCAATAATACACATTAGTACTGTCGGCAAGCAGCGTAATCGGATTGGGTGGGTCGTATTCGAAGCGCATCCGCCCCGGGCGTGCCACCCATAACTTGCCCTCACTGATTGCTCCATTGTCGGCGACCTGCCGAAAACGCGCGGTCATCGTGTGGATGCCGTTGAGATAGGCGGCCATGCGCTGCAATTCGAGAGTATCCGCTTGGGTCAGCGCGGCCGGCGTCGGCGCTGCCCGCGCAGTGGTCGCGCCAATGAGCAGCACGAGCACTGCGGCGAGTGGGCGGCAGCGTTGCAGAAACCAAGGCATCAGATTCCCTTTTCTTTGGCTCCGCTCTCTTGTGCGGCTGGCGAGGACATGGCCCCGTCGCGACCAGGGTCAATGCGGCCCGATCGCCGGCACAGCACCGCGAGGGCTGGCCACGTCGATCAGCCGCGGCGCATAGTCGCGCAAGACGGTCGCTGCGGGAATCGGCTCCCGGCATCGGCGCGAGACACCGGAACGGACATGCCGCAATGCTGAGATCCTTGGGATTGGGCCTCCTCCTCGGCGCCGGGCTCGGGAGCGCCGCGTGGGCGCAAGGCTCGGCCAAATTCGACGGCCAATACATGGGAGAACTGACCCTGACGGGAATAATCAACGGCGACTGCACCGAGCCGCCGCTGGGTTCGCTCTACCCGCTGACCATATCGCGGGGTGACGTGCGCTTTGCCTATCTCCCGCGCTTCGGCACCACATTAACCGGGAAGATCGGCGCGAACGGGCTTTTCAAAGCCTCCAGCCGCGTGCCCCAGGGTGTCATCCAGATGACCGGGCGCATCCAAGGCAACAGCATTTCGGCCGATATCGTCTCTCCCAGTTGCAGGTACGCCTTTCGCACGAAGGACTAGGGGTGGTCGGCGCGCGTCGGGATGGGCGGCTCAATCCATGCCGCGGGCGAGAACCTCGCGCTTGCCGACGTGGTTGGCCGGGCTGACGACGCCGTCGGCTTCCATCCGCTCGATGAGGCGCGCGGCGCGGTTGTAGCCGATCTGCAGGTG
>Ga0209415_10009641_pt1 | contig 16562 bp, 8 predicted proteins | sample PeaSoiSIISIP2007_FD_187696 | JGI IMG/M metagenome (GOLD analysis project Ga0209415, IMG submission 187696) | Peat soil microbial communities from Weissenstadt, Germany - SII-SIP-2007 (SPAdes) (version 2) | ecosystem: Environmental > Terrestrial > Soil > Wetlands > Peat | place: Germany... | reverse complement strand
TGGAATCCAATGGAAGCAAAGGCACAGTGTTCAGCGTTTGGGCCCCGAATGCGCGGCGCGTGTCGGTGATCGGCGATTTCAATGGCTGGAATCCGCAATCCCATCAACTCCAGCCTCGCGGCTCTTCGGGAATCTGGGAAGGGTTTATCCCCGGTGTCGGCAAGGGGACGCTGTACAAGTTCCACATCGACTCCACCCAACTTGGTTACCAGATCGAAAAAACCGATCCCGTGGGACTTTTCACGGAGCAACCGCCGCGCACCGCCTCGGTGGTCTGGGACCTCGATTACGCCTGGAACGATGCAAGCTTTCTTGAACAGCGCGCGGCCGCGAACTCGCTGCACGCACCCATGTCGATTTACGAGGTGCATCTCGGATCCTGGATGCGCATCCCCGAAGAGCACAACCGTTCGCTCACGTATCGTGAGATCGCGCCTCGCCTCGCCGACTACGTGAACAAACTGGGTTTCACGCACGTCGAACTGCTTCCCATCATGGAGCATCCCTTCTACGGTTCCTGGGGATATCAGACGACGGGCTACTTCTCTCCTACGTCGCGTTACGGCACGCCACAGGATTTCATGTATCTGGTGGACTACCTGCACCAGCACGGGATCGCCGTCATTCTCGATTGGGTGCCGTCGCACTTCCCTTCCGACGGGCACGGCCTGGCTTTCTTCGACGGCACCCACCTGTTCGAGCACTCCGACGCGCGCCAGGGGTTCCATCCCGACTGGAAGACTTTCATCTTCAATTACGGCCGCAGCGAAGTGCGCAGCTTTCTGATGTCGAGCGCGATGTTCTGGCTCGACAAATATCATGCCGATGGCTTGCGCGTGGACGCCGTCGCCTCCATGCTCTACCTCGATTACTCGCGCAAGCAGGGAGAGTGGATTCCCAACAAGTACGGCGGCCGCGAGAACCTGGAAGCCATCGACTTTTTGCGCCGCTTCAATCTGGAAGCGTACAAAGAGCATCCCGACATTCAAACCTACGCCGAAGAGTCAACCTCGTACCCGATGGTGTCGCGGCCCACCCACCTTGGCGGGCTGGGATTCGGCTTGAAGTGGGACATGGGCTGGATGCACGACACGCTCCAGTACTTCAGTCAGGACCCGATTCATCGGCAGTATCACCACAACAAATTAACTTTTCGGATGCTGTATTCATTTCACGAAAACTTCGTTCTGCCGCTGAGCCATGACGAGGTCGTGCACGGGAAAGGATCGCTGATCGGCAAAATGCCTGGCGACGAGTGGCAAAAATTTGCCAATTTGCGGCTGCTATTCGCCTACATGTTCGCCCAACCCGGCAAGAAACTGCTGTTTATGGGCTGCGAGTTCGGCCAGGTCAGCGAGTGGTCCCATGATCGCAGTCTCGACTGGGACGTGCTGCAATATCCGGTGCATCGCGGACTGATGAACTGGGTGGAGCAACTCAACCGCCTCTATCGCAACGAATCTGCCCTCCACTGGTTCGACAACGATCCTCAAGGGTTTGAATGGGTGGATTGCAATGACGCCCCGATGAGCGTGGTCTCGCTGCTGCGCAAAGGTAAGGACGGCGACAATCCCGTGCTCATCGCGTGCAACTTCACGCCCGTGCCCAGGGTGGGATACATGGTGGGCGTGCCGAGCGGCGGCTACTGGAAAGAGCTTCTCAACAGCGACGGCCGCGAATATGGAGGAAGCGGGATGGGCAATATGGGAGGCACAGAGGCGCTTCCGGAAACAACCCACGGACGGCCGTATTCGCTGCGATTGACACTGCCGCCGCTGGGGGCTCTGTTTCTGAGAAAAGCGTAGACACGGGCTATTACGAATCAGTGGCGCTCCGAGGCCTGACTGAGACCGGACGGGCCGTCAGGGCTTCCACACTCCAGCATTCTCCACCATTTCTTCCAGTTTCGCGCTCTTCAGAATTTCGCCCACCGCCTGATGATCGATGTGCGGAGCAATGGGCGCTTCGCTTTGCGCGATGGCGTAGGCAGTGACTGCCACAATCGCCTCGCCGGCTTTGAAATCGAGCACGTCGACTTTGTCCAGCGTGTCGCTTGATTTGTGATGGATCTCCATGTAGTGCGACATGTCCACCGACAAATCCAGCGCTGGAATTCCCTGCAACATGAATGGACCATGATCCGTGTTGTAGGTCGTTTCCATCGAGAGCTCGCCGCCGTTCAGGTCTTTTAACAGGCCGTCGCTCCAGGGCTGCATGGCTTTTTTCAGATCCTCGCGGCCCTCTACCTTCCATCCCTTCGGGTGTCCTGCGCCGTTGTCGGTATTCAGAACCGCCACGCAATCGCTCAACTCGCCCTTGTGCGTCTGGGTGTAGGCATACGATCCGAGCAGCCCCTGCTCTTCTCCACCCCACAGCGCCAGCCGGATGCTGCGCCGCGGCGCTTTGCCGAGCGCCATCAGCGCACGCCCGATTTCGAGGACGCTGACCGCGCCGGTGCCGTTGTCCTGCGCGCCGGTACCGAAGTCCCAGGAGTCCAGATGAGCGCCGATCAGTATCCACTCGTCGGGCTGCTCGCTGCCTCGAATCTCGGCCACCACGTTGTTGACCGTCGTTATTCCCGATGTCCTGTTCTCGATGGTCAATTGGATGGTGACGGGACCGCGCTCCAGGTCTCGTCGAATGAGTTTCGCGTCCTCCATGCCGATCTCGGCGGCGGGCAGCGGATACATCTTCGCACCCCAAAAACCATCGTGCGCATTCAAGACGTTGTTCTTCTCGCGATCGGCGGTGATCACGGCCAGCACGCCCGCCTTTTGAAACGTGAGCGCTGCCGACTCCAACTTCGGCATGGCTTTCCCGTAGCCCTCAGCCATGATCTTGCTCGTGTCCAGAAGAACGATTTTCCCTCGCAGATCCTCTTTCCGGGATCGCAAAGCATCCGGTTCCAGGTCGGCAACGAGCACCACCGTACTCTGCACTCCTCCTGCTGGAGTTGACGGCGCCCAGCCTATCGAGGCCAGGGTCAGCGGCCGCGGCAGCGGCGCCAGGATGGACCCACTGGCCGTTCCCCGCTGCCAACCCGCTGGAATCGTGAACGGCTCCAGCCGGACGTTGGTGATCCCGTAGCTGCGGAACTTGGCCGCAGCCCATTCCGTCGAGCGAACGTAGGCTGGGGAGGCCGTCAAGCGCCCGCCTATGCCGTCGGCGAGTTCGCCCAGGGTGGTCATCGACGGGCCGTTGTAAATTGAAGCCGCCAGTTGGTCGGTCACTGGCTTGATCTCCGACGGCGGCTGCGACCACGCGAGCAGCGGCATCGCCCACCACAGAGACAAGACAAACGCACGACGCAACTTCATCATTCCTCATTCCTCCGAGCGTGACATTTCTAATTCCGCTTCGCCAAGCGAAGGGGCATTCTCTACGAACGCAGCGTGTATTGCAAATCTCGCGACCTGAACGGTCATGAGTCATGTGGTGGAGCTACGGGCGTCTCGCCTGGCCGGGGCGGGGACGCCCGACGCTCGACTGGCAATCACGCGGCGCCCCCTCTCATGCTAGACTCGCAACGAGTACACCAACCTTGCGGATGCGCATCCTCACCCGCTACATCCTGGGAGAAGTCGTCTCCCACGCCTTGATCGGCGCGGCTGTTTTCACCTTCGTTCTTTTTACCCGAGACCTCGGACGCATCCTCGAACTCGTCGTGCGCAACAGCGCTCCGTTGCCGAGCGTGGCAGAAATCTTCTTCTTCACGATCCCGGTCGCGCTGACTTACACGATTCCCATGGGCGTGTTGGTCGGCATCCTCATCGGACTCAGCCGCCTGGCCGCGGACAGCGAAGTTACCGCCATGCGTGCCAGCGGCCTGGGGGTGTGGACTTTTCTGCGGGTGATTTCAATCTTCGTGGTGGTGGCCTGGCTGGTTGCGCTGGGCAACAGCGTCTATGTCGCGCCGCGCTCGCTCGCCGCCCTGGGAAAACTCCAGGACAACCTCAAGTCTTCGCAAGCCTCTTTCGAAGTCCAGCCACGGGTGTTCTACGAGGGATTCCCGAAGATCATCCTCTATGTGCAAGACGTGAAGGCCATGTCCGGCGGAGCACTCTGGAAAGGCGTATTCCTCGCGGATTTGACGGACCCGGCCGCACCCCGCGTCAGCCTGGCACGCGAAGGCCTGTTGGTAAGCCAGGGGCCGGATACACTCGACCTTCATCTCACCAACGGTTCCACTCACGAAAGCGATCCCAAGAATCCCGACCAGTACCAGATCTCCACATTCCAGACCACCGACATTCCGATCCAGATTCCCGCATCGCAAAACAATCAGGAACACGAACCGACATCGCTTGGCGAGATCAAATTTGCAGAACTGCTGCGGGTCGCGCGAAGCGCCGACCCGGTCACTCGCCGCTGGCACCTGATCGAATACCATCGCCGCCTGGCGTTGCCGACCGCTAGCATCGTTCTGGCCCTGGTGGGAATTCCTCTCGGTCTCTCGTCGAAAAAAGGCGGCAAGTCCAGCGGATTTGTCATCACGATTCTGCTGGTCTTTCTCTACTATTCGATTTCTTTGATTGGAGTGTCTTTTGCGCGCCAGGGACGCCTTTCTCCCGCCGCCGGGGTATGGCTAGCCGATTTTGTATTTCTTGCCGGAGGCGTTTTTCTGCTGTGGCAATCGGAACGCCGCCCCATCGAACTGATTGCGGTCCGCTCGTGGTTCAAAACATCAGGGTTGAAGGCGTGGAAGTCCCAGGGTTCGTGGTTCGGGACGGCGGCGCCCAGCCTGCCGGCAGCAGGAACCGCACTCAACGGTGAGTCCCGCCAAGGGGACCGCAAAGCCGTCTTCAGGCGAGTGGCCACGCGCCGCCGCTTGTTCAATCTTCATTTTCCGACCATCCTCGACGATTATGTGCTGCGCGGCTTTACCCTCTACTTCGCCATGATCGTCGCCGCGTTCCTGATGCTGTTGCTGGTGTTTACGTTGTTCGAATTGCTGAGCGACATTCTTCGCAATCAGATCTCGCCATTCACCGTGGGCGAATACCTGCTGAACGTAGTTCCCTATTTTCTTTACACCACCACGCCGCTCAGCATGCTGCTGGCGGTGCTGGTTACGTTCGGACTGCTGCAGCGCTCGAATGAGATCACGGCCATCAAGGCCACCGGCGTGAGTCTTTACCGCATCATCGTGCCGGTGCTGATCGCCTCCACCCTGGTGGCGGGAATTCTGTTCTTATCCGATCAGCTCTATCTGCCCTACACCAACAAGCGTCAGGATGCGCTACGCAACCAGATCAAGGGCAAACCGGCGCAGACCTATCTTCGTCCCGATCGCAAATGGATCTTCGGGCAGCACTCGGACATCTACTACTATCAATTTTTCGATCCCGACCGTGATGTGTTCGGCGGGATTTCGGTGTTTCAGTTCGATCCGCACACGTTCCAGATTACACACCGCATCGCGGCCGACCGCGCTCACTGGTCGAACCCCATGCGCCGTTGGGTATACGAGCAGGGATGGGAGCGCAGCCTGAGCGGCTCCGCCATCGAGAGCTACCGCAAGTTCGACGCAGCCACCTACCCGCAACTGGCGGAAGCGCCCGCCTACTTCAAAAAGGAAATCAAGCAATCGTCGGAGATGAGCTACGACGAATTGCGGCGCTACATCTACGATCTTGAACAGAGCGGCTTTGACGTGGTACGGCTGCGCGTGCAACTGCAAAAGAAGATCGCCTATCCGTTGATCACATTGGTGATGGCCATCCTGGCCATTCCCTTCGCGCTTTCCGCGGGCAAGCGTTCGGCGGTAGCCGGAGTTGCGACCGCAATCGGCATCGGCGTGGTCTATTGGACGATATCGGGCTTGTTCGAGGCGATGGGCAATTTAAGCCAGCTTCCACCCGCGGTCGCGGCCTGGTCCCCCGATTTGGTCTTTGGTTTTATCGGAGGCTATCTGATTCTTCGAATGCCTACCTGAGAATTGGATCATCTGACCATCGGGTGATCGAAACGTTCAGGGTCAGACGGTTTTCAATCGCCCGATGACCCGACTGACCTTGCTAGTGCACGGCTATCCCGCTTGGCGTCGCCGGGGCCATCACCGTGATCGGGTTGCTCATCGCTCCGCTTGTCGTGTTCAGCGTAAGGCTTATGAGATTACTTGCCGCACCGTTGGACACGAACAGAAACTGACCCGTGTTGTTTACGCTCGGGTGCAGGGCGAGCGCGCCCGGCTGCGATCCGGAGCCGGTCGAAAAGTTCGCCGGGTTTAGGGCCGTCAAAGTGCCCACCGAGGTGCCGATTTGAAAGCCAAAAATCTGGCTGGTGCCCTCGCTCACCGCGTAGAGAAAATTGTTCGTCGGATCCACCACCATAGCCACCGGATCCTGTCCCGCCGAAACGCTGCAATTGGGTTGAGGGGGGCAAGTCAGCGGAACCATGAGGTTTTGAGCCACTTGCTGCTGCGAGCAGGCGGTATTCTGCACTATGCACACCTGAAACGGATTCAGGGCTCCGGATCCAGAGCCCTGATTGCCAACATACACGAACAGGCCGCCTCCGCTCCCCCCGCCGGCCGGGTTGGTGTTGACCGCCTGCACCGAGATCGGATTGACCGCGGCGACGGTATAAGGCGAATTGGTTTGCTCGGTTAGGGCGCCTGCGGAACTCACGGTATAGACGCTTACTGTATTGTCGTTGTGGGGGATGCCGCATCCTTGCGCGCATATGTCGAGATTGTTGGTCACGAAGAGAAATTCCTCGGCAGTCCCTCCAACCGGAGTAACGGTTATGGCCGAAAGCGCGGTCGGACTTTTGCTCAAGTAGAACGGACTGCCGCTTTCCGGTGTCAGAGTCGTAGAGCCGGGCTTCATGCCAAACACCGTGATGGATGGACAACCCGCATAAATCGGATCACTCGGATTCAACGTGCCCACTGGCGGGCAATTCGTCGGCGATGGATACACACCCTGATCGATCACGAACAAGAATTGTCCGGCCGCATCCCTCGCCATGGCTACCGCCGTGTCGTAGCCAGTACAGGGAGTCGGGACATTTATGCACGTCCAAGTTACCGGCGTGCTTGACGCTGAAAGGCCGCCATCCGAGTTCACTGTGTAGCTGTAAATCGAAGGTGCAATTGGGTTGTTGGTGGAAGGCACACACTGCGTACCCTGAAGGAAACACGGAATACCCTGATTCAGAACGAATGCAGTCGCGCCGGTCGGATCGAGCAAAATATCCAATGGGGCCCCGCATTCACCGGGCATACTACACGTATTCGCGTTCGAATTGACCAGCGACAGGTTGCCGCTGTTCAAATCGATGTCAAAGAAACTCACATTGTTCCCTACCCCGTTGGTTCCCTGGGTCAGCACGTACAAGACGCCCGAGGGCCGGGACGAGGAACTACCACAATTGAGCAGAAACAAACTCAGAGCGCACATGCCCACGAGCGCAACGACCAGACTTATTTTCTTCGACATCTGTTCTCCCAAAGGGTCCCCGAGCGGCGCGCTTTTCGCCGATCCGGCAGTCAGCCGCTTCCTCTCCGCGGGCGATGCCCTGCCAGCCGTCACGGAAACCGAAGCTTGTGGCTGAAATATATTTGTGTATCAGGAATGAGCGGGAAGAGCAAACCCGGAAGCCGCCGGAATCCGGATTTCCACCTCTAACCCACCCTCTTTGCGGTTGGATGCGCGAAGCTGGCCACCGTGCAACCTGATGGCCCGGTCCGCGATTGAGAGGCCCAGACCCGCCCCCCCGGTTTGCCGGTTGCGGGCGTCGTCCAGCCGATAGAAGGGCTCAAATATCTTCGGTAGCGCTTCGTCGGGAACTCCGGGACCGGAATCGAGTACGCGAACCACTATTTCCTCGCCAGTCGCCGAATGCTGCCGCTCCAGCCGGACCTCCACTGTGGTGCCTTCAGCAGTATAGCGCGTGGCGTTGCGCACCACGTTTTCCACCGCGCTGCGCAGCAGGTCGGGGTCGGCATCGACCAGGAATTCGTCGGCGGCGTCGGCTGTAACTCGACAGCCTCGCCCCGGCGTCTCATACTCGGCATCGTGCGCCACCTGCTCGACCAGTTCGCGCAAAGACAACCTGGTCTTTCGCAGGCCATCGGCGCCCGACTCCAGCCGCGAAATTGTGAGCAGGCGCTGAATCAGCTGATTCAGGCGGTCAGCTTCGATTTCGATTCGATTCAGCGAGCTTTCAATTTCCGGCGCGTTCTCGGGCGTGGCCCGTTGCCGGGCCAGCCCGAGCGCCACACTCAGCCGGGCGAGTGGAGATCGCAGTTCATGCGACACATCCTTGAGCAGCCGGGATTGGGAATCCACCAGACTTTCGATCCGCTCGGCCATGCGATCAAAATCGCGCATTAACTCCGTCAGTTCGTCGCGCCGGCCACCCACGGGGGCACCGGTGCGGGCGCTCAAGTCTCCCGCCGCCAGTCCCTGCACGGCCCGCCGCAAACGGGTCACCGGACTGGTCACCGACCATGACAGCAGGTAGCAGACCAGTCCCGACAAAATTACCGCGATACCGAGCAGATAAATGTCATTCGGCCCGAAAAATGGCCGCGGTCCCGGCGGCAGCTCCAATACCATCGTGTATCGTTTTCCGTCGAGCGTCAGGGCCTGCCGTACGATGCGGTCCGGCGTAAAACTGTCCATCCAACTACGGTGGCGCGGGGGACCGCCGCGCGCGTGTCCAGCCTGCGGTGTTCCGCCCTCCCGTGATTCTTCGATCCAGGGTGGCACATGCCGGCCGGAGAGTTCCTCTCCCGCTGGATCAAAGACGAAAGCCCGCACGTGCTGCGTGCGAAAAAGTTCTTCCAGATAGTCGTGGACGGCACGTTGTCCGCCAGTCTGGTAGGCGTTCACCGCCTCCGCCAAAGTTTGTGGCGCCTCATTCTCGATCCCATGCCGCTTCGGACGGAGCGCAATCGTCACCAGAATCGCCAACACCAGTGACAGCGCGAGAGCTGCCCAGAACGACAGGAAAATCTTCAGAAAAAGGCTTCTCATTTTTTTGGCTTCGCCGCGGGCCGCGCAAACATATATCCCACACCTCGAATCGTCTTGATGTGGTCTCCCTCCTCTTCGGAGTCGCCCAATTTCCGCCGCACCTTGCTGACGTGCATGTCAATACTACGATCGAAGGGCATGAACTTCCGGCTGAGGACGGCGTTCACTAACCGTTCCCGCGTTACCACTCGCCCCGCCTCGCGCAACAGAACTTCCAGCAGATTGAACTCCACTGAAGTCAGATCGACTGGTTGCCCGGCTCGCGAGACGCTGCGGGTCGCCGGATCCAGTTCCACGTCGCCCACGCTCAGCACTTCCGGCACGGCGTCCCCGCCCCTGACTGGTTTGGTGCGGCGCAGGATCGCGCGGATTCGCGCCACCAGTTCCCGCGGGTTAAAGGGCTTGGGGAGATAATCGTCGGCGCCGATTTCGAGTCCGACGATGCGGTCGACATCCTCGCCGCGCGCGGTTAACAGCAGCACCGGAATCTTGGACACGCTGCGAATCCGGCGCAGCACCTCAAAACCATTAATCCCCGGCAGCATTACGTCCAGCACGACCAGCGCATACTCGCCCGTCAGCGCCTGTTCCAATCCTACCTCGCCATCGTGGACAGCTTTCAGGCTGAAGCCTTCGGCGGTGAGGTACTCCTGCACCAGGCCGCACAACTCGGTGTCGTCATCCACCACCAGGACGTGATCCATGCTTGTAGTCATCTAACACCTTCGCGAGTGTAAACCAGGTAGAGATTTGTAAGAGATCGGGTGATCGGGCCATCGGGTGATCTGGTGATCGAAGGTCAGAGGCGTTTGACTTTAGGTGGCCCAATTGCCCAATCATCGGCGCGCTGTCCTTTGTGATGCGGCAAATATGGCAATCAGTTCATTTGCCCCCGACAGAAGATCGACGAGTAGTTCCGGCTTGACGATTCCCGATTCGATCAGGCATTCGACCCAGAAGATGGTTTCGTCCGCCTCTTCGACGACTATGCCCATTTTCGAGATGAACTCCGCTTTAGATCTTGCACGTCCTGCCGCTCGATAATTCGCTCCGATCGAGGTTCCCGAGCGCAGAAGCTGTTTGCCCAAAACCTGAGCCTCCGAAGTCCGGGGCAAGTGCCGGAACAACCGGATAATCCGGAGGGCAAATCGCTTAGTCCGATTGCGCAACTCCTCTTGCTTGCTGAGATTCTGCTCCATAATCAACACCCAAAAGCTATTGGCTGATCGAAGGTCGAAGGCTCTTGACTTTAGATTATCCGATGACCCGATCACCCGACGCCTTTACAAAACTTTACCGCGCTTGACCGACTCTTTACCGCATACTTTCGGGAATAGTGTTCTTATCAGCATAGATGTTCGGGCTGCCTCCCGGACCCTACGAGATCAAAGTAGTAAAAGGAGCTCCAATGAAATCAACTCGTATCCGCATTCTCGCTGTCGGCGCCGCCGTGATATTGGCGGTGGCGGTGGCGGTCGCTCAGGGTATGCACGGGCACGGTGGCCCCGGCGCCGATTTCCATCACATGCTAAAACAGCTCGACTTGACCGCCGACCAGCACAGCCAGGTCAAAGCCATCTTTGAAAAAGAGAAGCCCAATCTGCAGCCGCTGATGCAGCAGATGCACCAGAACCACCAGGCCATGAAAACGCTGGAGGCCAGCGGCCCGTTCGATGAAGCCAAGACGCGCGCTCTCGCCACGCAAAATGCGCAGACCATGATCGAGATGCAGGTCGCGCATGCCCGCATCAAGTCTGAAATCATGCAGATTCTGACCACCGATCAGAAGGCCAAACTGGCTCAACTCGAGGCCAATCGCGGGGCTCATATGGGACACATGAAAGACCAGATGGCGCCTCCGCCCGAGAATTAGCTTTTCCGTGGAGGCTGGAGGCTGGTTGTCCCGTCTCCCGAGGCGCGGCCGTCCGCGCCGCCCAGTGTTTCTCTCCTACCCGGGTGAGGAACGGAGCCTCCAAGCTCCGTCCTCGCCCGGCCTTTTCGTCGCTTTTACATAGTGGAGAAGCCGAATGGAACGCGCCGATCTGCTCTACTCGGGATTGATGTTCGCCGCCGGCATGTTGTCGCTCTGGACCGCGCTGTTGCTTACCGCGGCCTTCGTCGCGCTCGCCCCCTCGCTCAGAAAATCCGCACCCCGGGCTGCTACAATTTCATCTACAAGACTTCATGATTCCCAACAAGCTGCGCCCCCTCGCTCCGTATCTGAAGCGCTACCGCGGCGGTCTATTCTGGGGCGGGCTTTGCGTCTTATTCAATAACGGCATCTGGATCCTGTTTCCGCAAGTCCTGCGCCGCGCCGTCAACGATCTGCACTCCGGCGTGACCCGTCAGAAACTTTTCACCTACGCGCTGCTCATCATCGCCATCGCGCTGATCAAGGGCGTGTTTCAGTTTCTGACGCGCTGGGTGGTCATCGGGATTTCTCGCGACATCGAATTCGATCTGCGCAACGACCTGTTCGCGCATCTGGAACGCCTCTCTTATTCCTTTTACCAGCGCAACCGCACCGGCGACATCATGGCCCGCGCCACCAACGATTTGAACGCGGTCCGGATGCTGCTCGGCCCGGCCATCATGTACTCGGCCAACACCCTGGTCTTCACCGCCGGCGCACTCGGCTTCATGCTCGCCATCAGCCCCAAGCTCACCGTTTTCGCTTTTCTGCCGCTGCCCATCGCCAGCGTTGTCATCCAGTATTTTGGCCGGCGGATTCACGAGCGCTTCGAGCGCATTCAGGCGATGTTCTCCGATATCTCGGCCCGCGCTCAGGAAAACTTCTCGGGCGCGCGCGTGATTCGGGCATACGTGCAAGAACAAGCTGAGATCGCCGCCTTTGAGGGCGCCAACCGGGAATACATCCGCCGCAGCCTCGGCCTGGTCCGGCTGATGGGAATGCTCTGGCCCACGCTGGAACTCATGCTGGGCGCCGCAGTCGTCATCGTCCTGTGGATGGGCGGACGGCAAGTGCTGCTCGGAAAGATGAACGTCGGCGATTTCGTCGCGTTCAACACCTACATGATGCAACTGACTTGGCCGGTCATTGCCCTCGGATGGGTGATCAACATCTTCCAGCGCGGGACGGCGTCCCTGGTGCGTATTCAGGAAATCCTTTCCCAGGAGCCGGAGATCGCGGACGCAATCGGGTCATCGGGTGATCGGGTCATCGGGTCGTCTGAGATCGGGTCATCGGGCCATCGGGTTATCGGGTCATCGGAAGATCAACCCCCAGCACCGCGCGATTTTGCCCTTCGATCACCCGATCACCCGATCACCCGATCACCCGATCTCTCTGGCGAAATCGAATTCCGCAATCTCAGCTTCGCCTACGAGGGCACTTCTGTTCTTAAAGACGTCAACCTGCGCATCCCCGCCGGATCCAGCCTCGCTATCGTCGGGCCCACCGGCTCCGGCAAAACTACGCTGGTCAGCCTCATCCCACGCATCTACGACGCCGTGCCCGGCGCCGTGCTTATCGACGGCCGTCCCATCCGCCAATTCCCTCTCGACTCACTGCGCCGGCAAATCGGATTCGTGCCGCAGGAAACATTCCTTTTTAGCGATACCATTCGCGAGAACATCGCTTACGGTGTGGCGCAGGAAGGCGGCGAAGCCTCGGTCGACGAGATCAAGGCCGCCGCCGAAGCCGCCAACATTGCCCAGGACATAGAAAGTTTCCCTGAAGGCTACAACACGACCGTCGGCGAGCGCGGGATCACGCTTTCCGGAGGCCAGAAGCAGCGCACTGCCATTGCCCGCGCCCTTCTGCGCAGTCCGCGTATTCTGATTCTCGACGACGCTCTCTCCAGCGTCGATACTCAAACCGAAGACAAAATCCTGAACCACTTACGCGAAATCATGCGCGGACGCACTACCATCTTCATCTCCCACCGCGTTTCCACCGTGCGCAACGCCGACGCCATCGCCGTCCTGCACCAGGGACGCATCGTCGAACTCGGGACCCACGATCAACTCATCGCCCGCAACGGCTATTACACCGAGCTCTACAACAAGCAGCTACTGGAAGAGGAACTCGCGGAAGTTTAGCGGGCACGTATGGGACCACGCTTGTCCCCAGCCTTGACCGGGGATAAATGTCAAATTCTTGTCACGAAACCAAATAAGTTGCAATTAGTGGTACAACCCTTTTCGGGATTAACTTGATCAGACGAGGAGGAGCATTGATAATGCTCTAGTCCCTCAATAAGCTTCCCAGCGCCACGGAGTAACCATGCGACGTTCGCGATCGGCCTTGTTGCCTTCGTCTACCGTATTGACGACCAACCTTTCGATGCCTTTCACACGCACTTTTGTCCTTGCCAGCCTGATCGCTTGCCTACTGGTCGTCGCCAGTCCGCTTTTGGCCCAGACGCCGGCGCTGGTCACGCAGCCGGTGGATAACTCCGTCCGCACGGTCCTGCCCGGTAACGTCCATCCGCTGGCTCGCTCCGAGTTCGATCAGGGCGAAGCCCCGTCCGACTTGGTTCTGCACCGGATGCTGCTGGTGCTGAAGCGCAGCGATCAGCAGGAAACTGCGCTACGCCGCCTGATTGAGAATCAGCAGTTCAAGAAGTCGCCCAGTTATCACCAGTGGCTGACTCCGGAGCAATTCGGCGTCCAGTTCGGCCCCGCCGATTCGGACATCGCGGCCGTCACTAATTGGCTGCAGGCGAGCGGTTTCGAGATCGCGCAGGTCAGCAATGGCCGCACCATCATTGAGTTCTCCGGCACTGCCGGGCAAGTCAAGCAGGCTTTCGGGACGGCGATTCACAAGTACGTCGTGGAGGGAGAAGAGCACTGGGCCAACGTCGGCAATCCTTCCATTCCCACCGCCCTCACCCCGGTCGTCGCAGGCTTGGATTCGCTGCACAATTTTCTGAAGAAAGCCCAGAACAGCTACGTGGGGACGTATTCCGAAACAACCAAGCAGTTGACTTCGCCTCAGCCCGTGTACACCTATTCTTGCGGTACCAATTGCACAGACTACGCAGTAACTCCATTCGATTTCGCTACCATCTACAATCTGTTGCCCCTGTGGGGCGCCACGCCCACGGCGTTCAACGGTACTGGCCAAACCATCGCCATCGTCGGCCGCACCGACATCAACCCTAACGATGCTGTGACTTTCTGGGGACTGTTTGGGTTGGGGACTGCTACCGTTAACGGCGTTACCGTACCCATGCCCACCCTCAATGTCATCACCAATGGTCCCGACCCTGGGTTCACCCCCGACGAGTCCGAGGCGGACATTGACACGCAGTGGTCGGGTGCGGCGGCGCCGGGCGCGACCATTGATTTTGTCACTTCCGAATCGACGGAGACCGACGATGGCACAGACCTGTCCGCCTTCTTTATCGTAGACAACAATGTGGCACCAATCATGAGCGAAAGCTATGGGACCTGCGAAGCCAACCTGGGCAGCGGCGGCACCGCCTTTTACGGCACCATCTGGGAGCAGGCGGCGGCGCAGGGCATGACCGTCATGGTTTCCTCGGGAGACAATGGTTCGGCTGGATGCGACAGTGCGGCCTACTTCAACGCGGCTCAAAATGGATTAGGCGTGAACGGCCTGGCTTCCACGCCGTTCAATGTCGCCGTTGGCGGCACCGATTTCAACCAGTACAACAACTGGGCAACGTACTGGAATTCGACCAACGCTCCGGTTACGCAAGAATCCGCGAAGGGGTATATCCCGGAAACCACCTGGAATAGCTCGTGCACGAATGCCCTGTTTGTAACGCTAGGCTACGGCGCAAATGCCGAAGCCGCCTGCAACAGCAAAAACATCGGGCAATGGTTGGATACGGTCGGCGGCAGCGGCGGCGAGAGCATCGCATGGTTGAAACCGACTTGGCAGACTGGCACTCCCGCTGACAACGCCCGCGATCTTCCGGACGTCTCCCTGTTCGCCAGCCCCGGCTTCCTGAGCAGCTTCTACGTCATCTGTCAGAGCGATCTTCCGTCCGTCGGCGGGACCTGCACTCTGAACAACCTGCCTGGCTTCGGTGGCACCTCGGTTGCCTCGCCGGCCTTTGCGGGGATCATGGGGCTGGTCGACCAGAAGTGGGGACAGCAAGGTAATGCGAACCTTGTGCTATACAACTTGGCGGCAAAGCAGCCCAGTGCCTTTCACGACGTTCCTGCCGGCTCGACCAACTCGGTGCCCTGTTTCAAAGGCACGGCGAACTGCACCACCAACGTTGGGACCGACACTTACGGCGTGCTCTCGGGCTTCAACACCGCCAGCGGATACGATCTGGCCACCGGCCTTGGGTCGGTAAACGCGAACAACCTGGTGACCAACTGGAACAGCGTCACCTTCAATCCCACGACTACGACCTTGGCGCTGAATACAGCCACCATAACGCACGGTACGGCCACGGCGGTCTCGGTTACCGCGGCTCCAACCTCCGGCTCCGGCACTCCAACCGGCGACGTTGCGCTGCTCGTCAGTCCGAAGCCGGGGACTCCGGGCATCGACTGGAACACTTTGGCAAATGGCGGAATCAATTGGCAGACCACGTTGCTGCCGGGCGGCACTTACGAAGTGATCGCGCACTACGAGGGGGACACGACCTTCGGCGGCAGCTACTCCAGCCCGTCGGCGAGCATCACCGTCAAACCGGAGACTAGCTTTGTGGATATGCCCGGGGTGGTCGACGTCACTGACCCTCAGAATCCCGTGTATGGTGTGACCACGGTGCCCTATGGTTCTCCCTACTTGCTCCGGGCCGATGTGCAAAATTCTCAGCAAAATTTCTGCAACCTGCCGGCCTTCCAGAACGGGCCTCCTTTCATTGCTTGCCCCACTGGCACTATGACCTTCAAAGACAACGGCAATCTGCTTGACGGCGGGACCTTTAAGCTGAACAGCTTCGGATATACCGAGGATCAGCTCATCCAACTCACCGGCGGCGCGCACACTCTGGTGGGCAGCTACGGCGGCGATCCCAGCTACAAGGCGAGCACGAGCGGCAACGTCAGCGTCACGATCACACAGGCGGCGACCGCCATCAACGACCTTGCGGCCCCGGGGACGGCGAATACAAACCAGCAATTCACGGTTACCGCCGACGTCGCTACCGCGAGTTCTGGAGTAGCGCCGACGGGTACAGTAAAGTTTTTCTTCAACGGGACTCTGCTTCCGGGAACAGTTCAGTACACGCCTGTCAATGGGAGCGCTTCCGGCCCTGCGTCCCTGGGCGCCAGCCTGAGCACGTCCATCAGCACGGCTGGCACTTACACGATCACCGCAACCTATTCGGGTGATAGCAACTATGCGGCTGTGACGACCAGCAACTCGGTGCAAATCGTAGTCAGCTCGACCGCCAACTTCACGCTGTCGGCTAATCCGACTAGCTTGAGCATCGCGCAAGGGAGCAATGGCACGAGCACGATCACGGTGAATCCCACGAACGGCTTCACGGGCAGCGTAACCCTGGCCGCGTCCGGCCTACCCAGCGGAGTGACTGCGGGGTTCGGTACAAACCCCACGACGGGAACCAGCGTGCTGACCCTGACGGCAAGCGGTTCGGCTACGCTAGGGACCGCGACGGTGACCAT
>Ga0209415_10009640_pt1 | contig 16563 bp, 17 predicted proteins | sample PeaSoiSIISIP2007_FD_187696 | JGI IMG/M metagenome (GOLD analysis project Ga0209415, IMG submission 187696) | Peat soil microbial communities from Weissenstadt, Germany - SII-SIP-2007 (SPAdes) (version 2) | ecosystem: Environmental > Terrestrial > Soil > Wetlands > Peat | place: Germany... | reverse complement strand
TCCGGCACCTGGCAGTCGTCGAGCGTCTTCCAGTCCGCGAGCGCCTGGCACGGATGGTTGATCGCCGACTCCATGTTGATCACCGGCTTGTTCACGAGCGCCGCCATCGCCGTGAAGCGCTCGTCGGCGAGGTCGACCGCGAGGTCGCGGCCTTCGGCGAAGGCGCGAATGCCGAGTGCATCGCAGTACGAGGCGAGCGTCGGCAGGCCCTCGCGGATGTGTTCGGCGGCTGCGCCATTCATCGGAATCCCGACGCGCGTCTCGAGTGCCCAGCTGCCCTGACCCGGCGTGATCACGAACGAGGCACCGCCTAGCCGCGCCACCGCCGCCTGGAAAGAGGCCAGCGTGCGCAGCGATGGATTCAGAAACACGAGACCCACGATGCGACCGTCGAGCGCGCGCGGCTCGGGCTGGCGCTGCAGCCGTTCGGCGAGCGCCAGCAGCTCCAGCACGCCGTCGCGACCGAAGTCGGCGAGGTCGACGAAGCGTTCCGGGCGCGTGCTCACGCCGGCAGGCTCCGGAGGGCCGCGGCGAGCGCGGCCACGTGCGGTTCGGCGAGCGTGAACGGCGGCAGCAGGCGCACGATATGGGGATCGGCGGCCGTGCCCGCAAAGATATCGCGCGCGAGCAGCTCGCGCTGCACGTCCTTCGCTGGCCGGCTGGTCCTGAGTCCGAGCAGCAGGCCCGCGCCCTGGATGGAGGTGACCGGCCCGACGACGCACGTCGCGCGGATCAGGTCCGACATGAGGCGCACGTTCTCCAGCAGCCCCTCCGACTCGATGATGTCGATGACGGTCTCGACGACGGCGCACGCGAGCGGGGCGCCGCCGAAGGTCGTGCCCATGTCCTCGATCCGCAATTGCGCGGCGACGGTCGGCGCGAGCAGCATCGCCGAGACCGGAAAGCCGGCGCCGAGTGCCTTGGCCGTCGTCAGGATGTCGGGCGTGACGTCCGCGCGGTTCGCGCCGAACGGCCAGCCGGTGCGGCCCATGCCACACTGCACCTCGTCGAAAATTAGCAGCGCGCCCACTTCCGTGCAGCGGCGGCGCAGTGCGCCAAGCACCTCGGCTGGCACGTCGAACGCGCCCGCGAGGCCTTGGACGGGCTCGACGATCACGCACGCGGTCGCCGCACCGATCTGCGCAGCCGCTGCCGCGGGGTCGGTGCGGGACGCCCACTTCACCTCGAAAGGCGCCTGCGGGAAGCCGTACCATTTCTCGCGCGCGCCGTGGGTGACCGCGCCGGCGGCCGCGGTGCGGCCGTGCCAGCCGTGCTCGAGTGCCACCGCCTCACGCCGCCCCGTCAGCTTGAACCCGAGCCGCAGCGCGTTCTCGTTCGCCTCGGCGCCCGAGTTGACGAAGAACACCGTATCCAGGCCGAGGCCAGCGAAGCGGACGAGGCGGGCGGCGGCGCGTTCCCTCACCGCCATCGGGATGGCGTTGGTCTGGAACAGCACCTCGCGCGCCTGGCGCTCGAGGGCCGCGATCCAGCGCGGATGCCCATACCCGAGCGCCGCAACCGCGTGGCCACCGTAGCAGTCGAGCACGCGATGCCCGTCGCGCGTGTGCAGCCACACGCCCTCGGCGTGCACAACCTCGAGTGGGTACTGGGCGAAGACGTGCGCCAGATGGCCAGCGGCCGGAGCGGCTGCGGCGGGTGGAGCCTTGGCAGTTGCATGCGGCATTGGGACGCTCGTCAGGCCTCGGTGCGTTTCAGGTCCAGCCGGGCGCCGGCGCAGCGAGCCCGGTCGCCTCGGGCCAGCCGTACAGGCGGTTCATCCACTGGACGGCGCCGCCAGCGGCGCCTTTGGTCAGGTTGTCGAGTACGCTCATGACGGCGACCGTCCGGCCGCTCGTGCTCACCGATAGCTGCGCGTAGTTGCTGGCGACGACATCCTTGAGGCGTGGCGCCTGGCCGAGGACGCGGACGAACTGCTGTCCGGAATAGAACGCGGCGAGCGCGGCGTGGAGCTCCCCGGACGTCATCGGTGCAATCAGCCGGGCCTGGGTGGTCGCATGAATGCCGCGGGCGAAGGGTCCGGAATGTGGCACGAAGTGAAGCTCGGCCTCCCGCCCGGTGATCGAGCGCGCGATTGCCACGACTTCGGGTGCGTGGCGGTGCGTCAGCGCGCTGTAGGAGTACAGGTCGCTGTGGCGCTGCGGATGGTGGGTGCCGTCGACCGGCATGCGGCCGGAGCCGCTGCTGCCGGTGACGCCGGCAACATAGAAGACGGGCTCGATGAGGCCGAGCTTGAGCAGCGGCACGACTGCGAGCAGCATCGCGGTTGCGAAGCAGCCGGGATGGGCGACGTGCGGCGTCGCGAGCGTTGCGAGGTGCTCGGGCACGGCGCAGGTGAAATCGCGAAGACGTGCCGGCGCGCCGTGCGGATGGCCGTAGACCGCGGCGTAAGCCGCGGCATCGGCGAACCGATAGTCGGCGGAGATGTCGACCACACGTGGCCGAGTGCCCGCGGCCGCGGCACTCGCGAGCAGGCGGTCGATCAGGCCCGCCGACACGCCGTGTGGCGCCGCCGCGAGCACGGCGCTCACCGGCAACCGCGCGATCAGCTCCTCCGCCTCCACGGCTCCGACGAACGTCGTTTCCGGATACACCGGTGCGAGGTGCGGGAACGCCGCGGCCAGCCGCACGCCGGGCTTGGAGTCGGACACCGCGGCGCGCAGCTCGAGGTGCGGATGCAGCGCCAGCAGTCGCAGCAGCTCGCCCGCCACATAGCCGGTGCCGCCGAGTACCAGGGTCGGAATGCGGTCCACGGCGCTCATTCGGTCGTCGGCTTGATCGGGAAGCGATCGGCGAGGCCGGCCGCCTCGATGACCCGGTCGCCGAGCCCCGCGCCGCTGGTGATGGCGTTGAACGCCGATACGCCGAGCTGCTGGGCGATGATGTCGACGCCGACCTGATTGTCCGTCGCCGGGCCGGTGACGACCGTCGGTTCGATGCCGAATCTCTCGCGCAGCAGCTTGACGCCGCCCCAGGCCGCGACTGGATCGTTGGCCGACAGTACGAGCCCGGTAATCGCCTTGCGAATGTCGGGCGATGCGAGGATCGCTTCGACACCGTAGGTGCCGAGCAGGCCGTCGCCGAGCTCGAACACGATGACATCGGGCGTGCCCTGCGCCATCTCGGTCAGCATCGTGCGCGTGAGTGCGGGGCCGACCGCCGCCGTCGTCGTGCCGACGCCGAAGTCGGTGAAGATCATGCTCTTGCGTGCGCCGGCATCCTCCATCGCCAGGATGTCCCGTCGCAGCGACACGCCGGTGGCCTTGAAGGCATGCACGGCGAGTCCGCGGTGGCGCATGCGCGCGATGATCGCGCAGGCGGCGGCGGTCTTGCCGGCCTCCATGCAGGTACCGGCGAGCGCGATCACGGGGACCTCGTGCGTGTCGAGCGGCGCATCGAAGTCGAGCGGCTTGTAGCCGATCCGGGCCGGGACGCCGATGCGCTCGCCGAGGTACGGAAACTGCAGCACGACGCCGAGCACGCGGCAGTCGAAGGGCCGGCCCTTGTCGGCGTTGACGGAGTCGCAGATCCCGAGCACGCCACCCATGTTCAGCAGCTGGATGACATCGCCTGGCCGAACCGACTGCGGGACGTGCCCGGAATAGCCGAACAGCGCCTTGCGGTGGCCGAGCGCGCCGGCAATGATGTCGCCCTTCGCGACCTTCGCCATCCGTCCGCTCGTGAGTTCGAGCGTGTTGTAGGTGCTCTTGTTGCTGAGTACCTCCACCACCAGCACGACCCCTTCCTCGCAGGGGATGTCCTCGGAGATCCTGAGCTCGTGGCCGAGCCCGCAGGCCTGGGTGACCGAGGCGATCTTGTCGACGACTACCGATTTCACGGCCGCTGATCCGTGAGGTTCTTGCCCGCGCGGGTGTAGAACACGCCGGGCAGCGCCAGCATCTTCGAGAAACCGAGCGCGTCGGTCGGCGTCCATTCACCGGCGGCCTCGCCGTACACGCCCTTGGATGCGGCCAGCAGCGAGAACGGCGAAGTGACGCCCTCGACGAACACGCTGCCGGGACGCAGCAGCACGGTAACCTCGCCCGTCACGCGTTCCTGGGAAGAGCGCAACAGGGCCTCGATGTCGCGGCACACCGGATCGAGGTGCTGGCCCTCGTGCACGAGGTCGCCGTAAGGCGCGGTCACGAGTTCCTTGATCCGCACCTGCCGGGCGGTCAGCACCAGCTTCTCGAGCTCGCGGTGTGCGGTCAGCAGTACTTCGGCGGCCGGAGCTTCGAACGCCACGCGGCCCTTGGTGCCGATCACCGTGTCGCCGAGATGAATGCCGCGGCCGACCCCGAACGGCGCTGACAGCTCCTCGAGCCTTTCGATCAGCGCGACCGGCTCGAGTCCTGCGCCGTCGAGCGCTGCCGGGACGCCCCGCTCGAAGCCGATCGAGTGACGCTCGGGCGCGCGCGGCGTCGTGAACGCGTCGCGCGTCAGCACCCACGCCGACTCCGGGATGCTGTGGGCCGAAGTCAGCGTCTCCTTGCCGCCAATCGTGACACCCCACAGCCCGCGGTTAACCGAATAGGCGGCCCCGAAGGGTGGTACCGGCAGCTTGCGCTCCTCGAGGTACCTGAGCTGGTCGGGGCGCTTGAAAGCGTGATCGCGCACCGGCGCCAGGATCTCGAGCGAAGGTGCCAGAGTGCGCAGCGCGACCTCGAACCGTACCTGGTCATTGCCGGCTGCCGTGCAGCCGTGCGCCACGGCTGTGGCGCCGAGCGTGTGGGCCATCGCCGCGATCGTCTGCGCCTGCACGACGCGCTCGGCGCCGACGCAGAACGGGTACAGCTGGCCGCGGCGCGCGTTGCCGATCAGCAGGTACTTGAGCACGCGCTCGAAGTAGTCGGCCTTGGCGGGCACGAGGTGATGGGCACTGGCGCCGAGCGCCCGCGCGCGGTCCGCGAGCGTCTGCGCGGCCGCGCGGTCGATGCCTCCGGTATCGATGGTGACCGTGACAACTGGCCGTCCGTACGTCTCCTTCAGCCACGGCACGCAGAACGAGGTGTCGAGGCCGCCGGAAAAAGCGAGCAGGATGGGCGTCGAGCCCTGAGTCGTGGTGGTCATGGGCGGCCTTCAGCGGCTTTCGAGGGAGCGCAGGCGGTCGAGGACGAGGCGCTGGGCGCGCGGCGTCGCGGTGGCGATGAAGATCGTGTCGTCGCCCGACAAGGTCCCGACGACCTCCGGCCAGCGTGCCCGGTCGATGGCGAGCGCCACGCTCTGCGCGGAGCCGATCGTAGTACGCACGACCGTGAGGTTGGGGCCGGACGGGCTCACGTCCTGCACGAACGCCGCGACTGCCTTGAGGCCCGCCACCGGTGCGGCAGCATCCTCGGCCAGCACGTAGCGGTCGCCGACCTTGGCGGCGCCGAGGTCGCGCAGGTCGCGGCTGACGCTCGACTGGGTCACGGCGTAGCCGGCGCGCTTCAGCAGCCGTACGAGCTCGGCCTGCCGCCCGACCTCGCCGCTGCGGATGATCCGCCGGAGCGCGTCGCGCCGGTCCTCCGGTGCGGCCGCGCCGTGGTGTTGCGCTTCGTTCTGCATAAAAGTGCACGCATGATGCATATTTATGCGAAGGCCGTCAAGCCTATGGGCCGCGTCGGGCCGCCTCAGCCGCAATCCGCGACCGCGGGGCTCGCGAGCCGAAACCGCCGCAGCCCGGTCGCGGCGCCGTCGGCCGCATAGCTGCGCTCGAAGACCGCGCCACGGCCGTCCACACCGAGCACCAGCGCCGTGGTCGAACGCGTCCCGTACTCCGGCCCGAGGATGAACGCAGCAGACAGCCGGCGCTCGGCCGCGAGCCCGACGCCGGTATCCGGCAGATCCGCATCGGCCGCGGGCGCACGATCGGCGAGCAGGTCGAGGAGCTCCGCGGCCCGCAACGGCGCAGTCCCGAGGTGCGCGGCGAGCGCCGCGCGGCGGTTGACCAGCTTCGGCCACGGCGCGTCGAGCGTCGCATTGCTCAGACCGTAGATGCCGGCCGGCAGCAGTTGCGGCGGCCCGGCGGCGCGGTTGCAGAAGTAGCCGAGCTCGCGCTCGTCGGCGACCAGCAGGCTGAATCCTGCATAGCGATGAGCCTCGGCGGCGAGCGCGCCGAGGAACGCGGCCGGCGCGAGCTCGCCGGCGAGGTAGCGCGGGATCAGCGTACCGCGCGACGGCGGCGCCGGTGGCGGTGCCGCACCGCCGCGGAAGTTGGTGATGACGCCGAAGCGGCCGCGGCCGTCGACGCCGAGCCAGGTGCCGCCGGCGCTGAGATCGCGGCCGGCAAGCAGGCGCGGCGCCCGCCACCAGCCCATCGGTGCCGTCGGCCGGGCGTGCAGCTCGTCGCGGTTTCCGACGAGTACCAGCCGCTGACCGCGCACCGCGTTCCAGGCGAGGACCACCAGACACATGCGGCCATCCTAGCCTCTGCCGGCGCCCGGATCAGCCGGTCGCCGACCACCGTATCGATACCGGCCGCTGCCGCGGTGACCCGCTAGCGTCGCTGCGACCACAGTGCCGCACCGGGCTCGTCGATGAGCCGGCGCCCGGTCCCCTTCTCGTACCACTCGGCAATCAGGCGGAACGAAATCGATTGCGGTGGCGGCAGCTTCGGCGTGCCGCTGGCGATCTGCGCGCGCGTGAACCAGCGTGCATCCTCCAGCTCACCGTCTGGACAGGCGACGCTCGTGTCCCGCGCACGCGCGAGAAAGCCCACCATCAGCGACGAGGGGAACGGCCACGGCTGGGACGACTGGTACTCGACGTCGAGCACTTCAACGGCCGTCTCCTCGCGCACTTCGCGTACCACGGCGTCCTCGAGACTTTCCCCTGGCTCCACGAAGCCGGCGATCGTCGAATAGCGTCCACTCGGCCAGGCGGCCTGGCGGCCGAGCAGCGCACGCTCGCCGTCCGTGACCAGTACGATGATCGCCGGATCGATGCGTGGGAAGAACTCGGTGGCGCATCCGGGCCGTGTGCAGGTCATCACGTGGCCCGCATCCGATGCGACGGTCGGTGCGCCACAGACGCCGCAGTGCCGGTGACGGTGGCGCCACCACACCATCGCGCGCGCGTACGCCAGCAGCCCCGCCTCGTCGGGCGGCAGCGATCCGCCGGCGAGCCGCAGGTCGGTGAATTCCGCCTGGAGTTCGGGGAACGTGGGTGCCTCGGCCGTGAGCTCGACGGCAAAAGTGGTTGTACCCTGGAAGCGCCCGAGCAGGATCGCCTCGCGCGCATCCAGTTCCGGAAGCGCCGTGCGGGGCAGCAGCACCGCGGCCGCGGTCGGGCCACGACGGATCAGGTTCTGCGTGCGCCACACCGGCACGAAGCGCGACTCCAGAGCGCTGAGCGCAGCGTCCAGCGAGGCGGCGTCCTTGCGCATGCCGCTCGCGCGGTCAGCGTAGGGTCCGGCGAACACGTTGGAGGGGTGGCGCGCTGGCATCGGGGCGCGGGGGTGCCGCGCCGTTATTCTACCCGGCCGCCGCAGCCAGGGCCCTGCTCCGCAGCGACATGGCGCGGCGCGCGGCCAGCGGGATGAAACGCGCAGGGCGGCGAGCGCCGGCCGCCGCCGGCGCGCGGGCCTCGCTCTCGCACCAGGTGCAGACGGCACCCGGGGTCCTGAGCACGTCGACGACCATGAAGCCATCGCATGTCGGGCAGGTACCGGTCTTCAGCTCTGCCTCGCGTTCCAGCAATCGCAGCAGGTGCCAGGCGTGCTCGAACGAGATGCGGTGCGGCTGGTAGAAGGCCACGTAGGTCTCATAGGTGAGGCAGAACAGTTCGCCCCAGCGCAATCCGCCGAGCGAGCCGCCGGGTCCGCGGTCGGGCGCGTCGTGCAACAGGCCGAGCGTTGCAAACAGCCCGCCAAGCGCCGAGGCGTGGCGGCGGGTCTCGCGGTTGCGAAGGAAGAAGGTCGTTTGCGTCGGCGACTTGCCGCGGTGGCGTTTGACGCCCGAGCCGTGACTCTCGACGTAAGTCCGGTACAGCTTGCGGATGCGATCGTCGCTGAGCCCGGTCCAGATGCGGATCGTACAGGTCCGTGCCTCGTGGTGGATCATCCTGAATGCGAGATCGAACCGTTGGCGGTCGCGCGTGTAACGATCGTCTGTGATTCGCATGTCTATGAGTTCCCGTCTTTAATTGGTTTCATTCGAAATATATTTTGGTATCAATGCACCAAAAACTGTACTCTCACCCATGGGAGAGCGCTAGCCAGAATATCTTCGCGCATTACCAAGAAAGGCCGCCGCCACGCGGCGCGCGGCCGGACACCCGAGCTGCAGGAGGGGGATGCAATGGTTGAGTCAGCGAACCGTGTGCGCGAGGCCCCCGACGGTCCCTACGCGGCCCGCGCCATCCTCGATCAAAGCGCGCTCGCATCGATCGGCGAGGCCAACCGCTTGTTCCTTGATCTGGTCGCAGACCGCCACGCGGCGGAGCCTGCACGCGGCGCATTCGGCCTCGCGCCCGAGACGGTGGCCCGGATCGAAGCCCTGGCTGCGCCGGCGCGCATTGCCGTGGCACTGTGTCCGTACACGCTCTTCGATCTGCGCTTCAAGGACGCAGCATTCTGGCGCCGGCTCGCGGGCGACGCTGCCCGGCGCACGCCTGGCACTGCGACGGACGATGCCTGTTTCGCGCGCACGGCGGTGTTTCTGGCCTGGCATCTGGCGCAGAGCAAGGATCTGGCGGCGGCCCTGGTGCTCGGCATGACGGCTGAGGTGAAGTGTGCGTGGCGCGGCATCCCGCTGTCGGCGATCGACCACGTGGCGATGGCGGCGCTGCCGCAGGCGCAGGCGCGCTGGGGACGGCATGCGACATTCTGGCCGCGGCTGATTGACACTGCGGTGCCGGCCGCTGCCGATCGCGCGGTGGCGGTCCGCCTCCTTGGATTGCAGCTGCTCGCGGCCGACGGACTGCGGCTGCGGGTGCCGCGCCCGGCGGGTTCGCTCACCGGCGCCTAGCGCGCAGAGTTGCCGCGCGCGGCGCGGGGTCTTACGCTGCGGGCTCGCTGCCGGTGGCCGGCAGCCCGCCGCGCCTTCGTCCGTACGCAATGCAAGCGCTGTCGATCAGCAATCTCACCAAGACCTACCGCAACGGCGTACAGGCGCTCAAGGGAATCAACCTCGACGTCGCGCAAGGCGATTTCTTTGCGCTGCTCGGGCCGAACGGCGCGGGGAAAACCACCACGATCGGCATCATCACCTCGCTGGTCAACAAGAGCGGCGGCTCGGTGCGCGTCTTCGGCTACGACATCGATCGGGAGATCGGCCTCGCGAAGGCGTGCATCGGCATCGTGCCGCAGGAGATCAACTTCAACCAGTTCGAGCCGGTGGAGACCATTCTGATCAACCAGGGCGGCTTCTACGGTCTGCCGCGCCGCCTGGCGCGCGAGCGCGCCGAGACGTACCTCAAGCAGCTGCAGCTGTGGGACCGACGCAAGGCAACCGCGCGCACCCTGTCCGGCGGCATGAAACGGCGGCTGATGATCGCGCGCGCGCTCGTGCACGAGCCGCGGCTGCTGATCCTCGACGAGCCTACCGCTGGCGTCGATATCGAGATCCGGCGCACGATGTGGCAGTTCCTGCGCGAAACGAACGAGCGCGGGGTCACGATCATCCTGACGACGCACTACCTGGAAGAAGCCGAGAACCTGTGCCGCAACGTCGCGATCATCGACAAGGGCAGGATCATCGAGAACGACCGCATCAGCAACGTCCTGCGCAAGCTGCAATCCGAGACTTTCGTGCTTAACCTGCGCGAGGCGGTCGCCTCGACACCCAGCCTGCCCGGCTTCGCGGTGACGCTGATCGACGACCGCACGCTTGAGGTCGAGGCGTCGAAGGACCGCAATCTGAACGACATCTTCGTGCGCCTCGCGGCCCAGGGCATCGATGTCGTTTCGATGCGCAACAAAGTCAATCGGCTGGAGGAGCTGTTCATGCGCCTGGTGCGCGCCGCGAACTCGAGCGTCCCCGGCGAGCCGGCCGCGGCCAAGCTGACCACAGGCCCCCGATGAACGCCGACGCTGTGCCATCGCGGGCGCGGACCGACTGGATTGGCTTTCGGACGATCGTGCTGCGCGAGTTCGGGCGCATCGTCCGGATCTGGGGCCAGACGCTGGTGCCGCCAGGGGTCACGGCGACCCTGTACTTCATCATCTTCGGCAGCCTGATCGGCTCGCGCATCGGCAAGATGGGTGGCTACGACTACATGCAGTACATCGCGCCAGGCCAGATCCTGATGTCGGTGATCACCAACTCCTACGGCAACGTCGTGTCGAGCTTCTTCGGCGCGCGCTTCGGCAAGCACATCGAGGAAATCCTGGTGTCGCCACTGCCGAACTGGCTGATCGTCGCGGGCTACATCGCGGGCGGCGTAGTGCGCGGGCTGCTGGTCGGGATGGTGGTCACGGTGGTCGCACTGTTCTTTACCCATCTGCACGTGCAGCACTGGGCAGTGGTCGCGGCGGCGGTACTGCTGACCTCGGTCGTATTCGCGCTCGGCGGCTTCATCAATGCCGTGTTCGCCAAGAACTTCGACCACATCTCCTGGTTCCCGACCTTCATCCTCAACCCATTGACCTATCTCGGTGGGGTCTTCTACTCGATCGCACTACTGCCGGACTGGGCCCGGGCGATTTCACAGGCGAACCCGATCCTGTACATGGTGAACGGTTTTCGCTTCGGGTTCCTCGGCGTGTCGGACGTCGACGTGCGGCTCGCGTTTGTGATCATGATCGTGTTCGCGGTGATGTTGTACGCGCTCGCGGTGGGGCTGATGCACAAGGGCGTTGGCATCCGCGAGTAGCACGTAGCGCCGGAGTCGACTCAATGTGCGGACGGTTTGCCTTTCACTCCCCACACGAGACGGTCGTGCAGCTGTTCGCGCTTCCGCGCGAGGCGCCGGAAATCGCGCCGCGCTGGAATATCGCGCCGACCGCCGATGTTCCCGCGGTGCGCATCGCCAGCGACGGCCGGCGCGAACTGGTGAGCCTTCACTGGGGGCTCGTGCCGTCGTGGGCCAAGGACCGCGCAATCGGGCAGCGGATGATCAATGCGCGCGGCGCGACGCTGCTCGAGAAGCCGGCGTTCCGCAGCGCGTTCCGCCGCCGCCGCTGCCTGGTCCTTGCCGACGGCTATTACGAGTGGCGTGCCGTGACCGGCGGCAAGCAACCGTACTACGTCCACGCGGCGTCGGGCCTGCCGTTCGGCATGGCGGCTCTGTGGGAGACATGGCGCGATCTTGAGGACGGCGAGCCGCTCGAGTCCTGCGTGATCGTCACCCGCGAGTCCAGCGGCGTCGTGCAGGAGATTCACGCACGCATGCCGGCGATCATTGCGCCCGAGGCCTACGCCGCCTGGCTCGATCCGGCCAATGAAGACGTGGCAGCGCTCGCGGCGCTGCTGACGGGAGAGCCTGCCGTCGCACTCCGAGCGCACCCGGTTAGCCGCCGTGTCAACAGTCCGCGCAACGAGGGCGCCGAATTGGTCGCGCCCGTGACCGGTACGACGGGGTGACGGCCCGCGCACCGGCGCGTCGACTCCAGCTGCAATCTGCGCCCCGCCTGCAGTCGTGCGACGTGGCTCTGCTTCCGTCGCCGGCGGGCGCGGCGCGCCGGTCGCAAACCGCGAGCTGGTTCGCGGCTCGCGGGCCCCGAAAAGGGCTAGAAAGGCGCACTCCGTCAGAGGATTCGGCATGACCCGCAGCCTGCATCTCGTCGACGTGTTCACCGACCGCCCGTGCGCCGGCAACCAACTCGCCGTCGTCACCGGAGCCAAGGGGCTCTCGGCGCGGCAGATGCAGGCGTTCGCCCGCGAGATGAACTTCTCCGAGACTTCCTTCGTGATGGCCGAGGAGCAGCTCGCGGGCGGCTGGCCGGTACGGATCTTCACGCCCCAGGAGGAGCTGCCCTTCGCCGGCCACCCGACCCTCGGCACGGCGCACGTGATCCGGCATGTGCTGCTGGGCGGCCGTACCGACCGGGTGACGCTGGCGCTGGAGGTGGGGCGGACGCCGGTGTTCGTCGAGCGCAACCGCGAGGGCGAGCTGTACTGGATGCGCCAGCGCCACCCGAGCTTCGGCCGGCGCCTGCCCCGCAAGCTCGTCGCTCCCGTGCTGGGCCTGTCGCCGACCGATCTCGACAGTCAGCCGATCGAGGAGGTCTCGACCGGACTTCCGCATCTGGTCGTGCCGGTCCGCACACGGCGTGCACTGGAGCGCATTCGGGTCGATCGCGAGGGGCTACGGAGCCTGGTCGGCGGTCTCGATGCCAAGTCGGTGATCGCCTTCGCGCCCGGCGCCCGCGGCGCTGGCCACCAGCTGACCGCGCGAGTGTTCGTCGACTACGACGGCGTGCCGGAGGACGCGGCGACCGGCAGCGGCAATGGCTGCCTCGCGTCCTGGCTCGTGCAGCACCGGTACTTCGACGACGACCCGATCGATATCCGCGTCGAGCAGGGCGTCAGCATTGGTCGCCCGTCGACGCTGCACCTGCGCGCAATGCGGACCTCGCACGGCATCGAGGTACGTGTCGGCGGCGGTGTCGTCGACGTAGCCCGCGGCATGCTGCTCGCGGCCCGCATGGCCTAGCTCGCGATACTGCCGCGCGCGGAGGCGTGCGCTACACTCGCCGCTTGCCGTTCCCTTCACGGAACGCGGGGGTACCCGTGCCGGCCAAGCGCGCGCTGCTCGTTGCCGATCCGACCGCAGCGTGTGTCGCGCCGTCGCGGCCCCGGCGCGGGCCCGAACAGGTTGGCGCCCGGCACGCAGCCGCAGCCCGCGTGCCATGAGCTGGATGCTGTACGGCGCGTACGGCTATTCCGGTCAACTGATCGCGCGCGCGGCAATTGCGCGCGGGCTGCGACCCGTGCTCGCGGGACGGTCCCGCGCCCCGCTCGAAGCGCTCGCCGGCGAGCTCGGCCTCGAGTCGCGAATCGCGGGGCTCGACTCCCCGGCGGCGCTCGCCGCCGCGCTGTCCGGAATCTCCGTCGTGTTGAACTGCGCCGGGCCGTTCTCGGCGACCGCCCGCCCGATGCTCGCGGCGTGCCTCGCGGCGCGAGCCCACTACCTTGACATCACCGGGGAGATCGCGGTGTTCGAGCTCGCCGCATCTCTGGACGATGAAGCGCGCGCCGCGGGGATCGCCGTGTGCCCGGGCGTCGGTTTCGACGTCGTCCCGACGGACTGCGTGGCGCTCGCGCTTAAGGAGGCGCTGCCGGGAGCGACACAGCTCGCCCTCGGCTTTGACAACGCCTCGCCCGTGAGCCGCGGCACGGCGCGCACGATCGTCGAGGGTCTCGGTGCCGGCGGCATGGTGCGGCGCGACGCGGTGCTGTTGCCGGTGCCGCTCGGATTCAAGGACCGCCGCATCGACTTCGGCGCCGGCGAGAAGCTCGCGATGACGATCCCGTGGGGAGACGTGAGCACGGCTTATCGCACCACGGGCATTGCGAACATCGAGGTGTACGTCCCGATTTCGCCGCGGGGTCTCGCGCGCATCCGGCGGCTCGAGTACCTGCGCTGGGCGCTGGGCTCCGGTCCCGTGCAACGCGTGCTGAAATGGCGCATCGGCCGCGGCGTGCCGGGCCCCGATGCGCCGCTGCGTGAGAGGACGCCAACGCGCGTATGGGGCGAAGCGCGCGCTGCGGACGGCACGACCCGAACAGCGCGCATCGTGACCGCCAACGGCTACACCGTGACGGCGCACGCCTCGATCGGAGTGGTCGCGCGATTGCTGGAGGGCACAGTTCCGGCCGGCGCCATCACGCCCGCACGGCTGATGGGCTCGCGCTACGTCGAGGCGCTGCCGGGCAGTGGGCGGCTCACCCTCAGCTGAAGTTGAGCCGATGGAAGTCATTGCTTTCGAGCCGCCATTCTGGCTCGCCAACCGGCACCTGCAATCGGTGCTGCCGAGCTCCCCGCTGCGGCAGGCATACGTCGCGCGACGCGCGGCGCAATTGATCGCGGCAAGCCGCGAACTGTTGATCGATTGTGGTGACGGGGTCCGGCTGCACGGCCACTACGCCGGCCAGCCCGGCGGGGCGCGCAACCTCGTGCTGCTGGTGCACGGCTGGGAAGGCAGCGCCGAAGCGCAGTACGTGCTGTCGACCGGGCAGTACCTGTATGCGCGCGGCTTTGAGATCTTGCGCCTGAACCTGCGCGATCACGGCCCGACTCACCACCTCAATCCAGAGCTTTTTCACTCGTGCCGGATCGCCGAGGTCGTCGGTGCGGTGCGCTCGGTGCAGGGGCTGTACCCGGATCGGGCGCTGGCGCTCGTCGGTCACTCGCTCGGTGGCAACTTCGCACTGCGGGTCGCGGTACGCGCCCCGGCGGCCGGCATTCGGCTCCGCCAGGTCATCGCAATCTGCCCGGTGCTCGATCCGCAGCACACCCTTGAGCGCCTGGAGCGCGGCCCGTGGATCTACCGCAACTACTTCGTGCTCAAGTGGCGGAACTCGCTGCAGCTCAAGCACAAGGCGTGGCCCGACCTGTACGATCTCGACGAGCTGATGGAGCACCGGAACCTGACGCGGATGACCGAGGATCTGGTGCTCAGGTACACGGACTTCCCGGATCTCGCCAGCTATCTGAACGGCTACGCCATCGTCGGTGATCGGCTGGCCGGCCTCGAGGTGCCTTCGCGCATCATCGCCGCGCTCGATGATCCGATCATTCCGGCGCGTGACCTGGCACGGCTCGCGCGGCCACCGTCGCTTCGCATCACGGTCACGCAAAGGGGCGGCCACTGCGGGTTTCTGGAGACGCTGACCGGAGAGAGCTGGGCCGACCGGCAGGTCCACGAGGCGCTGGTGGCGGCCGCCGATTGACCGGGCCGCTAAGGCCCGTCGCAGGGCATCGGCGAGGGCGCGGGTCTTGGTCGCCGGCGCCCGACGTGCCCCGGGCCGCGCTGGCTGCGACCGAACGCTCCGCGGCCGCGGCCAGCAACGGGCGCGGCAGTTGCACACGACGCCGGGCCGCGGCCAAGATGCACGATCCCGCGACATCGCGAGGGGACCTCATCATGCTGACCCGAGTCCGAACGCCAAACCCGACTGCACCCCGCGTGCTCGGCGCATTGCTGATCGTGTGCGCCGCGGCAGCAGCGACGGTGGCGCGCGCGGAACCGTCCGTCTACGAACGCGCCGTCGCGACCGAAGGGCGCAGCGACAAGGACAAGCAGCGCGATGCCCGCGACAAGCCCACCGAGGTGCTCGCATTCGCGGGCTTCAAGCCGGGCATGCGGATTGCGGACATGTTTGGCGGCGGCGGCTACTACAGCGAAATCCTCGCCTACCTCGTGGGGCCAACCGGCCACGTGCTGCTGGTCAACGACCCGGCGTACGCCAAGTTCGCGGCCGAGGATCAAGGCGTCAGGTTTCGCGACGGGCGACTGCCGCAGGTCGAGCGTCTGGTCGTGCCGAACGAGGACCTCAAGCTTGGGAAATCGACGCTCGACGGTGCGTTATTCGTGATGTCGTACCACGACTTGTACTACGAGGACAAAGACGACTTCCCGCGGATCGATGCCTCGCAGTTTCTCGGTCAAGTGCACGCGGCACTGAAGCGCGGCGGGCTGCTGCTGATCGTCGATCACTCGGCGGTGGCCGGCAGCGGCAAGGCGCCGGCGCAGACGCTGCACCGGATCGACGAGCAGTTCGCGATCAAGGACATCGAGTCGCACGGCTTCAAGCTGCTCAGCACCTACGACGGCCTGCGCAATGCCGCCGACGACCGCTCGAAACTGGTATTCGACCCGGCGATTCGCGGCAAGACGGATCGCTTCGTCCATCTGTACCGCCGACTCTAGGGATCCGCCGGCCCGCGCTTCTCCTTGAATCGGGTGACCGGTTGATCGCCGGTCACGGTGATCTCGCCGTCGACGATCGCCCCGTCAGCAATCGCAATGACCTGGCCCCACACCCGGCCGTGGATGACGGCCGTCTTGCCGATCTCGAGCTTGGCCTCGATCCTCAGATCGCCGGTGATACGGCCGGCGATCACCGCCGATTGCGCCTCGATCATGCCCTGCCAGTGGCCGCCGGCCGCGATTGACAGCGCCCCGGCGACGACGCCATCGCCGATGATCGTGCCGCCGAGCGACAGCGGCCCGCTGACCCTGAGCTGGCCCTCGAAACGGCTGTCGGCGCCGATCAGCGTCGGCGTCCCCGGTAGTCGATCAAAGAACCGGCGGCGTGGATGGCCGGCAGCAGCATCGGACACGGGGTCTCCTGTGGCGCGGCGCGCCGGTGCGCGTCCGGGCCGTGACTGGCACCGCGCTACTATACTAATGTCCATGCCTGCGCCCAGTGGTACCGACGGGGTCACGATGCTGCGACTCAGCCTTGGCGCACGCGTGGTATCGACGTCGTCGACCGGCGCCGCGGTTGCGCGGCGTCACCGCGGCGCCGGAATCAGTCGTTGCGCGTGCCTGGTCCTGCTGCTGGTGGCGGGCTGCGGCGCCGATCGTGACTACCAGACCGCGGAGCGCGCCAACACCGTCGTCGCCTTCGACGACTACCTGCGGCTGCATCCCGACGGCGCGCACGCGCGCGAGGC
>Ga0209415_10009639_pt1 | contig 16564 bp, 11 predicted proteins | sample PeaSoiSIISIP2007_FD_187696 | JGI IMG/M metagenome (GOLD analysis project Ga0209415, IMG submission 187696) | Peat soil microbial communities from Weissenstadt, Germany - SII-SIP-2007 (SPAdes) (version 2) | ecosystem: Environmental > Terrestrial > Soil > Wetlands > Peat | place: Germany... | reverse complement strand
GCGACATCGCGCATCACTTCGAGCTCGAATTCCTTCCAACCGATCACCGACTCCTCGATGAGAACTTCGTGGACAGGACTCAGCTCGAGGCCGCGCTCGGCCAGGTCTCGGAACTCCTCGATGTTGTAGGCGATGCCCCCACCGACGCCGCCGAGCGTGAACGAGGGGCGGATCACCAGCGGGAAGCCCAGTGTCTTCGGGAGCTCGATCGCTTCAGGGAGCGAGCGCGCCAGGCCACTCTGCGGGACCTCAAGGCCGATCTCACGCATCGCGTCCTTGAACAGCTGTCGGTTCTCGGCAACCTTGATCGCCTGGATCGAGGCGCCGATCAGCTCGACGCCGTACTTCTCCAGCGTGCCGGCCTTGGCGAGATCGACGGCAAGGTTGAGCGCCGTCTGACCACCGACCGTCGGCAGCAGGGCGTCAGGACGCTCACGCTCGATAATCGCGGCCAGCACCTCTGGCGTTAGCGGCTCGACGTACGTGCGATCCGCCAGCTCCGGGTCGGTCATGATCGTCGCGGGGTTGCTGTTGACGAGTATGACCTCCAGGCCTTCGGCGCGCAGCGCTTTGCACGCCTGGCTGCCCGAGTAATCGAACTCACACGCCTGACCGATGACGATGGGTCCGGAGCCGACGATGAGAACGCGTTTCAGCTCGGTGCGTTTTGGCATCGTGTCGAGGCTGGAGGCTAGCCTCTCGCCTCCTCAATAAGATCCAGGAAGTCATCGAACAGATAGTCAGCGTCGTGCGGGCCCGGCGACGCTTCGGGATGATACTGCACGCAGAAAACAGGCCGATGCTTATGGCGCAGCCCTTCGACCGTGCCGTCGTAGAGATTCAGGTGCGTCACCTCCACATCGTCGGGCAGCGACTTGGGATTGACCGCGAAGCCGTGATTTTGCGATGTGATCTCCACGCTGCCCGTCTCGAGTTTCTTCACCGGGTGATTGGCGCCGCGATGGCCAAACTTCAGCTTGAAGGTCTTGCCGCCCATCGCGAGTCCCAGAATCTGGTGACCGAGGCAGATGCCGAACACCGGGGTGTTGGACGCGACGAGCGTCTTCGCATTCTCAATCGCGTAGGTCAGCGGCGCGGGATCCCCGGGTCCATTGCTCAGGAACACCCCGTCCGGTTTCGTCGCCAGCAGTTCCTTCGCGGGCGTCGTCGCCGGGTAGACGCGGACGTCGCAACCGTGTGCGCTCAGCCGGCGCAGGATGTTCCACTTCATGCCGAAGTCGTAGGCGGCGATCTTCAGGCGAGATGTTCCTGATTGTCCTGATGCTCCTCGCAGGGCTCTTCGCGCCGGCTCAATGCCGAACTCGTCGGGGTCTTCCTGCGGCCAGTCGAACACCTCGCGGCACGTGACGTCGCGCACCAAGTCAGAACCTTCCATCGCAGGAATCGATCGCGCGCGCTCGACGAGCGCTCCCGGCTCCAAGGCGCTCCCGGTTGCGATGACGCCTCGCATGACTCCGCCCGAACGAAGCTTCCGCGTCAGCGCGCGCGTGTCGATGTCTGCGATGGCGACGATCCGATTGGCAACGAGGTATTCGCGCAGTGTCCCTTCCGAACGCCAGTTGCTCGCCATCGGCGACTGCTCCCTCACGATGAAACCAGCCACTTGCGGCGCGCGTGATTCCACATCGTCGCGCGACACGCCGTAGTTGCCGATCTGGGGACACGTCATCGTGACGATTTGCCCGGAATACGAGGGATCGGTCAACACCTCCTGATAACCCGTCATGCTCGTGTTGAACACGACCTCGCCGCGCGCTTCTCCGTCCGCGCCGGCGGCGAGGCCGCGGAACCAGGTGCCGTCTTCAAGGGCCAATATTGATTCCATGTTGTCAATGCACGAATGCAAGAATGCACGACGGCAACACGGCACGAGCGCGGACGCTGATGGTGCATTCGTGCATTCGTGCATTCGTGCATTCGCGAATTCCTGCCCTGGTGCATTGTTGCATTTTGCTAGCGCTCCAGCGAAGCCGTCACTCTGTTTTGTTCGCCGGCCACCACGCGGATCGATGAGGACCAGCGGCGGTAGCCGTCGCGTTCGAGGCGCAGCGCATGCTCGCCCAGCGCGACCTCAGCCAGCGCCAGTGGCGTCGTGCCAACCAGACGCGCGTCGATGAAGACCTTCGCGCCATCCGGGCGCGACTCGACGAGGAGCGGCGCCGCATACTGTCCAGTCGTTGCCGGTGTCAACGGCGATGCCTCGGCCGGCTGCCGGGTGGTCGCCGTCGGGATGCGTGCCGGCGAAAGCCACACGGTCATCGCACGCGTTGATTGCGACGCCGTAATTGCGACCCGGCGATCCTCGATCGTGTATCCGTCATGGATGACGCGCACACGGTGTGCCCCTCGGGCGAGATCGCGCACCGTGACCGGTGTCCGACCGTATTCGCGACCATCCACGAACACTCTGGCACCGAGAGGGGCTGAACGCACGAGCAAGCTGCCGCTCTGGTCCCGTTGACTGTTTCCGCCGAGGCCGCGCCGGTCACTACGATCTGGGAGCGTTCGGACGCCGGGGTCGGCGTCGACGGGCGACGGGCGTTCAGGCGTCGCGTCTGGTCTCAGCCGGACGTCGGGCTCTGATTTCACGGTCGTTTCGGTCAACTCAGGTGCCGCCCCGGTTGTGCCGGCCGGAGTTCCCGGGTTTGATGTTGACGATGAAACGGCGAAACTCGGCGCTGCCGACCGATCGCGCGTACCAACACCGTAGCCGGCTGCAAATCCCACTACGCCGCCGACGACCAGGGCGAGCGCCAGCGCCGAAATCGCCGACTTCGAGCGCTCGGCTGTTAGCGGGACGTCAGCGGCCGGCTGATACGAATCCACGAGGCCGGCGGGTACGGCCGGCACGGATCCGGGGGGGTCATGACCGGGCAGCTGGTCGGCCCAAAAAGGCACGGCCGGCTGCTCCCCGGGTGACGGCGCCGATTCAACGTCGGCGTAGCGAGTCGATTCGGCCCGGCGGAAATCGAACTCGCCGGGCGCGACCCTCGGCGCCGCTTCGAGTTCGTCGCGCGGCACCTCGAGCGGAAGCTGCGGCTCGGACTCGATCGGCAGTCGTTCGTCGACAGTTGGCAGTCGAGACGCCCGAGTGCTGATGACCACGTCCGGGAAGGCATCTCTGAGCGCCTCGGCGAATTCCAGCGCAGTGTCGAATCGCCGGGCGGGATCTTCGGCGAGCGCGCGGCCGAACACGGTCCGGAGCCGCGCCAGATCGCCGCCCGCAATCTCGGTCAGCGAGGCCGCCGTCTCCTCGCCCGTGGCCGCCACGCGGCGCGCCCACAGCAATTCGTGAATCAATGCGGCGAGGCCGAAGACATCGGCCCTCCGATCCCACGGGGACCCGACGACCCGCTCCGGAGCGGTGTAGGGCCGGCGCACGGGCGTGGGCACACCGATGCTTTCGAGCGCGCGCGCGATGCCCAGACCGGTCAGCCGGGTCTCTTCGCCGCACTGCAGGATGTCGCGCGGATGCAGGACGCCATGATTGACCCGCACGACCGAGGCGAAGTCGAGAGCACCGGCCAACTGCGTGACCACGCGGAGCGCATCGGAGGGCGGAGCCGGTCCATGGCCGCGGACCGTGGCGTCGAGCGATTCACCGGCGACGTAGTCCTGCGCGAGATACGCCGTCACCTCTTCGATCCCGGTGGCAAGCGGCGCCGCAATCGCCGGATGCGTCAGCCCCGCCGCAATCAGCCGCTCGAATTGGGCGACGAGTCGGTGCACGCGCTCGGGTGGCAAGTCCAGCCGGAACAGCTTGACGGCGACGAGCCGGTCGCGCTCCGGATCGTAGGCGCGAAAGACCGGTCCGAGCGCGCCCGCGCCAATTTGATGGAGAACCCGAAAAGGACCGAACGCATCTTTGGGCGGAGCGCCGGCAGCGTCGGTGTGCAGTTGAATGCTCCTCCGGGAAGGCGTGTGAATCGTAACACTGAACCACTGAAGCTTCAATCGGTTGGAACGAAAACCCATCGCCGCTCCACACCCTTGCACGCAGGCACCTGCATCTGAGACAGTAGCTTCCGGTGTCCCTTAATCCCATGGGGTCTTCCTCGAGGTCAGGCGAATCACCCGTACGCATTCCGGTCGACGTCCGCCGCTTTCCGTGGATCAGACGCCTTGCCGCCGACTATGCATACGACTTTCGCTCGGTCGCGCCTTTCTATTCAGGCGATCCCTCGTCGTACGCCTCGTGGGCGGACGCGATCGCTCGAACACGAACCTTCCCCCGGCAGCCCGCGCGGATTGCAGAGGTGATCGCGGCCCAGCAGCGGCGGCGTCAGGCGCCGGCGCCAGCCGTCGAGGCGGCACAGCGGCTGGCTGACCCGCGCGCCGTGGCGATCGTGACCGGCCAGCAGGCCGGGTTGTTCGGCGGGCCGTTGTTCACGCTGTTCAAGGCCATGACTGCGCTCAAGCTCGCCGACGAGGTCTCGCGCAACCACAACGTGCCGGTGGTCCCGGTGTTCTGGATCGACGGCGAGGATCACGACTGGGAAGAAGTGCGCTCGTGTACAGTGTTCGGCACCGACATAACGCCGCACATAGTCTCGCTGCCGGCACGCCCGGCAGCGGACGCGGTGCCCGTCGCGACCGTGTGCCTCGACGACTCCGCCGTGGCCGCCGTCGACGAGCTCGAGCGCATCCTTCCGGACACCGAATTCAAGGCCTCGTTGATCACGGACCTGAGGAAATCGTATGCCCCGGGCGTCGGGATGGCGGACGCCTTCGGCCAATGGCTCGAGCACATCCTCGGCAACCGCGGGCTCGTCGTGTACAACGCCGCGGATCCGGCGTCGAAGCCGCTCGTCGCGGCGCTGTTCGCGCGCGAGCTGACCACGCCAGGCCAGACCGCGCGGCTCGCGGGAGCGGCGGGCGCCGATCTGGCAACGCGCGGCTACCACTGGCAGGTTCAGTTGCAGGACGGCGGCCCGGCGCTTTTTCATCTGGACGGCAGCCGCCGGGCCATCCGCCGGCAGGACGGCGAACTATTCGTCGGCGACCAGCGCTACACACCCGAGGCACTCGTCAGGCAGGCGACCGAGCAGCCGGCCGGCTTCAGTCCGAACGTGCTGCTGCGTCCGGTCGTCCAGGACACGATCTTTCCGACGATTTGTTATGTCGCCGGTCCGAGCGAGCTTGCGTATCTTGGCCAGCTGCGCGGCGTGTACCACTCCTTCGGCGTGCCCATGCCGCTCATGTACCAGCGGGCCTCGGCCACGCTGGTCGATTCGGGCGTGCTGCGCTTTCTCACGAAGTATCATGTTCCGCTCGAAGCGCTCCAGCCTCAGGACGAAGCCACCCTGAACCACCTCCTCAAGGCGCAGCTTCCGACCGAAATCGAGGCGTCATTCGCCAATGCCGCAAGCGCGATCGACACCAGCATGACCCGCGTGACCAGTGCGATGCCGCTCCTCGACCCGACGCTCGAGGGCGCGGCGCGCTCCACCCTCAGCCGCATGCAGCACGATCTACAGACACTGCGCGGCAAGATGATCCAGGCCGCCAAGCGACGGGACGAGACGCTGCACCGTCAGTTCGTGCGCGCGCGGGCGCTCGCGTTTCCCGGCGGCCATCCCCAGGAGCGCGCGATCGGGTTCGTCTCGTTTTTGAACCAGTACGGTCCGGCGCTCGTCGAACGGCTGGCAGACGAGTTGCCCCTCGATCAGGGACATCATTGGGTCATAGCAATCTGAGCGCCTGCGGCCGGGGTCCTCAGCGCGGCAGCCGCGCTCGGGTGGCGGGCTGAGCCGAGGCCATGCGAAGCCGAGCGAGGCATCGGCGTTGGTTCGCGGTGGGGGTGGGGCCCACCGCCAGTGAAATGAAGTGATCAAGACAAAGGGCGTCCGAATCAAAGTGCGGCTCGCGTCGTGGTGGCGCCCGCGCTGGGTGCGGCTGGCGTCGCTCGCGTTGGCCCTTCCTTCGGTTGCGCTCATCAGCGCGGCTGGCTATTACTACGTCAGCTTCGCGAGGCTCATCGACGCCCGGCTGCACGGCGAGCGCGATACGGTCTTTCCACGCGTCTTCGCCCGCCCGCTCGAACTGCGCCGTGGGCAGTCCTTGACCGATCGACAACTGGTCGACCGGCTCAACGACCTCGGATACGCGGAACGCACGCGTGTCGAAAAGCCCGGCGAGTTCGCGATTGGCGCCGGCGCTGTCACGATCATGCCGCGAAGCATGGGGTTCAACGGCCAGACGGTCCGCGTCGTCTTTCAGAAGCAGACGACCCCGGACGTGAAAGTGCCGGGCCGCCGTCCCGCGCCGCCGCTCCGGCGCGCGCTCGCCTCGCGCGCCGATCACGTCCAGGCCCTCGAGCTCGGCTCGCGTGAGAGCGACCGCCTGATGCTCGACGTACCGGTCCTCACCGCGCTCAGTACCGGGGAGCGCGACAAGCGACGACCGGTGGCGCTCTCGGCCATTCCGTCGCAGATGACCGGGGCGGTCCTCGCTATCGAGGATCGGCGGTACTATCAGCATCCCGGGGTCGACCCAATTGGGATAGCCGGGGCGCTGTTTTCCTACGCGACCGGCCGGCGGACCACGCTCGCCGGCGGCAGCACGATCACCCAACAGCTCGTGCGCAACGTCTTCCTGCCGAAGTTCCAGGGCATGACGCTGCAGACCTCGCGCGAGCGGTCGCTCAGACGCAAGCTGCTCGAACAGTTTCTGGCCGTGGTGCTGACGAGCCGCGCGTCGAAGGACGAGATTCTGGAGATGTATCTGAATGATGTCCCGCTCGGCCAGAGGGGCTCGTTCGCCATCTTCGGCGTCGCCGAGGCGTCGCGTCTGTTCTTCGGAAAAGACGTCAGCAACGTGTCCCTGGCTGAGGCGGCGACGATTGCCGGGGTCATTCAGTCGCCATCGGCGCTTTCGCCCTTCAACAATCCCGCGCGCTCGAAGGAGCGACGGAACGTGGTGTTGCAGGCCATGGTCGCTACCGGCTACGCCACCAAGGACGACGCCGACCGCGCCGCCCGCGAGCCGCTCGCCGTCGTCCAGCGCGCGCTCGAGGCCGAGGCGCCATACTTCGTCGATTTCGTGGAGCAGACGCTCGACGAGCAATATCCGGGCCTGACGACGACGACCACACAAGAGGTCGATGTCTACACCACCCTGGATCTGCACCTGCAGCGGGTGGCGCAGGATGCCGTGCGCAATGGCCTCACACACGTGGATCAGTTGTTGTCGCGGCGCAAGCGCAAAGGGCGTGCGGAGGCGGCGCTGATTGCCGTCGATCCGAAGACCGGCGAAGTCCTCGCATTCGTCGGCGGGCGGTCGTACAACCAGTCGCAGTACGACCGCGCGATCGCATCGCGCCGCCAGCCGGGATCGGTGTTCAAGCCCTTCGTGTACCTCACGGCCTTCGAGCGGGCTGCCGCCGAGGGGCGCACCGACATTACCGCTGCCACGATCGTCGAGGACGAGCCCGAGACCTTCGAGTTCGGTGACCAGGTCTGGACACCCGAGAACTACGAGAAGACCTACGACGGACCGATCACATTCCGCCACGCGCTGGCCCATTCGCGGAACCTCGCGACCATCCACGTCGCTCAGCTGGCCGGGTACGACAGCATCGTCGCGCTCTGGAAGAAGCTGGGCGTGGGAAACCCGCCCAAGCCGTATCCGTCGATCGCCCTCGGTGTCTTCGAAGCCACGCCGTACGAAATCGCGACGGCCTACACGATCTTTCCGAACCTCGGGACGATCCGGCCGCTCAGGCACCTGCTGCGGGTCATGCGCGGCGGCCGCGACGTGACGAGGTCGCCGCGGGAGCAACCCCGTGTCGTCGCGCGGCCCGACACGACGTTCCTCGTCCTGAACATGCTGCGCAGCGTGCTCAACGAAGGAACGGGCGCGGGCGCGCGCGCCGCCGGGTTCACGCTGGATGCGGCCGGGAAGACCGGCACGACCAACGACCTGCGCGACGCCTGGTTTGCCGGGTTCACGCCAGACTTGCTCGCGGTCGTCTGGGTCGGGTTCGACGACAATCAGCCCGTCGGCTTGAGCGGCGCGCAGGCCGCGTTGCCGATCTGGACAGAGTTCATGATGCGCTCCCTGGCCGGCCACTCGAGCGTCGCCTTCGACGTACCCGACGGCATCGAGTTCGCCGACATCGATGCCGATACCGGCAAGCTGGCCACACCCGGCTGCCCGAAGGTCATCAGCGAAGCGTTCATCAACGGCACACAGCCAACCGAGATCTGCGAGCTGCACCGACAGTGACAGGACGGACGGGGCGGGAACGGCTGGAACGGCAGGAACATCGTCACAGATGAACCAGGAAGTCTTTGTCGCCGTCGCGGAGGCGCTTGAACGCGGCGAGGCTGCCGCCCTGGTGACGATCGTTTCGACGCGCGGATCGACGCCCCAGCGGGTAGGCGCAAAGATGCTCGTCTTCGCGGACGGACGGATCGTCGGGACCATCGGGGGTGGCTGCTACGAAAACGATGCGTTCTGGAAGGCGCGCGAGGCGATCGCCGACCGGACGCCCCAGCTGCTGCACTACGAGCTGTCGGACGATTTTGCACAAGAGACGGGGCTGATCTGCGGCGGCCAGATGGACATCTACATCGAACCGATCGAGCCGTCTCCCGAGCTCTACATCATCGGGGCGGGCCACGTCGGCTTTCATCTGGCGCGGCTCGCGCACGAAGTCGGGTTCCGGGTGCACGTCGTGGACGACCGCGAGAAGTTCGCCAACAGCGAACGCTTCCCGAATGCCGACGAGGTGGTCGTCGACGACATCCCGGCCTGGATCGCCCGCGCGAATCTACCGCCGCACGCCTACGCCGTCATCGTCACGCGCGGGCACACCAACGATCTCGAGGCACTGCGCGCGCTCGCGCCGCACGAACTCCGGTACCTCGGCCTCATCGGCAGCCGGGCGAAGGTCGCGCGCATTTTCGATGCGTTGCGCGCCGATCACATGCCTGACGACCGCTTGAAGCGCGTCCACGCCCCGATCGGTCTGGATATCGGCGCCGTCACGCCCCAAGAGATCGCCGTCAGCATCCTCGCCGAGATCGTCGCCGTGAAGCACGGAAAGTTCACCACGCGCGACGTGGCAGAGCTCGCGATGAAGTGGACGCCGCCAAATCTCAAGTCAGAAGTGTGAAGAGTGAAGGACTTGGTGTCCGGCTTTACGCGAACCGCGTGGTCTCCCGTTGTATAATGATTAGCAGTCTCAACCGGCGAGTGCTAAACAGTTCTATCATTGTTGCGATGGAAGACAACGTCCGCTCTAAGCGCGTACTGGCGGCGCTGGTCCGCCAGTACATCGCCTCCGGGGCACCGGTGGCATCGTCGCTGCTCGTCACGGCGGCCGGGCTCGGGGTGTCGTCCGCAACCGTGCGCAGCCTGCTCGTCCGGCTCGAGGACGAAGGCTACGTCAGCCAGCCCCACACCTCTGCCGGCCGCGTGCCGACCGATCGCGGCTATCGGTTCTACGTGGACCTTCTGCTCGAACAGAAGCGACCGCGACGCGCGACGAGCGTCCTCGAAGCGCGGCTGCGTCGCGACGGGTCGGCGACGATGATCGATTTGCTGCTTCCGCAGGTATCGCACGTGCTCTCGCAGGCATCGCACGGCATCGGCTTCGCCGTATGCCCGGCGAACGAAGCGGCAGTGTTCGACCGGGTCGAATTCGTGCCGCTCGGATCGGAGCGCGTGCTCGTGGTGATCGTCGCGCGCGGCGGGCACGTTCTTCAGAAGGTCATCGACATCGGCGAGGCGCTTCACGCCGACGATCTCAGACAGGCGGCCAATTATCTGAACGCCGAGTTTTCCGGGCTGCCGCTCAGCCAGGCGCGCGAAGCCGTGCTGGAACGCATCAACGAGGAGCGGCTCCTGTATGACGCGCTCCTCGCGCGGGCCATGCGGCTGGCCACCTCGACGTTCTCCGATCTTCCGGACGACCAGGCGGTCTACGTCGAAGGCGCGGCGTCGCTGCTCGAGGCCGGCCTCGGCCTCACCGTCGAGACGCTGCAAGCGCTCGTGCAGATGATCGAAGAAAAGCAGAAGCTGGTCCGGCTGCTCAACGAGTACATCGACGGCCCTGGGCTGACCGTCGTCATCGGCGCGGAACACCCCGACCCGAATCTTCGCCCATTCAGCCTGATCGCCTCGACCTACGACGACGGGACCAGCATCGGCACGGTCGGCATCATCGGACCCACACGCATGCGATATTCACGCGCCATCGCTGTCGTCGATGGCGCCGCGCAGGCGGTTTCACGCGTCCTCCGCGATCAGAATTGACACCAGGCAATATGGCTGACAAACCCGTGACCGAGACGGCCGAAGGATTGCCGGCCGAACCCACCAGCGAAACGATCGCCTCGACCGACCCGGTGTCGGACCTGCAGCGTGAGCGCGATGATTACTACGACCGCTGGCTGAGGAAGACGGCCGAGTTCGATAACTATCGAAGGCGGGTCGAACGCGAGCGCCGCGAGCAGGCTGACCTGGCCCTGACCGACCTGTTGATCGAGCTGTTGCTCGTGGCCGACGACCTCGATCGCGCGCTGACGGTCGACGCTGGCGAAGGCAGCACCTCGTATCGCAAAGGGGTCGAGCTGATTCACGCGAAGCTGAACGATCTGCTCCGGAAGCACGGCGTACGGCCAATCGAGACGCTTGGTGCCAATTTCGACCCCAACGTGCACCAGGCGGTGATGCACGAGGTCAGCGCGAATCATCGCGAAGGCGAAGTGACAGGCGAGCTGCGGCGCGGCTATATGATTGGCGATCGGCTGCTGCGGCCCGCGATGGTGAAGGTGGCAAAGGCGTGAGCAAGCGCGACTACTACGAGGTCCTCGGCATTGCCCGATCGGCAGGCGAGAGCGACATCAAGACCGCGTACCGCAAGCTGGCGATGAAGCACCACCCGGATCGCAACCCGGGAAATCACGGGGCCGAGGAAAAGTTCAAGGAAGCCGCCGAAGCCTACGCCGTCCTCGCCGACACCGAGAAGCGCGGCATGTACGACCGCTTCGGCCACGCCGGCGTCAGCTCCGTCGGGGGTGCCGGCGCCGGGTTCGATCCGAGCGTCTTCGCCGAGTTCGGCGACTTCGCCGACATCCTCGGCAACATGTTCGGCTTCGGGGATCTGTTCGGGGGACGGCGCCGCGGCGGGCCGCAGCGTGGCGCCGATCTGCGCTACGACCTCGAGATTCCGTTCGAGGAATCATATCGGGGCGCCGAGACAACGATTCAGATTCCCCGTCAGGAGCACTGCGAGACGTGTCATGGTTCGGGCGCCGCGGCCGGCTCGACGCCGAGCGCGTGCCCCCAGTGCCGCGGTCAGGGACAGGTCCGGTTTCAGCAGGGCTTCTTCACGGTGGCGCGCACGTGCCCACAGTGCCGCGGCGCGGGACGCATTGTCTCCAAGCCGTGCCAGGCGTGCCACGGCGCAGGAAACGTGACGCACGAGCGGAAGATCACGGTGAAGATTCCGCCTGGCGTCGCCACCGGCCAGCAACTCCGCCTGCAGGGCGAAGGCGAAGCCGGCGCGGCCGGCGGTCCCGCCGGTCATCTCTACGTCGTCGTCCACGTGCAGGAGCACGAGTACTTCCGGCGCGACGGCAACAATCTCTTCTGCGAGATTCCGGTCAACTTCACGACCATGGTGCTCGGCGGCGAGATCCAGGTGCAGACGCTCGATGGCCTCGAGACGGTGAAAGTGCCCGAAGGCACGCAGACCGGCACGACGCTGCGGCTGCGCGGCAAGGGGATGCCCGATGTCAACGGACGCGGAGGCGGCGATCTGTTCGTGACAGTACAGGTGAACACGCCGAAGAAGCTGACAAGGGATCAGCGTCACCTGCTCGAGCAGCTCTCCAAGGCGCTGCCGCCCGAGAAGTTCGAGCCTCGCGTGCGGGAAGACGCGCAGGACGAGCGGAATCTCTTCGACCGCGTGAAGGATATGTTCGGATAGACAGCGGAATTCTGTTATCAGCGTTCAGGTATTCGAGCGGTAGAGGCACGCTGTTGCACAATCAGCGGGCGCGGAAATGGCCGGCCGTTGACATCGCACGGGCGGGCGATGTCGATTTGGCGTTGGCCATCGTTGACGAGTACGAGCCGACGGCGGTCGAACCCCGCGGCCCCCGGTACGCTGGGGACCCTGGGGACCCTGGGGACCCTGGGGACGTTGATGTGCGGGTGTTTTTTGCGACCGCGGCGGCGCGCGATCGAGCCTGCGCCGCTCTTATCGCGGCTCGATACACCCTCACACCAGTCGAAGTCGACGATGAAGATTGGGCGAGGCGGTCTCAGGAGAATCTTGGTCCCATCACGGTCGGCCGCCTTACGATCGCGCCGCCATGGCTGGCCCAGCCACCAGACGCCAGCCACCAGCGACTGGCCACCAGCGGCCAACGCCTGGTCGTCGTCATCCAGCCGTCGATGGGCTTCGGCACGGGCCATCACGCGACCACGCGGCTGTGCCTGCGCGCGCTTCAGGGTGTGGATCTCACGAACCAATTCGTGCTCGACATCGGGACAGGCTCGGGCGTCCTGGCAATCGCGGCCGTGCGGCTCGGCGCCGCGAGCGCGGTTGGCGTCGACAACGACCCCGACGCAATTCAGTCCGCGGACGAAAATCTTGCCCTCAACCGAGCTGAAACCGTCCAGTTCCGACTCGCCGATCTTTTTTCGTCTGCCCTTCCGTGCGCCGATGTCATCGTCGCCAATCTGACCGGCGCGATTCTCGTCCGCTCGGCCGCATTGCTCTTCCACGCGCTCCTCCCAGGCGGCACGGTCATCGTTGGTGGCCTGCTGGAGCACGAACGCGAACACGTCCTGCGCGCGTTTGGCCCGGCCCGCGTGGTATGGGAACGAGAAGAAGAGGGCTGGGTGGCACTCGGAATGAAAAGAACATGACACTTCACGACAGGCGTTTCCGTCTGGTCTAATACGTTTACAAGGGTCTATACGGGAATGATGGTCCGCCGAAGTTACCTGTGTGCGCTGGGCGCGGTGGGCGCAGTGGGGGTCGTCGCGACCGTGGTGGCCGTCGCCGGGCAGTCTCAGATTGCAGGTCCACAGCAGCCAGCTCGGGACACGCCCGCGCAGCAGCAGGACGCGCCGCCGCCGCCGGCCGGGCTGATCAGCGGCCGCGTGCTGGCTGCCGACACCGGCCGGCCCGTGAAGCGCGCCCGGGTCCTTGTGTCCGCAGCCGAACTTCCGGGCGGTCGCGGCATCCTGACCGACGACAGCGGCGTGTTTGAGCTGACCGATCTTCCAGCCGGCCGATACACGATGTCGGTCTCCAAGTCCGGATTCATCTCACTGTCGTACGGTCAGCGCCGCCCGCTTCAAGCTGGCACGCCGCTGCAGCTTGCCGACGGCCAGCAGATCAAGGGCATCGTGTTCAGTCTGCCGCGCGGGAGCGTCGTGGCCGGCCGCGTGCTCGATGAGACCGGCGACCCGATGCCAGGCATCATGGTCCGCGTGCTTCGCTATCAGTACATGCAGGGCGATCGCCGGCTTGTGGCGGCGGGCACCGCGCAGACCGACGATCAAGGGCAGTACCGGGTCTGGGGCCTGCAGCCCGGCGAGTACTACGTAGACGCACAGTCGCGAATCAATCTTGGGTTCGGCGGTCCGCCTGCCGGAGGGCGGGGCGGACCTGGCGGTGGACGAGGGGGCGGCGGCGTTGCGGGAGCGATTGCCGGAGTCGTCGGCGCCATTGCCGGCAGCAACGTTGCGGCCCTCTTCGGACCGGACGATGACAGTCAGAAGGCATACGCACCGACATATTTCCCGGGCGTCACATCAATTGCCGAGGCACAGCCCGTCACCGTCGGACTGAGTCAGGAATCGCTCGACGTTGATTTCAGCCTGCAACTCGTTCATGTGGCGCGTGTCAGCGGCCACGTGACCGATCCTGACGGCAATTCGACGTGGAGCGGCAACGTCACCTTGATGGCCGACAGCGCGACGGTCGGACGCGGTGGCGGGTTCGGCATCAACTACGGTAGCCGGATTTCCTGGGACGGCACGTTCGAGATTTCCAACGTGCCGCCCGGACGCTACACCCTGCAGGCGCGCGGGACCGACGCGGAGACGCCGCAGTTTGCGAACGAGCCACTCACCGTCGGCAGCGGCGACCTTGACAATGTCAGCGTGCTGCTGACGAGCAGCGCCAGCATTGTTGGGGCGGTCACGTTCGGCCCCGGCCAGACGCAGCTTCCCGACCTCAACAATCTCCGAATCTCGGCACCGTCCACCGAGTCGTCGATCGGCGGTCCGGCACAGGGACGAGTCGACAAGGAGGGCAACTTCATCGTGGACGGGGTGCCCGCCGGCATGCACCTGATTCGGCCGGGAGGGCCGCTTCGAGGCTGGACGATGAAGTCGGTCACGGTCAACGGCCGGGACATCACCGACACGCCGATCGAGCTCCGCAGCGGCGAACGGCTCGACCACGTGGAAATGACGTTCACGGACAAAACCAACGAGATCAACGGGACGCTCACGGACGAGCACGGCACGCCGGTGACCGAATACACGGTGCTTGCTTTCTGCACCGAGCCGTCGTTCTGGCAGGCGCAGTCGCGCCACATCGCCACGGCGCGGCCGGATCAGACCGGCACGTTCAAAATCTCCGGGCTCCCCGCCGGCGGGTACTACCTGACGACCGTGGATCCGGCGGAGCAAGGCGAATGGTTCGACGCCGGTTATCTCGAGGCGCATCGCATCGGCGCGGCGCGCGTGACGCTCGGCGACGGCGACACGAAGACGCAGGACTTCAAGATCAGAACGCAGTGATTGCGGGATGGCGGAATGCAGGCAGGAACGTTAACGCTCCTGCCATCTCAGAGATCGCCCCAGAGAAACTGCAGCACGCTGATTGCGGCGACAGGCACGGCGTCAGCGCGCAGGGTGCGGTGTCCGAGCGTGACAAGTTTGAGGCCGCGCTCGCCCGCAACCATCCACTCCGCTTCGGTCCAGCCGCCCTCGGGCCCGACGACGATTGCCGCATCAGAGGGAGTCTGTCGGTTCCGGACGCTCGATAGCGACTCGGCCTCCGCGGAGGCGCCGGGCTCCACCAGCATCAACGCCTCGGCCGGCAGTGGCTCCTCGAGCCAGTTCCCGAACGTCAGCGGCCCGCGTATGTCCGGCAGGACGGCCCGCCGCGACTGCTTCACCGAGGCGAGCGCCACGCGTTTCCAGCGCTCGACGCGCCCAGCGCGACCGAGCGCCGCGACCGTCACCTCCGTTCGCCTGGTGACGATCGGCTGAATGGCGGCAATGCCAAGCATCACCGCGTCGCGAACGACGTCGTCCATCTTGTCCGCCTTGAGGACCGCCTGCACGAGCAGGAGGGACACGGCCGCTTCGGCGGCCGGCTCGATGCGCGAGAGCAACTGCACGCGGACGTCGCGCCGCTCGACCGTCACGACGCGCGCGAGAAATTCCTGTCCGCGTCCGTTGAACACTGCGACCGTATCGCCGGAGCCCAGGCGAAGCACGCGCGTCAGGTGCTCCGACTCCTCCCTCGGCAGGAGGACGCTCTCGTCGCCAGGATCCAGAGACGGTGCGAAGAAGCGCGGAACAGACACCAAGGCGATTATATTGACCTGCTATACTCCGCCCCGATGTTCTTCCGCGGTCAGATCATCGGCAAGTACAAAATTCTGTCGACCATCGGCAGCGGCGGATTCGGCACGGTCTACCTTGCGGAGGACACCTGGATCGACAAGAAGGTCGCCCTCAAAGTTCCTCACAAGCAGACCGCCGACTTCGGCGAGCTCCTGCGCGAGCCGCGCCTGCTCGCCAGTCTGAATCACCCCAACATCGTCACGATCCTGACCGCAGAGAAGCAGGAACAGGTCTTCTTCATCGTCATGGAGTTCGTGCCTGGCGAGACGCTCGAGACGATCATCGCGCGCGACGGCGCACTCGACCTGTCGCGCGCGCTCGACTACACCTGTCAGATCTGCAACGCGGTCGATCACGCGCACCGGCATGGAGTGCTGCACCGGGACTTGCGGCCGTCGAACGTCCTCGTCACCGGGAGCGGAATGTTGAAGGTCGCCGACTTCGGCACGTCGCGGTTTCTCGAGATTGCGGCGCACGGCACAACGGTCATCGGCAGTCCGCCGTATATGGCGCCCGAACAGTTCCAGGGCAAAGCGGTCTTTGCGTCTGACCTCTACTCCCTGGGCGTCACGATGTATCAGATGATGACCGGGGTCCTGCCGTACGACACGCCCGCGTCGGCCGACCTCGATCGGCTCATGCGCGGGGAATTTCTCGCGGCACCACGGCTGAAGAATCCAAAAATTCCGAAAGCCATCAGCGACATCGTCGTCAAGGCGATGGCACCGGAGATTCATGCACGGTATCAGCGTGCCAGCGACGTACTCGACAACGTGCTGGCGGCGCGAGGTGCCGGGTCGAAGCGAATGCCGCGGGCGGCGCCCGCCGGCGAATCGACGACCGTCGCTGACGAAGTCCAGGAGATTCACGGCCGCCTCAAGGCGCGCGACGCGCCGCAGCCTCGCTTCTGCTGGCACTGCCGCAAGCCGCTCCA
>Ga0209415_10009638_pt1 | contig 16565 bp, 20 predicted proteins | sample PeaSoiSIISIP2007_FD_187696 | JGI IMG/M metagenome (GOLD analysis project Ga0209415, IMG submission 187696) | Peat soil microbial communities from Weissenstadt, Germany - SII-SIP-2007 (SPAdes) (version 2) | ecosystem: Environmental > Terrestrial > Soil > Wetlands > Peat | place: Germany... | reverse complement strand
GGCAGCAATCTTCTGCAGTCTCTGCTGGAACTCGACCAGCATGTAGTCGGTTTCGATAATTTTGCCACCGGGCACCGCGGGAATCTCCAAGAGGTTGAACGCCGCGTGGCGCCCGTTCAGTGGCGCCGCTTCCGCTTTATCGAAGGCGACATTCGCGATCACGATGCGTGTCGGCGAGCCTGCGACGCGGTTGATTTTGTCCTGCACCAGGCCGCACTCGGAAGTGTCCCGCGCTCGGTGGAAGATCCGATCACCACGAATTCGGTCAATGTCAGTGGTTTCCTCGACATGTTGACGGCCGCGCGGTCCGCAGGTGTGAAACGGTTTGTCTATGCCGCATCTTCGTCCACGTATGGCGATCATCCGGGTCTGCCCAAGGTCGAATCCTTGATTGGTAAGCCGTTATCGCCCTATGCGGTCACCAAGCTTGCGAACGAGCTGTATGCCGATGTCTTTTCGAGCACCTACGGTTTCCCCTCGATTGGCCTGCGCTATTTCAACATCTTTGGTGCCCGGCAAGACCCCAATGGGCCTTATGCGGCCGTGATCCCAAAATGGATCGCCGCGATGATTCACAATGAGCCCGTCTACATCAATGGCGACGGCGAGACCAGCCGGGACTTCTGTTACGTCGCCAACGCCGTACAGGCCAATCTGCTGGCGGCGACCACATCTGACCCCGCCGCGGTGAACCAGGTGTACAACGTTGCCGTGGGCCAGCGAACCTCGCTCAACGAACTATTCGAGCATCTGCGCGCCATGCTCGCTCCGCGCTTCGCTCATTTGACCGGATTTACGCCCATCTATCGCGATTTTCGGGCCGGCGACGTTCGCCATTCGCTCGCGGACATCAGTAAAGCCAATCGTTGGTTGGGATATAAGCCCACGCATGCCATCGGCGACGGGCTATCGGAAGCAATGGAATGGTATTTGAATCACCTGAGCGAGGCGTGACCGCGCATATGACCACGAACTTCCTGGTCGCGGCCATTGTGCCGGGGTTGAGCAACTGGGCGGGAATTTGGTCTTATCAGGTCCTATTTCACATATCGCAGAACCGGTCTACCATTGGGGCACCGGCAAACAAGGCTTCGCGCCACGGCCGGCGGCCTCGTAGCGTCAGGCGCCTAGTTGCGGCGAATGACTCGCTCTACGCTGCCGTCAACTTTCAAACCGATATCCTTGATTACAGCGTCTTAGGCCGCCGGTGCGCTGGACGGTGGTCCGTTGCTTGGCGGCATGCTGCTTAAATTTACCGAGCAGGCACGCGAAACTGGTGCGCAGGCCGCTCCGGCAAGAGCGATAAGTCCTCGGCTCGCCTGCGCACCAAAGAGAAGCGCCCAATAGGCTAAATTTGCACCCAGGGAGATGCAGCATTAATAAATATGCAAAATCGCGGGAAGTGGCTTAATTCCCACTTTCGCGGCATGGAGCCGATACAATTACAAAAGGTGTGCAATGGAGGTTAAAGGAATGTCGGTCAGATCTACTATCGCGGCGCAGTTCGAGCAGGTGGCTGCGGAGCAGAAAAGAAAGCTTGCTCGATTGTCCGACGATCTGAAGCTCTTGGATTCGGGGCTGGACTCTCTCAGTTTCGCGCTGATCGTGGCGCGTCTGGAGGAGACTTTGGGATTCGATCCCTTCGATGTGGCGGACGAGGTGAAATTTCCCGTGACGTTCAGCGACTTTGTCAGGCTGTACGAAAGCCATCCCCGGTAATCAGATCATACTCGATGGGCATCACGGTTGACGCCGGATCGATGTTGCTGACGTGCAGCCAACACGGACTTTATTTCAACACTCTGTCCGAGGAGCCGGAGCGTTAGATCGTTTTCGATTCGACATTGCTCCTCGGGCTTTGCGTGCCATCCTCCGCGTCGGCGGCCACCGCGAAGTACCAGGTACCCGAGGCAAGCCCGGTGACGGTGTAGCTGGTCGTGGTTGAGCCGCTGACCACCAACGATTTACTCAGGGAACTCGCCGACGTCCCGTAGTAGATGGTGTAGCCCGATAGCGGAGTGACTTTCGTGCCGTTGGTGTTCTTCGTCGGGGCGACCCAGGTCAGTGTGGCCGTTCCGGTCGCGGGTGTCACGGTGACTGTGGCGCTTTGCGATGCCGAACCGCCGGTACCCGTACAGCTCAACGTATAAGTGGTCGTCGCACTGAGTGCTCCGGTCGATTGTGAGCCGCTCGTCGCCGGAGATCCCGACCAACCATCCGATGCGGTGCAGGCCGTGGCATTGGTCGAGGACCAGGTCAAGGTCGAACTGCCGCCGCTCGAGACGCTGCTCGGGTTGGCGCTGATCGTCACCGACGGCGCCGGAGCCGAGACCGTGACGGTTGCCGATTGGGCGGCACTGCCCCCGGCTCCGGTGCAGGTGAGTGAGAACTTGGTCTTCGTCGTCAGGGCCCCGGTGCTCTCGGAACCGTTGGTGGCTTTACTGCCCGTCCAGCCGCCCGAGGCGGTGCAAGAGGTGGCGTTGGTCGAGGACCAGGTGAGAGTCGAGCTGGCACCGCTCGCCACCGTGCTGGGACTCGCGGAAAGAGTGACTGAGGGCGCCGGCGTGGTTACTGATACCGTGGCCGATTGTGCCGCGCTGCCCCCGGCACCGCTGCAGGTGAGCGTATAGGTAGCGCTCGCCGTCAGTGCGCCCGTGGACTGCGAGCCGCTCAAGCCTTTGCTGCCCGACCAGTCGCCGGAGGCCGTGCACGAAGTCGCGTTGGTGGCTGACCACGTCAATGTGGCGCTGCCGCCGCTGGCGACCGTGCTCGGGCCCGCCGTGAAAGTCACGGTCGGCGCCGGCTGCGTCACGGATACCGTCGCGGATTGCGATGCGCTGCCGCCGGTGCCCGTGCAGGTGAGCGTATAGGTCGTGTCGGCCGTGAGCGCTCCCGTGGACTGTGAACCGCTCAAGCCCTTGCTGCCCGACCAGGCGCCCGACGCGCTGCAGGCGGTGGCATTCGTGGACGACCAGGCGAGCGTTGAGCTCGCACCGCTCGCAATTGTGCTCGGGCTCGCACTGAGATTCACCGTCGGTGTGGGCGGTGTCACCGACACTGTCACGGATTGCGACGCGCTGCCGCCGATCCCGGTGCAGGTGAGGGTATAGGTCGAGTCGGCCGTGAGCGTACCCGTCGACTGCGAACCGCTCAAGCCTTTGCTGCCCGACCAGGCGCCGCTTGCGGTGCAGGCGGTGGCATGCGTGGAGGACCAGCTGAGCGTTGAACTCGCGCCGTTCGCAATGGTGCTCGGGTTTGCATTGAAGCTGACGGTGACGGTTGGATTCGCGCTCACGGTCACCGTGGCGGACTGTGCCGCGCTGCCGCCGGGACCTTTACAGGTCAAGGTGTAGGTCGAGGTGGCCGTGAGTGCGCCCGTCGATTGGGTACCGCTCACCGCTTTGCTCCCGGACCAGGCGCCCGAGGCGGTGCAAGAGGTCGCATTGGTCGAAGACCAGGTCAGGGTCGCACTCTTGCCGCTGCTGATCGCGCTCGGACCCACACTCAAACTGACTGTCGGTGCCGGCGTGGTGACCGTGACCGTCGTCGATTGCGCGGCACTCCCTCGGGCGCCGGAGCAGGTCAAGGTATAGGTCGCATCGGCCGTGAGCACACCCGTCGAGTGCGTACCCCTCACCGCTTTGCTACCCGACCACGCGCCGGAGGCGATGCAACTGGTCGCGTTGGTTGCGGACCAGGTCAGTGTCGCGCTGTTGCCGCTGGTGATCGTGCTGGGGCTGGCGCTGAGGTTGACCGTGGGTGCCGGCGGGATGACGGAAACGGTCGCGGACTGCTTCGCGCTGCCTCCGGGCCCGGAGCAGATCAAGGTGTAGGTCGCGTTGGCGGTCAATGAGCCGGTCGGCTGAGAACCGCTCAAACCTTTGCTGCCCGACCAAGCGCCGGAGGCGCTGCAAGAGGTGGCATTGGTGGTCGACCAGGCGATCGTCGAGGCGCTCCCTGAGTTGACGGTACTCGGACGGGCGCTGAGCGTCACGACCGGCGCCGGGGGCGGGACCGTAACGGTTAGCGATTGCGTGGCGGAGCCGCCCTCGCCGGTGCAGGTTAGATCGTATTCAGTGGTGTTGGTCAGCGCACCGGTGGACCAGGTGCCGCTGGTCGCTACCACACCACTCCAGCCTCCCGAGGCCGTACAGCCAGTCGCATTGATGGCACTCCAGGTCAAATTGGAGCTCTCGCCGTTGGTCACCGTCGTGGGTGCCGCCGTGAACGTCACGGTGGGCGCGGGAAGGGTCACCACGACTTCGGCCGACTGCGAGGCCGAGCCGCCGGTTCCCGTGCAGGTCAGGGTATAGCTGGTTGTCGCGGTCAGAGGATCGGTATTCAGGGTGCCGCTGGTCGGTTGGGGGCCGCTCCAACCACCGGATGCGGTGCAGCTCTTCGCATTGAGCGCACTCCATTTTAATGTCGATGCGTGCCCCATGATCACTTTGCTGGGATTCGATTGAATAGTGACCGTGGGCATCGGGGCGCCGGAACCGGGAGTCAACGCAACCGGCTGACTGCAGGCGGCTAGCGCCACAACGACTATGCTCGCAAGAGTCCAACGGACTAGACATGAGCTGCGGCGAACCAAACTCAATCTGCGTCTCCCTGATAATAAGCAGTCTAGCTACGCGCCGCATATGTCAAATGCGAGTAGTCATAACGTCGTCGCGCGAATGGTTATTCAGATTTGCAAACTTGCCAATCTGTCGCCAATTGAGGACGTCGCTGATTTGCGCCAGGGCTACGACGTAGTCGAGCTTCGTTGCGGATGTCGTTGATTCTGGCAAGCCGTGGAAGGAAAAAATTACAAGGAAATGCGAGCCGCGAGTTTTGCTCGCGCGCACCTTAAGCGGGACTGTGCTCGGCGCCGGTCGCGGTGCCGGCTTCCTGTTAGCGAATACGCGTTGTGGTCTTGGAATACGATGAAGCCGGTCTTGGCGATGATTTTCAGGTCCAATATGTAAGGCTCGTCACCAATTGCCGACAGTTTGCGCGCTCCCGATTCGCATATTGTAATGAGGCATGCTTGAGATAAGACAAGTGGCAACTGTGGCCCGATGGGCAGCATTGCTCATCACTGCGTCCATTCTGGCGGCCTGCGGCCAGAGCGCTGCGGTCAGCGGCAACTCGACGGCGGCTGGCGCCCAGCCGGCATCCTCGACGCCCGCGACTGCCACGCTGACGCTGACGGGAGCTCCAGCCACCAGCGTCATCGCCGGCAGCGCCTACACATTCCAGCCGTCCGTGTCGGACGGCAGCGGTACGGTGACGTTTTCGATCACCGGAACGCCCGCTTGGGCAACGTTCAACGCCACTACCGGGGCGTTGAACGGCAACCCCACGATCGCCGACGTCGGCACCTCCGGAGCCATCACCATCACCGCGAGCGATGGCGGCACCACGGCCTCGATAGGGCCGTTTACCATTGATGTCACTGCGCCCGGAGCGCCGCCGCCTGCGACCGGGTCAGCGACCCTTTCCTGGGTAGCGCCCACTCAAAATACCAACGGGACCACCGTCACCGACTTGGCCGGCTTTCGCATTTACTATGGAATGAAGGCGGGTGCACTTACGAAAACGATCGACGTCCCCGGGCCCACCACGACGACCTATATCATGGGAAATCTGGCCGCCGGCACCTATTTTTTCGCGGTAGCCGCCTACACCACGATGGGTACCGAAAGCGCGCTGTCGGACATCGCGAGCAAAACTATCTAGCGAGTACGAAAAATTGCGGAGCTTCTTCCGCGATCGTCAAGGAACGCAAGCCTAAGTGAAAGGATGTCCGTAGCTCACAAATAACAAGCAACGCTGACCTCAACAGTAGCTTGGTAATCCCCGCCGAACTCGCGTATCTGCGATGTCCGTCACACTTTCGATTGAACTTAAGTTCATATCGCACGGTTATGTGTCCGTGGTTAACGACATTTTTTGCTAAAGTCTGCATGTAGATTTTTTCAGAGAACGAGGTGAGTCCGTGACCAAATCGATCGGTTTAGCAGTGTTGTTGATGGCGATGACCGGAGCGGCATCGGCTGAGGGACCGTGCAAGTGGTCGGACCATGATAATGATAGGGATGATAGGGGTTGCCACCAGCCCAGGCCGGTAAGGGCACCCGAAATTAATGCGGCTTCCGCCGTGGCAGGCATAACGTTGTTGCTGGGCAGTCTCGCGGTTGTGCGTGCGCGTCGCGCGAAGAAAAGCACTCAATCCCAAGATTAAGATCCGGTTGACAGCCCCCCCAGCGATGCGGCTAGGGGGACTGCTGCGATTCTTCGGCCGGCCGCGGCCGATATCCCACGGTCAAAAATGCCCGGTTCTCGCGATATCCGCTCCCCGGGCCCGTCACGACCCAAGAATTGTGGTCGCAGCGGAATATAACTTCGAGACCCCGCCCCTCTCGCCACGTCAGTGACCCGCCGATTAAACCGATTTCGTAATTCGAGCTAGCGTTTGCGGTCGAGATGTTCGCATTGAGATAGTCTGTTTTGTTGAGCCGACCCAGGAGCCTGGCGGTCAGCGAGCGCGTCAGCTTTCTCTCGACGCTGAAATCGGCGCCTGGCCGGGTGACATCGAGCGAGGGCTGCCCCGCATACGTGTCTTTCTCCCACCTCGCGCTCAGTCCAAACGTCGTGCGATTCCTGACGTACCGCCAGTCAAGCGACGCGTAATTGATCGTATAGCTGCTCGCTGTCTGCGCAGCGGGTGCGGTGCTGATGCCGCCGATCGCTCCCGCCCGCTGCGTACTGAAACTGCTGCTGGCGTCGGTCAGGTCGTGGCCGGCCGTCAGCGCAAGTGTGGTGGCGGCCGACAGCTTGCGGCTCAGATTGATCTTGGCCATGCCGCCCGTGGTGGACTCGCCGGCCTGGCTGATCCTGGTGGCGCCCAAGTCCCCCGTGAAATCCGTACGCGCGCCATGCAGCTCGTAGCGCACATAGCCGCTGCCGCGATCAAAATCCGTGTTCACCACCGTGTTCGCGAACATCACCCGCTCGGCCGCAGCGTTGAGCGACACCGTGGAGCTGGCGGACAGGTCGTGCCCCAAGGCAACGTTGCCCAATGCGCGATTGCTGTTGTAGGGGCTGGTTTGATACTGGGCTCGCGCATAGCGCGCACTAAAGGAGGCGAAATTGACGCTTCCGAGCCGCATGGACAAATCCGGACCGGTGCTAAAGTAATTGACATGCTCGAGATTGCTCGGTGTCACCGGCGTATAGGGATCGAGCGCCGCTTGTCCAAAATCGTCCTGCACCACCCATCTAAATCGTTCCGGCACGATGGCCACATTGGCGACACCATCGAAACGGCCGAGCAACTGGCTACTGTAGGCGTTCTGCAGGTAATCGAAATAACTGAAGTCGCCCTTCGCGTTCGCATCCAGCCGCCGGCTCTGCTCCTTGATCGCAAAGTCGGCATCGGCGACCGCAATGGTTTGATTAATCTTGTCCGTTGAGACCAGCGTCACGTTGTCCGATTCGCCAATGCCCGCATCGATGCCGTAGGTCAAGAAGGGAGCACGCGTGGTAGGCCCGGATGCCGCATCACTCGAGTCGCCGATGCCTGAATTGACGCCATGCGTCGACATTTGCGCATGAGCGGCCGGCGTCAGGGCAACGATTGATGCTATTGCGATCGACAGGCGCCTGGCGCGGGCCTTAAGTCTGCGCACCATCGTTCCCATACGATCCGTATCCGTAATACCCTGGGGTGGAGCTTCCCCGGACATCATTCAGGACGATACCGCCCGCTTGCTGCGTATCGAACAGTTCGAGCGCGGCCTGTACCGCTTGGCGCGGCGTTTTTCCGGCACGCACCACCAGCACGACTTGGCTGACAATCTTTATCAAGACGCGCCCTTCGTTGGTCAGCAGCAGCGGCGGCGAGTCCAAGAGCAGAATACGCCGTGGGTTGCGCGCGCACAGGCTCGTCACGACCCTTCGCATGCGATTGCTGCTCAACAGCTCCGCCGTGTTCGGCACCCGCCTGCCTGCGGGCAATATCGACAAGCCGCGCGTCGTGGTCGGCACAATGGCCGACTCGGCATCCATGTGTTCGTCCACCAGCGCATCCAATAGACCTGTGTGCTCTTGCAGCCCGAATATTTGGCTGACCTGTTGTTTCGCCACGTCGGCGTCGATCAGCAACACCGAGATGTCGCGTTCGAGCGCCATGCTGAGCGCGAGATTGATGCTGGTGAAGGTCTTTCCGTCCTCCGGCAGCGCGCTCGTCACCATGATGGCGCGCGGCTCGCCGATGGCGGCGGCGCCGGACATGGCTTTATCGACCAGCGGACGCTTGATCCGCCGGTATTGATCGGCAAACTGTAGTTCCACGTCCTGCTCCGGCAAGTAGCCGGCGGCACGTAGGGCGGTGTGGTCCACCGTAAGTTGGTTCGCAAGGCTCAAGGTGTCTTCCAGAGCATCGGCCACCGGTAAGCGCGCACCGACTTTGGGCGCCTTGGCCGGGGCGACTCTTGCGGTTCGCCCTTGCTGGTGCTTTAGGCGCGCGATCGCTTGTTCGACCAGGCTCACGTCTTCACCAGCGACTCGATCGCGTGGATGCTGAGCCTCACACCCGACGAGTTCATTGCCAACACCGCGCCAAACGCCGCCAACCAGCAAGCGGCCGCCACGGAAATACGCCATAGATGCCGCCGGGACTGCGCGCGCTGTCGCGTGGGGAATGCCACGCCCGCCGCACCCAGCACGGGAAAGCCCGTCAGCTCATTGATCGCGCGCACCGAACTCACTATCGGTTTCAACATATGCAGCCCATAGGCAACTGCGGCGCCCGCCGCGAGCGCAGCGATCCAAATGACGCCGAGCAATAGGAAGCGCCTAGGCCAAACGGGCGACAGCGGTGCCGTCGGTGGCTGCACGACTTCGAAGCGCACCGAGCCGGCAATGTCCGCGCGCTCGCCGAGGCGCGCCTTCTGGTAGCTTTCGAGCAAGGCCGTGTATTGCGCTTTGTTCACGTCGTAGTCGCGGTTTAACTGCTGAAACTCAGCCTCAACCTGCGGCGCGCTGTTGAGTCGCTGCCGCAACTCGGCAACCGTGCTCTGATGCTGCTCCAATTCGCGCCGCAATGCGGCAATCTCGACGTCCACCTTGTTGAGCTCGAGCTGCATGCTCTGATACACGGGGTTATTGCCGGCGCCGCTCGCCGCCACGGCCGAGGCGTCACCGCGGCGCAGGCTTTCGAGTTCCGCGACACGGCGCTTCTTCAGCTCTTCGAGGGTGGCTCGCGTCGCGATCACATCCGGGTGTTGGTCGGTGTACTTGAGCAGCAGCTCATCGAGCTTCGCCTGCGTTTCCTGGATGCGGCTCAGGGTATCTCCGCCGCCCGAGGTGCGTCCGCCCGACATCGACCCGGTACTCCCCGCCGCCGAAATCGCCTCATCGCTGTGTAATTGCTTTGCGAGTTCCTCGCGGCGGCTCATCGCGATCGACAGGGCGGTCGCGGCCTTCTTGGCATCATCCGTTTCCTTCTGCAATTGCGCAAAATAGCCGCCCTGCTCGCTCGGCATCAGTCCCACGTTTTTCTTCTTGAATGCCGCCAACTTATCCTCGGCGGCGCTCAAGCGCTGTTCATAGTCCTTGATCTGGACCTCAAGAAACTTCTGCGCGTTTTCCGAGCCCGCACGCTTGCCCCCGAGGGTCTGTTCCACGAAGGTATTGAGCAGGGTCTCGACCACGCTTAAGGCACGCGCGCGGCTAGCGTCAATGTAGTCAAAGCCGTAAATGGTCCCGGCCGTGCTGCGCTCGTCTCCTTGAGTACCCGCACTCGACACGCTGAGGACAATACGGTTGCTGAACTCGTTGAGAATCTTAGCGCGGGCACGCTCGTCCGTAATTGTCGGCGGCAGCACAGCGCTTTCCGCGGCGATCTTTTCCAATTGCGGGCCTTCGAGCAAGGACTGGCGCACGTAATTGATTTGCGATTCGACGCTCTGATCGTTGGTGAGTCCCTGCAACACGGGTTTGAGTGCGCTGCGGGTATCGACAAACACCCGCGCATCAGCCTCGTAGCGGTCCGGCAGCGCAAACACCACCGTCCAGCCGATCAGCGCCACGCCGAACGCGACCGCCAACACAATCCACCGAAAGCGCCAGGTGCCGCGCACTTCCTCGAATATTTTTTCGAGTTCCGGGGTCACCGCGCTAAAACCTGGTTTCCGGTACGACCAGAACATCGCCCGGCAAGAGCGGCAAGTTTTGGGTTAAGTCGCCGCTATTGACCAACGCATCGAGCTTGACCTTGATCTCCTGCTGCTTGCCGTTCACGGTGCGCACGATGCGCGCCCGATTGCCGGCGGCGAATTGGCTCAAGCCCTTCACGCTCAAGAGCGCCTCGAGCACCGTCATCCCCTCGTGATAAGGCAGCGCTTGCGGCTCCTTGACCTGCCCGATCACCTTCACCTGGCTGTAAATGCTCAAGGCCACCAACACGACCACATTGACCTTGGGCGACTTGACATACATGCTCAACGATTGCTCGATGTCGCGCGCGAGCTGCGACGGCGTCTTGCCAACCGCGACCATATCTTCCACCAGCGGGGTCGAGATCTTGCCGTCAGGACGTACCGGGACGGTCACCGAGAGTTGCTCGTTTTCAAAGACGAACACATGCAAGCTATCACCGGGGCCGATCCGGTAATCGGGGGAAAGCACCCCGGTAGGTGCCGTCTCGGCGGCGCCGGCGTCCATCACCGGATGCCCCTGCAACGAGATCATGAGCGCCAACGCTCCGGTCATCATCCGCACCAGGAACGCGGGCATTTTCAACGAGTTGAGCATAGCCACGATAGCGATCTTACCTCGCCGCAGGGTCCGTTGCCGGATTAATCGGAAACCGTCCCGAGGGCCCTACCGCTATAGGCGCAATTAGGATCGCTGTTAACATCTTGCGGTGAACCCACAGAACCCTCCGGAACCGATCCTGGACCGACCGCTGCCCAATTCCTATTGGGTCATCCCCGGTCGTCTGCTGGCCGGCGAGCACCCCATAGGACCCGAAGAGGCGCAAGCACGCGCGCGCCTCGAGCAGCTGAGCCAAGCCGGCATCGACTGCTACATCGATCTGACGGAGCCCGACGAGCAGCCGGAATACCGCCACCTGCTGCCCCAACGCATCGAGTACCTGCGCTTCGCCATCGTCGATACCCGCGTGCCCAACAACGTGTCTCAGACCCGCGCGCTGCTTGCGGCTATTCGTGCCGCGCTGGCCCGAGAGCGTCGCGTTTACGTGCACTGTCTCGCCGGCATTGGGCGCACCGGGCTCGTCATGGGTTGCTTCCTGGCAGAAGAAGAGCAAGACGGCAAATCGGCGATCAAGCGGCTGAACCGGCTGTGGCTGCAGAGCGCCCGCGCGCAAGCGTGGCCCAAGGTGCCGCAAACCGCAGAGCAGGCCGACTACATCAGGCACTGGCCGAAACTCCGCAAGCAAGGCATCCAGGCCGGGCCATGACCACCACCCGGCCGCTCAATGTCATTCCGCTTCCCGTGCGCGGCGCCGCGCTGCCCGTTCCAGAGGGCGCGCTCACCGTCGGCCCCGTCCTCGCGGGCGAGGACTCGCCGCTGCGCCTCTCGGTCATCGTGCCGACATACAACGAAGCGTTGAACATCGTCAAGCTGGTGAAACAACTCGCGCAATTGCTCGACAAGCCGTTCGGGGAAAGTTACGAAATCATCGTGGTCGACGACAATAGCCCTGATCGAACCTGGGAGTTGGCGCACAACCTCGCACGCGATACCCCTCGGCTTCGCGTCATGCGGCGGGAGCAAGAACGCGGCTTGTCGACAGCCGTCATTCGAGGTTGGCAGGCCGCCCGCGGCGAGGTGCTGTGCGTGATTGATGCCGATCTGCAGCATCCGCCGGATCTGACTCTGGCGTTGTACCGGGTCATCGAGAGAGGCGCCGACATGGCGGTGGCCAGCCGTCACCTCGAGGGCGGCGGGGTAAGCGATTGGAGCATGATCCGTCGCGTCGTGTCGCGTGCCGCCCAACTGATCGGCTTGGTCGCACTCCCCGGGGTCGTGGGCCGCGTCAGCGATCCCATGAGCGGCTACTTCATGATTCGACGCGCTGCCATCGAGGGCGTCGAATTGAATCCCTTGGGCTACAAGATATTGATCGAGGTCTTGGCGCGCGGGAATTTTCCCTGGGTCGGCGAAGTACCCTATGTCTTTCAGGAGCGGGCACACGGCGGCAGTAAGGCCACCGCACGCGTCTATCTCGAGTATTTGCGTCATTTGCTGCGACTGCGGCTATCCGATCTGCCGGTCAATCGGTTCATCCGCTTCGCGGCGGTGGGTTTCTCTGGCGTCATCGTCGACATGGGGCTGCTGTTTCTTCTGAGCGATCCGACCATGCTCGGATGGGGCCTCACGCGCAGCAAGCTGATCGCAGCGGAAATGGCGATTCTCAACAATTTTTGGTGGAACGATCTGTGGACGTTCCGCGACCTGTCGGCGCAGCAGCGCGGCATGAAAGCGAGACTGCGGCGCCTGGGTAAATTCCAGCTGATCTGCCTCGCCGGTGTGGCAATCAATACGATTTTGCTCAATCTGCAGTTCAATTTGCTGGGAATGAACCGCTACATCGCCAATGCCGTGGCCATCGCTGCCGTGACGGGGTGGAATTTCTGGTTGAACCTCAAGATCAGTTGGCGCCGGGCCGAGCCTCGGGTGTGATCAAATCTCGCTCATCTCGACACGAATTGAGTGCTAGTCTGGTAGCCCAGAAGCCCAAGGAGCATTCGTGACTCAATACAAGCCTACGCCCACCCTGGGACGCCCCTCGGTGCCCACCGGGGACGACCCGATGATGGATTTTCGGGCGCGCCTCATCCATCAGCAAGCCGAAAACGCCGAGCGCCGCCGCCATGACTTAGCGGAACAATCCTCGAGGCTCAAAACCGCCGAGGAACGCATCCGCATCTGGGAGCGCATTCACGAAGTCCCGCTGCCGCGCGATTCGGCGCACCGGCTGGTGGAGATCATCGCCGCGAACACCGGACTCACCGACGCGGACGTGCGCGACGAGCAGCATCGCCGCGCAGCGCTGCGGGCAGCGGCGATCACTTAGACCCATACCGGGGTGTCTGCCGAGGTCGGCCCGGCGGCCGACGGTCTATTCCAGGTATTCGGCGGTGGTCTTTTGGCGAATTTCGGCCGCCGTCACGCCGGGCGCTATTTCGACCAGCTTGAATCGTTCCTTGCGCGACGGGCGCGAAAACACCGCGAGATCGGTGATCACCATGTCGACCACGTTGACGCCGGTGAGCGGCAACTCACAGCGCGGCTTGAATTTGGGCTCGCCGTCCTTCGAGGTATGCTCCATCACGACCACGATGCGTTTGACGCCGGCGACCAGATCCATGGCGCCGCCCATGCCCTTGACCATCTTGCCGGGCACCATCCAATTGGCCAGATCGCCGTTTTCCGCGACTTCCATGGCGCCGAGCACCGCCATATCGATGTGCCCACCGCGGATCATGGCGAAACTGTCGGCGGAGGAAAAATACGAGCTCATCGGCAGCTCGGTGACGGTCTGCTTGCCGGCGTTGATCAAATCGGGGTCTTCCGCGCCTTCATAGGGGAAGGGCCCGATACCGAGCATGCCGTTCTCCGATTGCAGCACGACTTTCACGCCCGGCGCGATATAGTTCGCGACCAGCGTCGGGATGCCAATCCCTAAGTTCACATAGAAGCCGTCCTTCAGCTCGCGCGCTGCGCGCGCCGCCATATCCTCACGCGACCACGGCATGAGATCCCTCCGTGCGCTTGCGAAGCGTGCGCTTCTCGATGATTTTCTGATAAGGGCTACCATTGATGATGCGCTTCACGAAGATGCCGGGCGTGTGAATTTGGTCCGGATCGAGCTCGCCGGCTTCCACCAGGATCTCGACTTCCGCGATCGTGACCTGCCCCGCGGTGGCCATATTGGGATTGAAATTGCGCGCAGTCTTTCGATAGATCAAATTGCCCTCGGTGTCGCCCTTCCAGGCCTTGACCAACGAGACATCCGCCGTAAGGCCAGTCTCGAGCACATAGGTCTCCCCGTCCACTACGCGCTGTTCCTTGCCCTGCGCAACCAAAGTCCCCGCGCCGGTCTTGGTAAAGAAGGCGTAGATACCGGCGCCGCCCGCGCGGATGCGCTCGGCCATGGTGCCCTGCGGATTGAATTCGAGCTCCAATTCCTTGGCGAGATACTGCCGCTCGAACTCTTTGTTCTCGCCGACATACGAGGAGATCATTTTGCGGATTTGTCGGCTTTTGAGCAGCAGCCCCAAGCCGGCACCGTCGACACCAGCGTTGTTCGACACCACGGTGAGATTGCGAACACCGGAATCATGCAGCGCCGTGATCAGCTTCTCCGGAATACCGCACAGGCCGAATCCCCCGCACATCAGGGTGATGCCGTCCTTGATGACGCCGCGCAATGCGCTTGGCGCATCGGGAAACACTTTGGAACTCATCGCCTGCCTCCGCCCTTCCCGCTCGATCCCACGGCAGGATTCATAGGCCGGGTAGTATACGGTTCGCCGCGCCGGCCGCCTGTTCGAAATGAGACGCTGGCCGGTTCAACCGCGCTGGAGATTGCGCTAGCGCCTACTTCAATGCCGTACAGGCACCGGGTGCCACGTTGGTGATGAACCCTTCCGACTCCAGAATGCAAAATCCGACGTCGCGTTCCATCTTGCGGCCCTCAGCCATCGTGAACAGGCGTTTGCGGCGGGGGTGTATGCCCGTGTTGGCGAGCACGCGCACCGGCTCCGAGCGCGTCTCCTCGCGCTTCGGATTTACCGCAACGAGATTAAGGTAATAGGCACTCATATCAGGCCCGCTAGTACCGATACTGATCCCCCTTGTAGGGCCCCTGCTTCGATACCCCGATGTATCTCGCCTGCACGTCGGTGAGCTCGGTGAGTTCGGCGCCGAGCTTGGAGAGCTGCAGGCGCGCCACCTTTTCATCGAGATGTTTCGGCAGCACGTATACACCCACCGGATATTTCGCCGTTTGGCTGAACAACTCGATTTGCGCCAGCACCTGATTGGCGAACGAGGAACTCATGACGTACGAGGGATGCCCCGTGCCGCAGCCCAAATTCACCAGCCGGCCTTCGGCGAGCAAGATGATCCGCTTGCCGTCGGGGAAGATGACGTGATCGACCTGCGGCTTGATGTTGTCCCAGGCATATTGCCGGAGCGCCGCGACCTCGATTTCATTGTCGAAATGCCCGATGTTGCACACGATCGCCTGATCCTTCATGCGCTTCATGTGCTCGTGCGTGATGACGTGAAAATTGCCGGTAGCGGAGACGAAGATATCCGCCTTGTCCGCCGCATAGTCCATGGTGACGACGCGATAGCCCTCCATGGCGGCCTGGAGCGCGCAAATCGGGTCGATCTCGGTGACCCACACTTGCGCCGCCAGTGCCCGCAACGCTTGTGCGGACCCCTTGCCGACATCGCCGTAACCGGCGACCACCGCCACCTTGCCGGCGATCATCACGTCGGTGGCGCGCTTGATGGCGTCCACCAGCGATTCGCGGCAGCCGTATAAATTGTCGAACTTGGATTTGGTGACCGAGTCATTGACGTTGAACGCCGGGAACGCGAGCCGGCCTTCCTTCGCCATTTGATACAGGCGTTTTACGCCGGTGGTGGTCTCCTCGGTCACGCCCCTGATCTTGGCTAGGCGGGTCGAATACCAGGTGGGGTCGACCTTGAGCTTGGCCTTGATCGCGGCGAACAGGCACTGCTCCTCTTCGTTCGCGGGTGCGCCGATGAGCGATGCATCCTTTTCCGCCTTGGCGCCCAAGTGCAGCAGCAGCGTCGCATCGCCGCCGTCGTCCAAGATCATGTTCGCATGCCCGCCGTCCGTCCATTCGAAGATGCGATGGGTATAGTCCCAGTACTCGCCCAAGGTCTCGCCCTTCACCGCGAAGACCGGCGTACCGCCCGCCGCGATCGCCGCGGCCGCATGGTCTTGGGTCGAATAGATGTTGCACGAGGCCCAGCGCACCTGTGCGCCCAAGGCGTTTAAGGTCTCGATCAGCACCGCGGTTTGAATCGTCATGTGCAATGAGCCGGCGATCCTCGCGCCGCGCAGCGGCTGCTCGGCCGCGTATTCGTCACGAATTGACACAAGACCCGGCATTTCGGTCTCGGCGATCCTGATTTCCTTGCGCCCCCATTCGGCGAGGCCCAAATCCTTGATCACGTAATCGGATTTAACTTTCATTGCTGCATTCATCACTGACTCCTTAAGCCGCACGCGTCGTCTTGAGTTCGGCGGCCAGAGCGTCGGCCTTGTCGGTACGCTCCCACGTGAACTCCTCTTCCTTACGGCCGAAGTGACCGTAAGACGCTGTTTTCTGATAGATCGGCCGTGCGAGATCCAACATCTCGCGCAAACCGAACGGGGTGAGGTCGAAATGCGCGCGCACGATCTGCGTCAAGCGCGTATCGCTCAATTTGCCGGTGCCGAAGCTCTCGACCATGATCGAGGTCGGCTCCGCGACGCCGATGGCGTAGGACACTTGCACCTCGCA
>Ga0209415_10009636_pt1 | contig 16568 bp, 13 predicted proteins | sample PeaSoiSIISIP2007_FD_187696 | JGI IMG/M metagenome (GOLD analysis project Ga0209415, IMG submission 187696) | Peat soil microbial communities from Weissenstadt, Germany - SII-SIP-2007 (SPAdes) (version 2) | ecosystem: Environmental > Terrestrial > Soil > Wetlands > Peat | place: Germany... | reverse complement strand
GCGGCGGCGCGCCGGACGGCCAGCGGTCCGGCTGACATGCTGACAACCACGGCGCCCGCGGGCGCCAGCAGCAGCCAGCGCTGCCCGGGGCTTGTCCACTGCGCAGTCACAACGCTCCTTAGTGCAGCACCGCGAATGGGCGCATCCTGGCCACCGGCCTGGCCAGCCCACCGCGAGTCAGGACGCCGAGGACCTCGTCTACTCCCTTGTCGTCGAAGTGCGGGGCATCGGCCGGGGCGGCATCGTCGTAGCGGAACCGCAGCGTGCTGCGCTGCTGGCTGTCCAGCTCGGAGATGCCCTTGCTGGCGAAGTCGCTGACCACGGTGCCCGCGCCGTGGCACGCGGAGTAGAGCGCGCTGGCCGACCCGCCTGCGACGCACAGGTAGGACGACGTCCGGTGGGTGCCGGGGACGAGCACGGCCTGGCCGGTCTCGGCGAACGTCGTCCCTGCGGGCATGAATTCCGCCGGGTAGGCGCGGCAGGAGTTGTGCCGGTGCACGACGGCCGGCGCGCCGTCGACCGTCTCCTCGTAAATGGAGTTGTGCGGAGAATCAACGACAAGCTGCCCGGGTGATCCCCCGAAGGTCTCGGCGGCTATCTGGCGCAGCCCGGCATAGACGGCGATGCGGAACGCGAAGCCGTAGTTCATCGCCGCGGCATTGGCCAGCATCAGGCGGCGCCCTTCGTCGCTGTCCAGCGAGACCGGCGGGCAGCCGCCAGCGAAGTACAGCCGGTATCGCTGCCTCAGCTGTTCGAGCGAGCGCGCGGTCGTGCCGTGGTAGAGGGGCTTGACGAGCGACATCGCCGCCCGGATCTGCTTGGGGTAATGCTTCCTGCGCCCGAACATCGCCCCGACCGCCCCGGGGAACACTCCGCCGCCCGCGTGGTACTGCAGGGTCACCTGCCCCTGCGCGACGCCCAGCTTCGCCGCCGCGCCGGCGTCGAAGACCTCCTCGACTTCCTGCAACTCGATGAAGTGATTGGTGGGCCCGACCATGCCGAACCGCAGGCGTGCCAGGTGCAGCACGAGGCCAGGCAGTTCGCGCCCGAGCCGGTCCGCGCCGCCGTACCGGTCAAGGTCCAGCGTCCCGAACTCCTCGACCCGCTCGAGGATCTCCTTCTCGGCGCCGAAGCGCTCGGCGGCGAAGGTCGCACCGTCGGCGGCGCAGCGCAGCACCTCCCGTGCCGTCAGCTCCCGGCTCATTCCTGGCGGGTAGGGGTAGCGCTCGCGGACCCGGCGGTAGAACTCGTCGATCCCGGCCCGGGCCGGGCGATCGGCGTCGAACGCCATCAGCGCCATGCCGCAGTTCACCGACGCGCTGGTGAGGGTCGGCCGGACGGAGTTCCTGGTGGCGACCGCGACCGACGACGGGAGCTCCATGTTGGACTTGTGGTGAAAGTCAGGCAGGACGACGGGCGGGGCGGCCAGGTCGGCGCCGCCGACCGTGGCCTTCAGGTCAGCCAGCGCTGTCGCGGACGCCGGTATCTGCCCGCTGTCGAATATCCGGGGATCCGGGCAGCCCGCGTCCTGGGCATCCCGGGCAATAACGGTGACATCCATGCATCCTCCGGATCAGGCGGGCTGGGCGAACGCGACACGCGGTCGCGGACGGGCTGTGCCGACGCCGTTCTGGTAAGCGGCGTTAAGCACCACTGCAAGAGACTCGGGTGTAAACCGGTCAGCGATCAGACGGCGTGCGGCGGCGGCCATCCGGGCGGCGTCGGCGGGCTCGTCGAGCATGTAGCCGACCGCGGCGGCGAGCTGCCGCGGCCGTTCCGGGCCTGCGAGCAGGCCGGTCTCACCGGGCTGCACGACGTCGGGAACCGAGTTAACGGCGGTGGCCACGACCGGCACTCCTGCGGTCATGGCCTCGGCGATGGCACAGGGCAGACCTTCGTACCTGCTCGCCATCAGGAAGACGTCGAGCCCGGGCAGCAGGCCGGCCACGTCGTCGCGATGACCAACGCAGACGAATCGGCCGGACAGCCCTCGGCGCTCCGCCCGCCGCTCCATCTCGGCGCGCAGCGGTCCGTCCCCGATCCAGACCGCATACACGTCCGGCCGGTTCAGGGCGGCAATCGCGTCGACGAAGTCCTCGGGCGCCTTCTGGTAGTCGACCCGGCCAACGGTGCCCACCACCTTGCACCCAACCGGGACCTCGAGCCTGCCTCGCGCCGCGGCCCTGATGGCCGGGCTTACCAGGATGCTGGCCGTCTCGATTGCCGGATTGATGACCCGCACCCGCTCCGGCGCCGCGATGCCCCGCCGTACCACTTCCGCGGCCACAGCTCCGCCCACGGCGAGGAATACGTCGGTACGCCGGCCGAGGTAGCGCTCGATCCCGACGTAGGCGCCCCGGCGCGCGCTGGACTGGAACTCGTGGAAGGGCAGGCCATGGAAGGTGTGCACGACACGTGCCGTTCCGGCGCGTTCGGCGGCGAGCCGGCCGAGCGCGCCTGCCTTGGCACTGTGAGTGTGCACCACGTCGTAGCCGCCGTCCGCTAGTTGCGCGGTCAGCAGCCGCAGCGCACGGAGGTCCTTGGCGGGAGATATCGGCGACACCAGCTCGGGCAGGCTGACCACGCGCAGCCCGGAGTTCGCCGCCTGCACCAGCATGCCGTCGCCGCTGCCGTCAGAGTCAGCGAGTCCATCCGTGTCACCAGCGATGATCGTGGCCTGGTAGCGCTCAGGATCGAGGGCCAGCGCGCCGCGCAGCGCCACGCCGCCCGCACCGGCCTGCAGGCGGGTGATCACGATCGCGACCGAGGTCTTTCTCATCGGACACCAGCCAGTCTCAGCAATTCGCCGATCGGAGCCGGCGATCCGTGTGCGACCCGGACTTCAAGGCAGGGCAGCCGCGCTGCCAGCAGCGCGGCCACGCCGCTGACGTCCGGCTGCGCGGAGCCGACACCAGTCGCCAGCGCCAGGGTGGCCGCGAACGACCAGAACCGCCTCAGCTCTCCGGCCATGTAGGTGCCGGCCACCAGTTCGCGCGCTGCCTCTGCGGGTGGGATGGATCGCACGACGGTGCCGGCATTGGCGGTGCCGCGCCGGAGTACCACCAGCCGGTCAGGCTCCAGGCTCGGTACCCGGCCGGTCAGCCGGACCTCCCTGCGCCCGTGGGGGGCGGCTGGGCCGCCAGCGGCTAGGCCACTATCAGCGGCCCGGCTGCCAGCGGCCCGGCTGCCAGCGGCTGGATCGTCAGCGGCTGGTTCGTGGTGGTCGGCTTGCACCCGGAGCGGTTCGACCAGCCCGTAAGCGGCGCGCGAGTCACAGGCGCAGAGGTTGTCGGCGGTGGCGACCTCGCCGCAGCGCAGGCCGGCCGAGAGCAGGGTGGACTTGCCGACGCCGCCGGGCCCGGCGATCATCGTCACTCCGCCGGCCCCGGCCGTCACCGATACGTGCAGCGGGACCCTGCCGCGCTGCGACGCCCACCACAGGGCCGGGTAGTGCATCAGGGTCTGCCCGGCGAGCAGCCTGAACCGGGTGGCAAGCAGGACGTTGGCAGCCCTGGTGGGGGGGGCCGGGCGATAGCGCGCCGTGACGTGCAGAACCTCGTCCGTTGGCTCGACCAGCAGGTCGAAACCAGAGGAGCAGGCGTCCACGATCAGGGCGCGCGGCGGATCCGCCCAGGCGTCACGGCCGATCAGCGTCCATCCGTCGACGTCGAACGGCCGCCGGTCGGCCTGCACTTCCAGCCGGATGGTCGCGTCGGCCGCCGGCCCTTCCGACAGCTCGCCGGCCGTGGCCGAGTCCAGCAGCGCCGCCAGTTTCGGCACGGCGCAGTCCACGGCGACGCGCTCGCCGGCTGTGCTGACCGCGCGCATCAGAAGTCGTCCGGGTACGGGGCGCCGACGCTTACCTGCGTCTGGCGGAACTCCGATGGCTGGTACTCAGGGACGAGCTTCCTGAGCAGTTCCTTCACCAGGTCCGGCTCTCCGTCGCCGGCCGCCTCGTACAGGCTGGCCAGCAGCGCGCCGAACTCGGCAGGCGGCTCCGCGCTGCGGGTCGCCCAGATCTTGGGGTGGGCGCTCGGCACCCGTTCCTCGGCGTCGGAGAACACCTTCTCGGTGAGCTTCTCGCCGGGCCGCAGCCCGGTGTAGCGGATCTCGACCTCGGGCAGGTTCAGCTGCTCGACGTAGTTGCGTACCAGGCTCACGATCGGCACTGGCTCGCCCATGTCGAGAACGAAGGTCTCGGCGTACTCCGCCATGGCGGCCGTCTCGAGCACCAGGCCGACGGCCTCCTCGACCGTCATGAAGAAGCGGGTGACGTCCGGGTGGGTGACGGTCACCGGCTCGTCCCTGGCGATCTGGTCGGCGAGCACGGACAGGAACGACCCGCGGCTGCCGAGAACGTTGCCGAAGCGGACCGAGGCGAGCGCGACCGGGCCGCCGGCGTGACTCTGCAGCACGATCTCCGCCAGCCGCTTGCTGGCGCCGAGCACGGACGTCGGGTCGGCCGCCTTGTCGGTCGAGATCAGCACGAACCGGCTGCTGCCGTGCCTCGCGGCCGCCTCGACCACGTTCTGGGTGCCCCGGACGTTCGTCTTCACCGCCTCGCCCGGGTGGCGCTCAAGCAGCGGCAGGTGCTTGTGCGCCGCCGCATGGAAGATCACCTCCGGCTGGGTGGCCGCGAAGACCTGATCGATTCTCCGCTGATCGCGGATGTCGGCGATGATGATCTCGTCGCTGTCGAGCAGGCCGCTTCCGGTGATCTCGAGCTGGAGCCGGTGCAGGTTGGACTCGTCGTGGTCGAGCAGGTAGAGCGCGTCCGGCCCGAAGCCGGTGATCTGCCGGCACAGCTCGCTTCCGATCGATCCGCCCGCCCCGGTGACCAGGACCCTTCTTCCGGAGATCAGCTTCGCCGCCCGCTCGCTGACCACGTGCAGCTCGCGACGGCCGAGCAGGCTTTCCACCCGCAGCTGGCGCAGGTCCGACAGCCGCGCCTCGCGCTCGACCGCGGCGAGGAACGTCGGCAGGTACCTGACGTGCAGTCCCGCGGTCCGCGCGGCCTCGATGATCGCGCCCACCCTCGAACCGGGCAGCGACGGAATCGCCACCACGCAGGCGTCGGCCCGCTGCGCTCGGGCGATGTCGGGAAGCGAGGCGATCGGCCGGTATACCGGCAGCCCGACGGCGCGAGCCAGGCCGGGAGCGTCGTCGATGAAGCCGATCGGGGCGAGACCGTAGTTCGGGCTGCGCCGCAGGGCGCGCGCCAGCGTCCGGCCGGCCTCGCCGGCTCCGACGATGAGCGTCCGCAGACCGTCCGCGTCAATACTTGACCGAATGCCCGGCAAGCTCAGCACTGTCTCCTCCCCTCGGCTTGGCGATCGTCAGGCTGCTGCGGTACGGGCCGCGAGGATCAGCAGGGCATCGGCAACGCGCGCGATGTCGGACTCGGTGAGCCCGGGATACATCGGGAGGGACAGCACCTCCTCGGCCACCTGCTCAGTGACCGGTACTGACCGGCATTCCTCGGTGCCCAGGATGCGCTGATAGCCGGATAGCTGATGGACCGGGATGAAATGCACGGAGGTGCCGATTCCCTGACTGGCCAGGGTCTCGATGGCCAGCTCGCGCGACACGCCGCACTCCGGCGTCAGCCGCACCTGATAGAGATGCCAGGCGTGCCGGCCGTGCGGCGGCCGCTGCGGCAGCGCCAGCCCGGCCAGGCCGGCCAGCGCCGCGTCATAGCACGCGGCCAGGTACTCCCGGCGCTGCTGCCAGTCCGGCAGGCAGGCGAGCTGAGCCCGGCCGATGGCGGCCTGGACGTCGGTGATGTTGGCCTTCAGGCCAGGTTCGGGCACGTCGTACCGCCAGCTGCCGCCGGGCAGGTACCGCCGCCATGCGTCGTGCGTCATGCCGTGCAGCCGCATGGTACGGGCGGCGTCCGCCAGCTCGTCGCTGTCGGTGGCGATCGCGCCGCCCTCGCCGATCGGCAGGTTCTTGGTCGCGTAGAAGCTGAAGCAGGCCGCGTTCGACGCTCGGCCTACCGGCACGCCGCGCAGCTCGGCGCCGAGCCCGTGGGCCGCGTCCTCGACGATCCGGCTGGCCGGGAGGCCCGCCGCGGCCGCGAGCTCGGCCACATCCACCGGATAGCCGGCCATGTGCTGGACGATCATGGCGTCCGGGTGCCCCACCCGCCGCACCGCGTCCGCGACCGTGGCCGCCGTGGGAACCAGGGTCTGCGCGTCCACGTCCACCAGCGCCGGGCGCAGGCCTGCCGAGCCGATGGCGGCGACCGCGCCGCAGAAGGTCAGGCTGGGCGTCAGCACCGTCGCCCCCGGCCGCAGGTGCAGCGCGCGCAGGGCGATCTCGATAGCGGCGGTCGCCGAGGCCACCGCGACGACCTGGCGGGCGCCGAGATAGCCGGCCAGGTCCCGCTCGAACTCGATCGTCTCGGGACCCATCGTGATCCAGCCGGACTGCAGCACGCGCAGCGCCGCCTGCTGTGCCTCGGGCACGATCTCAGGCTTGGCGAACGGCACCAGAAGTTCAGGCGCTGTCACTGCTCGCCGCCGCCCTCAGCCGCGTGCTCCGCGTCGGCGCCGTTGACCGGGCTTCCTGCGGGCAGGCTCACGTATATCTCAGGCTCGCCCTGCCCGGACGCCGACCCGCGCCGGGTGCGGGGCACGGCGATCACGCCCAGAATCGGCCAGCCGGAGGACGTCACCAGGTCATCGAGCGCCGTGATCCGGGAGACCCGGGCCACCGGGCCGGACAGCACGAGCATCCCGACGCCGGGCGAGCCGGCGAAGTGCTTCATCTGGCCCATCGGGTAGATGCGCAGCGTCCTGCTGTCGGTCGCCGGGCCGTGGTTCTTCGTCAGGGTTCCCGTGACGGCGCCGGAGGCGCCGGCCGCGCCCGCGCTGGGATGGTTGCCGGCCGCCGCGGGTGAGCTTCCGTTCGGCGAGAAGGTCCCGGCCAGGGCCCGCTCCAGCCCGTTCGCCAGGGCGCCGAGCGGGCGGCGGCTGTCGATGTCGACCAGGGCGACGGTGTTCACGCCCGCGTGCGCGGCGGCAAGCTGAAGCCGCAGCGCCATGTTGTTCAGCCCCGGAGTGTCGGTCCCGTTCAGCTCGCCGCTGGTCAGCTGGCCGAGCGTGGGCGCGCCGAGTCGCCGGCCGACGCGTCGTGCGCCCGGCACGGTCGGCCGTGCCGTCTCGGCGATCGCCGAGATCAGGATGGCCACGACCAGGCCGAGCACGATGGCAAGGCCGAGCTTCTGCGGGAGCGCCGTGGACTCCGGCTTGTTCGGCAGGGCCGGCTTGTCGATGACCTTGGCGAGTCCGGAGGTGCTTGCCGTGATCAGCAGGCTGTTCCGGTCGCCGGAGAAGTTGGCGATCACCTCTTCCAGGCCCGCGAGCTTGGCCTGGAGCTGCGTGTCCTTCGGGGACGCCGCGGCCTTCGAGGCCAGCTGGGATCGCGTCTCGGTGAGACGGACGATTTCCTTGTCGACCGCCTGGAGCGCGGCGCTGAGGCCGCTCTGGCCGACGTTGTTGATCGAAGCGACGACCTCGGCGGCGAGCACCCGGCAGACCGTCGTGGCGACGTGCGGGCTGACATCGGTCACCGTGAGATCCACGACCTGGGAGGTGCCGAGGCCGGCCACGCTGATATTGCCGCCGATGAACTTGGTCAGGTTGCGCGTCACCCCGGCGGCGAACAGGGCCTGGGAGACCGCTGTCCGGCTGGTGGCGATGCCCTGGACCTGGCTGACGATGGCATCCGCCTGGGCGCTGCTGGCAGGCACGTCGCTCCCGGTGATGATGCGAGCGTCCGCCGCGTAGACCGCGGGCTGCCTGATGGTGATCAGCGTGATAGCGATGACCGGCAGGAGGATGCAGGCCATCATCAATGCCCAGTACTGCCGCACCAGGCGTGCGGCAACCTCGTCGATCTCCACCAGACCTCCTTGAGAGCCCGGCGGATCCCAGGCGACCGGGTATGTCAAGGCTAGGAAATGTCGCGACCTGCGCGGATCGCTCACTGGCACGAGTTCGGCTACGTAAAATGCGTGACCCGGCGACGTGCCGGTTATGGGTCATGCTCGCAGGTCTGGGCCGTATCAAGCACATTTGTCTAGGGCAAAGTATCGCTAACCGGCCCCCGTCAGCGGCGGTCAGGCCCGGCTCGCCGCTGACGGTCAGTTCAGCCGGCGGTCTTGACGACGGGCAGTGAGCCGATGTCTCGTTATGTTCTGCCGTTGGAAGATTGGCCTAGGTCACTGCCCCTACAACAACACCAACGACGACCCGGCCGACATCCAGCTGAAGAAGAACGCCGACGCGTTCGTCCAGTCCGCGGTGACGACGATCATGTCGAGCGAGGCGTGGACACGGCACAGCGCGATCTTCATCGTCTCCGACGAGGGTGACTACACCGGGGTCACGGCCAACGGCGGCTGGGACTCCCCGGCGGGCTGCTGCGACTCGCCGGTGCTGCCGGCCGGCGATCCCGACATCAACGCCGCCTGGCCAGGCGGCACCTACGGGGGCGGCCTGGTTCCCGCGATCGTGATCGACCCCGGCGGGCCGCGGAACTACGTCAGCAATGTCGCGTACAACCACTACTCGCTGCTCCGCACCATCGAGGACGCATGGGACCTGCCTGAGCTCGGCTTCACCAGCGACCATGCCCAGGTTCAGACGATGAACGAGTTCCTTACCCGCTGAGCCGCACCGCCCTGGCCGGGCCTGCACCCGAGTGACCGGGGGCAGGCCCGGCTCGTCATTTCGCGTCGGCGTAACAGGAGACGACGGCCGTGCTCAGCGGGAACACGACCCGCGTGGCGCCGAACACCAGCCGGGCCGCCTCGTCGCCTGCCTGGGTCACAGCGGCCACGACCGCATCGGCCAGGTCCTCCGGGCAGTGCACGATCACCTCGTCGTGCTGGAAGAACACCAGATGCGGGCCGCGGGCGCTCCAGGCACTGCCTTCCGCAGGCACCGGGCCGGCGGACGTGAGCTCCCCGGACGGCCCGTTAACCGAAGGGATCTTCGCCAGTCTGGCCCGCAGCCCGGCCAGCATCACGAGCGCCCAGTCCGCCGCGCTCGCCTGGACCACGAAGTTGCGGGTGAACCGCCCGCGGGCGCGAGAGGCCTGGCCCGCGTCGGGATCGCGCTCGGTGTCGGGGTCGGCGGCCTCCTCGGTGAGCGCCCGCCACCGCGCGGACGGCGGCGGGCAGGTCCGGCCGAGAACGGACCTGACCACCCGGCCCTCCTGGCCGGCCCGCGCTGCCGCCTCGACGTACCCGGCTGCCGCCGGGAACCGGCGCCTGAGCACCGCGAGCAGCTGGCCCGCCTCACCGCCGGCCCCGCCGTACATGGCCGAGAGCAGGGCCAGTTTCGCCTTGGCGCGATCGCCGCCGAATGCCCCGGCCAGCGCCGCGTACAGATCGCCGCCGGCCGCCGCGGCCGCGAACGCGTGGTCCCCGGCCAGCGCCGCGAGCACCCGCGGCTCTAGCTGCGCGGCATCGGCGACCACGAGCACCCAGCCTGGGTCGGCGACGACCGCCCGGCGGAGCAGCCGCGGGATCTGAAGCGCGCCGCCGCCGCGCGAGGCCCAGCGGCCGGACACCACGCCGCCGACCACGTACTCGGGCCGGAACCTGCCGTCGGACACCCAGCTGTCCAGCCAGGCCCAGCCGAACGCGGCGTGCAGCCGGGACAGCTCCTTGTACTCGATCAGCGGCGGGATCGCCGGATGATCCACCTCGCGCAGCACGGCCAGCCTGGTGGACGGCACCCGGACACCGTCGGCGGCGAGCGCGCGGATCAGCTGGGCCGGCGAGTCCGGGTTGACCGGCCGTCGCGTTCCGAACGCTGCCGAGATCTGCGCGGCGAGCTCGGCCAGCCTGGCCGGCTGGGGCGGGGGGCCGGCGCCCGGCCTGGATCGGAGCCCGGTACCCGGCGGGCGCGGCCCGAGTATGCCGGTCAGCAGCGCGTCGTGCACGTCGGACCGCCAGGGCAGCCCGGCCAGGGTCATCTCGGCGGCGACCAGGGCACCCGCCGACTCCGCCGTCACCAGCAGGCCGAATCTGGCCGGATGCTCGTCGGCGGCGATCCGGGAGAGCTGATCGGAGTGCACGGCGATCAGGGCGTCCAGGACCTGGGCCGGATCGGCCGGCCCGGCCCCTCCGGCCTCCGCGGCCTCGAACAGCGCGCTCTGAGCCGCGTCCCGGCCGCCGGCCGACGACGAGCCTGCCGCCTCACGCAGTCGCGTCCATGCCGGTTCGGCGTCCGCCGGGGCCGGACCGGCATCCGCCTGGCCGCTGGGCCCCGCACTGTGCTCCGCCGGCCCGTCGACTGGCGCTACGCTGACATGACCGTCGCGGCCGGCCAGCAGCGCGTGCGCGAGCGCCACGTCATGACAGCGAGCCACCCGTATTCCGGACCGCAGGAGGCCGGGGTAGAGGTCCGCCGTCTGGTACCAGACCCACCGCACCCGGCCGGATCGCTCGTACTCTCCCACCGCCGCGACAAGATCATTTACGGCCACGGGCCGTCCGAGCCGGTCGCCGTCCTCATCCAGCTCGCAGAGCAGGCCGGACTGTCCTGGCCCAGGCACGACCGCAACCCGCACGAATCCGATTGTCTCGCGTGGCACTGACAGTTGGGCCCTCAAGGTGGCCAGCGAGCGCTGAATGCGGCCGCGCGGCAACCCCGACGGGCCCGCCGCCGTCGGGGCTGGCCTGGTCATCGCAGGGCGAGCCCGCCCGACGGGCCCGCCGCCGCGGTCGAGGCTGGCCTGGTCATCGCAGGGCGAGCCCGCCTGCCCGGAGCTGTCCTGACCCTCCGGCCCCGCCGCCGCGCTCACATCCTGTGCATCCGGCGGCAGCGGATCATGTCGTCCTTGCCGATCAGCAAGATCACCGCAGACGGTGACACACCAGCCGCGCAGGGCCATTCCCAGAACTTCATCGTTCCCCCGCATCCGGCCGGATTGACCCCGGCCGCGTGCAACCCCCGGTTGGCGCAATCGCTACTACCCGTTTCAGAATGCCGGAGCGTGGGCTCGGCCGCTCGTCGGAAGGCCACACGCAGGCCGATGCGCGCGGCGAGTGCCCTCGTCACACTGGGTCACCGCGAATCCGGGACATATCGGGCTCCCGGTCAGTCTGCGCGGCACTTAACATGACTTAGCACGACTTTCAGTCATGTTAACACCCGTTTTATACCTATTCCGGAGACCGTAACCCGTGCTAAGTCGAGCGTGGCCGCTTGCGGGGGGCCTGGCCGGTCACGAGGAGCTAGCTTTCTCCCGCCGATAGCACGTATCGACGTCGCTGAGCCGGGGTCGGGCTTCGCGGATCATACCGCCGAGGACTGGCTCGCGGTCCTCGCCGTGGCTCAGCCGCCGCCGCCGCCTCGCCGCCTCGCCGCCGCCAGCCTGGCGGGGCGCACCGTGGACCTGCCGGTACTGCACGGCGGCCTGCTTGACCTGTCACCTTGGCCTCAGCCGGCCCAGGCCTTCCTGGCCAGCAGGTAGCAGCGCTGCATCGTCTCGGTCTCGAGATACGGGGCGCGTGAGACGGTCGCGTCGACGGTCAGGCCTGCCGCGGTGATCTCATCAGTGACCGTCCGCACGGACAAACGATAGCCATCGAGCGAGACTTCCTCACCGAACCAGCTGTCCACATGAAGCTTCTCGTTGTCCCCGATCTGGAACGCGACCAGCATCGGGCCACCCGGACGCAGGATCCCGGCCAGCTCAGCGAACGTGGCGGCGCGCTGCTGCGGGGTCAGGTGGATGATCGAGTAGAACAGCAGCGCGCCAGCGAGCCCCCCTTCACCGAAGGGCAGTCCAGGCATCTCGCCGACCGTGAACGTGATGCCGGGGTACGCCGAGCGCGCGACGTCGATCATCGCGGGCGACATGTCGATCCCCTGAGCCGCTAGGCCAAGGGAGGCCAGGTAGGCGGTCACGTGACCTGGCCCGCAGCCGATGTCGGCGACCGGGGTAGCCGGAACTGGGGCAGCCGGAACTGGGGCAGCCGGGCTGGCCTGGCCAGCGTCGCCAGCCTGCACGGGCTGGCCAGTGCCAGCCCGCCTGGCCAGCTCGCTGAACGCGCCGAGCAGGGCACGATCGAGCGGCTTGTGCCGCAGTTCGTCTGCGAACCGCTCGGCGTACCTCGCCGCCACCTTGTCGTACGCATCGCGAGTCGCGCTGGCCGGGCGCCCGGGCGCGCGCCGGCCGTCAGAGTTCACTGGCCCGGGACGAGCTCCAGCGGGCTAGCAGCCCGGCCTCGCGCTCCGGCGTCAGCCCGACGCCGGGACGCATGGCGGTCGGGGACGTGAGCTCATGCGAGTGGATCTCGGCGATGCTCTGCCTGAGCGACCGCGGCGTGAGCCCGGCAGCGAAGGCGGCCGACGGGTCCGCCGCGTTGATGTCGTGCTCGCTGTCGGCGCCTGGCCAGATCGGCAGGCTCGTGTCGTTCAGGCCCTCGGCCAGCAGCAACTCCGGGTCGACCCAGATCAGCCGCGTGCCCGGCGGCGCCACCTCGGCGGCGATCGCCTCGAGCAGGTCCCCGAAGCCGAACGGCGGCATGGGGCTGGCCGCGTGGAAGACGCCGGTCACCGGCCCCGCGGCCAGACGCACGATCCACGCGGCCATGTCCCGGGCGTCGATCACCTGGATCGGATAGTCGGGCCGGCCCGGTGCCAGGACGGCGCCGCCGCGCGCGATCCGCTCGACCCACCAGGTAAGCCGGCCGGAGTAGTCATGCGGTCCGATCACGTAGGTCGGGCGGACGATCGCGGAGCCCTCAGGACGGTAGAGCTCGGTGACGGCGCGCTCGCATGCTGCCTTGAGGCCGCCGTAGGTCCGGTCGTTGATCTCCTGCGTCGCGGGGTCGTCCAGCTCGGCCAGCGGCGCGTCCTCGGTGTAGCCGGGGGCGAGCGGCGTCCGGTAGACCGAGACCGACGAGATGAAGACGTGCTTGCCCCCGCGCCCGTCCAGGGCTTCGGCCAGCGAGCGCACCTGGCCTGGCAGGTAGCCGCAGACATCGATGGTCGCGTCCCAGCGTGCGGTGGCGAGCGCGGACAGGTCCTCGTTGCGGTTCCCGGTCAGATGCGTGGCCTGCGGGAACAGGTTCGCCCCGGTCTGGCCGCGGTGGAACAGCGTGACGTCGTGCCCGGCAGTCAGCGCCGTCTGCGCGATGTGCCTGCCGACGAAGGCGGTGCCGCCGATGATCAGTATCCGCATGCAGGCATGATGCCAGGCGAGACGGTACGCACCGATGCCGGACTTCCCGGATCCTGGCCGGCCCGCGATGGGCGGTGACCGATTCCGGTTGCTGACGCCCGCCGCCCGCCGACAGGGGTCCCGCCCGCCGACAGGGGTCCCGCCCGCCGTTTGCCGCCGCATGCCGTTCGCCCCACCTGCTGGTCACCGTTCGCCCGCGCCCGCTGCCCGTCTCCGCCGCTGCCCGCTTCCGCCGCTGCCCGTCTCCTGCCGCAGCCCGCGTCCGTCCGCTGGTCGCGCTGGTCTGCTGGCTGAGAGATGATCGGAGTGCAGACTCCGAAGGAGAGCATGATGAGCTATCCGGCGGTCTACGGCGGATCAGGCGTGGTGTTCCAGGACCGGACGCGCACGCTATTCAGCCAGACCATGAGCTACGTAGCGCTGACCGCGGCAATCTTCGCGGCCGGCGCCTACCTCGGCCGCGACCTTTCCTACGGCCTCGGTCTCGTCTGGTTCATCGCGGCGATCGCCTGCCTGATCGCCATGAACTTCACCGTCCGGCGATCCCAGCAGCTCACGATCGGCTTGCTGGTCGTCTTCGGGTTGCTGATCGGCCTGGCGCTGGCGCCGACCCTGGCCTACTACGCGGGAACGAACCCGAAGGCGCTGTGGAGCGCGGGCGGTGCGACCGCCCTGTTCATCGCGGGCTTCGGCGCGGCTGGATACGCCACCAGGCGGGACCTGGCGGCCATCGCGCGGGTGTGCTTCCTGGCCCTGATTACCCTGATCGTCTTCGGCATCGTGATGATCTTCGTCAGCATCCCGCACGGCTGGCTGATCTACTCTGTCATCGGCCTGGTGATCTTCGCGGGGTTCACGATGTTCGACTTCCAGCGGCTGCGGCGGTCGAAGGACATCAGGTCCGCGCCCCTGCTGGCGGCATCGATCTTCATCGACGTGCTGAACGTGTTCCTCTTCTTCCTGCGGATCTTCTCGAGAGACAACTGAGGCCCGCCCGTTCGCGCGGCCGGCATATGCGGCCCGCTGACCGGGTCAGCGGAGCCGGAGACCGAGTTCGCGGCCCGCGGCATGCAGGTGGTCGCGGATCGCGGGGTGCGCGACATTGTTGATGATCTGCTCAGCCTGGCCGACGGAGTCGTGGCCCCAGATCGCCGCCGTGCCGTGCTCACTGACGACGAAGCTGTGCTGAAAGGAGGTCACCGTGCCGTCCAGCCGCGGCACGATCGTCGACACATTGGCCTTGGCGTGCCAGGACGGCAGGGCGATGATCGCGTGTCCGCCGGGTGAGTGCAGCGCCCCTACCACGAAGTCTGGCTGCCCGCCGAACCCCGAGTAGATCGCGCCATGCACCCAGCTCGCGTTCGCCTGGGCGAACAGGTCGACCTGGAGCGCGCCGTTCACCGAGACGAGCATGCGCTGCCTGGCGATCAGGCTCGGATCGTTGGTCTTCTCGGTCCGCAGCAGTTGAACCCTCGGGTTGCGGTCGATCCAGTCGTGCAGCTCGGCGCTGCCGAACGCGAACGATGCCGTGATCTGGCGATCTGGGTCGAGCGCCCCCGCCTGGTCAAGGGCGAGGACGCCGTCGCTGAACATCTCTGACCACACGGCCAGGCCGCGGCGCCCGGTGAGGGCGGCAAGCACGGCGTCGGGCACCGCGCCGATGCCGAGCTGGAGGGTCGCGCCGTCGGATACGAACGCCGCGACGCGCTCGCCGATCGGCTGGGAGGTCCCGGCCACATGGCGCGGCGCCGGCGAGGCCAGCGGCGCATCCGCCTCGATCGCCAGGTCGATGTGGTCATCGGCCAGCACGGCGTCGCCGTAGGTGTACGGCATGTGCTTGTTGAGCTGGGCGATAACCAGGCCGCCACGCGCCCGCGCGGCCTCGATCGCGGCCGGGAGTATGTTCACCTCGACGCCGAGCGACACCGTGCCATGAATCGGCGTCGACGTGTGCACAAGGACTACATCAGGCGGCAGAACCTCTCGCAGCAGGCTGGGCACGAGCGACAGGCGGCAGGGGAAGTACCGCAGCCGGCTGTGGCCCCGCATGCCAGGTCCGGTAAACGATGACTCGAGTACGACCCCGTCCCGGTCAGGGAAGCCTGGCTGGGCGTTGAGCGCGAACAGCTGGTACTCGCCGATCGCCGCGTCGAGAACTGCCAGGGTCCGCCAGGGTGTGGCGAAGTTACCGCCCACCACGACCCGCGGCGTGCCGGGCAGCCTGCCGAGCACGGCGGCAAGGCCTGACTCCGATACCACGCGCACCCGGCGATTCTTGCAGGCGCCCGTCGTAGCAGCCATCCGGCAGGCCGGCGGTCGGTCAGGTGTCGATGTTCGGGCCGTGCCCGGTGAGGGGGATCAGGCGGGCCGGCGGGTCGGGCAGCACTACGGCGGACTCGATGGTCAGGTCGGGGCGCACATGGAGCAGTTCGCCTGCCGCCAGCATGCGCCAGCCGCTCTCGCCGTCGAGTTCCTCCGACGCGACCACGACGGTGGGAATGTCGCGCAGCCCGGGCGCGCGCACCGACGACATGGCGCTGCGGACGTGCAGACCAGCGGGTGGTGCCCCGTGCGGGCCAGCGGCGGGCTGATCGTCCCCGCCGGGCTGACGATCCCCGCCGGGATCGCGGACTCCGGCTGGCTTGCTGTCCCCGGCTGGCCGGGAGATGACGTGCAGTGCGTGCTGGCCCGGATAACGCAGCGCCCACAGCTCGCCGGGCGCGGTGACGACCGCGTTCAGCGAGGAGACCGGCAGATGGGTGCCGATCCAGCGCGCGGCGGCGACGATCCCTGCGCCGACATCACCGTCATGCATGTCGATCTGCTGGGTGATCAGCGCGAAGTAGCGCTCCGAGTCGGTGTCGCCGAGCACCAGATCGCGGTACGGGCCGAGCTCGGCGTCCAGGCGCGAGATCTCGCCGAGGCCGCCGTTGTGCGCCATGATCCGGCCGTGCATCGTGAACGGATGGGTGTTCGCCAGGCTAGGTCCGCCCGCTGTCGCTAGGCGCACATGGGCGACGAACGTTGCTGACTCGGCATGCTTCGCCTCACGGATGAACTCCCGGTCACCGAACGCTGGCTCGGGCTGCTTGTCGAGCACGGGCTGTCCGGAGCGGTCAAAGAACCCGATCCCGCTCCCGTCGGCGTTGCGCCGGCTCTGCGCCTCCAGCGAGTCGGGGGCATCGAGCAGCCAGAATGTCGCATGAACTGGCAGCGTTCCCGCCGTCATACCGAACAACCGGCACATGGCCCGCTCCTAGGGTCGTTCAGCGGCTTGGGAAGTGCTTGAGTGCTTTGGTGTCATTGTGCGCCCGGATACAGCGTGTCCGGATGTCGCGCGGAGTCCGGGATGTCGCGGAGCC
>Ga0209415_10009633_pt1 | contig 16569 bp, 12 predicted proteins | sample PeaSoiSIISIP2007_FD_187696 | JGI IMG/M metagenome (GOLD analysis project Ga0209415, IMG submission 187696) | Peat soil microbial communities from Weissenstadt, Germany - SII-SIP-2007 (SPAdes) (version 2) | ecosystem: Environmental > Terrestrial > Soil > Wetlands > Peat | place: Germany... | reverse complement strand
CGCGGCTACCGCCATTCCTACGACATGCTCGGCGAGGCGGCCCTGACCGCCGGCGACGCGCAGCGCTACCTGGACGCGTACGCCCACGCGATCGAGGTCATCGGCGCGGGCGCCTGCGATGCCGCGGCCGGCCGCGCCGTTGACCTGCACGCGCGGCCCGGAATCTCCGTCAAGCTCTCGGCCTTGCACCCTCGGTTCACGGTCTTGCAGCGCGGCCGCGTGCTGCGCGAGCTGCTGCCGCGCCTGCAGGAACTGTGCCGCCTGGCGCGCCGCGCCGGGATCGGCTTGAACATCGATGCCGAGGAGAGCGAACGGCTGGAGCTGACCCTGGAGCTGTTTGCGCACCTGCTCGGCGACCCCGGTCTGGCCGGCTGGGACGGATTGGGAATCGTCGTCCAGGCTTACCAGAGGCGCGCCCTGCCGCTGGTGGACTGGCTGGCGGAGGCGGCCGGCCAGTCGCGACGCCGGATCATGGTGCGCCTGGTCAAGGGCGCCTATTGGGACAGCGAGATCAAGCGCGCCCAGGTCGAGGGCCAGGAGGACTTTCCTGTCTTCACGCGCAAGGCGCATACCGATGCCGCCTATCTTGTCTGCGCCCATCGCTTGCTGGCGCACGACGATCGCCTCTTCGCCCAGTTTGCCACGCACAACGCCCTGACCTTGAGTGCGGTGCTGCAGATGGTCGAGGCCGCCGGCGTGTCGCGTTTCGAGCTCCAGTGCCTGCACGGAATGGGCGAGAGCCTCTACGACATGGTGATCGGGGCCGGCCCCTGGTACCCGGCCTGCCGCATCTACGCGCCCGTAGGCAGTCACGACACCCTGCTCGCTTATCTGGTGCGGCGGCTGCTCGAAAACGGTGCCAACTCGTCTTTCGTCAATCGTGTTGTCGATGACGGCGTGGCGATCGAAGAATTGCTCGAAGATCCGTTGGCCGCGAGTGCGCACTGCGGCGGTGGGCCGCACCCGGCGATTGCGCGGCCGGGCGAGCTGTTCGCGCCGGCGCGGCGCAACTCCCGCGGCATCGACCTGCATGATGAACCGACCCTGGAGCGTCTGGACGCATCCTTCCGCGTCGCGGCGGCACGCTCGTGGAGCGCCTACCCGATCCTGGCATCGGATCAGTTCGATCCGGGCGCTGCGGAGCCGCAAGCCGTGCGCAACCCGGCGCGGCGCGACCAGGTCGTGGGCACGGTGCACGGCTCCTCGCGGCGCGACGTGGAATCGGCGCTGGCCGCGGTGCTGGACGGATCGTGGTCGAGCATGACCGGCGCGGCGCGCGCGGGGGTGCTCGAGGCCGTCGCCGATGCGTTCGAGTCGCGCCGCGAGGACCTGATGTGGCTGGCAATCTGCGAAGCGGGCAAGACGCTCGCCGATGCCGCCAGCGAGGTGCGCGAGGCGGTCGACTTTTGCCGCTACTACGCCCTGCAGGCACGGGCGATCGGGGACGGGCGCGACGAGGCCCTGGGGCCGGTCGTGGCGATTTCCCCATGGAATTTCCCGCTGGCGATCTTTACCGGGCAGATCGCCGCGGCGCTTGCCGCCGGCAATCCCGTGCTGGCCAAGCCGGCGGAGCAAACGCCCCTGATCGCCGCCTTGGCCGTGGGTCTGATGCATGCCGCCGGCGTGCCGCGCGCTGCCTTGCAGCTGCTGCCGGGCGAGGGCTCGGTCGGAGCGATGCTGGCGGGCGATCCGCGCGTGCGCGCCGTGCTGTTTACCGGTTCGACCGAGGTCGCCGCGCTCATCGACGGCGCCCTTGCCGGTTTTGCGGCCGGCGCCGAAGCGCTCCTGGTGGCCGAGACCGGCGGGCAAAACGCGATGATCGTCGACTCTAGTGCCCAGCCCGAGCAGGTCGTTCAGGATGCCCTGCTTTCGGCCTTCGGCAGCGCCGGCCAGCGCTGCTCGGCGCTGCGGGTTCTGTGCCTGCAGGAGGAAATCGCCGACCCGGTGCTGGCAATGCTCATCGGCGCGGCGGCGCAGTTGCGCGTCGGCGATCCGATCGAGCGCGATACCGACCTGGGCCCGCTGATCGACGAGTCGGCCCGCGGGGCGATCGAGTCGTACCTTGCCGGGCTCGCCGAAGGCCAAGTCCTGCTGCGCCCGGCACTAGGCCCGCAGTGCGCGGCCGGCAGCTTCCTTGCACCGGCCATCGTGCAGATCGGCGCAATCGCGGAGCTCGGGCGCGAGGTCTTTGGCCCGGTCCTGCACGTGATGCGCTATCGGCGCGAGGAACTCGGCCAGCTCGTCGACGCAATCAATGCCACCGGCTACGCACTGACCTGCGGCATCCACAGCCGCATCGATGAAACCATCGAATTCATCGCCTCGCGGGTGCGCGCCGGCAATGTCTACGTGAACCGCAACATGATCGGCGCGGTGGTTGGTGTCCAGCCGTTCGGGGGGCAAGGGCTGTCGGGCACCGGTCCCAAGGCCGGCGGCCCCTGGACCGTGCGGCGTCTGCGGCGCTCGGCGATGCAGCAGGCCCTTGCCCCCAGCGGGCTCGGCGCGGTGAGAAAGGCCGACGCGCCGGTGCCGCTGCGCGACCTGCAGGGCTGGCTGCGACAGCGCGGCCCGGCGGCCCTGGTGCCGATCTGCCAGGAGTACGCCGAGTGCACGCCGATCGGCTGGCGCTTCGAGCTTCTCGGACCGACCGGGGAGTCCAACGTCTTGCAGTACCGCGGTCGCGGCCGCGTGCTTTGCCTGGGCGCCGACGGGCCGGTCGATCCGCAGGCCTGGCTGGGCCAGCTCGCAGCGGTTGCGGCGACCGGCAATCGGGCCCTGCTCGAGGACCGGGACCACGCCAGAGCAGCGCTGGCCGAGCTGCCGCCTTCGCTGCAGGCGCTGGTCGATTGGACCGGCGATTGGCGCAAGGCAGCCTTCGATGCGGTGGTCCTGGACGCCAGCCCGGAGCAGGCAGCGGCGCTGCGACGCACGCTGGCGCGGCGCCCGGGGGCGCGCCTAGGCCTGCTGCGCCCGGCGGCCGGCCGCTACGCGCTCGATCGCCTGGTGGCCGAGCAGGTCGTGACGATCAATACCGCGGCGGCCGGTGGCAACGCCACGCTCATGAGCCTGCAGCCGGCTTGACGGGTTCGGGGGCGTAATACACGTACGCCGGCTGGGGCACGCGCGAGGCCTTCCAGCGCTGCATATCATCGGGATCGGGATGCCGATCCCACCAAAGCGCCCTTCCTTCACGCTGCCGGTCCTCGAGGCCCGGCTGGCCCTGCTTCATCGCCCGCAGAAACTTCGTCAGTTCGGATTCGTACGTTGCCATCGTTTTGCCCCTCGGCTCTTGGCGCGATCGCGCCCGATCACTTGACTTGCATCCCTGGTTGCGCGCCGGGATGCGGCTCCAGCAGGAAAATGCCCGCTGGCGTCTTGCCGTCCGCGTCGCTCGCGGCTAGCACCATGCCCTCACTGACACCGAACTTCATCTTGCGTGGCGCCAGGTTGGCGACCAGGACCGTGAGCTTGCCGGTCAGCTCGGCGGGCTGGTACGCCGCCTTGATCCCGGACAGCACGGTTCGCGGCTTTGCCTCGCCGATGTCGAGCGTCAGCCGCAGCAGCTTGTCGCTGCCCTCGACATCCTCGGCCGCGAGAATGCGTGCAACGCGCAAGTCCACGCGCGCGAAATCGTCGATGGAAATCGTCGTGGCCAGCTGCCGGTGCTGCGACGCCGCGCTCGCTGGCGCCGGGCTCGCCGCTTCCGGCGCTGCCTCGGGCAGCGCAAAGAGGGCGTCGAGCTGTTTTTTCTCAACCCGTTGCATCAGGTGCTGGTAGGCGCCGATGCGCGTCAGCGGCGCGAGCGCTCCCTCCCAGCGCAGTTGGCCGCAGCCGAGAAATTCTTCGGCCGTCCGCGCCAGCGCCGGCAGGATCGGCTTGAGCCACCGCGTCAGGTACTGGAAGCCGTTCAGGCAGCGCGAGCAGACCCGGTGCAGCGGCTCGCGCTGCGCGGGATCCTTTGCCAGCTCCCACGGCCTTGCTGCGTCGAACTGCCGGTTGATCTGGTCGGCAAAAGCCATTGCCAGGCGCACCGCCTTGCCGAATTCGCGCCCCTCGTAGGCCTGCGCGATCTCGGCGTCGACGGCCTCGGGCGCCAGTGCCGTCCACTCCGGGTCCGAGGCCGGCTCGACCACCCGTCCCTCGAAGTAGCGCGTGACAAAGCTCGCGGCGCGACTGGCGATGTTCACGTACTTGCCAATCAGGTCGCTGTTGACCCGCTGCAGGAAGTCATCGGCATGAAAATCAAGATCCTCGACATGGGCGTTGAGCTTGGCGGCGATGTAATACCGCAGCCACTCGGGATTCATGCCCAGTTCCAGGTAGCGCAGCGGATCGATGCCGGTACCGCGGCTCTTGGACATCTTCTCGCCGCTCACCGTGATGAACCCGTGCACGTACACCCGGTCCGGTACCTTGTAGGGCTTGCCGGCAAAGCGCAGCATCGCCGGCCAGAAGAGGGTGTGGAAATAGATGATGTCTTTGCCGATGAAGTGGATCTGCTCGGTACGCGGGTTCTGCAGCACGCCCTCGAAGTCGATGCCCCGGCGGGTGCAATAGGCCTTGAGCGCCGCCAGGTAGCCGATGGGTGCGTCGAGCCAGACGTAGAAGAACTTTCCCGGCGCGTCGGGGATGGCGATGCCGAAGTAGGGCGCGTCGCGGGAAATGTCCCAGTCGGCCAGCGCCACATCGCCTTCGAGCCACTCGCGCGCCTTGTTGGCGACCTCGGGCTGCAGGCGCCCGCCGGCGATCCACTCGCGCAGGAACTGGCGGCAGCGCTCGTCAGAGAGGCGAAAAAAGTAGTGCTCGGACGTGCGCAGCTCGGGCACCGCACCCGAGAGCGCCGAAGTCGGGTTCTTCAGGTCGGTCGGCGCGTATACCGCGCCGCAGACTTCGCAGGCGTCGCCGTACTGGTCCTTGGCGCCGCAGCGCGGGCATTCTCCGCGGATGTAGCGGTCCGGCAGAAACATCTGCTTGACGGGATCGTAAAACTGCTCGATCGCGCGGGTCGAAATCAGACCCGCCGCGCGCAGCCGCCGGTAGATGTCCTGCGACAGCTCGGTATTTTCCGGCGATTCGGTCGAATGCCAGTGGTCGAAGCCGATCAGGAAGCCATCGAGGTAGGGCTTGCGCGAGGCGGCGATGGCGGCGACAAACTGTTGCGGCGTATTGCCGGCCTTCTCCGCAGCGATCATGATGGGCGCGCCGTGGGCGTCGTCGGCGCCGACAAAATGCACGGTGTGGCCGCGCAGGCGCTGGAAGCGGACCCAGATGTCGGCCTGGATGTACTCCATGATATGGCCGACATGCAGCGCTCCGTTGGCGTAGGGGAGCGCCGTGGTCACGAACAGTTCTCGTTGCGTCATTTGCGCCGTCATTGCGAGGCGGAACGATCCATGGGAGGGCGCGCAGCGCGGCTGGCGCGCGCCAGCACTTGCGGCCGCGGCGCGGTAACCGCGGTCGCGTGTGCAGTCTATCAGCCGGAAGGGTTTTCCCTGGGGCGAGTGCCGTATGCTTGCGTTGTTTTCATCAGATGCAGGGGAGCGCGTTACGCGGCGGGCACATGGCAATCGAACTGGAGCAGGTCAATGCAGTTCTGGCAGGCCTGATCGACCCGAATACGGGGACCGACCTGGTGAGCTCGCGCGCGGTGCGCAACGTGCGCGTCGAGGGGGGCGTCGTGCGCCTGCAAGTCGAGCTTGGTTACCCCGCGGCCAGCCAGATCGAGTCGATCCGCACGCGGGTAATCCAGGCGCTGCAGGCCGCCGGCGCCAGCGCCGTGCATGCCGACGTGTCTTGGAAGATCGTCGCGCACACGGTGCAGCGCGGGCTCAAGGTCATGCCCAACGTGCGCAACATCATCGCGGTCGCCTCGGGCAAGGGCGGCGTGGGCAAGAGCACGGTGGCGGCCAACCTGGCCTTGGCCCTGGCTGCCGAAGGGGCGCGTGTCGGGATGCTCGATGCCGACATCTATGGGCCGAGCCAACCGACGATGCTGGGTATCGTGGGCCAGCCCAAGAGCGCGGACGGCAAGACCTTTGATCCGCTCGAGGGGCACGGCATCCAGGCCAGTTCGATCGGTTTTCTCATCGATCCGGATCAGCCCATGGTATGGCGCGGTCCGATGGTGACATCGGCACTGCAGCAGTTGCTGACCCTTACCAACTGGCGCGATCTTGACTACCTGGTCATCGACATGCCCCCCGGCACGGGCGACATTCAACTCACCCTGGCGCAGCAGGTGCCAGTCACCGGCGCGGTCATCGTGACCACCCCACAGGATATTGCGCTACTCGATGCGTCCAAGGGCCTGCGCATGTTCGAGAAGGTCGGCGTGCCGATTCTTGGCCTTGTGGAAAACATGGCGACCCACATCTGCTCCCAATGCGGCCACGAGGAGCACATCTTCGGCTTCGGCGGCGCCGAAAAGATGGCGCGGCAATTCTCGGTGGAAGTGCTCGGCTCCCTGCCCCTGGACATACGCATTCGTGAGCACACCGACGGCGGAACGCCGACCGTGGTGGCCGAACCCGACGGCGAAATTGCCCGGGCCTACCAAGCGATCGCGCGCCGGGTTGCGGTCCGCATTGCCGAGCGCGCGCGCGATCTCTCGGCCAAGATGCCGGCGATCAAGGTCTCCAACACCTGAGATCAGGGGCTCGCGCAGCCGGCTTCGATCGCCGCCAGGACCCCGCCCGCGACGGGTTGCGGAATGTGATAGCCGTATTTGACCGCGGTCAGTTCCGCCAGGATCGACACTGCGATCTCCGACGGTGTGCGCGCGCCATTCTTGAGCCCGACTGGGCCGAACAGTCGAGCGAGTTGGGCATCGGTGACACCGAACTCCTTGAGTCGCTCCTTGCGCTTTTCCTGGTTCTTGCGCGATCCGATCGCCCCGACATAGAAGGCCGCCGAGCGCAGCGCTTCCATTAATGCGAGGTCATCGAGCTTGGGGTCGTGCGTGAGCGCCACGATCGCGGTGTGCCGGTCCGGCCGGCACTCGACCACCGTGTCGTCGGGCATGGTGCGCAGCAGGGTCGTCCCCGCCACCGACCAGGCATCGGCGTACTCCTCCCGCGGATCGCAGATCAGCACCTGGTAATCAAGGGCGAGGGCCATCTCCGCCAGGTATTGCGTCAGCTGTCCGGCGCCGATGATCAACAGGCGCCAGCTCGGTCCATGCACGCTGACCAGCGCCGATTCATCGACCGCGAGCGCGGCGACGCCTTGCCCGTCGCTCAGGGTAACCTCGCCGCTGCGCAGGTCGAGCCGGCGCGCCGTCTGCTCCCCGGCCGCAACCCGCTGCAGCAGGGCGTCGACCTTTGATTGCGCCGTGAGCGGCTCGAGCACCAGTTCGAGCGTTCCGCCGCAGGGCAAGCCGAAGCGGTTGGCCTCCTCGGCGCTGACCCCGTACTTCACGCGTTGCGGCCGCTCCAGCTGCAGGGAGCCGGTGCGGATCTTGTCGACGAGATCATCCTCGATGCACCCGCCGGAAACCGAGCCCACGATCTGGCCGTCGCCGCGAATGGCAACCAGCGCGCCGATCGGGCGCGGCGCCGAACCCCAGGTCCGCACGACCGTGCCCAGCACGCCACGCTGGCCCGCCGCGATCCACTCTTGGGCTTTCTTCAGGACTTGGGTGTCGACACTGTCCATGGCTATGTGCCTCGATGCTGGTGGAACGAAAGGGCCGCGATAGCCATGCCGAGATTATGGCCTGCCGCGCACCCGTGTTCGCGTCACGATAACAGGAAGTGTTGCCAGCACGGCAGGGCGACAGGGCACGGCCGATTCTGCAATGCACAACGAACAGGAGCTGCGTTGCGGCGATTCTTCGGTCTATGATCGGCGCGACGCTTTGGCATCGGATGCCATCGGGGGGGACGAGAAGATGACGCACAAAATCCAACTGCAGGTCAACGGGCGCGCGGTATCGGCGGAGGTCAGTGCGACGACACTGCTTTCGACGTTTCTTCGGGAGGAGCTGCGGCTGACGGGAACGCACATCGGCTGCGATACCGCCCAGTGCGGCGCTTGCACGGTCCACGTGAACGGGCGCGCGGTCAAGAGCTGCAATGTCCTCGCGCTGCAGGCGGCCGGAAGCGAGGTTACGACCATCGAGGGCGTCACGCCCGACGACGGAACGCTGCACCCCATGCAGGAGGCATTTCGAGCCTGCCACGGCCTGCAATGCGGTTACTGCACGCCGGGGATGGTGATGAGCGCGCTCGATCTGGTGGCGCACCACCCGCATGCCACCGAGGCGCAGATTCGGTCGGGCCTGGATGGCAATTTCTGCCGCTGTACCGGGTACCAGAATATCGTCAAGGCCGTCGCGCAAGGCGCGAAGGCCATGGGTTTGTGAGGAGACCGCGATGGGTGCACCCGGACTGATCGGCCGCTCGATCGAGCGCAAGGAGGATTACCGTTTCCTGACCGGCAGGGGACAGTACACCGACGACATTGTCCTGCCCAACCAGAGCTACGGGGTCTTTGTTCGCAGCCAGCACGCCCACGCGCGCCTGCGCGGCGTCGACACGGCAAAGGCCGCGCGCGCGCCCGGCGTGTTGGGGATCATCACCGGCAAGGACATGGCCGCGGTCGGCAGCCTGCCTTGCGGATGGCTGATCCATTCGCTCGACGGCACGCCGATGAAGGAACCCAAGCATCCGGTGCTGGCCGAAGACAAGGTGCGCTACGTCGGCGAAGCGATCGCGCTGGTGGTGGCCGACACGCTCCTCCAGGCCCGCGCCGCGGCGGCTTTGGTCGAAGTGGACTACGACCCCCTGCCGGCCGTCGCCCGCACGGCCACGGCAGCGCAGGCCGGCACGGCCGTGCATGACCAGGCGCCGAACAACGTCTGCTTCACCTGGGGCTGCGGCGACAAGTCCGCTGCCGATGCGGCCTTCGCCCGCGCCGCGCACGTGACCACGATGGAATATGTCAACAACCGGCTGATCCCCAACGCCATCGAACCACGTGCCGCCAATGCCGGGTACTCGCGGGCCGACGACAGCTACACGCTGTACGTGGCCAACCAGAATCCGCACGTCGAACGCCTGCTGATGACAGCGTTCGTTCTGGGCTTGCCCGAGCACAAGGTGCGCGTGGTCGCTCCGGACGTGGGCGGGGGCTTTGGCTCGAAGATCTTCCTGTACGCGGAGGAAACGGCGCTCGTCTGGGCCAGCAAGCGCATCGGCCGCCCGATTAAATGGACTGCCGAGCGCAGCGAGAGCTTTCTGTCGGACGCGCACGGTCGCGACCACGTCACGCGCGCCGAGCTGGCGCTGGACAAGGACGGCAAGTTCCTCGGGCTGCGGGTGCACACCACGGCCAACGTCGGCGCCTACCTGTCGACCTTCGGCTCCTGCGTTCCGACGATTCTCTATGGAACCCTGCTGTCCGGGCAGTACGCGACGCCGGCGATCTACTGCGAGGTGCAGGCCGTGTTCACGAACACGGCACCCGTCGATGCGTATCGCGGCGCCGGCCGGCCCGAGGCGACCTATCTGGTCGAGCGGATCGTCGAGATGGCCGCGCGCGAGCTCAAGATCGACCCGGCGGAGCTGCGCCGGCGCAATTTCGTGCGCACGTTTCCCTTCGCCTCGCCCGTGGGACTGACCTACGATACCGGCGACTACGAAGCGACGCTGGCGCGGGCCCAAAAGATCGCCGATGTCGATGGCTTTGCCGCCCGGCGTGCCGCCAGCGCAGGCAAGGGGCTGCTGCGCGGAATCGGATACTCCTGCTACATCGAGGCCTGCGGGCTCGCGCCGTCCAATATTGCCGGCGCCTTGGGGGCCCGCGCGGGCCTGTACGAGGCGGCCGAGGTCCGGGTGCACCCGACCGGCAAGGTCACGGTCTTCACCGGCTCGCACAGCCATGGTCAGGGGCACGAGACCACCTTCTCGCAGGTCGTCGCCGCCCGGCTGGGTATCCCATTCGAGGACGTCGACATTCAGCATGGCGACACCGCGAAGGTGCTCTTCGGCATGGGAACCTATGGCAGCCGCTCGCTGGCGGTCGGCGGGACCGCGATCGTCAAGGCAGTCGACAAGATCATTGCCAAGGGCAGGAAGATCGCCGCGCATTTGCTCGAGGCTTCCGATGCCGACATCGAGTTTTCCGGCGGTGAGTTCCGTGTTGTCGGGACCGATCGCAAGAAGGCGTTCGCGGAGATCGCCCTTACCGCCTACGTTCCGCACAACTACCCCCTCGACAAGCTTGAGCCTGGCCTGAACGAAAACGCCTTCTACGATCCGACCAACTTCACCTACCCGGCCGGCTCGTACATCTGCGAGGTCGAGGTCGACCCGGCTACCGGCCAGGTGCGCGTGGACCGCTTCACCGCGTGCGACGACTTCGGCAACGTCGTCAATCCGATGATCGTGGAGGGCCAGGTACAGGGCGGGGTTGCGCAGGGTCTGGGGCAGGCCCTGCTGGAGGCATGCCGCTACGACGAGGAAGGACAGCTGCTGAGCGGCAGCTACATGGACTACGCGATGCCGCGCGCCGACGATCTGCCCAGCGTGAAGGTCGAGACCCTCGCCGGAACGCCCTGCACGCACAATCCCCTGGGCGTCAAGGGTTGCGGGGAGGCGGGCGCCATTGGCAGCCCGCCGGCGGTCATGAACGCGATCACCGATGCCCTCACGTCGCTGGGCGTGCGCGATGTACCGATGCCCGCCTCGCCCTACGCGGTGTGGACGGCGATCCAGGCCGCGGCCAAGCACTAAGGAGAGACGCTCATGGAAACCCAATATCATCGTCCCGCTTCGGTTGCCGAGGCCGCCAAGCTGCTTGCCGGCGAGGCCCGGCTGCTGGCAGGGGGCCAGTCGCTGGTGGCGGCGATCAAACTGGGCCTCGCCTCGCCTTCTTCCTTGGTGGATCTGCGTGGCATTGCGGGCCTCGATGGCATCCGGGTCGATGCGCAGCGCGTCTCCGTTGGCGCCATGGCGACGCACGCCAGCGTGGCTGCCTCGAAGGAGGTTGCGCGTGCCATCCCGGCGCTGGCGCAGCTTGCCGCCGGCATCGGCGACCGGCAAGTTCGCGCCTGCGGCACTATCGGCGGGTCGCTTGCCAACAACGACCCGGCCGCGTGTTACCCGGCCGCGGTGCTCGGCCTGGGAGCCTCCGTCCAGACCGATCAGCGCCAGATTGCCGCCGACGATTTCTTTCTCGGAATGTTCGAGACGGCGTTGCGCCCCAGCGAAATCATCACGGCGGTGCACTTTCCCATACCGGAGCGCGCAGCGTATGAGAAGTTCCACCAGCCCGCGTCGCGCTTTTCCCTGGTCGGCGTGATGGTCGCCAAGACGGGCGGCGGGGTTCGTGTTGCGGTGACCGGCGCGGGGAGCTGCGTTTTCCGTTGCAAGGCGCTCGAAGTTGCGCTCACGCGCAAGTTTGCGCCCGAATCCTGCGATGGCGTGCCGGTTGACGCGAGCGGCTTGAACGATGATCTGCACGGGTCGGCCGCATACCGCGCGCACCTGATTCCGGTACTGGCGAAGAGAGCGGTCGCGCGGGCCTTGGGTTGACGGGCGTGCCGCTGGAGAGGCCGCAGGACGCGTCGGCGCAGGCCTTGCCGCAGGCAACGACGCCGCTGGCGCGCGCGGCCGGCTCTGTGCCCACAGGGCTGCGCGCCCATGCGGTCGATTCGGTCGATGCGACGCTCGAGCTGCTGGGGCGCGGCGACTACGTCGCGGATCGAGCACTGGCCACTGCCGTCTTTCTCGCCATGCGCCTAGCTCGGCCGCTGTTTGTCGAGGGCGAACCGGGAACCGGAAAGACGGAAATTGCCAAGGTGCTGGCCCTGGCGCTCGGGGCCGAATTGATCCGCCTGCAGTGCTACGAAGGGCTGGATATCCACGACGCGGCCTACGAATGGAACTATGCGCGCCAGATGCTCGAGATCCGCCTGGGCGAGGCGCACCCTGGCGTGGCGGCCGACTCGGCGCGCGCCGGCGAACGGCGCGAGAGTATCGCCCGCGAACTCTTTTCCGAGCGCTTCCTGATTGCCCGGCCGCTGCTGCGTGCCTTGCAGCCCCATGCGGTTGCCCCGGTGCTGCTGATCGACGAACTCGACCGTGCGGATGAGCCGTTCGAGGCATTTTTGCTCGAGGTGTTGTCGGACTTCCAGATCACCATTCCGGAATGGACCACGGTGAAGGCGCAGCAGGCGCCCCTGGTGGTGATTACGTCCAACCGCACGCGCGAGATCCACGACGCTGTGAAGCGGCGCTGCATCTACCACTGGGTCGGCTACCCCGACGCGGCGCGCGAATTCGACATCTTGCGGCGCAAGGCCCCCGAGTGCTCCGCAGAGCTCAGCCGCCAAGTGGTGGCGTTTGTCCAGGCCATGCGCGAGATCGATTTGTACAAGCTCCCCGGCGTCTCGGAGACCATCGAGTGGGCGCACGCGCTGATCGCTCTGGATGCCGTGTCGCTCGAGCCGCTGGCCGTAGAAAATACGCTTGGCGTCTTGCTCAAATACCAGGACGACATTGCCCGGATGCAGGGTTCGGAAGTGGCCCGGCTGCTCGAGCGTGTGCGCCTGGAGGCAACCCGCACGTAGGGCTTTCCCGGCAAATGCATCGGCCACTTTCGGCAGCCGGCCCCTCCGGCCGCATGGCGCACAACGTCGTGCACTTTGCACGCGTCTTGCGTGCTGCCGGCTTGCCGGTAGGAACGGACCGGATCGCGCTGGCTTTGCATGCCCTGCCGCTCGTTGGTATCGCTTCCCGCCAAGACGTCCATGACGCCCTGCTCGCGTGCTTGATCGATCGGGCCGAGCACAGAACACTGTTCGACCAGGCTTTCGCCGTTTTCTGGCGCGACCCCGACCTCCTGGGGCAGATGATGCGCTTGCTGCTGCCCAAGGTTGCCGTGCCGGCCGACCGCGCGCGGGAACGCAGCCGGCGCCTGGATTCGGCGCTGCGACCGCCCCCGGTGGCGTCGCCGCGGCCCTCGCCGCCACAGGCGCAACCAACCGAGATCACGGCGGTGGGGACGTGGTCCGACCGCGAGCAGCTGCGCAAGGCAGACTTCGAGACGATGTCGGAACTCGAGTGGCGCTGCGCCCGGCGCATGATCGATGAGGTGCACCCGTTCCTGGCGCTGCAGGCGACTCGGCGCGATGCCCCGGCGCGACGCGGCCGTCAGCCGGATCTGGCGGCCGCCCTGCGGGGCGCGGCCCGCCGCGGCGGCGAGTTCATCGAGGTGCCGCGGCGGCGCCGCCGGCTGCGGCCCGAGCCGCTCGTGGCCATCGTCGATATTTCCGGCTCGGTGAGCCGGTACTCGCGGGTCTTCCTGCATTTTCTGCACGCCCTGACCAACGCCAATTGCCGCTTGGAATCCTTCGTTTTTGGCACGCGCCTGACGCGCATCACCCGCGCGCTGCGCGGCCTTGATCCCGACGTGGCGATTGAGAAGGTCGTGGCTGCCGTCGACGACTGGTCCGGCGGAACCAGGATTTGCGTGTGCCTGGAGGAGTTCAACCGCAAATGGGCGCGGCGTGTGCTGAGCGGCAGTCGCACCGTGTTGCTCATGAGCGACGGCCTGGAGCGTGGCGACGCGCAGGAGCTGGCGTGGCAGACCGAACGGCTATCCAAGTCCTGTCGCCGGCTTGTGTGGCTCAATCCTTTGCTTCGCTACGATGGCTTCGAACCGAAGGCGCAGGGCATTCGTGCGATGCTCCCGCACGTCGACCAGTTGCTGCCGGTCCACAGCGTGGATAGTCTTGCGCAATTGGCGCGAGTGCTCGCCGCTGCCGGGCCACGGGCCAGACCTGCGGAGCGGCAATGGAACTGAACGGTGAGCAGATCCTGCCGGTCGGCCAGCAGCGCGCGTGGACGGCCTTGAACGACATTGAGCTGCTGCGACTTTGCGTGCCGGGATGCGAGAGCATGACCCGTACCGCGGACGACACCTACGAGGCGACGGTCAACGCGGCGATCGGTCCGGTCAAGGCACGCTTCCATGGCACCTTTGCGTTGACGGACATCCAGGCGCCGGACTCCTACACCCTGCGCTTTGACGGCAACGGCGGTGCGACCGGCTTTGTCCGAGGGCAGGCGCGCGTTGTCCTGCAGGCCGATGGCGCGGATCGCACGCGCCTGAGATACGTAACCAGCGCACAGGTCGGTGGCAAGCTCGCGCAGATCGGCTCGCGCTTGGTGGACGCGGCCGCGGGCGCGATGTCGGAGAAGTTCTTCGCCGCCTTTTCCCAGCAACTGACCTCGGCCGGTGGCGCCGAAGGCGCGGCCGGGAAAGCGGCCGCCGCGCACGGTGGCCTGGGTTGGTGGGGCCTGCTGTGGGCCTTCTTGCGCCGGCTCTTCGTCAAACGCTAAGGCGCCGGCGGTCGCCTCCCGCATGGCGGACCGGGCGGCATCCGGGTCTCAGTAGCTCTTGCCGCGGGCCTCGATCGGCCAAACCGCCTCGACGCGCCCCTTGCGCGTGGCGACGACCCAGTCATGCAGATTCACCGTGGGGTCGCAATGGCTGGGCACGAGCAGCGCCTTGTCGCCGAGCTTGATCGGAGTGGCGTCGTTGGCGCGCATGAGCACCGTGTGCTCATCGGAAACGTTGCGCACTCGCCAGCCTTCAAAGGTCGGTTGCGCGGGCCCCAGGTCGGTGGAGAACGCCTTGAGTCCGGCGTCGAGGGTGGCCCGGTCCTCCCGCAGGCTCATCACCGAAGCGAGTACGAACAAGGCGACCTCGAACTGCGGCGCCCTGGCGTCTTGTTCGTTTCTTGCGTAATCGACGTCCATGAATAGATAGGAGCCGGGCTGGACCTCGGTGTAGACGCCGCTGCGCACATCGTAGGGGAAGGTACCGGTCCCGCCCCCGGTGACGACATCGCAGGGCAGATTTGCCGCGAGGATCGCGTCTCGTGCCTGGGCCGCACGAAGTGCCGCGGCCTTGGCGGCGGCACGCCGCTCGGGCACCCCGCGCCGATGCTGCGCCAGTCCGGCGTAGGCTTGCAATCCGCGAAAGTGAAACGCCGGCGTATCGTGCACCAGCCGCGCCAGCGCGGCGGCGGCCCGTGGCTCCGTCACGCCGCACCGGTTCTGGCCAACATCGATCTCGACGTACACGTCCAGGACAACTTGTTCGGTCGTACAGATGGCGGCCAGCTGGCGGGCGATCTCGGCATTGTCCACACAGACGCCCAGTCGCGCCGGAGCATAGGCGCGTGCCACGCGCGCCATGCGTCGCATCTTGGATTCGCCGACGATTTCGTTGGTGATGAGCACGTCGTTGATCTGGCCAGCGAGCATCGCCTCGGCTTCGCCCAGCTTCTGGCAGCACACGCCGACGGCCCCCGCCTCGATTTGCCGGCGCGCGAGCTCCGTACACTTGTGGGTCTTGGCGTGCGGCCGGACCCGGACCGCGGTTTCCGCCAGCACCGCCATGAGCTTCGCGGCGTTCGCCTCGCACTTGTCCAGGTCAATAATCAAGGCCGGAGTGTCGACGTCCCGCAGCAGATCGCCAACCTGCGCCGGAATCCAGTCGCCGGGGATCGTGCGCCGTGGGCGAAACTCCTTGAGCGCACTGCTTTGCTCTGCGGTGGTCCAGTCCAATGCCATGTCGGTTTCGGTGTCGGCCAGCCCGCCAGGAGCGTGGGCCTTGCGGCGGGTTTTGTATCTGACATTGGCGCCTAATGCAAGTCACGGCTTTGTACCGCGACAACCATCCTTCCGATCGGCGCGCCGGCAGCCGAAGGCAACGGGGGAAGGCGTTGTCGCCACTGCCGTAGAATCCGGCGCCTTGGAGGGAGAAGCCATGTCAATCAAGAGCGACCGTTGGATCCGGCGCATGGCCGCACAGGGGATGATCGAACCGTTCGAGCCTGGGCAGGTGCGCAGCGTCCATGGCGAGCGCATCGTGTCCTACGGCACATCGAGTTACGGATACGACATCCGCTGCGCGGCCGAATTCAAGATTTTCACCAACATCAACAGCACGATTGTTGACCCCAAGGCGTTCGACCCGAATTCCTTCGTCGACTTTCGCGGCAACGTTTGCATCATCCCGCCCAATTCGTTCGCCTTGGCGCGAACCGTCGAGTTCTTTCGCATTCCGCGCAACGTGTTGACGATCTGCCTTGGGAAGAGCACCTATGCGCGTTGCGGCATCATCGTCAATGTCACGCCGCTCGAGCCGGAGTGGGAGGGGCACGTGACGCTCGAGTTCTCCAACACGACGCCGCTGCCGGCCAAGATCTATGCCAACGAAGGCTGCGCGCAGGTGATCTTCATCGAAGCCGACGAGGTATGCGAGACCTCGTATCGGGACCGCGGCGGCAAGTACCAAGGCCAGACGGGAGTGACGCTGCCGCGCACCTGAGGGCGCGCGCGGCGTGGCGCAGCTCCACCGTCGCCGGCGCGGCGCAACCACCGCCGGGAATCGTGTATGCTCGCGTCACGCTCGTGACCGCGACGTGGGAGAGCGTCAGTACGCTGGAAGAGGGCTCGCTGCTTTGCCCGCCGCCAGTGCCGCTGACCGCCGAAGGCGCAACGCCCGTAATCGCTCAGGTCAAGGAACCGCGCCGCGCGGGCGTCTCTGGAGAGA
>Ga0209415_10009632_pt1 | contig 16570 bp, 20 predicted proteins | sample PeaSoiSIISIP2007_FD_187696 | JGI IMG/M metagenome (GOLD analysis project Ga0209415, IMG submission 187696) | Peat soil microbial communities from Weissenstadt, Germany - SII-SIP-2007 (SPAdes) (version 2) | ecosystem: Environmental > Terrestrial > Soil > Wetlands > Peat | place: Germany... | reverse complement strand
CCCGCCGCGACGCGCTCGCCGCCGGCAGTGCGACCGCTCTCGGCTCGCTCGCCGCCGGTCTGACGGTGGTCGCGCTGATGGCGGTCGCTATCCCGGCCGTGCACAGCGGCGTGCTCGCCGGCGTGCTGCTCGCCTCGCTCGCCTTCCTCGCGCTCGCCGCCTTCGAGGGCGTCGCGCCGCTACCGCTCGCGGCGCGCCGGCTGCGCGCCTGCGCACAGGCCGCGCGCCGCCTTGACGAGCTGTGCGAGCGCGAACCGGCCGTCAAGGATCCTCCGAGCCCGAACGCGCTGCCGCCGACCGGCGAGCTGACGCTGACGAACGTGCGCGCCCGCTACGGCCCGGGCGAGCCGTGGGTGCTCGACGGCGCGAGCCTGCGCCTCGCGCCCGGCCGCCGCGTCGCGCTGCTCGGACCGAGCGGCGCCGGCAAGACGACGCTCGCCCACCTGCTCGTCCGCTTCCGCGACGCCGACGCCGGCGCCGTCGCGATCGGCGGCGTCGACGTCCGCACGCTGATCCAGGAGGACGTCCGCCGCGCCGTCGTCTTCGCCGCACAGGACGCCCACCTGTTCAACACGACGCTGCGCGAGAACATCAGGATCGCGCGCCCCGACGCGACCGACGACGCCCCGATCTGGCAGGCGCTCGAGGCCGCCGGTGCCGCCGAATGGGTGCGCAGCCTGCCCGACGGACTGGACACGATCGTGGGCGAGGACGGCGGCGTGCTCTCCGGCGGCCAGCGTCAGCGGGTCGCGCTGGCCCGCGCGCTGGCCGCCGACGCGCGCTTCCTGATCCTCGACGAGCCGACCGCGCACCTCGACGCGGCGACCGCGGCGCGCATCATGGCCGATCTCGCCGCCGGAGCCGGCGACCGCGGCGTGCTCGTCATAACCCACAGCCCGATCGGCCTCGACGCCTTCGACGAGGTGCTCGAGCTGCGCGGCGGCAGGATCGAGGCTGTGGCCGCCTGACCGCGCCCGCCGGCCGCCTGACCGCGCCCGCCCCGCCGCCTGACCGCCCGCCGCCGCTCCACACCGACGAGATTCGGCGGCCGCGCCGAATCTCCCTACTCCGCGCGATGCTTCAGCGACGCGAAGCACTCCCGGTGGTAGCGCTCCCCTGCGGTGGCCGGCAGGTCGGGCTCGGCGGCGCGCGAGGTCTCGCGCACGGCGTCCCCGTCGCGCAGCACGAGCGGCTCGTACACGCCGATCACGTCGCCGCACTGGTCGCAGCGCACGCTGTCGACGCCCCCGTCTAGGCCTCGGTCCATCCGACCATCGCCGCGATGTCGAGCGCGGAGAGGATGCCGGTGGGGCGCTCGGAGGCGCTGTCGATCACCACCAGGTGCGAGGTGCGCTGCTCGCGCATCAGCGTGATCGCGCGCAGCAGCGACCCTTCGTCGGAGATGCTCGGGGCGTGACGGGCGAGGTCGTCGGCGACGACGCCGGGGCGGCAGAGCGCGGCGAACGCGACGTCGAGGTCGGTGACGACGCCCCAGCGGGCGCCGCCGGCCTGCCAGACGATCAGGCTGTGGACTTGGTGCGCCGCCATCAGGCGGCCCATCTCGGGCACCGTCGCGAAGCTCGAGCAGGCGAGGATCCCCTTGCTGCACGCGTCGCGCACGCGGCCTTCGCCGACGGCCGGTGGGCGCCTCCCGCTGCGCTGCACCGCTGCGTGCGCGAGGCCGGGAGCGTCGAGTGACTGTGGGAAGGCCATGGCTGGAGCCCCTCTTTCGGGAAAGACGGACCGTAGCCGGAAGGTGGTCGCGGTTGGTTCGCAGTAGCCCGCGGATCTTGCGCGGGAAACTACGCAGCGGCCGGGCTGCTAGTTTCGCAACGGGCGGGCCGCGTGAGGCCACCGCCGCGACTGGCCGTTTTGGCGTGCGCGCTATCGTCGCCGCGATGGACCTCTACGAGGCGATGCGCGGTGCACCGGCGACCAGGCGCTTTCGCAGCGACCCGGTCGATCGCGAGGTGCTCGAACGCGTGCTGGACGCCGCCCGCTTCGCGCCCTCGGGCGGCAACCGCCAGGGCTGGCGCGTCGTCGCGGTCACCGAACCGCAGACCCGGCACGCCCTGCGCGACCTCTATCAGCCGCACTGGCGCTCCTACTTCGAGCACAGCGGTGCCGCCGGAATCCTCGCCGACCCGCAGTCCCACGACCCGGCGCGCGTGCGGATGCTGCGCGCCTCGGACGCCTTCGCCGACCGCCTGCACGAGGTGCCACTGCACCTGGTCGTCTGCGTGCGGATCGCCGACATGGTGATCACCGACGCTGAGCTCGACCGCCCGAGCATCGTCGGCGGCGCGTCGATCTACCCGTTCGTCCAGAACGTCCTGCTGGCCCTGCGCGCCGAGGGCCTCGGCGCGGCGCTGACGACCCTGCTGATCCCCGCCGAACCCGCGGTCAAGCGCCTGCTCGAGATCCCCGCGGAGCTCGCGATCGCCGCCCTCATCGCGGCCGGGCACCGCGCCGACCCCTGGCCCGGCGCGCTGCGACGCCGGCCGGTCTCCGAATTCGCCTACGCGGAACGCTACGGCGAGCCGCTCGTGCGCGAGTAGCCGTCAATCATCGGTTTTCGGGTGGGTGCATGCACCCACCCGCGGGTCGGCGCATGCGCCGACCCGAACGGCCCCGGCTAGCCCTCGACGAACTCGCGCAGCGCCTGCTTGGCGCCGCCGACGAGCGGTTCGCCGTGGGCCATCAGCAGCGTGTCGAAGTCGAGCACGAGCAGGCGGCGGTAGGCGTCGCGCAGGCCCGCCTTGGTCAGCTCGGGGTCGTCCATCAGGAAGTCCGGCACGAAGGTCAGCTCGGGGCCGCCCCACTGGACGACGCCGTCGGCGATCGCGAGCGCGCGGTGGGCCGGGATGTGCAGGGCGGTCTCGTCGGGGCAGATCGCTCCGACCTCGTGGACGATCACGCCGCCGGCCAGCTCGTCGCCGAAGTCGAACGGCTCGACGGGGCCGCGTCCCTCCACCTCGTGCAGTCCGTTTCGGATGCAGTGGACGGTCGCACCGAAGGCCTCGTGCAGCGCCCAGGCGTCGCGCGTGTGGTGGCGGTTGGTCAGCAGCACGTGCTCCGGCGGGCCATGGAGCTCGAACCACTCGAGCCCCTCGGCCGGGAGCAGCACGTCGATCGCGATCCGCTCACCTTCGAGGTGGTACGAGGAGACGTCCTTGTCGATCCGCGGGTGGTGGGCCCGCCAGTGCCACAGGCCGGGTGAGATCTCGCGCATGAGCGCAGGCTACCCGGCTGCCGCGATCGCGTCGCGCAGCTGCGCGCCGACCCTGGCGATCGCCTCGGCGCCGGTGTCGAGCACGGTCGGGCGGGCGAAGAAGCCGTGCGGCATGTCGTGGTGGTGGAGCAGCGTCACCTCGACGCCGGCGTCCTCTAGCCGCTCGGCATAGAGGAGCGCGTCGTCGCGCAGCGGGTCGTGCTCGGCGACGACGACGATCGCGGGCGCCAGCGCGGAGAGGTCGCGCGTATGCAGCGGCGCCAGCTCGGGGTTCGAGAGGTCGGCTGGTCCGCGCGCGTAGCAGTCGAAGAACCACGCCATCGACGCGGTCGTGAGCATCGGCAGCTCGGGCTCGCCGTAGAGCACGTAGGACGGCGTCGTCAGGTCGCTGCCGGTGACCGGGTAGACGAGCACCTGGGCGACGATCGGGATGGCGGCGTCGCGCGCGCGCACCGCGCAGACCGCGGCGAGGTTGCCGCCGGCGCTGTCGCCGCCCAGCGCGATCGGCCCGCGGTCGGCCTGCGCCGCGACCCAGCGCAGCGTGTCGAAGCAGTCCTCGAGCGCGGCGGGGAAGCGGTGCTCGGGAGCGACTCGGTAGTCGACGTTCACGACCGACGCGCCGGACTCGTTCGCGAGCATGCGGCACATCGCGTCGGTCAGCTCGAGCCCGTCGAGCACCCAGCCGCCGCCGTGGAACCAGACGACGGTGCCGAGCGCGCCGTGGGGCTCGTAGAGGCGCACGCGAAGCTCGCCGCCGGTGGCCGGGATCGTCAGCTCGCGCACCTGCGCGACACTCGGGCCGGAGCCGTTCGCCACCGCCTCGGCCTTCGCGTCGGCGCGGGCCGCGACCGCGCCGCGCTCCTCGACCGGCGCGGCGCCGACCGCCTGCTCGCGCTCCAGCAGGGCGAGCGCCTGGGGGTGAAGCGACTGGCGGTCCGGGCTCACGGTGCCGCTGATTATGCCAACGGGCCGGCGCCCCGTTGGCGGAGCGCCGGCCCGTTGGATGCGGCCCTGAAGGTCTGCTGCGAGCTACTGCTGCGCGTGCTCGACGCTCTCCTGGCGGGCAGCGGAGCGCTCGACGTCGAAGACGACACCGCGGGCGAGGATCAGCACGTTCGAGGTCGTCGTTTCGACGACATACTCGTTGGCCGCCGTGACGCCGACCTGCCCGGTCGGCGTGCCGGGGCGCGAACCGACGACCAGCAGGTCGACGCCGTCGTGCGAGGGCAGCGCGAGTGGCGTGCCGGTGCGGGCGGCGAGCTGCTCGGCGGTCGTGCGGGCGGCCTCGTCGACCTCGCCGCCGGCGAGGGCGATGGTGCGAAGCGAGGCGTCGGGGCGCTCGCGCAGGCCGGCGGCGGCGATCGCGATCGAGACCGGCCCGCCGTCCATCAGGCGGAGTGCGGAACGACCGGGCTGCACGTGGCCGGGGGCGGTGTGCCAATCGGAGCCGAACACGACGAGGTCGGCGTTCTCACGCTCGGCGAGACGGCGCAGGCCGTCGCCGGTCGAGCCGCTGAGGATCACGTGGCGGCCGACCTCCGGGTGACCGAGCCACTGCGCGCCGCGCTCGAGCAGCTGCTCGGCGTCGGTCTGCGCCGCCCGCTCGGCGGCGGCGTCGGACTCCTCGCTGTGGCGGACGTAGGCGAGCGATACGCGCGCGCCGGCGTCGCCGAGGATCTTGCCGAGCGCCAGGGCGTCGTGGTCGTTGTCGGTGCCATCGTAGGAGACGATCACATGGGTCTGCATGGTTGGGTCCTTGCTCAAGAGGGTGGTTGCCCGGACGCGGTTGTGCCGGGCGCTATGTGAGTACTGTCTTTCTACGACCCACAATGCCACTCTCCTGCCATCAGTTCAAGTAACGTTTGTGATATGAGCCATAAGCCCACCTTATGCTGAATGTCAATCGTCTGCGAATCCTGATCGAGGTCGCCAACCGCGGCTCGTTCTCGGCCGCGGCCGACGCGCTCTCCTACACCCAGTCCGCCGTGTCCCAGCAGATCGCGGCGCTCGAGGCCGAGACGGGGGTGACGCTGCTCGAGCGCCTGCCGCGCGGCGTGCGGTTGACGCCGGCGGGGGAGGTGCTGCTCACCTACGCCGAGGGGATCGTCGCGCGGCTGCACGCCGCCGAGGCCGAGATGGCGGCGATCGCCGGCCTGCGCGGCGGCCAGCTGCGGATGGCCTCCTTCCCGACGGCCGGCGCGACGCTGATGCCGCTGGCGATCGCGATCTTCCGCGCGCAGCACCCCGAGGTCGAGCTGACGCTCGCCGAGGGCGAGCCCGAGGAGATGGCTCCGAGGCTGTCCGCCGGCGAGTTCGACATCGCGCTGCTGTTCGAGTTCGCCGACACGAGCCAGTCGCTCGGCCCCGACCTCAACCGGCTCGAGCTGTTCGAGGACCCGATGTTCCTGGCGCTGCCCGCCGACCATCCGCTCGCCAGCCGGCGCACCCTGCGACTCGAGAACCTGCGCGCCGAGGCATGGGTCCAGACCTCCGAGGCGAGCCCCTGCGCGCGCCACGTGGTGCGCTCCTGCCACGCCGCCGGCTTCGAGCCGATCGTGTCGTTCGAATCCGACGACTACCAGACCGTGCAGGGCCTGGTCGCCGCCGGGGTCGGCGTCGCGCTGATCCCCAAGCTCGCGCTCTCCGGCGCGCGCGACGACATCGCGATCCGCGCGCTGTCGCCGTCGAGCCCGGTTCGCGCCGTGGTCGCGGCCACCCCAGAGGGCACCCGGCTGACCGCCGCGGCGGCCGCTATGCGCCAGATCCTCTCCGACGTCTCCAAGCGCTTCGTCGGACCCGAGCTGCTCTGAGGCGCGCCTCTCAGGGTTGCGCCGGCGCGCTGCCGACGGCGGCCTCGTGCTCGATCACCGGCGTGCTCCGGCGGCTCGCCAGCAGCCGCCTCGCGGCGCGCTCGAGGGCAAATGCCAGGGCCGCCGTTACGGCGCCGGCGACCACGTCGAGCAGGTAGTGGTTGGCGGTCGCGAGCACGACGAAGCCGGTCAGCAGCGGGTACAGGACGGCGAGCGTCCGCAGCGCCGGCCGCCCCGTGAGACCCCAGATCGAGACCGCGCACCAGATCGCCCAGGCGACGTGCAGCGACGGCATCGCGGCGAACTGGTCGGCGTCGTGCACGAGCGCCGCGCTGTGCCATGAGATGACCGCCTCGGAGCGGCCGACGACGTCGACGAAGCCGAGCGTCGGGAACGACCGCGGCGGCGCCAGCGGGTAGCGCCAGAAGACGACGAAGGCGATCAGGTTGATGATCACCAGCGACGAGCGCAGCCGCGTGTAGAGCGACGGCACGGACCACCAGAGCACGGCCAGCACGGCGAAGGTCACCACCGCGTGGGCGAAGAAGTAGTAGTCCGAGGCGATCGCGCCGAGCGTGGCGTGCGGCGCGAGCCAGTGGTTGAGCGTCAGCTCCGGATCCAGTCCCAGCGAGCGCTCGAAGCGCAGCAGCGCCATCGCATTGCTCAGTGCGAGCGCCTGGCGGATCGGCGCGAAGTTGTTGATCACGTCGTACAGCCAGAACAGCCAGGCCATGATCGCCAGCTCGAACCACAGCGGCGCGCGGCCGTCGGCGCGCCGGCTGACGCGCTGCCAGGCCCGCCGCGGCCACGCGCGCCGGCGAGCGCCGATCTGCCCCTGCCCCGAGTCCATCGCGCTGGATCATCGATGATCGCCGCGGCGGGCGCGGTCGCCGCGCCCGCTCTGACCGATCGCGCGGAGCGTCTCGGCGCCGACGTTGGCGCCGCCGAGGACGATCAGGTGGGTCTCCCCGGGGGCGTGCACGCGCAGCGAGGCGGCTAGCGCGAGTGCCGCGGCGCCCTCGATCTGGAGCCGGTACTCGTGCAGCGCGAGCGCCATCGCGGCGGCGATCTCCTGCTCGCCGAGCAACTCGAAGCGGTCGACGAGCGCGGCGCAGATCGGGACCGTGATCGCGCCCGGCTCGATGTTGCCGGCGGTCGCGTCGGCGAGCGTCGGCGCCAGGCGCGAGTCGACGACGTGCCCGGCCGCCACGGCGTCCGCCATCGCCGCCGAGGCCTCCGGCAGGCAGCCGACGATCCGGCAGTCCGGCCAGCGCTCGCGCAGCGCGAGCGCGACACCGGAGATCAGCCCGCCGCCGCCGACCGCGACGAACAGCGCATCGGGAGCCCGGGGGGCATCCTCGAGCAGCTCGAGGCCGAGCGTGGCCTGGCCGAGGATCACCTGCGGGTCGTTGTAGGGCGGGACCAGCAGGGCGCCGGGCGTCTCGTCCGCGAGCCTGCGCGCCGCCAGCTCGGCCGCCAGCGGGTCGCCCTCCAGCTCGATGAGCTCCACGCCCGCCTCGCGCAGCCGGGCGAGCTTCGCCGCCGCGGCGCCGGCCGGGACGAAGACGCTGCAGGGAAGCGCCAGCGAGCGCGCCATCGCGGCCACGGCGAGGCCGTGGTTGCCGGTGGAGGCGGCGATGATCCGTGTGGGCGCAGGGCCGGCGGTGATCGCCGCGGCGGCCCCGCGGATCTTGAACGAGCCCGTGTGCTGGAGCGTCTCGAGCTTGAGCAGCCGGCGCGGATCGCCGCCGCGCTCGAGCAGCGGCGTGTGGCGGACGAAGCGGGCGATCCTTCGCCGGGCCTCGCTCGCCGCCTGCCGCGAGCGCTCGAGATCGCGCTCGAGCGGCCAGTCGATCACGCCGCGCGCAGGGCGTGGGCCAGCGCCGCGGCGCCGTCGCGCAGCACCGGCTCGCCGTGGGAGACGAGCACGAGTTCGGGCGCGAGCTCGAGCAGCGGCCGCAGGGCGTTGCGCAGCGCCGCGTGCGTCGGTGTGGCGCTGACATCCTCGAGCCAGGACTGCGGGCACATCACGAGCTCCCCGGTGCCGGCGCCGACCAGCACGTCGCCCGGGATCAGCGCGCGGTGCTCGGCGATCCAGTACACGGTCTCCGAGAACTCGGGCAGCTGGTGGGCCTGGACCGACGCGGGCGGCTGCGCGGAGGCGCCGTAGCGGGCGATCACCTGCTCGCGGCTGCGGCGGTGGTAGACGATCGTCTCGAGCGTGCTGACCGGGCGCCCGTCGCAGCGCTCATCCGCCCAGCGCCAGAACGCATCGGCGTCCGCGTCGGGGATCAGTGGGTCGATGAAGACGACGCCGGCGTCGCTCTCGTGGAGGACGCAGCCGACCTGCGGCGGCCACAGCGTCGGTTCGCCCTGCTCGTCGGTCGCGTGCCACTCGGGGTGGCGCGCGAGCCAGCGCCACAGGCCGGGGCGGATCTCGGTCGCCGTCACGGCGCCCACCTTAGAACGTCCTTCACGATCAGGGTTGGTCCGCGGCGGTCGGCTACGCCGTGCGGATCGCGCGCTCGCGGGCGCGCTGGCGCACGCTCGCCGCGCCCCACCACAGGGCGAGGGCGGTGAGCGCGAACGGCAGCAGGATCGCGAAGACGACGAGGGCGATCGCGAGGATCGCCTCGAGCGCGTGCAGCGCCTTGTTGAACGCGCCGCTGAACGGACCGGCGACCGCCGACTTGGCCCGCGGGCCCGCGACGACCGTGACCTGCAGGGTCGCGGTGCGTCCCGCCGTCAGCAGCCGGTCGATCTCGCGGTGCTCCGCGGCGATACGCGCCTCCAGGCGGTTCAGCTGCTGCTGGATGCTCGCCTGGAGCGCGAGCGTCGGCGCGGTGGCGAGCTTCTTCAGCAGCGCCGCGTGGGCGGCAACGTTGTCGGCGAGCCGTGCCCGCTCCTGGTCGTAGCCGTCGGTGATGTCCTGCGTGCCCTGGTTGAGCGAGCGCACGCTGGCGAGCGTCGAGAGCGTCGCGATCAGCGGCGCAAGATGCCCGCTGGGGACCTGGAGGCTGAAGCTCGCGAAGCTCGCCGAGCCCGCGACGTTGACGTTCGAGCTCTGGACGACACCGGCGGCGTGCTCGGTCGCGGTGACGATCTGATTGGCGACGGACTGCATCGTCGCGGGTGCGGTCGCGAGCGTCAGCGCCGAGCCCCTGTGTACGAGGCGACCCGGCGCGAGGGCTCCGAAGCCGGCGGTGGCACTCGAGGGCGCCGGCGTTGCGGGTGCGCCGCCGACCGCGGCGCCGGCGTGGTTCGTGGCGGAGGCGGGGCCCGATGTCCTCGGCGTCGCGAGCGCGGGCAGGGGCCGCAGCTGGCGCTCCAGCGGACTGACCGGTCGCGGCGCGCCGCCGCCGAGCACGCCGCTCGAGATGACGATCGTGAAGGCAACGGCGGCGGCGACGAGCCCACCGCTCGCAAACGCCAGCCGGCGCACCCTCGGGCGCGCCGCACGCAGCCGCGCGTAGCCGCGCTGCGCGGAGCGTAGCCCGGCGAGCCTGGCGTCCAGGCGTTGCGCGAAGGCGGGATCCATGCGCGGCGCGCCGGCCCGCACGGAGTCCACGAGCGCGGCGAGCTCCAGGTGCTGCTCGCCAACCGGCTCGCGGGCCAGGATGCGGTCCAGCGCGGCCAGCTCCTCGAGCTGGGCGCCGCTCAGTTCATCGCGTGACACCACACACCTCCCGTAGACGTTCGATCGCACGGTGCAGCCGTGTTCCGGCGTTTGACTCGCTGCAGTGCAGGACGCGGGCGAGCTCGGCGTTCGACAGCCGCCCGACGAACTTGAGCAGGATCAGCTCGCGGTCGCGGGGTTCGAGCGACGCGAGACCGTCTCGCACGAGCAGCCGACGCTCGGCGAGATCGGGGTCGAGGTCGTCGAGCTCGCTCGCGGGATCGGCGACCTCGTGCAGCAGGGCGCCGGTGCGCCGCCGCCGGCGCAGCTCGTCCAGCGCGGCGTTGCGCGCGATCGCGAACAGCCACGCGCGCGCGCTGCCGCGCCTGATGTCGAACAGGGCACGGCGGCGGAACGCGCGCTCGAAGGCGAGCGCCGTGACGTCCTCCGCCGCGCTGCGGTCGCGCAGCAGCGAGGCGACGTAGGCGTAGACGTCGGCCGCGCTCGAGCGGTACAGCTGCTCGAACTGCTCGCCGGCCCCCGGCCCGCTCGTCGGCACCGCAGCCATGACCGTCATCGCCAGATCATCCTCACAACCCAACTACGCGCGTGCCGGATGCCCGTCACACACGCCGGGCGTGCTGCGTGTGCCCGCCGCCCGGTCCGTCTCGCGCCGGGTTCGCAGCGGCTCGCCGCCGACGGCGTTAGTCTGCGCGCGGAGCGAGCCGAAGCGATATACTTGCTAGAGCAAACGATATGGCAAGCGCTACGAAACACAGCAGTTCCGCGATCGTCCTGGGGGCCGACGGCTTTCCGGTGTGGAGCCACGAGTACGCGGGCGCATGGATCGGGCTGCTCGCCACGCACCGGCGTCTCACACGCGAGCTGGACGCGGAGCTCGAGGCGGCCCACGGACTGACGCTCAGCGGCCTCGAGTTGCTCGCCCGGCTGGCGAGCGCACCCGAGCGCCGGCTGCGCCTCTCGCTGCTGGCCGCCGAGGCCGGGCTCAGCCTGAGCCGCGTGTCGCGGATCGTCGACGCGCTCGAGCAGCGCGGGTTGATCGAGCGCCAGAACTGCCCCGCGGATGCGCGCGCGATCAATGCGCAGCTGACGCCCGCCGGGCTCGAGCTCGCCCAGAAAGCACAGTCCACGCACCTCGCCGCGGTCAGCGGGCGCTTCTTCGACCGCCTCGACGCCGCCGAGATCGCCACCCTCGCAGAGGTCTTCGCACGCTTCGCGCCGGGCGCACCGAGCGCCTGCTCCGCCGGCTAGCGCCCCAGCGCACGAGCGCCGTCAGCTGTGCGGCAGCGGTTCGAGGGTCGTGACCCTCACCGAAAGGGTGACCGCAGCGGTGCCGGCGGCGTTGCCGTTGTGGGCGCGGGCCTGGTACTCGGAGCCCCCGAGCACCGATCGGGCCTCCAGGAGCCGGACCTTCGAGAGCAGCGGGGGCCGACCCGGTCTGCCGCGCGCGGGTGCGAGCACGACGGCGCGCCCCGAGTAGCGCGCGTTGCCGTACCTCAGGGCGTCCGGATAGGGAACGGTCAGCGTGCGCGTCTGTCCCGGCCCTATCGCCACCGACGCCGAGCCGTGCTTGACGACGGAGCTGCCCGCGAGCGCGGCCGTGGCCGCGAGCAGCACGGCGGCGCCGACCAAACCCGCGGCGAGTGTGGGGCGCAATCTCATCCAACAAACGATCCCAGAAGAAGCGGGCGTGAGGCGGCGGTGCGCCTTCTACACTGCGCCTCATGCCGGCCCGCGCCGCGAAGGGCGTCGTGCCCCGAGCGCTGATCATCGCGACGGACCTCGACGTGCTGCCGCTCGACCGCGTCCTCGAGCGTCGGGACGGCTATCTGGTGGTCCGTTCGCCGAGCAACCCGACCCACTACTGGGGCAACCTGCTGCTGTTCGACGAACCGCCGGTCGCGGGCGACGCGCCACGCTGGGAGGCGCTCTTCGCCGCCGAATTCGCGGGGGACCCACTCATCCGGCACCGGACCTTCGGCTGGGATCGCCGCGACGGCGCGATCGGCGCCGCGCGTGAGGAGTTCGTCGCGCACGGCTTCGATCTGGCGGAGAGCGTCGGCCTGACAGCGACGCCGCGCGCGCTGCGGCGCCACGCGCGCGAGAACCGCGACGTCGAGGTGCGTGCGCTCAATCCGGCCGCCGGCGTGGAGGAGGAGCTGTGGGACCAGGTCGTTGAGCTGCAGGTCGCGACGCGTGAGGGCCGCCATGCGGAGGATGCGCACCGGATCTTCAGCCGGCGGCGCCTCGCGGACCTGCGAGCGCTCTTCCTGCTCGGCCGCGGCGCCTGGTACGTCGCGCTCGCCCCCGCCGGCGGTGAGCCGCAGGTCCTCGGCAGCTGCGGGCTGGTGGTGACGAACGGGCGCGGGCGCTACCAGTCGGTCGACACCGCGGAGGCGCACCGCCGCCGCGGGATCTGCTCGCGCCTGCTCGTCGAGGCGGCTCGCCGCGGCGCGCAGGAACACTGCGCGCGCCGGCTGGTGATCGGCGCGGACCCGGGCTACCACGCGCTCGCCATCTACGAGTCGCTCGGCTTCCAGCCGACCGAGCGCGTCTCCGGGGTGTGGCGGCCTCCACCGTAGGTGGGGTCCTACAATCGACCGATGACCTCCAACGCGGACGAGCTGTTCGGCGCCGAGCACGTTCGCGTCTATCGCGAGACGGCCGGCGAGCGCGGCTACCACTGGCGCGGCGCGACGATCCTGCTGCTGAGCACCACGGGGCGGTCCTCCGGCGAGCCCCGCACCACGCCGCTGATCCATCGCACCGACGGCGAGCGCTGGGTGATCGTCGCATCAAGGGGCGGCGCGCCGACGCACCCGGGCTGGTACGAGAACCTGCAGGCCGACCCGCACGCCACGATCGAAGTCAGGGGCGAACGCATTCCGGTGCTCGCGAGCACCGCCACCGGCGAGGAGCGGGCGCGCCTGTGGTCGCTGATGACCGAGGACTGGCCGGCCTACGACGACTACCAGCGCAAGACCGACCGGGAGATCCCGGTCGTCGTGTTGACCCGCAGCTGACGCGCGGCGCGCCGGTCAGCGGACCTGCACGGAGATCCCGAACGGGTCGCGCGCCACAAACGCGCCGTCCGGGCGCTCCTCGAGCGGGGCGCCGAGCGCCGCGAGGCGGGCGCGAACGGCGTCGTGCTCCGCCGCGCCAGCGGTGACGAGCGTCCAATGCCGCAGCCCGACCGCTCCGGCGGGGGCCGGCCCGACGCCGACGCCGCGCCAGACGTTGAAGGCGACGTGGTGGTGGTAGCCGCCGGCCGCCACGAACACCGCGCTCGGCAGGGTCGCCATGAGCTCGAAGCCGAGGCCGTCGCGGTAGAAGCGGGTCGCCGAGTCGAGCTCGCCGACATGCAGGTGGATGTGGCCCATGCGCAGGCCCGCGTCGGCGAGCGGGCTGGTCTGCACGCCGTCGATCGTGGCGAAGAGCGCACCGACATCCAGCGGCGCCGGCCCACTGCCGAAGAGGTCGCCGCCCCGCACGTCGGGCCACTGCTCACGTGGTCGGTCGGCCGCCAGCTCGATGCCGTTGCCGTCCGGGTCCGGCAGGTAGATCGCCTCGTGGGTGCCGTGGTCCGATGAGCCGTCGATGCGGGTGCGCGTCTCGGCGACCCGGCGAGCGACCTGCGCGAGCTCCGCGCGGCTCGGGAAGAGCAGCGCGTAGTGGTAGAGACCGGCGTGGCGTCCCGCCGGCTGCGCCGAGGGATCGAGGGCCAGCGTGACGAGGTCCTCGCCGCCCGCGCCGAGCGCGGCCGAGCGATCGTCGCGCTCGCGCAGCGAGAGCCCGATCACACGCGTGTAGAAGTCGAGCGAGCGCTCGAGGTCGGTGACGGTGAGCTCGACGCCGCCGAGCCGCGTGGCGTCGGCGAGCAGGGCGGCGCCACCGCGCCGGGGCGCGGCGGCGCTCGTGGCTGCGGTGTCGGTTGTGGTCGTGCTCATTCGGGTTCCCGCGCGGTGGTGGGGCGGCGCCGGTGAGATCATCTCACCAGCGCCGCGCCGATCGTCACGCAGCCTGCTTGACCGCCGAGATGTCGAGCGCGAGCTTGACGATGTCGGAGACGATCAGGTTGCCGCTGCCCAGCGCCTGGTTGAACTTCATACCCCACTCGGAGCGGCTGAGCTGGCCGGTGATCTCGAGGCCGACGCGCTCGTTGCCCCAGGGGTCGGTCTCCGACCCCTGGACCTCCGCCCTCAACGTGATCGGGCGCGTGACGCCGTGCATCGACAGATCGCCGACGATCTCGAAGGCCTCGCCGTCGATCGCCCGCACGCTCGTCGACTCGAAGGTCAACTCGGGGTAGGTCTCCGCGTCAAAGAAGTCGGCGGACTGCAGGTGTGCGTCGCGCTGGGGCTCGGCGGTGTCGATCGACGCCGCCTTCGCCGAGCCGGTGATCCTCGCGCCGGCGAGGTCCTCGCCGATCTCGAGGCTGCCCTCGAACTCGCCGAACGAGCCGCGAACGGTCGCGATGCCGAGGTGCTTGACGGAGAACCCGAACGTGGAGTGGGCGCCGTCGGCGGCCCAGGTGCCGGTCGGAATGAGGGTGGCGGTGGCTGTGGTCATCTTGGGACGCTCCTTGCGATGGTGGTTGCGCTAACAAACTTGCTAGGGCAACTATACACCACAATGCTTGCGCGCGCAAGTATCGCGGTGGCGCGCTCGCAGGCCTCGCATCGAAGCCTCCTCGTGGCCGCCACCGGCCGCTCTGCGATGCTGGCGCAGTGGCGATCGCGCTCGCGATATTCGCTTCAGGTGCCGGGACCACCGCCCAGGCGGTGATCGACGCGTGCGCGGCCGGACTGATCGACGGCGAGGTGGTGCTGGTCGTCTCGAACAACGCCGGCGCGCCGGTGCTGGAGCGCGCCCACGCCGCCGCGATCGCGGGGCGCCACCTCTCCGTGAGGACCCACCCGGACGCGCGGGCGCTCGAGCAGGCGATGCTCGACGAGCTCGCGCGCGCCGGCGCGACGCACGTGCTGCTCGCCGGCTACATGAAGAAGCTCCCGCCGGCCGTCGTCGCCGCTTACGCGGGCCGCATCTACAACACGCATCCGGCGCTGCTGCCCGAGTACGGCGGGCAGGGCATGTACGGCGACCGGGTGCACGCAGCCGTGCTCGGCGACGGGCGCAAGCGCAGCGGCGCGACCGTCCACCTCGTCACCGACGAGTACGACAGCGGCCCGATCGTCGACCAGGTCGAGGTGCCGGTGCTCCAGGACGACGACGTGCAGGCGCTCGGCGAGCGGGTCAGGGCGGCCGAGAAGGAGATGCTCGTCGAGGTGCTCGCCGGCGTCGCGCGCGGCTGAAGCGACTCCCGGGCGCCCCCGGACTCGGGTCAAGGTTTGACCGGGCGGCGTCGATGATCTTCTCGTTGGTCATCGCAGTGCCCGGCTCGCGCGACGTTTGACGATCGCAGCGGCGGGGATAACATGGCAATGCAGGCCACCGTGGCCCGCGTCGTGCTCACCACCTCGAGCAGGGAGTCAACGCAATGGCGGAACCGACCAGTCACGAGACGCTGGACTACTCGGTAACCGATCGGATCGCCTACGCGACGCTCTGCCACCCCGACCGCGGCAATGGGTTCACCGAGCGGACGCTCGACGAGCTCAACGACGTCGTCGCGCGCGTCCAGCAGGACACCAGCGTCCGCGCCCTGGTGCTGAGAGGCGAGGGCGAGGTCTTCTCGGTCGGCATCGACCAGGACATGCTCGCGGCGCTCCATGCCGACCTCGAGTTCTATGAGCACATGCTCACGCGCGTCGCGGCGCTCGGCCTCTCGCTCGAAGCGCTCGATGTCCCGGTGATCGCCGCGGTCAATGGAACCGCCACGGCGGTCGGCTTGGACCTGGCCCTGGCGTGCGATTTGATCGTCATCGCCGACGAGGCGATGATCGGCGACGGCCGGGCGACGTACGGCCGGGTGCCGGGCGGCGGTGCGACGGTCCGCCTGCCGCGCGCGGTCGGCGTGATGCACGCCCGCGAGATCCTCTTCTCCGGCCGGCTGATGAACGGGATCGAAGCGGCCGCGCTCGGGCTCGCGCTGCGCAGCGCTCCGCTCGCCGAGCTGGACGCCGCCGTGGCGAAGCTGACGGCGACCTTCGCCGACAAGTCGCGCCCCGCGCTCGCGACGATCAAGCGCCAGATCAACGGCAGCCTCGGGCTGGACACGCCGAGCGCGATCGAGCACGAGCGCAGCGAGATCATCCGGTACGTCTCCGACCCGCACTCCGACGCCCTCGAGGGGCTGGGCGCTGAACGCGAGGGTCGCCCGCCCTCCTGGGCCTGAGCGCCGGCCCCAGAACGGCTTTCACGCTGGCGGGCACGCCATTGCGAAGGACGTTCTCAGCCGCCGGTCTCGATCACCACGCGGCCGCGGATCCGCCCGGCGAGGATCTCGGCGGCCAACTCCGGCACCCGTGAGAGCGGCTCCACGGTCGTCATCGCATCGAGGCGCTCGAGCGGCAGGTCGTGCTCCAGCCGTGTCCAGGCAACCGTCCGGAGCTCCGCCGGGCACATCACCGAATCGACGCCGAGCAGGCTGACGCCGCGCAGGATGAACGGCGCGACCGTGGTCGGCAGGTCCGTGCCCCCCGCTCGCCCGCAGGCCGCGACCGCGCCGCGGTAGCGCGTCTGCGCCAGCACGCTCGCCAGCGTCGTCGACCCGACGGTGTCGACAGCGCCCGCCCAGCGGGCGCTCTCGAGCGGCTTGGATTCTCGGTCGAGCTCCTCTCGCGCGACGATCTCGCCCGCCCCGAGCGCGCGCAGGTAGTCGTGGTGCTCCGCGCGCCCGGTCGACGCTGCGACGCTGTGGCCGAGCGCTGCGAGCAGCGCGATCGCGACGCTGCCGACCCCGCCGCCGGCGCCCGTCACCAGCACCGGCTC
>Ga0209415_10009631_pt1 | contig 16570 bp, 13 predicted proteins | sample PeaSoiSIISIP2007_FD_187696 | JGI IMG/M metagenome (GOLD analysis project Ga0209415, IMG submission 187696) | Peat soil microbial communities from Weissenstadt, Germany - SII-SIP-2007 (SPAdes) (version 2) | ecosystem: Environmental > Terrestrial > Soil > Wetlands > Peat | place: Germany... | reverse complement strand
CCACGGGCCACATCCCTTGATCGCTGGAAACCGGTCAGACTTCCCCGGATGGACTTCTGGCCCGCGCGCTGGGCACTATCACCCTTATTGTCACGCGGCCGGATGGCAGCAGGGCGCCCGCCGTGGATGACTTCATCGTCAGGATCAACCACTGAAGTAAGAGCTGTCGGAACCGTTTCGAGCACGGGAACTCACACTGTGAGTCGCAACGTCACCGGCCGTGGGCTGGTTAAGGACGCCGGTTCGCGTCAGATTGCGTTTTCCATCTAAGCGCTGTTCAGGGTTCAAGCGCAAGCTGCATGACCCCCGGGTTGCAGCCACTGTCCAGAAATGGATACCCCTGGTCTCCCATGCGGACTCCCCTGCTTGCTCGATGGTCTAGTAGAAAAGGTCTGGCATCCGGGTATGAGTACGGGTCAGAAAGATGCCACCCGCGACGACGGCGCTGGGGACTTCCTGGGCGTCTACAATGGTGGTGGCGAGAAGCTGCCCGCCTTGGACAACTGCTCCGGTGATGACGAAGTCATCCACCTGATTAGTCGAGATGCCATTCGCCGTGAGAATGCGGAGGAACTGGCCGGTGCCGTTGCAATTCACCGTGTAAGTTCCCGCCTGCGTAGCGGTTGTGATAGTTCTTGCTCCAGTTGTCGATCCGGGCGTGGGCTCGTTAATGACGGCGGTTCCCTTCAGATTGCCGTTTCCGTCTAAATACCTTACGCCGAATGCGATTGCTACGTTAGAGCCATAGTTGCCGATAACCGCATAGGCGCCCTGAAGGCTTGCAAGGGTGTAGCATTGCTGGTTTTGGTTCTGGGCATTTGCGGCAGAGACGCCGAGGAAGCCAGTGAAAATGAACGCTGCTGGGACAAACAAACTTTTCTTGCTGAACATGTTTTTCCTCTTCTTTGGCCGGGATTTCCATTTTGGCTCCCGGTATCCGGTTATATCACTCGAGGGTCCTGTGCTTACCGCGCTCCCCAACCGCTCGATGCTCGGCTTGGGGAGCCCGTTCTCACCCTTCATTAACGGAAAACCGCTGCGGGAACTGCAACCGCTTCGAAGTATTTTCGGAAAGTTTTTTTGATATAATTGCTCCCAGGAAATGTCTGAGGATCGGCGAGGTGCGGACGTCACTGGTCTGCTCCAGGCTTGGCGTGCCGGGGACCGGCACGCGCTCGAGGATCTGGTCCCTCTACTGAATCGGGAGTTACACCGGATCGCCAAGCACCAAATGGCGGCTCAACCTCGAGGCCATATCCTCCAGACCACGGCGCTCGTCAACGAAGCGTACTTGCACCTGATCGACGCCAGGCGTGCCAGTTGGCTGGATCGTTCGCACTTCATCGCCGCTTGCTCCCAGATCATGCGCAACATCCTTGTGGACCATGCCCGTGAGCGCCAGGCCGTCAAACGGGGCGGCGGGGTCCTGGTGGCGTCCCTGGAAGAGGCCTGGGTTACAGCCGTCGAGCCGGATACGGACGTGGTTGCCTTGGATGACGCCCTCGAAACCCTTGCCAAGCTCGATCCACGCAGAGCGAAGGTTGTGGAACTGCGCTTCTTCGGCGGGCTGAGCGTGAAGGAAACGGCGGCCGTGCTCGAGATCTCCGAGGAGAGCGTGCTGCGGGACTGGAGGCTGGCCAGAGCCTGGCTGGCACGCGAACTAAGCAAGGAGTAACCCCTTTGGACCCGGATCGGTGGCGGAAGATTGAAGCGCTGTACGAGGCGGCGCTGCAAGTGGAGCCTGCCCAACGGCCCGCGTTCCTCGAAGAAAACTGTTCCGGCGATGAGAGCTTGCGGCACGAGGTGGAGTCGCTTCTGTTCCACGACGAGAACGCCGGACGCTTTCTACAAGTTCCCGCGAAGGCGAAGCCACTCGAATCCGGCCAGTGCGTCTCCCGCTACGAAATACAGGAAAAGCTCGGCGAAGGCGCCATGGGGGTAGTCTACCGGGCCCACGATGGTCAGCTTCGCCGGAGGGTGGCCCTGAAGGTTCTGCCGCCCGAATACGCCGCCGATCCCAATCGGCGGCAGCGCCTTCTCCGCGAGGCCCGCGTGGCTTCGGCCCTTAACCATCCGAACATCGTCGGCATTCACGAGGTCGGCTCCGACCAAGGCGTGGATTTCATCGCCATGGAGTTCGTCGAGGGGAACACCCTCAAGGAGGTTATCCCGGCCAAGGGCTTGCCGCTGATGAAGGCACTGGACTACGCCGTGCAGATGGCCGGCGGGCTTGCCAAGGCGCACGCCTCGGGGGTGCTCCATCGCGATCTAAAGCCCGGCAATATCATGGTGACCCAGGACGGCACTGTGAAGCTGCTGGATTTCGGCTTGGCCCGGCGGCTGCCATCGGATGAGGAGCATCAGACGACCCTGACTTTGGAAGGGGAGATTGTGGGCACTCCGGCGTACATGTCTCCGGAGCAGGCCGAGGGAAAGCCGATGGACGCCCGCAGCGACGTATTCAGCTTCGGCTCCGTGCTGTACGAAATGCTTACCGGGCGCCGGGCTTTCCACGGCGACTCGAAGCTTTCCACTCTGTCGTCGATTCTGCGCGACACCCCTGCGCCGCTGAAATCGGTTCGGGGGGATGTGCCCGCGGAGCTGGATCGTATCCTGGCGCAGTGCCTGGAGAAGGACCGCGACGCCCGCTACCCATCGGCGGCGGAGCTTCACCAGGATCTCGTTCGGTGCCAGTTGCGAGTGGCCGCCTCTGCGGCCGGCTGGCGCTCCACTTTGCGCCGGCCGCGGAACGCAATGGCGGCGCTGGTCCTGCTGGCGTTGTTGTTGGGTGGGAGCGGGTGGGTTGGTCTACGCGCTCACCGATACCGCTGGGTGCGCACCGTGGCGCTCCCCGAAATCGCGCGCCTGGCCGACCGGGAAAAGTCGGTCGCCGCTTTCCGGCTGGCTCGCAAGGTGGACCGGTTCGTCCCCAACGAACCTGAGTTAAGGCGCCTGCGGCGCGACATTTGGGTGCCTATCTCGGTCTACACCGAACCGCCCGGGGCGGACGTGTCGATCCGGGATTATGCAGCAGACCCCAAGGATTGGGAATCGCTCGGGAAGACCCCGGTGCTGAACCTGCGTCTTCCGGCTGGAAACTTCGCTGTCAGGATCGCGAAGCCGGGATTCGTGGAGGTCGAAGGGACCGTGGATGCGGTTGCCAGGGAATTCCGGCGGACTCTGCACCCGGTGGGCGCGGCGCCGCCCGGCATGGTTTTCGTTCCGGTAGACACGTTTGCCGTTCCCGGCGCCGGCAGAGTGAAAGCCGGAGCATTCTGGCTGGACAAGTATGAGGTGACCAACCGGCAGTTCAAGGAGTTCGTGGACCGAGGGGAGTACCGCAAGCGGGACCACTGGAAGCAGCCGTTCGTCGATAAGGGCAGGACGCTTTCCTGGGAAGAAGCGATGGCGAAGTTCGTCGATTCCACCGGACAGCCGGGACCCGCGGCCTGGGAGCTCGGTTCCTTCGCCGAGGGCCATGGGGACGATCCCGTGGGAGGCGTCAGTTGGTATGAGGCCGCGGCATATGCCGAGTTCGCCGGGAAAGCCCTTCCGACGGTTTACCACTGGGCGGCGGCCGCGGACTTCGGCCACTATTCGACGATCCTGACGGTGAGCAATTTTCGCGGAGAGGGTCCCGCCCCTGTCGGCAGCTACCCGGGAGTGGGCCGGTTCGGAACCTACGATATGGCGGGCAATGTGACGGAATGGTGTTGGAATCTGTCAGGCGACCAGCGCTGGGTGCGGGGTGGAGCGTGGACGGACCCGGATTACATGTACATGGCCCGGGAGGCGGCTTCACCGTTGACGCGCAGTCCGACTCGCGGCTTCCGTTGCGCGAAGTACACCAGCCCGCTGCCTGAAACGCTGACCGGCCCGCTGGACATCCGTCCGGCTCACGACCCTGGCAAAGACAAACCGGTGGGTGACGATGTCTTTCGGGCCTATCGGAGCATGTACGCCTATGACCGAACCGGCTTGAAATCGCGGATCGAATCTGTGGACGACACCTCGCCATGGTGGCGCAGAGAACGAGTCAGTTTCGATGCGGCATACGCCAATGAGCGTGTCATCGCCTTCCTGTTTCTGCCCAGAAACGCAGCCCGCCCATACCAGACCATCCTCTTTATTCCCGGCGGAACCGCCATGCGCGAGCGCACCAGCGAGAACCTGGAGTTGCGCCGCGTAGACTTCCTGCTGCGAACCGGGCACGCCGTGGTGTACCCGATTTGCCAGGGTACGTACGAAAGAAATCTTGCCTCCGCACCTACGGGCCCCCACGAGACGCGGGACCTCTTCATACAGCGGGTCAAAGACGTCAGCAGGTCGGTAGACTACATTCAGACCCGCTCCGATCTGGATCGCGAGAGCCTGGCATATTACGGTATCAGCACCGGGGCAGGGTTCGGGTCGATTGTGCTGACGGTTGAGTCCCGCTTCAAGACCGCCATCCTGCAAGGGGGCGGTCTCGATCTCTCGGAATCGAGCAGGACTCTGCCTGGCGAAGTGCAGACAATCAACTTCCTCCCGCGCGTGAAGATCCCGATCCTGATGATGAATGGCAGAGACGATTTCCTTTCTCCACTCGAACAAAGCCAGATCCCGATGTTTCGCCTCCTGGGCACTGCCGGGAAAGACAAACGCCGCGTTGTTTTTGACTCGGGTCACTCCGTGCCCCGGACCGAATTGATCAAGGAGGTGCTTGCCTGGCTGGGTCGCTACCTGGGTCCGGTAAAGCCGAAGGAACCATGATGGGATCGCGACGCTTCCTCGATACTGGCCGGTTTCGACTGCCTGCCGTTCAACCTCGAGGCACTACATCGCGTCCGTCGCATCGCAGAGCATGACGCCCGCCGCGTCGACAGCGATTTGGCGCAGGCACTCCGGGTGCATGCGGACGAGAATGCCTTGCGTTAGCGCCGATTCGGGGGTCCCTCCGTCGCCCCTCTTAATTCAGATGCTGGGCCGCCGGATCGAGGAGGGTATTCTTGGGCGCCACCGGCAATACCGGCACCTGCGATTCGGGGATGATTCCGGCCGCCTGAAAGGCCGCCAGCGGAAACTCGAACGTGACCGGCTCGCAGTCCTCGGAGATCCATTGGCCGCTCAGCAACCGGTACTCGGCTACATCGTCTTCGTCTTTCAGGGCGACCCGCAGGGAACTGCCGGTCAGGGCCATTAGAATGCCCACCCGGATTCTTCCGTCGGAGTAGCGAATCAGCATAGTCTTTTCTCCAGACCATCTTCCGTGAATGCGCGGCGCTTTGACAGTCCCACGCGTACCGCAGCCGTACCGCGACTTTCAAGGGCAAACCCTAATCCTCTTAAGGATGCCACCTAAACCTTTTCGTGCAGTTCGTTCTCCAGCACTTCTTCGGTGGCACGCCCTCCAGCCGACAGCGCCAAGTTCAGCACCAGCGCCAGCACGGTTCCGCACGCAATCCCGGCTATGTTCAACCCCGCCACCGTCAGGCCCTTAACGCCCAAGCCCGTGGCCACAATGATCGAGACGCCGGCGACAACCATATTCCGGTGGTCGGAGAAATCCACCTTGGCCTCGATCCAGATGCGTACCCCCATCAGGGCAATCAGACCGTACAGGATCAGGGTAATGCCTCCCAGCACCGGGTTCGGGATGGATTGAACGAGAGCGCCGAACTTGGGACACAGGCCCAGCAGGACCGCGATGGCGGCCGCCATCACGAAATTGTAGGTGCTGAAGACCCTTGTGATGGCCATCACGCCCATGTTCTCCGCGTAGGTGGTTTGCGGTGTGCCGCCGCCCATAGCCGAGATGAAAGTCGCTGCGGCGTCGCCCAGGTAGGCCCGCCCCAGGTGCCGGTTGAGGTCCCGGCCCATGAAGCCCGAGATGGCGGCGAGGTGGCCCTTGTTCTCGGCCACCAGCACGATGAAGATGGGGGAGATGACCAGCAGCGCGTTCAGGCTGAACGCCGGCCCCTGGAAGGGCGGCAGGCCGATCCAGGCGGCGCCGCGAATCCGGGCCAGGCTCTGCGCGTCAAGCACACCCAGCATGGCCGACAGTCCGTACCCCACAATCGCCCCGGTCAGAATCGGCAGCAGCCGCAAGAAGCCCCGCAAGTAGATGGATGCCAAAGCCGCGGTCAGGAAGGTGGCGGACGCGATGGCCAGGCGGGTGAAGTCGCCCGCGGTCTTCACCGAAAGATCCTGATTGACGAAGTTGGATACCGCCGAGGGGCTGAGATTCAGCCCGATGAGCGCCACTACCGCCCCGGTGACCACCGGCGGCATGAGCCGGTCGATCCAGGCCGGGCCGCGCCGCATGGTGACCAGCGCTGCAACGGCGTAGAGCACCGCGGATCCGGCGATGCCGCACAGGGCGAACGGAATCTTGGATGCATCGCCGCCCGTCACGGCCAAAACCGGCCCGATGAAGGCGAAACTCGACCCTAGATAGCTGGGCACCTGGAAGCGAGTGATGAGGATGAAGAGGAGCGTGCCGATGCCCGAGAAAAACAGCGCCACCTGGGGGTTGAATCCCATCAGGATGGGACACAGCACCGTAGCTCCGAACATGGCCACCACGTGCTGCATGCCCATGGGGACCAGGCGCAGAAACGGGATTCGGTCTTCGGGATAGTAGATCTTTTTGGGGAGCATCGTTCAGGCCAGGCCGGACCGTCAGGCTCGCGGCGCTTCGCTCATGAGCGCCAGCAGGTTGCCGTCGGGATCGCGGAAAAAGGCCATCCACAGATCGTGATCCGGCATGCGCGCGATCAGATGGGGCTCGCCCTCGAAAGCCACTCCCCGGCCGGCCATGGTGCGATGGGCCTGCTGGATGTCGGACACCTTGAAATACAGGATCGAGGAATAAGTTTCACCAGGCCGCTCAGAGACGGAGAGCATGAGCCGCACGCCGGCGCAATCGAAGAAGCCCATGTTGGGAACCTGAAACAGGAGCTTCATTCCCAGGGTGTCGCGGTAGAATGCGATGGCGCGGTCGACGTCCGTAACGGTGATCCCGATCTGCCCGATGGCGGCCAGGCCGAACGGGGCGGGCGATGTGCTTGCGGCGGATTCCATAGTCCTCCTCGGCGGATAGGTCTATCATATATAAACCCGGAGGTACATAAAGACCGGGAACAGGCAGCGATGCGCGGCACTTCCTACGATGCAGTGGTAGTGGGTTCCGGTCCGAACGGACTGGCGGCGGCCATTACGCTGGCGCGCGCCGGCTGGTCCTGCGTGGTGCTGGAGGCCGCGGACACCATCGGCGGAGGAACGCGGTCGCAGGAGCTGACCTTGCCGGGCTACGTGCACGATGTTTGCTCGGCGATCCACCCGATGGCGGTTGGCTCGCCGTTTTTCCGGTCCTTGCCGCTCGGCCAACACGGCTTGGAATGGATTTACCCGCCCGCGCCTCTCGCGCATCCTTTTGACGACGGCAGCGCGGCGATGCTGGAGCGCTCGATCGAAGCCACCGGGAAAACGCTCGGTCCAGACGCGGCCGCGTATGCCAGTCTGATCGGGCCCCTGGTGGATCGGTGGGAGAAGCTGTTCGCCGATCTGATGGCCCCGGTGCATTTCTTCGACCACCCCATGGCAGCCGCGCGCTTCGCTCCGTATGCGTTTCGCTCGGCTACGGGTCTGGCACGGGCGAGGTTCCACGGGAGCCGCGCGCGTGGGCTTTTCGCCGGACTGGCGGCACATTCGGTCCTGCCGCTGGAATCCGTCATGACCGCCGCGTTTGGGTTGATGTTCGCGATCGCGGGGCACGCCTTGGGCTGGCCGCTTCCGCGAGGCGGGGCGCAACGGATTGCCGGCGCCATGGCTTCTTATCTGAGGTCGCTGGGCGGGGAGATTCTCACTTCCAGCAGGGTGTCGTCTCTCGATGAACTGCCACCCGCGCGCGCGGTCCTTCTGGACGTGACTCCCCGGCAATTGCTGGGTATCGCGCGGGACCGGCTTCCTTCTCCTTATCGGCGCAAGCTGGAGCAGTACCGCTACGGCCCGGGGGTTTTCAAGACCGACTACGCGATGGATGGGCCAATCCCCTGGAAGGACGCGGAATGCGCGCGCGCGGGCACGGTGCACTTGGGCGGGACGCTGGAAGAAATCGCGGAGTCGGAGGGCAGCGCGGCAAGGGGCGCGGCGCCCGAGCGGCCGTTCGTCCTGGCGGCGCAGCAGAGCCTGTTCGACGATAGCCGGGCACCGGCGGGGAAGCACACCGCCTGGGCCTACTGTCACGTTCCCAACGGCTGCACGGTGGACATGACCGCGCGGATCGAGGCGCAGATCGAGCGCTTCGCCCCCGGTTTCCGGGAGCGCATCCTGGCGCGGCACGCGATGGGGCCGGCGGCGCTCGAAGCGCGCAACGCCAACTACGTCGGCGGCGACATCGGAGGCGGCTCCTATCAGGCTTGTCAGTTTCCGACGCGGCCGTTTCCGCGGCTGAATCCCTACTCGACTCCGGCCCCCGGAGTCTACCTGTGCTCGTCTTCCACGCCGCCCGGTGGAGGCGTCCACGGGATGTGCGGATACCATGCGGCGCGCGCGGTTTTGCACGCGGAGCTGAAGCGGGGATAGGCGCGGGCCGCGGCGCGATCCGGCTAACTGTGCGGCTTGCCCGAGCGATGAAATTTGTAGTGCTCTTTCTGCGCACGGTGCATCGCTTTCAGCTTGCGCTTCTGCTCCTGCGCCGCCAGGCGGTCGGTCATCTGTTCGTGGCGCCGGGCCTCGCCGAGCAGCTTGCGGTAGCTCTCCCATCGCTCGCGCGTGATACTCCCATCGTCCAGCGCCTGGGCCACCGCACAGCCCTGCTCGCCGGAGTGCGAGCAGTCGCGATAGCGGCAGTTGGCTCCAATCTCCGCGATCTCCTCGAAGGCGCGGCCGACGCTCTCCTGCCCCGCCCAGAGCTGCAACTCCCGCATGCCCGGGGTATCGATGAGCGCACCGCCCTGCGCCAGCGGTACCAGCTCGCGATGGGTAGTGGTGTGCCGCCCGCGGCTGTCCGGCGATCGCACCTCCGCGGTGCGCAGCCGCTCCTCGCCGAGGAGGAGGTTCACAATGGTCGATTTTCCGACTCCCGACGAGCCCAGCAGCGCCACCGTTCTGCCCGGCGCCAAAAAGGCCGTCAGGCTGTCCAGACCGTCGCCCTGCCGCGCGCTCAAAGGCACCACGGGCGCACCGCCCGCGACGGCGGCGGTCTCGGCGAGGCGCGCGGGGAGATGGTCGCAGACATCGGCCTTGTTGAGCACGACCACGGGAGATGCGCCGCTTTCCGCCGCCAGCGTTAGGTACCGCTCGATGCGGCGAAGGTTGAAATCGCCATCCAGGCCGCACACCAGAAACACCAGGTCGATGTTGGCGGCCAGGGGCTGTTCCTCTTCGCGCCGTCCGGCCGCGCGGCGCGAAAAGCAGCTTCGCCGCGGAAGAACGGCTTCGACGATGGCCTGCTCGGACGCGACCATCCGCGCCGCCACCCAATCGCCCACCACGGGCATGGATGCGCGATCCGGCGCGCGGTACCACAGCGCGCCCGAAGGCTCGGCGGGAAGCTCGGCGATCTCGGTGTAGAGGCGATATTGGTCTCGTTGGGCCGTGGCCACGCGGCCGAGAATCAGGCCCTGCGCGGCGTACGTTTGAAAAGCGCCGAAGATAGCGGAATCGGCGCCGAGAGACTCCAGATGCATGACTGTTCTCCGGTAACGCCGGCGGTCTTTGCCGCCGGCAAAACTCACCCTTGGGGAGATTTAGGAGGCCGCGCCGGACAGCGACACCACACCTTCAGGTGCGGTACCGCCAACCGGGTTGGACTAGCGGACAGTCATAGGCGTCAGTCGATAGGCTAGCATAGTCTTTTACGAACCGAAAGGAGCAATACCCCCAATGCGAGTCAATCAAACCCGCGAGCGCCTGGCCAAGGGAGAGACGGTCTTCGGGTGCGGATTGCAATGTTACCGGTCGGCGGAGATTCCGCGCGCCTTCGCGTGCGCCGGATTCGATTACGTGTTCATCGACATGGAGCACGGTTCCTACGACCTGGAGACCGTGCAGGACATGATCGTCTCCTCGAACGGAGCGAGCATCACACCCATCGTCCGGGTGGCCGAACTTCTGTATTCGCTGGTCGCGCGGCTGCTGGACTCGGGCGCGCAGGGCATCATTCTGCCGCGCGTGGAAGATCCCAAAATCCTCGCGGAGGCGCTGAGCTGGATGCGTTTTCCGCCGCAAGGCAAGCGCGGCTATGGCGTGAACACCACCATGATCGGCTACGAAAACCGCAGCTTCCCCGAGATCATGGAGCACCAGAACCGCAATACGCTGGCGGTGGTGCAGTTCGAGACCACGGTGGCGATGGAGCGCGCCGACGAGTTGCTCTCGCAAAAGGGCATCGACATCGCCATGGTGGGACCGGCCGATCTTTCGATTTCGCTGGGCGTCCCCGGGCAGTTCGACCACCCGCTGCTGATCTCGACGGTGGACCAGTTGATCGAAAAGTGCAACCGGCACGGCGTGGTTCCCGGCATACAGACGCGCAGCCTGGCGATGTCGAAGATGTGGACCGAGCGCGGCATGCGCTTCGTGGGCACGGCCGCCGAGCACGTGCTGCTGCTGGAGAAGGCCAAGGAAACAGTGGCGCAACTGCGGGCCGTTCACGCGGCGACCCCGGCTTAGGCGGCGACCCGCCGCGCCGGTGTAGTATGACTCTATGCTGGGTACTACGCGACGCGGCTTCGCTCTCTCACTCGCCGGCGCACTGGCGGCGCGCTCTCAATCTTCCGAGGATCTTGCGGCGCTGAATCTCGCGGAAGCTGCCGCTCGGATTCGCGCCCGCACCGTTACCCCTACGGAGCTTACACGGGCCTGCCTGGCGCGGATCGATACCTACAATTTCAAGCTCAACTGTTTCATCACCGTCACGCGGGAGGCGGCCCTGGCGCAGGCCCGCGAACTGGAGGCGGAGCAGCGCGCCGGCAAGCTGCGCGGGCCGCTGCATGGAATTCCGATCGCCCTCAAGGACAACATCGACACCGCGGGAATCCGCACCACCGCGGCGAGCGCCGTTTTCGATGACCGTGTTCCCGATTCCGACGCTGAAGTCACGTTCCGGCTCAAGGCCGCCGGCGCCGTGATAATCGGCAAGACCAACCTTCACGAGTTCGCCATGGGCGGCACGTCGGCTACCAGCTACTTTGGACCGGTGCGCAATCCCTGGGCGCTGGACCGCAATCCTGGCGGGTCGTCCGGCGGTTCGGCCGCTGCGGTGGCCGCGGATCTGTCCTACGGCGCGCTGGGCACCGATACCGGCGGCTCGATCCGCACGCCTGCATCCTTCTGCGGAGTGGTCGGCCTGAAACCAACCTACGGTCTGGTCTCGATTCGCGGCATCATTCCGCTGAGCGTTTCGCTGGATCACTGCGGACCACTGGTCAGAACCGTGGAAGATGCCGCCCTCATGCTCACCGCGTTGGCGGGGTACGACAAGCTCGATATCGCCTCTGTCGAACACCCCAAGGAAGACTACTCCGCTACGATGAAGCAGCCGGTTTCCGGGCTCCGTCTCGGCATCCCGCGCGCGCCTTTCTTCGATCTGCTGGACGCCGATGTAGCGAAGGCCGTCGAGGATGCGATCGGCGTGCTGGCCAAAATGACGAAAGGCGCCAGGGACGTTTCGCTTCCCGCGATACGTGACATCAACCTCGGGGGAGAGAGCTTCGCCTACCACGAGGAGCTATACGCCCACGCTTCGGGACGCTACCAGATCCCTACGCGCCGCGCTTTGCAGAATGGCGGCAGTCTCAAAGCCGCCGATTATATCCGCGGCCGATGGAAGCTGGAGCTCTTGCGGCGAACCATCGACGATGCCTTCGCCGACTTCGACCTCGTGGTGCTGCCCACGCGGCGCCGGACGCCCCGCAAGATCGATGCCGCCATCAAACGCGAGGAAAGCGATAAGCCGCGGAATCCGGAGCTCGAGAATACCGGGCAGTTCAACGTGTACGGGATCCCCGCGATCTCGGTGCCCTGCGGTTTCACCTCAGCCGGTCTGCCCGTGGGGCTGATGATCGCCGGTCCATGATTCTCCGAAGCGCGCGTCCTGGCGCTGGCCGCGGCCTACGAGCGCGCCACCAGTTGGCATACCCGCAAACCGCCGTTGCAGCCCGGAACCCCCGTTCCCCCATTGGCCATTACCGACGAAGACAAGGACCAACTGTAAGACTCCCACGATACGTGGGGTGATCGCCCACACGAACCGGCCAGATGGAGTGACAGTTCCAAGCATCCAGACGCCCGACAGCGCCACCACGCAAACCACTGGTAACGTGGTTCGGCGGGACGGTCGACTAAAAACTCCGATTGCCGGCAGAAGTAGCCCGCCAATCCGCGATAGGGCAAATCGTCTGATGAGTTGCGTATCGGCCGTCATGCTGGGGCGATGTCGAAGATGTGGGCCGAACGCGGCATGCGCTTCGTGGGCGCGGCCGCCGAGCACGTGTTGCTGCTGGAGAAGGCCAAGGAGATGGTGGCGGCGTTGCGGTCCGTCCGCTCGGCGACCCCGGCGTAGGCCGTTGTTTTCCAGATATTCAGGGCTTAATATAGGATGCGAGAACGGGAGGTCGTATGCCTGCATCCACTGCATCCACCGGGGAAGTGACTGGCCTGCTCGCCGAGCTGAGGCTGGGCAACAAGAATGCTCTCGGCCGGCTGATGCCCTTGATCTACGAAGAGCTACGGCGGCTGGCGGGGCATTATCTTCAAGCCGAGCGCATCGGCCACACGCTGCAACCCACGGCCCTTGTGCACGAAGCCTATTTGCGGCTGGCGGGTGAAGATCGAGCCGAGTGGCAGAATCGCGCACAATTCATGGCCGTGGCCGCGCGACTGATGCGGCGGATCCTGGTGGATTATGCGCGGGGGCGTGCCACGGACAAGCGGGGCGGAGGCGCCGTCCACATGGACGTCAGCGGCCTGGACCCGAGCACCGGCGGGCCGCAAGTAGAGGAGATTCTGGCAGTTGACGAAGTGCTTCGTCAACTGAGCGAGCTCGACCCGCAGCAGGGGCGGGTGGTCGAGCTGCGATACTTTGCGGGGCTGACGGTGGAAGAGACGGCCGAGGCGCTGGGGATCTCGCCGCGGACGGTGAAGCGCGATTGGGCCATGGCTTCTGCCTGGCTGCGGCGCGAGCTCTCTCCGAAGGCACTAGGATGACGCCCGCACGCTGGGCCCGCATCAAAGACCTGTTCGACTCCGCGCGGGAGAAGCCGGAAAGCGAACGGCGCGCCTTCCTGGACGAGGCTTGCGGTTCGGATGCGGCGCTCCGGCAGGAGCTCCTGGAGCCGCTCGCCGAGGAACGCGAGACCGGAATCCAAAGCCCGGTGGCCGAGCTTTTCAAACAGACCGCACCACTCATTCTGACAGCGGATACCACGCTCGGCCGTTATCGAGTGGAGCAGGAACTGGGCGCGGGCGGCATGGGGGTGGTGTATCGAGCCTTCGACACGCAACTCCGCAGGCCGGTGGCGCTCAAGGTGCTCCCGGCGGAGTTCCGGTCGTCCCCCGAGCGGCGCGAGCGGCTGCTGCGCGAGGCCCGGGCGGCCTCCGCGCTGAGCCATCCGAGCATCGTCGGCATCTTCGAAGTGGGCTCCGACGCAGGGATGGACTTCATCGCCATGGAGTTCATCGAAGGGGAGTCCCTGGATCGGGTCATCCCGGCCAAGGGGCTGCCGATCGAGAAGGCGCTGGATTACGCCGCGCAGATCGCGGGCGGTCTGGCCAAAGCTCACGCCGCCGGTGTGATCCATCGCGACCTGAAGCCGCGCAACATCATGGTGACCAGCGAGGGCTTGGTGAAGCTGCTGGATTTCGGCCTGGCCAAGCAGGTGTCCACGACGGACACGAACCTGACCGCCGCGGGAGCGATCCTGGGCACACCGCCCTACATGTCGCCGGAGCAGGCGCAGGGCAAGAAGGCCGATACGCGTTCCGACATCTTCTCGTTCGGGGCTGTGTTGTACGAGATGCTCACGGGCAGGCGGGCATTCCCCGGCGACTCGGCGGTGGAGGCGATTGCGGCAGTTCTTCGGGCGGAGCCGGAGCCGCCGGCCGGCGTGCCTCCGGAACTGGCAAAGCTGGTCGGCCGCTGTCTGCGGAAGGATCCGGCGCGGCGTTGGCAGCACATGGACGACGTCGGGCTGCTGCTGGAGGATCTGAAGGCGGAGACGCAAAACCCGCCCGATGTCCCTTCGAGGGGACGCCGGCGGTGGCCCATCGCGGCGGCCGCACTGGCAGTGATTCTTTCCGCGGCCGGCCTTACGTGGTTGTGGACGTCGCGGAGAGCGCGACTCGATGCGGGCCAGATGCGCGTGGTCTCGCTTACGACTTATCCGGGAGTGGAGACCGATCCTACATTCTCCCCGGATGGCACACAGGTGGCATTTTCCTGGAACGGAGAGAAGCAGGACAACTTCGATATATACGTCAAGCTGGTGGGATCGGGGGCGCTGCCGTTGCGCCTGACCGTCGATCCGGCGGACGATGGCAACCCCGCCTGGTCGCCGGATGGCAGCCAGATCGCGTTTGTCCGCTCGCGGGAGGAAGAGGCCACTCTCTACCTGGTTTCCCCACTGGGCGGGCCGGAGCGGAAGGTGGCAGATTTCCGGCCGGCGCCATTTTCGTCGCGGAGCGTCTCGTGGTCGCCAGACGGGAAGTGGCTCGCCATCCCGGATCAGGACTCCGAAGGCAGGCGGGGCATCGTTCTCCTTCCGGCCCGGGCGGGCGAGAAGCAAAGGCTGACCTCGAATCCGTCGGATTTCGATCACAGCCCGGCGTTTTCTCCCAACGGCCGGTTCCTCGCCTACGCGTCCTGTACCGACACGTACTCGTGCGACGTGAACATCCTCGAGCTAGGCGCCGGCTACGTGCCCGACGGGCAGCCCCGGCAAATCACTCACCAGAGCATGTCGATCGGGGCAATCGCCTGGGCGTCCGACGGGCAATCCCTGGCGTATGAAGCGTCGCCCGACGCGGGCGACAGCCGTTACCTGTGGCGGGTTCCGGCTTTTGCGAATGGAGGGCCGGAGCGCCTGGAGGTAGCCGGCTCACAGGTCTCCAGCCCTTCCATTTCGCGCACCGGCCGGCGGTTGGCATATTCGCGCGGCGGCCGGGATATGGACATTTGGAAGTTCGAATCCGGCGCCGGCGCGAAAGCCTTTATCTCTTCGACGCTGGAGGAGTTCAACCCTGCCTGGTCGCCGGATGGTCAGAAGATCGTGTTCACCTCCAACCGTTCGGGCAGCGTGGTGATTTGGATGTGCCGCCCGGACGGGTCGAATCTGATGCAATTGACGGATGGCCCCGGCAGGTTCCAGGGCGGTCCGCAATGGTCTCCGGATGGCCGCTGGATCGCTTTCAGCGGGCAGTTAGACGACGGGAATATGGCCGTCCACGTGATGGATTCGGCGGGCGGGCACATACGCCGCATCACGCCGCCCGAGGTCATCGGCGCCAACGCGGTGAGTTGGTCGCATGACGGCAAGTGGCTCTACTATGCGGCCAAGCGCGGCGGAAGGGAGGAAGTCTTCCGAATTCCCGTATCGGGTGGACCAAGTACGCAGATCACTGACAATGGCGGCTTCATGGCCTTCGAGTCCGGAGACGGCAAGACTCTCTATTACAACAAAACCAGGCACAGGGGAGTTACGCCGGTGTATGCGAGACCACTGCCTTCCGGCGCCGAGCGCCTGGTCCTCGATTCGGCGGTGAACGACACGTTTGCGGTGGTGGAGAACGGCCTCTACTTCTTCGCTCGAGGCCAGGACCGCACCTATGCGCTCGAATTCCTCGATCTCGCCAGCGGAAAGACTCGCACGCTCACGACCATCGAGGCAACGCCGGCTTGGAGGTTGGCCGTTTCTCCGGACCAGAAGACCATTCTCTTCGGCGCCAGCAAGCCGGCGGAATCGGACTTGATGCTGATCGAGGATTTTCGGTAGAGCGATCCGCTCTACTGCGCCGGAACGGCGGGCCAGGAAACGGGCGCGGGCACGGGGCTCAGCCGCTTGAACGTATAGATCCACATGGGCTTCGAAATCGGGCTCTGCACCGACATCTCCAGGAATTCTCCCCCGTTGGGAACGACCACCAGGCGGTCGAAATAAGGGCCGATCGGGGGTACCGGTATGCCCTTCAGTTGAATGCTGTACTTGAGAAGGGCGGTACAGTCGGCATTCACCTGGACGGTGGCGTTTACTATATCAAAATCCAGGGCCTGGCCGGCCGGAATGGGTGTTCCGGGTACAGGGGCGCCAGAAACGAAAGTCCCGGGGCCCGTCACCTTTCCTGAGTAGTCAAAGACGATGATCCCGATCATGGTGAGGGGAGCCGGCGCAGACTCGCCCGCCGGGATCGACCATCCGATGCCGGTGTACCCCCAGACGCCGACTACGCTTTGGATTGAGCACTGCGGCTGCGCCGCAAGAGCGCAGCAGAGGCCGAGAACCAGCAGCGCTGTACCGATGAGATTTTGAGCACGCATACGTTTTATAAACTCCTTCGCCCATAACGCGAGAACGGAGGAAGAATGGGGCCA
>Ga0209415_10009630_pt1 | contig 16572 bp, 7 predicted proteins | sample PeaSoiSIISIP2007_FD_187696 | JGI IMG/M metagenome (GOLD analysis project Ga0209415, IMG submission 187696) | Peat soil microbial communities from Weissenstadt, Germany - SII-SIP-2007 (SPAdes) (version 2) | ecosystem: Environmental > Terrestrial > Soil > Wetlands > Peat | place: Germany... | reverse complement strand
GTGCGCTTTCGCAATATATGGTACCGGCCGTTGCCGCCGCGGGTGATTGAGGGCGGCACCGACGGTTACCTGAGCGCCGAGGCCACCCAGGCCAAGCGCGAGAAGATCGCCGCGATGATTCGCGCGGATGCCGAGAAACTGGCCAACCCGGCCAACCTGGTGCCCCAATTGCTGCGCCTGGCCGAGTCCTTGGTGTACGAGGCCGACGGCGAGGCGATGCAAAAGGCCGACCAAATGGCCCACGAGTATTTGGCCAATGTGGAACAGCTTTCTCCCGCCCAGCTCGAGGCCAAGAAAGACGAAATCAAATACCTGCGCGACGTCTGCAACTACCTGATCCGTTTCAACGTTATATGGGCCGACGTCGAGCCCAAGGCCCGCCTCGACGAGATCATCAAGGACCAGCACTGGGACGAGAAGAAAAAGTAAGACCGCGGCCCCGCCGGAGCGTGCAGCGTCGGGGCGTCGAGCGTAAGGGCCCATCCAAGGCGTCCGGTTCGGCGTACTCCAGCTCGAATTGCGCCTGAAGGATAGCCGCCGGTTCCTCACACCTGGCCACCGAAAGCCTCCCGGAGAATGGCGGCTTGCCGTTCGGGCTTCAGCTCCCTGTGCCACTGCGCGAAGGTGATGCGCAACGAATCGACCTTCGCGGCCAGCGCCTCCGGTGAAAGGCGCACGGCCTTGAGGCCCTCGGCATCCCCTGGCTCATGCCTGTAATGTATGGGGAGACGCCGATGGGCTCAAGCCACGTCCCTGACGCGATGCGTGTCCTCCGTCCTCGCGTCTCGGCTGCGGAAATCCGGTCCGGTGGAACTGCGGCAACCCGGCGATCAAACCTTGAGCCTACGGCCCAAAAAACACTCTGCCGCTCTGATTCGTGTTCAGGAAATAGCCGGTCCCGTTGGTGAGGCCGGGAAGAAGGGCGCCGTAGAACGGAATCGTCACGAAGTTGGAGACATTGAAGTAATTGCCCTGGAACGTGAAGAAACTGCCCTGGAACAGTCCGGTGGCCGGGTTGATGCTCAGGGTTAGGCGGTTGGTGCGAGTGAGGTCGGTGATCCGGTTGTTCGCGCTCAGCAGCACCTGGTTCGTTAGACTCAGGTTGTGCGGCAGGCCGCCACTCTCGATGACGAGCTGCCCCTGGCTGAAATCAAGCGCCCGGGTGCCGTTGGTGAAGGCATACACCGAGCCGATGACGTCGGTCTGGAACGTGTATCCACCGGGATAGAGCCGCCGAGGCACCGGAAGAGCCTGCTTGAACCAGGTGAGCGAGCCGCTGATGCTCCCCAGGCCGGGGCCGCTGAACGAGAGCCAGCCCAGAATCGAACCACGGCCCCCATAGAGGAGGGCATAAAACGGCCACTGGCCCGAGCTGGAAAGGAAAGCGCTTTGCGCGAACCTCGCGCCGTCGCCCAGGCTTCCGTTGAAGAGGACGGTGCCTGACGGATCGACGGTGACGGTTCCGAAACCGTCCCCGCCGGGCGCGGCCAGCGAATTCTCGCTCCCGGGGATGCGCAGCAGGTAATTGCGGCCCTTCTCCGGCGCCGGGCTGGCGGTCGAAAAACCGGGGCGATAGGCCACGATGTCCGCCGTCGATGTCTCGTCGCTCACTTGGCCCGTCATGCGGTTGGTCCCGCTCGGGTCGAGCTGGAGACGAAGCTGGAGCTCGGTCAGCAGACCGCCGCGCGGGATGACGCCGAAGAAGCCGCCGTTGGTCGAGAATCTGCCGGAGGTCGAATAGCCCGTTCCGCCCGGTCGCAGCGTGGCGCTGAAGGTGCCGTTCGGGGCCAAGGTGGCGGTGAAGGAACCCGAACTCCCGAACTCGGGATTATTGGTGTCAAAAAACAGGCCGGTATAGGTGCCGGCGGCCGCAGGAAAGTGGCCGGGGATGAGACTGGCCTGCGTGGTGTAGTTGGCAATATAGTTGGTGATCGGGGTGGCGGGGCTTACCTGGTTGGATACGAGCATCCCGTTGCTCCAGGAACTCCAGACGAACTCCGTGCCTGGACTGCCACTCTCGACCGGGGGGGCGGCGAGCGTATGCCCGGACCCATATACCCAGTTGGTCAGCACCGGCGCCCGGTTGGTGAATCCATCGATCACCAAGAGCAGGTTCGGCGGCACGGTATCGATCGTTACCGCCGACAGCACGTCCGCAAATTGAATCTTGGCCAGAAAACCTGCGCTTTGGCCAACCAGAACTGGTTGGAGGGGCTCCACCACCGGAAACTCCCCCGAGACGGTCTGACCGCCCACAATGGCATTCCCCAAGCGGTCCACATCAATGCCCAGGCCGAAATCGTCCCTCAGGCCCCCGAACATCACGGCATAGAGATTTGTCCACACCTGGTTGGTGACGACCACCGCCACAAAAATCGGCTTGCGCCGGCCGTCCACGATGGCATTGGTCAGGAAAAAGTTCGTGCCCACAAGAGTTGTGGGGGTGAACGCGGCGACGAATACGTCGTTGCTTCGCGTGACGTTGGTCTGCTGCAGGAAGGGCGCGTTGGTGGCCGAGAACGGAAAGCTCGGAAAATTGGTCGAGGTGGTGGAGCCGGTAATGAAAATGTTGGTGGTGACCGGGTCCAGGGCCAAGTCCCAGGCCGTCTCGTTCTCCGGCCCGCCGAAGAGCAGCGAATACTGGATGACCGGCAGGTTGTCGCGCTCGACGAGCTTCGTGAGAAACGCGTCGCTGTTGGGATAGTAAAAGTTGGTCGCGCCGTGCGGGACGATGTTGGTGGTCAGCAGCGGCACGATCGGGAAATCGGCCGAGTAGGAGGAACCGCACAAATAGACCCCTCCGGCGCCATCCAGGCGGATGCGAAAACCGGAATCGTTGTTGCTGCCGCCCAGGAAGGCGCAATACTGCAGGTTCGACCCGAAAGGGCCGATTTTGGCCACGAAAGCGTCGAATTGCGGCTGCGCAATGCCGGCGAATTCGCGCACCGTCGTCAGCCTCGCGTTAGTCACGTCGTTGAGCTGACCCAGCAACGGGGCCAGCACCGTGGTGACCGGAAAATTGGTCGAGGCGGTATAACCCGTGACGTAGGCATTGCCCTCGCTGTCCGCCGCAATGCCCTGGCCCACGTCGAAATTCGTCCCGCCCAGGTAAGTGGAATAGACCACGCCCGCCCCCGCCGGCGCGAATTTCGTCACAAACACGTCATTGCTCCCGGAGAGGTCGGTGAAGGTCAACACTTTCGAGGTGTACAGCGGTTGGACTACCAACGCGTTGGTGGTCGGGAAATCGGTCGAGTAGGTGTACCCGGTCACATACACGAACCTCTGCGCATCAACCGCAATCCCGATCCCGATGTCCCGGTCGCTCCCGCCCAGGTAGCTCGAGAATACCAGACCCGACCCGTCGCTGGTCACTTCCGCAACGAACGCGTCGTTGAAATAAACGTGGGCGGGTGAGGGTGCGATGGTCCCGCTGATGCGGGCCGAATTCGGCAGCCCCGGCACACCCCCGGCGGGCACCACCGGGAAGTTGGTCGAGTCCGTAAAACCGGTGACGTAGGCATTGCCGGCGCTGTCCAGCGCCAGGTCCAGCGCCCCGTCGTCGCCGGTGCCCCCGAGATAGGTGAAGAACAGCAGGTTGGTGCCGGTGCTGTCGACCCGGGCCACGAAGGCATCGCCGTTGATCCCGCCCCCTCCGAAGGCCGGCTGCGCCCCGCCGCCAGGCAGAGCAATCGGAAACTGGGCCGAGAGCGTCTGGCCCGCAAAATAGACCGACTGATCCGCCGGGTTGACTTTCACCGACCAAATGATGTCGTTCCCGTTGCCGCCGAAATAGGTCGAGTAAATCATCGTCGGGTCGATCACCAGCGGCCGCGAGCGGTCATAATCGCCAGCGGCGAAGCTGACGGTTCGGGCATCCTTGAGCACATAGCCCCCAGAGATCGGCCGGCGATGCCCGCCGACCTCCTGGTAAAGCACCGGCCGCGGCTGCCGGACCACCTCTGCGCCAACGCCGAGCACCAGGCCGCCCGCCTCATCGAGCGCCAGCCGATCCACCCCCTCGAAATGCATCGCGATCACCCCCGCGTCCGCCCCGGGCGCCACGCTGAAATCGTACTCGAGCCGCTGCTGATTGCCGTAATAGACAAGATTGACCCCCGGATACAGCTCTTCGACCCGCACCTGCGCATACATCGCGATGCCCGTCCGCCACCGCGCCGGGTCGCTGCCGACCAGGTAATTCATCTTCCCCGGCATCCTCCCATCGGCGCAGGTCCGAGCCCGTGGATTGGCCCCAGTGAAATCGAGGCGCAACGCCCGGGTGGTGGTCGAAGGTGAAGCAACGGACCGCGCGCGATCCGTCAAGGGCGTGCCTTGAGCGGCGGCCGTCCGGGCCAGGACAAGTTCCGCCCGGCCGGGGGCGATGCGGACCTGGTAGTTCGGGCCGCGGGCCTGGAACTCTCTCTGGCCATCGAGCGGCTCAAAGGCCAGCGGCAGGGCGGCAAACCCCGGCGATAAACGCGGGGCCCCGCCGGCGCCTTGCGCCATCACGCCCGGCCCCAGGCAAACCAAGGCCGCGCCCAGCGCCGCGATCGCTGAGGCGGACCGCTCCCGGCGCGGCCAAGCCGCAAACAAAATCCCTTTCAAAAACTCTTTCATGCTTCCTAATAGTCCCGGGTGAAGCCGACCCCGAACTGGAATTTGCCGCTGCTGCTGTTGTAGTAGTCGTGGTGAATGGGAATGCCGTAATCCAGGCGGATGGGGGCAATGGGGAGATTGATGCGCAAGCCGAGCCCCCAGTTGTCGTCGAAGTCTTTGAAGGAATAGGTGTAGGGCTTCGGGTCCACCTTGCCGATGTCGTAAAACACCGCAAAGCGCAAGCTCAGGCCATGCTCCTGCTCGATGATCGGGATGCTGTACTCGGCCGTGCCGAACCAGAACGTGTCCCCGCCGATAGGCTCGCTCATCCCGGGCTGGCGGGGGCTGATGCTGCGGTAATTGAACCCCCGAGCCGAATACATCCCGCCCAGGTAGTACCGCTCATAAAACGGCACGTCGCCCCCCTCGAGGCTCTTGGCATCCCCGGTCTTTCCGACGACCTCGAGGACGTGCCCCGGGGCAAATCCCTTGAAATACCACGCCGAACTGAGGTCCAGCTTGTAGAATTCCTTGTCAAACCCGAGCGGACCCCCGACGAACTCGGTGGCCACGCTGGTGCGCTGGCCTTTGTTGGGCAACAGACCGCCACCGCGAGTGTCGTAAGCCAGGGACGCGCCCACCTTGGATAGCACATGCCAGCCTGTCTCCTCCAGGATGGCATTGGGGATATTGGGCCGCACCGCCCCGCCGGGCTGGCCGCCGCCCGAATTCAATCCCCCAATGCTCCCGGGCACGTTGGGGGGCACGGGTGTGGGCGGGTTCTGTCCGTTGATAAACTGGTGGTAAGGCGGGTTCAGGGCAATCCCCACGTCCTCGAGCGTGTAGCTCACGCTGCCAATGATGAAATCGTTGTTGAGCAGCGTGCGCGACAAGCTCAGGCGGGCGCCCGCGCGGATTTCGTCATAGATGTTGTTCAGGCTCTGGTAAGCCAGGTCCCGGTAGTAAAAATCCACCCCCAGCGTCAGCTTGCGGTTGAGGAACCAGGGTTCGATGAAGGACATCGTGTAGTCCTGCTGGAGCGTGCCCAGCGCCACGTGAAGACGGAATTTCTGGCCGCCGCCCGTGAACTTGGGCGGGTTGAACAAGTCAAAGTTGCCCTGGTAATACTCCGCGAAGCCCACTAGCGCATCCAGCGAACTGTAGCCCGCCCCGACCGTGACGTGGCCGGTATGGCCCTCATCCACGGCGATGACGAGGTTCTGCATGTTGGGTATCTCGGTCCGCTCCGGATGCGCGTCGACCTTCGAGAAATACTGCATGTTTTCCAGCCGCATCCGGCTGCGGCGCACGCGCACCATGTCGAACACCTCCCCGGGCGCCACCGCCAACTCCCGGCGGATGACCTTGTCCTTGGTGATCGTGTTGCCGCGAATCTCGACGCGCTCGATCGTGGACTGCTGGCCCTCGTTGATCTGGAACTCGAGGTCCATCGTGCCCGTCTCCGTATTCGGGATGCGGATCACCTTGAGACTGCCCGACGCAGCATTGCCCGACGTCGTCGTCACATCGATATACCCGCGCGAGCCGTAGAAATCCTCGACCGCCTCGACGTCTTTGGCATACTCCTTGGGTTTGAAAACGTCGCCTACGTCCATCGGCAGGCCGTTGGGGCCAACTTTGGTCTTGCCCCCCTTGGTTTGATGCAAGCGGCGCATGCCGGCGATAATTTGCGGCGTGCTGAACAGCTTGTTGCCGGTGAACTTGACCGCCCCGATTCGGTACTGGCGGCCTTCATAGACCACCAGCTTCACGATCATCGACCGGGGTGTCGGATTGGCAAACTGCACGTCCTTGATCTCGAAATCGATGTAGCCGTGGTCGTGGTAAAACTCCGTTAGCCGGTCTTTGTCGTCGTCGAAATCTTCCTCTTTCAGAAAACCGTGGCTCGTAATCCAGGAGAACATCCAGTGGCGGCGGGTCTTCTTGAAAGCGCTCCCGGTCACCAGGAAACCGCCGCGCAGCTTGCGCTGCGAAAAGGCCTTGGCGCTAACGAATTGCACATCCACGATCTTGACCTTCGGGCTTTCGACGATCTCGAACGTGGCCGTCGCCCGCCCCATCGCCTCCTCGATGCGGTACCCGTACTTCACTGTCGTCCGGGGATAGCCGGACTTTTGGTAGAGCTTGAAGATTTCCTGCTGGTCGGTGAAGAGCTTGCGCTCGTCCAGCGGCTCCCCCACCTTCGAGGTCACCTTCTTCGAGAGCTTGGCGACGGTGTATTTCTTGTTGCCCGTAAAGGTGATCGCATACAGCCGCGGCTTGCCCTGGAGGATATAGGTGACCACGACACCCTGGGGCGTCGGTTCGGCGCCCACGCGGATGTTCAGGAAAAAGCCCGTGGCGTAGAGGCTGTGGATGTCGTCACTCGAGGCCCCCGGCAGGTACGTGTCACCCGGCTTGACGCGAATGTGCGCCCGGATCAGTTCGTCGCTGACCGAGACGGGGCCGACGTGCTCGATCTTGACCTCGGCGACCTTCGTGGGATTCTGCGCCGGGCTGGCCGGCAGCCAGGCGCACAGCAGCAGAAACACGCAAAGGCGTAGCGAAGGCTTTATCATCGCAAGGTTAGTTCGGCACGTCTTCTTCGCTGACTTTGGCTTTGCTCTCGAAGCGCGTGTAAGAGCGCAAAAAAGTCAACTCCACGTCGCCCGTCGGCCCGTTGCGCTGTTTGGCCACCAGCAGGTTCACCGGGACCGCCTCCTCCTCCGCACTCGAGGCGCTCCCGCTCTCCTCCTCCTCGCTGCTCGGTTTGTACAACAGGCCCACCAGGTCCGCATCCTGCTCGATCGCCCCCGACTCGCGCAAGTCCGAAAGCCGAGGCTTGCGGTTCTTCTCCCGTTCCAACTCCCGGTTCAATTGGCTGAGGACGATTACCGGCACGTTAAGCTCCTTGGCCAGCGACTTGATGCCGCTGGAAATGTCCGCGATCTCTTGCTGCCGGTTCTCTGCACGCCGCGCAGTAGAATGGAGGAGTTGCAGGTAGTCAACCACGAAAAGTTTGATCCCGTATTGCTGGTGCATCCGCCGCGCCTTGGCCCGCAACTGGAGAATCGAGAGACCCGAGCTGTCATCGATGAACAGCGGCGCGTTGGCCAGCTTGCCGGCCGCCCCCGTCAGCTTCGGAAAATCGCGCTCCGCCAGAAACCCCTCCCGCACGCTCCGCATGTTCACCCGCGATTGCGAGCAGAGCATCCGCAGCACCAGCGATTCGGAGGTCATCTCGAGGCTGAACACCCCTACCGCCAGCTTCAGCCCGATCGCCACGTGCTCCGCGATATTCATGGCCAGCGACGTCTTTCCCATGCTCGGCCGCGCCGCAATCACGATCATTTCCCCACCGTGCATCCCGCTGGTCATCCGGTCCAGATCCGTAAACCCGCTGCCAATGCCCGTCAGCGCCCCCTGCCGTTGATGGAAGCTCTCGATGGTCGTGATGGCCCTTTTGACCAACTCCTTGATCGTGGCGCTCTCCCCTTGCACGCGCGATTCGCTGATGCGCAGGATGTCGCGCTCGACCTCATCCATCAGCGCATCCACCTCGCCCTCGTAATCATAGACCCGCCCCACCACCTCCGTGCAGGTCTGAATCATCCTCCGCAGCAGATACTTCTCCTGGACGATATCCGCGTAGTAGCTCAGGTTGGCCGAGGACGGCACCGCGTCCGGCAGCGTCGAGAGGTAGGCGATGCCCCCGATTTCCTCCAGGAGTTGGCGGTTCTTGAGCCGCTGCTGGAGGGTGATGAGGTCGATCCCCTCCCGGCCGTCATACATCTGGGCCAGCGTGTTGAACACCGTCCGGTGCCTCAGGTCGTAGAATACCTCGCTGCCCGCCTTGAATCGTTCGATGCACACCCCCATGCATTCGTTAGGCGCCAGCAGGATGCACCCCAGCACCCCTTGTTCCGCCTCCACCGAATGCGGCGGCAGCCGATCCACTCGCGCCCCCGCCGCCGCCACCGTTTCTGGGCGGCGCCTCCCTCTCATCCCGGGCGGCGTCCCACCGTCGTTCGAGGCCGAATCATTCATCCCGTCACCAGACGATATTTCCCCCCCTCGGGCAATTCCGAATTATTCAATCTTGATGACAGGTTGTTCACCGTTGCCGAAAAGGACCGACAAGGTGGGCTTTTGGAGTGCGCCAGCAGAGCGAAGCGTCCCGCCGAGGCGGGATTTCGGCCGCCTGGGACGTCCGGGAACGCCAGCCGCTGCCCGAGTCAAAGCGGTGTCGCGCTTCGCTTGCCACCGCACTCCAAAATGGCCTGCCCGATGCGGCTCGACTGACTTTGTCACTGGCCCTGTTGGCCTCGAAGGAGAGCCGCGAAAAAAAACAACCAACGCCAGACTCTGGCGTTGGCAGAAAGCCTCAGGGGACCGCGCGGCACGCTTCACTGCCGCCGGTTCCTGCTCTCGATTAAAGCGTGAGGCCTCATCGCCCCGTGAGGCCAAAGGACTGCCGGAATCCCGGTGCCGCCTCGGGATTGTCGGCCCGGCGGCCCTCACCGGGCGGCCCACGCATTTTCCACGTGCCGAGGTCTGAGCCTAGTCCGGCACGATCTTGGCGCCCTCGATCATCTTCATCCCGTGGCGCTGGACAACTTTGCCCGTAAGCGTGATGGTCTGAGCGGCTTTGGGCGCGAGCTCTTCGTTCATCGGCTGGTGATCCCCGACGACCAGGTAAAGCTCCTCGCCGACGAGCAAACCCACCGGGCCGCCGCCCTTGATGCACCGTTCGGCGCAGCCTTTGTGTTTGTCACCTTTGGCGCCGTGATCCAGGTAGCACATCAAATCGACGATTTCCCCTTTCAGGGTCTCGGTCTTGCCGGCGGGCGCCTTTGCATCCGCGGCAAACAGCAGCGAGGACAGAGCCAGGCCGCCGCCGATGGCGAGGGTGAGGATTGAGGTTTTCAAAGCGGTCTTAGTGTTCATAACAGTCATCTTTGCATTATTGTTGTGCCTTACATTAATCCAGCTTAGCACATTTTTGAAACATTGCGAATTATTCCATTCGGGAAAGGGCGTTTTGAATTTGCGGGTTGTTTAACGTAGGAAGGCTGGTTACTCTTACGGCTTGCGCTGGTGGCTGGCCCACCGGCTGGAAATGACACCGAGGCTATTGATAGTCGATGACGAGAAGACGCAGCGGGAAGGACTCCGAGCGGCGTTGGAGCCTCATTACGATGTCTATCTGGCGGAGGACGCGCGGAAGGCGATGGAGATGATCGAGCAGGAGCACGTGGATGTCCTGTTGACGGATTTTCGCCTGCCCAACGAGGACGGCATGAACCTGATTGTCCGCGCCAAGTCGCTCTCCAAGCCCCCGGTTTGCATCCTGATGACCGCCTACGGCTCAGAAGAACTGGCCGTCGAGGCCATGAAACGCGGCGCCGACGATTACCTTGCCAAGGGCCGGTTGCAGATCGACGAGCTCGAGCTGCGCATCGCGCGGGCGTTGCGCCAGCAGAACTTGGAGGTGGAGAATGTGTCGCTGCACCAGCAATTGGACTCGAAGTTTGGCCTCGAGGACATCGTCGGTGAATCGCGCGCCATGCGGGAGGTGCTGGACCTGGTGCGGCAAGTTGCCCCGTATAACACGACGGTGCTCTTGCAGGGGGAGAGCGGCACGGGCAAGGAGCGCATCGCCAGGGCCATCCATCAACTCAGTCCCCGCGCCCGGCAGCCGATGGTCACCGTCCATTGCGCGGCGCTGGCACCGACCTTGCTCGAGAGCGAGTTGTTTGGCCACGAGAAGGGCGCCTTCACCGGCGCCCATGAGCGCCGGATTGGCCGCTTCGAGCAGGCGCAGGGCGGGACCTTGTTCCTGGACGAGATTGGCGAAATCGACGCCACGATCCAGGTCAAGCTCTTGCGGTTCCTCGGCGAGCGGACCTTCGAGCGCGTGGGCTCGAACAAAACTTTGACCGCCGACCTCCGCCTCGTGGCGGCCACGAACAAGAACCTGGCCAACCTGGTCAAAAGCAAGGTGTTTCGCGAGGACCTGTTCTTCCGGTTGAGCGGCGTCGAGGTCCGGCTGCCGCCGTTGCGCGAGCGGCTCGAGGACATTCCGTTGCTGGCCCAGGCCTTTTTGCGCGAGTTCGCCCGCGAGAATGAAAAGCCGGTCAATAGCTTCACCGCCGAGGCCTCGGAGTTGCTGCTCCGATACCCCTGGCCCGGCAACGTCCGCGAGTTGCGCACCGCCATCGAGCGGGGCGTGGTCTTATGCCGCGGCGACCGCATCACCGCGCGCGACTTGCCGCCGGCCTTGCGCGAGGCCGGGGGCGCTGGCCCGGCGGAGACGCAACCCTTGCCCGCGCGCACTGATCGGACCGTAAAAGAGGCGGAAAAGGAGCTGGTGGTCCGCGCGCTCAAGGAGGCCGATGGCAACCGAACTCTGGCCGCGGCGAAACTCGGCCTGAGCCGGCGGACGCTCCACCGCAAACTTCACGCCTACCACCTCGAAGGATTTTGATATGCGCATCCCACTGCCCCAAGACCTGATTCACCGTTTGGACGTTGTCGGCGGCCCCCGTGTCTTCCGCGTCGGTTTGGCCGTGTTGGCCGTGGCCGCGCTCCTCTGCCTTTACGACTGGCGCGCGTTCAAGAACATGAGCACCCAGGAAGCCATGGACAGCGCCCAGGTGGGCCGCAACCTGGCCCAGGGCAAAGGCTTCAGCACGGGCTTTATCCGCCCGTTGAGCATCTACCTGCTTAAGCGCCACGGCCAACAAAGGCCGGCCAACGCCTCCGACCCTGCCCGCCTCAACGGCCCGCACCCCGACCTCGCCAACGCCCCGGTCTATCCGCTCGTGCTGGCCGGCCTCATGAAGGTATTGCCGTTCCATTACCCGGTTTCGTCTGGAGGCTTTTGGACCAACGGCGGCGCGTTCTGGCGCTATGAACCCGATTTCCTGATTGCTCTGTTCAACCAACTGTTGTTCCTGGCCCTCGTGGTGTCGGTTTTTTTTTTGGCGCGCCGCCTTTTCGACGCCCCGGTGGCTTGGCTCTCCGGGGTGCTGATGCTGGGCGGGGAGTTGTATTGGCGCTTCACCGTGTCCGGACTCCCGACCATCCTGTTGCTGCTCCTCTTCACCGGCCTGGCCTGGGGCCTGACCCTGCTCGAGGAGGAATCCCGGCAGCCCAAGTGGGGGCCGGCCGGCTCCCTCCTGCTGGCGGGGGCCATTGGCGCGCTCGTGGGGCTTGGCGGCCTCACCCGCTACGGCTTTGGGTGGCTCATTCTGCCCGTCGCCGCCTTCGTGATCCTCTTCTCCAATCCTCGACAGCGGGTCACTCTGACCTTGATTATCCTGGGGGCGTTTGGCGCGTTCATGGGAACCTGGATCGCGCGCAATGTCTGGGTCAGCGGCACCCCTTTCGGCACGGCCGGGTACGCGGTTTTGGAAGGCACGACTCTGTTCCCGGCCAACCGCCTCGTGCGCTCGCTCGAGCCTGACCTTTCCTGGCTCGCCATGACGCCTCTCTGGGTCAAGCTCCTGGCCAACACGCGCGAAATCATTCAAAACGTCTTGCCCAAGCTTGGCGGCACCTGGGTCAGCGCCTTTTTCCTGGTGGGCCTGCTCGTCAATTTCCGCAACCCGTCCACGCGGCGTTTGCGCTATTTTCTCTTGATGTGCCTGCCGGTCCTGGCGGTGGTGCAGGCCCTGGGCCGCACCGCCCTCTCCGAGGCCTCCCCGGAGCTCAACTCGGAGAATTTCCTGGTCTTGCTGGCCCCGTTGGTCCTGGTGTATGGCGTTGGCCTGTTCTTTCTCTTGCTCGACCAGGTCGAGCTGCCCGTGCTCCAAATGCGCTATCTGGTCATTGGCCTCTTCGGCGCCCTGGCCTGCTTGCCCATGGTCCTCGTGTTCCTGCCGCCCCGCACCTCGCCCGTCGCCTACCCTCCCTATATGCCGGACATCATCCAGAGGTATTCCGGTTACCTGAAACAAGACGAACTCATGATGAGCGACATTCCCTGGGCCGTCGCCTGGTACGGCCAGCGTCAGTGCGTCTGGCTCACCCTCCAGGTCCTGCCCAAGGCCAAAGACCTCACCCCCCGCCACGAGGACTTCTTTGCCATCAACGACTTCCTCAAGCCCATCCACGCCCTCTACCTCACCGCCGAGAGCATGGACAGCAAGTTTGTTTCCCAATGGGTCCAGGCCGGCGAAGAAAGCTGGGGCGGTTTCGTCGCCCAAACTGTTCTCCTGAAGCAAGAGCCCGTCACATTCCCCTTGCGCAAGGCCGACGACAGGTATTTCCCCTATCAACTCTTTCTGGCGGACTGGGAGCGGTGGAGGCAATGAGTTCGAGATAACGGTTCAGCGCGCGAAATCTGCGGGCGACAGCTTCTCATTCACGGCCATGTTCTCGTGTGTCTGGGTGGTTACCACGCCGGCTTCAAAGCCCGATTTGAGCGTGCGTTGCACCTCTTTCATGATTTCTTTCATCTGTGGTCTCATTGCGGCAATGGCCTCAGGCGTGGCCGGTTTGTGTTGCAATTCCAGAGACTTCTTTATCGCCTCATCAACCTCCTGATCAGTCCTCGGTGCGCTGGTATCGACCTTTTCCACATACTTCGTCCGGGTTTGGTGGATGAGAAAATCGCCTTTGCCTATCCAAAGCGTCGTGGATGCGGTGCCGGGTTTGCCGGTCTCAGGTATCTTGGAAAAGTCGATCACACTGGACACAACATAACAATCAAGGTCTCCAACCCGGGCGTCTTTCCCGCGTTCGAGCGGGTAGCGGCCGGAGGCGGCCGGGGCAATAAAGACCTCGCCGAGGTCTTGACCAAAGAAAGCGCCGGCGATCGTTGATGCGGCAGACCATGACGGCCCCGTGGCGCGGGCCAACGCCGTCCTCATGTTTTGCATCTTGTCGGATTTGGCGTTTTTTTCCTCGCCGGCGACCGCGGTCAGGAGATAATCCCCACTGCCATCAGACCAAGCAAGCCCGTTTTCACACCCAGGAATCTTCAGCCCCGTTTCATGCGTCCAGTCGATCCGATACCGGTTCGGCCGCTGCAATCGGGTGTGGAAAGTGAGGGTCTGTTTTTGGCCGGCCATTTCCGAAGCCACCGTCCCGCTATCGCTGTAACTCGAAAGCGCGGCGTAGGCCGCCCGTGATTTCTCGGCAATTCCCTGCGCCGTCATTCCGTCGCCGCCGGCGGTTTGAGACCTCGCCATCCTTGCCGCGCCGCCGGCCAGCAACGCGGCTACGCCTGCGCCCGCACACATAACCGTCAACCACATTATCAGCTTCATAGTTCCTTTCACTGGAGTCATTGTTTTCTTACGTTTGTTGTTGGTTCCGAATCAAGAAGTCCCTCACCGTGGCACGGGCCAGGTGCCTGCCAGGCGGTCTTGCAGGCCGCGCTGAGGCAAGGCGATGGAGAGGAGGGCCAGGCCGACGACGACGCCCAAACTCAGCGCCATGCAGGCCGGACTTTTTTGAGCCGCGGCCACCGCCGACAACACGATGGCGGACAAGAGTGGGCTCCAGGCGACGACTGCGCGCCAGAACAGCCGCCCGCGCGAGGCCGGCGTGCCGTCGCGCCGGACAAACGTCACGCCTGTGGCAAGCAGGATTAGTCTGCCGCGAAAGGCCAGGGCGGCGATTAAGGCGGGCAGACAGACATAAATGGCCAGTGTCGCATACAGCGTCATCAGGACGAAGGTGGGTTTTCTGACCATCTCGAGCACTTCGCCACCCGGCAGAATCCTTTTGACGGCGGCGTCGGCCTCGGCAATTTCGTTGTCGGTGGGCGCCGGGCGCAGGGCGAGGCTCTCTTGGGCAAAACGGCGGTTTTCGGCTTTGATGAGGTTGAGGGCCAGGGCGCTGGACATCAAGGCCTGGTTGGTGATGGCCCCGCGATAATGTTGGGCGATATAGATGGCGTATTGGCGGTCCGTCGGGCCGGGTTGGTTTTTGGCCCAGCGCCGCATCGACGAGTGCTGCTGCAGAAGTTGGCTCAGTTCAAAGACGCCCGGATGGCGCCGGTTCCATTGGTCCAAAAGAGCCGGGCCAAAGAGGGACAAACAAGCTATGAATAACGGGAAGGCGATGCCGGCGGCCGCCACCGCCGCGCGGCGGGGGCGCGTGACCACCGCTATCCTCTGCAACAGGGGCCGAAGCGCGAGCAGAAGGGTGTTCGCATCGGAAAGCTGCGGCAGGGCCTTGAAGAACTTGCGGACATGAAGGGGAAGAGCAACAGGGATTTCGCTGGGCGCTTGGGCGGCGGCATCGGCCCGGCCTTCCAAGGCGGCGGCGGCGACCCGGCCAAGGAAGCGGGGGGCGTCTGCGTTGTTTACCATCGGTGGAGCAGGCGGGCTGGCATCGGCAGCCGGAGCCGGAGTGCCTGGTGCGGGGAAGTCCAGCAGTTTGACCCGCCCATCGCCGGTGACCCAGACGCGGCTGAGGTCGAGCAGGGGCGGGAGGGTGTTGTCTTTTTGTGCGGCGCTCAGTTCGGTGGCCAGGTCGCAGAGCCAATAGCGGACTTGGGCCCACGGCTGGGGGACTGATGCGAGGCCGGCGCCTTGGCCTGGCTGGGGTTTCTGCCCGAGCAAACGCAGCAACGGCTGGCCGGTGAGGGCTTCGAAGGCATCCCAGTTCTCTTCCGGGGAACGCCGGCCGGCCAGCCAACGCAAACGACCAACGCGACCGAGGTTACGCAACGGGCACGGGACCGGTGGGGTGCCCGCGGGCACAGTTCGAATCCAGACTTTGCGCAGAAGGCGGATGTCATAGCCGAGCAGCCAGGCCGTGCCAGGGGAGTCTTCGAGGGCGTCCAGGACATGGTAAGGGCCGATGAGGGGCTTGGCCTCGACGGCGGGCGGGGAGGTTGGGGCAAGAGCGGGTGCCGGGCGGCCCTGGAGGGCGGCCCTGGAAATGACGCGGGTCTTGGTGAGCAGATCGTGGACGGCAGCAAAGCCGTTTCTGCGCCGCGCCGTAGAGAACAGCAGCGCCAGCAAGAGGTAGAAGGAAAAGCCCATGCAGATTTGGAACGTAGTAGAAGCGGTCAGGTAGGCCTTGGCATTAATCCAAACCAGCCAGTAGGGCAGGGCTGGGGCCACCGCGTAAAGCAAGGGCCGGGGCAAAGCGCGCAAGAAACCGGGTGGACTGTTGTCGGGACCGACGACACGCAAGCCAAAAGCGAGCTTGCCGAGGGTAACGCCCCAGCGGCCTTCGAGCACGGCGTAATAGAGCATCACAAAAACGAGGCTAACGAGAGTGATGGGCAAGGCCTGCCAGGGAGATCGGCCCAGGAAATCCATCAAGTCGAACGTGGTCTGCAACTCCAGGCCGGCGCTTGAGCCCCGGAGCAATCCGAAGGGGTGGAACCACCAGAGCATCATGGCTGTCCAACTGATCAACCCCACGCCCAGCGAGTCCAGCAGCCCGGCAGCAAAACGGAGTCCGAGGGTGGCGGGAACGGGGGCGGCGGAGCTGTAGGGGGCGATGGCTCGACGCAATTCCTCATAATCCTTGAAGCGTTCACCCGGCTGCTTCTCGAGGCAACGGAGCACGGCGTTGGACAGCCCGCGCGGAAGATTGGGCCGGAATTGCCTCGGTGGGGGCGCGGGCTGTTCGAGGACGGTCGCGATCAGGGCGACGACGTTTTTCGCCTGGAAGGGCGTGCGCCCGGTCAGGAGATAAAACAGGGTCGCCCCGACGGAATACATGTCCGAGCGGGCGTTCAGCTCCTCGCCGCGCACCTGTTCGGGCGAACAAAAGGCCGGGGTGCCGAGAAAGGAACCGGCCGCGGTCAAGGCGGGTTCTGTGCGCACCGCCGTGGAAATGGAAAGGCCGAAGTCGCCGATCTTGACCGTGCCGTCAGCATCGACGAAACAGTTGGACGGCTTGATGTCGCGGTGCAGGATGCCGGTGCGCTGCGCCGCCTCAAGCCCCGCGATAATTTGGAGCACGGCATCGACGGCCTCGGGCGGGGGCATGGGGCCGTGA
>Ga0209415_10009629_pt1 | contig 16572 bp, 4 predicted proteins | sample PeaSoiSIISIP2007_FD_187696 | JGI IMG/M metagenome (GOLD analysis project Ga0209415, IMG submission 187696) | Peat soil microbial communities from Weissenstadt, Germany - SII-SIP-2007 (SPAdes) (version 2) | ecosystem: Environmental > Terrestrial > Soil > Wetlands > Peat | place: Germany... | reverse complement strand
CTCTATCGAAACCAACTCTGGTATGACCTGCTCGATTTTGAATACGATATGTCGGTTCCGAACGTCGCGCACCTCGATCCGCAACGGGGCGGCTGCTGCACGGTGATGCCGTACTTTGTCGGCAAAGTCCTGGAAATACCGGTGACCACAACCCAGGACTACACCTTGTTTCATATCCTCAACGACTACTCGACCACGCTGTGGGAGCGGCAGATCGAGCTCATCATGGAAAAGCATGGACTCATCAGCGTCGTCATTCATCCGGATTACCTGACCAGCGCGCGCGCCCGCAATATTTACGAGGGACTGCTGGCCCACCTGGCGCAATTGAAAGCGAAAGCAAATCTTTGGGTGACCACGCCCGGTGAAGTGAACACCTGGTGGAGACAACGCTCGGAAATGACGCTCGTCGAGAAGGACGGGCAATGGCGGATCGAGGGCCCGGGCAAGGAGCGGGCTTCCATCGCTTTTGCCAGCGAGAAAGATGGCCGGTTGGAGTTCTCATTCGCCGCAGCACCATCGACAGTGAGCTCGCGCTAAGCGCATGCCGGATGATTCGCTGCAAAACCACACTCGGGGAAACCAGCGCGCAGCACGATAAACCGACAATGATGGGGAGGGATCAGTGCGTAGTACGGAACTGAAGAGCTCGGTCGCGCAGATGGAAAGCAGCCCGAGCAAAAAAACGGGCGATTGCGACGTAGCGATCGTTGGCGCCGGTCCCTATGGGCTGTCCGCTGGTGCGCATCTTAAAGCGACGGGCCTAGCGGTCCGTGTGTTTGGCGAGCCGATGACGTTCTGGGCCGAAAGAATGCCAGCCGGAATGCTTCTGCGATCGCCTCGGGAGGCGTCGAACCTTTCCGATCCGACTCGGGCCTTCACCCTAGAAGCGTATGAAGCGGCCTTCGACAAGGAGCCGGCCGCTCCGCTTCCGCTCGAGACCTTTGTGGAATACGGACGCTGGTTCCGGCATCAGCTTGGTTCCGATCTCGACCCGCGCAGCGTGGTCCGAGTGGATCGGGACCAACACGGGTTCGCCCTCAGCTTGCAATCGAGTGAATTGGTTCGCGCCAGCCAGGTTGTGGTTGCAGCCGGCATCGGGCCGTTCCAGCGTAAACCTGCCGTGTTTAGGAACTTGCCCCAGACGCAAGCTTCGCACTGCTACGAAGGGCGCAAGTTGCGGGAATTCTCCGGGAAAAAGGTGGCCGTGATTGGGGCGGGGCAGAGCGCGCTCGAATCGGCGGCACTGCTGCATGAGTCGGGAGCTGAAGTCGAAGTCATCGCCCATATTTCCGAACTGCGCTGGATTGGCATGCATAGCTGGTTGCATCACCTGGGACCGATTTCGAGCATGCTTTATTCGAAGCACGACGTAGGACCAGCCGGGATCAGCCGCCTGGTCGCGGCTCCGAAGCTGGTTCAGCGCCTGCCTTTGCCGTTGCGGGACAAGATCCGGAAGCGCGCGGTCCGCGCGGCTGGCTCCCGGTGGCTGCCGCCCCGGCTGGGTGAAGTCAGAATCACCACCGGGCGAATGGTCGAAGCAGCTTCAACGGTGGGCGACGAGGTCCGGTTGCGGCTCGACGATGCGAGCGAACGTCGTGTCCATCATGTTCTGCTGGGTACGGGATACGATGTCGATATTGCGCTGTATGACTTCCTGCCACCCGAGCTGGTGCGAAGCATTTGTCAGTTCGACGGCTATCCGGTGCTGAGCAGCGGCTTTCGTTCTTCCGTGCCGGGCTTGCATTTCATCGGAGCAACCGCAGCCCGCAGTTTTGGCCCGCTGTTGTACTTCGTGGCTGGAACCGAGTTTGCTTCCCGTGAACTCGCGAAACATGTCGCCGGCAATGGCGCGCGTCTCCGCTAATCGGGAACCGCACTCCGATCCATGCCATCTGATCAACACAAAATGAAACCAGGAAAAATTGGGGCTCTAGTCGTTGGCGGAGATCACCCGGGATTGGGCATTGCCCGCAGTCTCGGCCGAAGAGGGATTCCGGTTTACATACTGGACGACCAGCATTCGATTTCTTCATTTTCAAAGTATGCCAGCCGGGTCATTCGGGTTAAGGATCTGCGCGATGAACAGCAGACCATTAACAACGTCCTTGAAGTTGGCGAACGTTTTGGACTGAAGGGTTGGGTGCTTTATCCGACCCGGGACGAGACCGTCGCCGCTTTCTCGCGTCATCGTTCGCGGCTGGCTGAATTCTTTCGCGTGACCACTCCAGACTGGAACACCGTGCAGTGGGCGTGGGATAAGAACAACACCCACATCCTGGCCAAGCAGCTGGGCATACCAGCTCCGGAAACCTGGAATCCTCGAAACCTGGAGGAGTTGGCCGCTCTTTATCCCCGGCTCCCTCTGGCCATCAAGCCCGCGGTCAAAGAGAATTTCTTCTATGCCACCGGAAAGAAAGCCTGGCGCGCGGATACGCCCGCCGAGCTCAATCAGCTGTTCATCAAAGCGAACCAGCAGATCAAGGCCGAAGAGGTGATGGTCCAGGAAATCATTCCGGGCGATGGCCAGCACCAATTCTCGTATTGCGCTTTCTTTCGCGACGGTCAGGCCCACAGCAGCCTCGTAGCCCGCCGCAATCGTCAACACCCCCATGAGTTCGGACGCGCTGCGACGTATGTCGAGAGCATCGACCTTCCTGCGGTCGAAGAACTCTCCGAGCGCTTCTTGAAAGCGATCGACTACTACGGCCTGGTGGAGGTGGAGTTCAAGCAGGATCCCCGCGATGGTCAATACAAGCTGCTGGACGTAAACGCCCGCGCCTGGGGCTTTCATAGCATCGGCTTGCCGGCCGGGGTCGACTTCCCCTACCTGGTTTACGCCGATCAGTTGGGCGAGAAGGTCGAACCATGTCGCGGACAGTCCGGGATTGGCTGGCTTCGCCTGATTACCGATCTACCAACGGCGCTCACCGGACTCGTTCTGGGGCGTTTGAAATTGGACGCCTATTTCAGTTCGCTGCAAAGGACGCGGGTCGAGTCGGTTTTCTGCCGGGAGGATCCGTGGCCGTCACTGGCGGAAGTGGCGTTGCTTCCGTATCTAATCGTCAAGAAATACTTGTAGAGGCCATTACGAAGGAGAGCAAACCGCACCTCGGAAGCTTGACGCTAGCCGCAACTTCCTCGATGATTTGAGTTATCCCAACCTGGCTCGCCTGTCTTGAACGTTAACCTGAGATATGTACTCTAACATATTGAATTATAAGCGTCTAAGCTAGATTCTACACTGCGGATTCGGAACCAACATTTTGACTGACTCAGCCATTCCCGACGGCCTCATCCAGGACCTGTTCCTGGAACAGGCTAGGCGTGCGCCTGCGCGGCCAGCCGTCATCTCGTCCACGCGAACGCTGTCTTACGCCGCCTTGCTTTCTGGAGCGCGGTCTCTCGGCCACCGGCTGCGTGCGCTTGGAGTTCGGCCGAATACCCTGGTCGCCATCGTGATGGAAAAGGGTTGGGAACAAATCGTCGCGGTGCTAGGCATTCTCGAGGCGGGCGCGGCTTATCTGCCGATAGATCCGGCTATCCCGCCGGAGCGCCTCGCCTATGTGCTCGAAAATGGAGAGGTCGAGATTGTGCTCACCCAGTCCTGGCTTGACGAAAAGCTGGACGAGAACCTGTCGTGGCCGGCGGGTATAACTCGGTTGAACGTCGACCGCGAACAAGAAAACAAAAATCCGAGCACGAATCACGCGGATCCACTTCCTCGCCGACAGACTCCCGAAGATGTCGCTTATGTTCTCTACACTTCCGGTTCGACTGGCAAGCCCAAGGGCGTGATGATCGGCCATCGCGGGCTGGTGAATTGCATTCTGGAAACGAACCGCACTTTTCGCCTGAGTTCTGACGACCGCGTGCTTGCCGTCACCGCTTTGCACCACGATATGTCGGTCTATGACATTTTCGGGACGCTGGCCGCCGGCGGAGCTATCGTCATGCCCGATCGCGAAGGAACGCGTTCCCCCGATCATTGGCTCGAACTGATCGACCGGCACCGTGTGACGGTATGGAATTCCGTTCCAGCGTTTATGGAAATGCTGCTCGTCCATGCTGCGGCACAGAAGCTCAGTGCGCCTGATCGTTTGCGTATTGCATTTCTCGGCGGCGATTGGATCCCGCTCAGCGCACCGGACCGGATCCGCGCCCACTTCGGAGACGTCCAAGTCGTCAGCGTCGGTGGCCCCACTGAGACCACGGTCTGGAATATCTGGTACCCGGTAAACACTGTTCGGCCGGATTGGAACAGCATCCCTTACGGACATCCGATCGCCAACACACGCTATTACGTGCTCGACGAAAAGCTGCAAGATTGCTCACCCTGGGAACCGGGCGAACTCTGCTGTTCCGGCGTTGGTCTACTGAAGGGATATTGGCGCAACGACGAGCAGACCCGCGCCCGCACTGCGCTTCATCCTGTGACGGGAGAGCGAATCTATCGCACGGGAGACCGGGGCCGCTTCATGCCGGACGGCGAAATCGAGTTTCTCGGCCGGATCGACCGCCAGATCAAGATCAATGGCCAGAGAATCGAACTCGGCGAAATTGAAGCGACCTTGCTCCGTCAACCGGGAGTGAAGCAGGCCGTCGTAGATGCGATCGAGTTCAACGGTCAGAAGAAACTCGCCGCTTATATCGTCCCCGAGAACGTTCCGGGAAATGGCCACCCGTTGCAAGCGCACAAACTACGCGCCGCTCTTGAGAGCTTCCTTCCCGCCTACATGATTCCGTCCACGTTCTTAACGATGGAATCGTTGCCTTTGAACGCGAACGGCAAGGTCGATCGGAGCCAGCTTCCGGCACCGGTTCTGGCACGCGCTGAGCCGGCCAACGATAGCCCCGCCGTCAAACCGGGGACAGAAGAAATCATCGCGTCGGTTTGGAAAAAGGTGCTCGGAGTCGAGCATATCGGACCAAGCGATAATTTCTTCGATCTCGGTGGCGACTCCATCCTTATCGTAGAAGCCCACGCGGAACTGCAACTGGTTTTGCATCGCAGCTTTTCCGTAACCGACTTATTTCAATACCCATCCATTCGCGCTTTGAGCGCCTATCTCGACGGACAAGTGACGCGAGTGGCCAGTCCGGAGATTGCCGAGAGAATCCGCAAGCAGCGAGACGCGATGGCCAAACAACGCAAAGATACGAACAAAGCGAAAGCGGGACAGCTGCTATGAACGAACCGGATACGCAGGAACTCAGCAACGCACTCGCCATCGTCGGCATGTCCGGCCGGTTTCCGGGCGCCCGCACGGTTGCCGAGTTCTGGCGAAATCAGTTGGCGGGCGTCGAGTCCATCGCTCAGTTCCAGGTCGAGGAGCTTGAAGTAGCGAACGCCGCTGCCCTGGCCGCCGATCCAACCTATGTCCGGTCGAGGCCGGTCCTCGACGACGTGGATCTGTTTGATGCGGCCTTTTTCGGCATTTATCCGAAAGAAGCCGAATTGATGGACCCGCAACAGCGCATCTTTTTGGAGTGCTGTTGGGAGGCGATTGAAGATGCCGGCTACGATCCTCTGAATTGCCCGGCCATGACGGGCGTCTACGCCGGTTGCAGTCCCAGCACCTACTTTCTGCGCCACGTCTGCCACGACCGGCGCTTTATCGAAGACTACGTCAGCGGTTACCAGGTCGCGAATTATCCGGTGACGCTCGGCAGCAACGTCGATTTTCTCGCCACCCGCGTTTCCTACAAATTGAATTTGAAGGGGCCGGCGTTCACCATGGTGGCGGGTTGTTCAACCTCGCTGCTGGCCGTCTGCCAGGCGGCGCAAGCGTTGCAAACCTACCAGTGCGACATGGCTTTAGCGGGAGGAGTCTCCATAAGCTTCCCGCAGAAACGTGGATATCTCTATCAGGAAGGCGGGATGGTTTCGCCCGACGGCCATTGCCGCGCTTTTGACGAGAGCGCGAATGGCACAGTCTTTGGCGCTGGCGCGGGAGTCGTCGTACTAAAACGCCTTGAAGATGCCGTGGCCGATGGCGACTCGATCTACGCGGTGATTCGCGGCTTTGCGACGAATAACGACGGCTCCGATAAAGTCGGTTACACCGCGCCGAGTGTCGAAGGTCAAGCCAACGTGATCGCCATGGCACAGGGGCTGGCCGGCGTTTCTCCGGATTCCATCGGATACGTCGAAGCGCACGGGACCGGTACGCCGCTGGGCGATCCGATTGAAATGGCGGCCCTAACCAAGGCGTTTCGCGCCCACACCAAGGCAAAACAATTCTGCGCCGTCGGTACGGCCAAAACCAACGTCGGCCATCTGGATATTGCGGCCGGCATTACGGGGTTGATCCACGCCGCGCACGTGGTCCGCGACGGCGTTTTTCCGCCGACCCTGCACTTCCAAAAACCAAACCTGAAGCTCGATCTGGAAAACAGTCCATTCTTTCTCAACTCAAAACGCCAAGACTGGAAACAGGGAAGCGGTCCTCGCCGCGCCGGTGTGAGTGCGTTTGGAGTTGGCGGCACGAATGCCCATGTGGTTCTGGAGCAGGCTCCAGCCGGGCAGTCTTCGGCTCCGGCGGGTTCTTCGAAGTTGCAGTTGCTGGTGCTGTCGGCGCGTTCGGAAACGGCGCTGGAGAGCGCTACCAAGAACCTCTGCGATTATCTGACCGCACATCCGGAAGTGAATCTTGCCCACGCAGCATGGACGCTCCAGGTGGGCCGCCGGTCCTTTCCATGCCGCCGCGCCATCGTTGCGCGCGATGTACCGGAAGCGGTTGCCAGCATGTCGCAGCGCGATCGAAACCGGTTGCCGACTCGCTTGAAGCCTCTCGACAACCCCACCGTGTCTTTCCTGTTCCCGGGGCAAGGCGCGCAGCATCCGAACATGGGCCGCGAGCTGTATGAAAGCGAGCTCGTCTTCCGCGAGAATGTCGACCGGTGCGCCGAGATTCTGCGCGCTCCGCTCGGAATTGATCTTCGCTCGTTGCTCTATCCGGAACCGGCCGCATTAGAAGAGGCGAAGCGGCGAGTGACCGATACCGCCATTGCGCAGCCCGCGATCTTCACTATCGAATACGCGCTCGCACAGCTCTGGATGAGCTGGGGAATCCGGCCCGCCGCCATGCTCGGCCACAGCATTGGCGAGTTCGCCGCGGCTTGCCTGGCTGGAGTGTTCTCACTTCAAGATGCCCTGGTGCTGGTGGCTGCGCGCGGAAAAATGATGCAGGACCTGCCGCGCGGCGGCATGCTGTCGGTGCGCCTGCCCGAGCCGGAGCTCCGGGCAAGGCTGAACGGAACGCTTTCGGTTGCCGCCGTCAACTCGCCGTCTCTCTGTGTCGTCGCCGGACCTTTCGATGCGCTGGAAGAGTTCGAGAAGAAGCTCGCGGCGGACGGCATTATGTGCCGCCGCCTAGTGACCTCGCACGCTTTCCACTCCGCGATGATGGACCCCATCCTCGAACCATTCACCAAGCTGGTTGCCGAAGTGCGTCCCGGCCGGCCGCAGATTCCATACATATCCGGCGTGACCGGAACCTGGATCAGCGAGAAGGAAACCACCGATCCTCGGTACTGGGCACGTCACTTCCGCCAGCCCGTGCAGTTTGCTTCCGCCCTTGCCGAACTTCGCAAGCAGCCCGACAGCATTCTCCTCGAGGTGGGCCCAGGCAACGTCCTGGGCACGCTGGCGCGGCAGCAGGCTGGCGCGGCAGCCGAGCAGCCGATTCTCTCCTCGCTGGCTGACAGTTTTTCGGGCGAGGGAGAAGCCGCTAGCGTCATGAATTCGCTCGGCGCACTCTGGCTTGCCGGCGCGCAGCCGGATTGGCCGAGCCTTCATCGCAGCCTTCATGGCGAAGAGAAGCGGCAGCGCATCTCGCTCCCAACCTACCCCTTTGAACGAAAAAGGTTTTGGCTCGATCCCCCGATACTCGACCAATCTGCGGCGGCCGCACTGGTCGCCGCTCCGCGCTTGGCTGATACCACAACTGAAGCCTCGGCTTCGGAGGAAAAAACACAGGTGCCCGTGAACTCACAAACCGCCGCACTTTCTACCGGAGCTGTCTCCCGGCAAACGCGAATCGCGCAAGTTCTCAGCGAGATCTTCGAGGAACTTTCTGGAGTGGATCTGTCCCAGGCGGACGGCTCCGCCAGTTTCCTCGAAATGGGTTTCGACTCGCTTTTCCTGACCCAGGTGACGCAGTCCCTGCAAGGAAAATTCGGCGTGAAGGTTACCTTTCGCCAGTTGTTGGGTGACCTGTCGAACCTGAATTCGCTCTCCGAATACCTTGACGGCAAGCTGCCAGCGGACGTTCTGGCGGAAGCAGCGCCAACCGCGGCGACTGCCCCCGCCGTAATGGCCGTGCCGGCGGTCTTGTCCGCGCCGGCAACCATCAGTTCAATGGGCAATGTCCCGGTAAGTGGAAATGGAGATGGTGCCATGTCTGAATCTCCGGTTGAACGTCTGATGCGTGAACAGCTTTCCGCGATGAATCAACTATTTGCAAAACAGTTGGAAGCGTTGCGTGGTGGTGCGACTGCTCCGCCCCCTCCGGTCTCGGTTGCTCCCTCTCCAGTTGTGCCGGTTGCGGTCGCGCCCAAGCCTCCTTCTCCATCACCCGCTCCAGTTGCGGCTCCCATCGTGGCGCCTGCCACACCTTCTATCGCGACGAGTGCGAAGGAAAAGGAAGAGTTCAAACCTTTTGGGCCCTACAAGCCGCCGCAAAAGGGTATATCGGGCGACGTCACTCCGCAGCAGCAGGAAGGCTTGAAGAAGCTGATTGATTTGTATACACGGCGCACGGCGAAATCGAAGAGCAGCACCGAGTCCCATCGCGCTGCGCTGGCCGACCCGCGCGTCGTTTCCGGTTTCCGCTCGCTCTGGAAAGAGATTGTTTATCCCATCGTCACCGAGCGTTCGCAGGGATCGCGCCTATGGGACGTGGACGGCAACGAATACATTGACATCCTGAACGGGTTCGGCCCCATCATGCTCGGGCATCGTCCCGATTTCGTCGAGCGGGCGATTGCCAAGCAGCTCCATGAAGGCTTCGAAATCGGTCCACAGACGCCGCTGGCCGGCGAAGTTGCGGACCTCTTCTGCCAAATGACGGGCAACGAGCGCATGACCTTCTGCAACACGGGATCCGAGGCCGTCATGGCGGCTTTGCGCGTGGCGCGCACGGTTACTGGCCGCAACAAAGTTGTGTTATTCGCCGGCGCGTACCATGGCATGTTCGATGAAGTGCTGGTCAAGAGCGTAAGAACCAAGGACGGAGTGCTACACTCCGCTCCAGTCGCACCGGGAATTCCCCGTGAGAATCTCGCGAACGTTGTCGTGCTCGACTACGGCGCGCCGGAATCGATTGAGTGGATTCGTCAGAATGCGAACGATCTGGCAGCCGTCCTGGTCGAACCGGTGCAGAGCCGGCATCCGCACCTTCAGCCTCGCGAATTTCTGCAGGAGATTCGCAAGATCACGCAGGAGTCGGGCGCGGCCCTCATCTTCGATGAGGTAGTGACCGGATTTCGAGCCCACCTCGGCGGTTGTCAGGCTCTCTTCGGAGTCCGCGCCGATCTCGCTACTTATGGCAAGGTCGTGGCTGGGGGCATGCCGATTGGCGTGCTGGCCGGCAAAGCCGCGTTCATGGATGCTCTAGACGGAGGAGCATGGCGCTTCGGCGACGACTCCTATCCTGAGGTTGGCGTCACTTTCTTTGCGGGCACTTTTATTCGCCACCCCCTGACCCTGGCTGCGATGAAGGCTGTGATGCAGCACTTCCAACAACAAGGTCCCGGCCTGCAAGAGCGGTTGAACCAGCGCACGGCAAAGCTGGTCAAGAGCATCAATGAGTTCTTCGAACAACAACAGGTTCCGACTCGGATCGAGCATTTTGCGAGCTTCTTCTACTTCGCTCTTCCGGTGGAAGAGCGCTTCGCGAGTCTCTTCTATCACTTCCTGCGCACGAAAGGGATTCACATTCTCGAAGGTTTCCCCTGCTTCCTCTCGACCGCTCATACTGATGGCGACCTCGAGAGAATTGTCGCTGCGTTTAAGGAAAGCGTATTCGACATGCAAGCCGCCGGCTTTTTCGCCAAGCCGTCGGGCGCGGAACAGCCAGTCGCGAGGGCAGCCATAGCGAGCGCGGCGGCAACGCCAGGCGCCGGCTCTGGAGTCGCTCATGAAGTTCCCGTCACCGAGCCGCAACTGGAAGTCTGGCTCTCGGACCAGCTGAGCGATGACGCCTCCTGCAGCTACAACGAGTCCTTCACGCTGCACATGCGTGGAAGGGTAAACGAGCCGGCATTAAAAGACGCAATGCGGCAACTCGTCAACCGGCACGACGCCCTGCGCGCAACCTTCGTCCACGAAGGCCAAAAAGGCCATGCGCAGAAGTTCGCAGCCAAACTCGATCTCGATATTCCAACCGTGGACCTCAGCGCGCTCAGCGCGGCGGAACGCGACACCCGCTGGAAACAGATCGTCCGCGATGATGCCCACACGCCCTTCCGTCTCGTGGAAGGTCCCATGGTTCGTGCGCAACTGGTCAAAATGGAGCCGGAATATTCCCGCCTGGTATTTACCGCGCACCATATTGTCTGTGACGGATGGTCGACCAACGTTCTGCTTGACGAGCTTCCCAAAATCTACAACGCGCTCAATCGTGGCGAGTCCTTGACTCCCTCGACCCTGCCTGCTCCCATGAGTTTCGCAACCTACTCAGAGTCGCAGAAAGATTTCCTCAGCGGGCCGGAAGGGGCGAGCGTCGAAAAGTTCTGGCTTGAGCAATTCCAGCAGCCCGCCCCCTTGCTCGATCTGCCGACGGACCGGCCACGGCCTGCGGTCAAGGAGTTCAAAGGCGCAACCTGCCGGGCAAGAATCGGAGCCGACGCCTACAACGCCATCAAGAAACTTGGAGCAAAACAGAAGTGCACGCTTTTCGTCACTCTGCTATCCGGCTTCCAGATTCTCCTAAGCCGATTGAGCGGTCAGGACGACATTGTCGTCGGAATTCCGACTGCAGGGCAGTCACTCCTCGAAGACGCGGTACTGGTCGGACACTGTGTGAACTTTATTCCCCTGCGTGGAAAGCCGACCGCGGATTCCACCGCTGCGCAGTTCCTGGCGAATACGAAGCAGACGGTACTGGCTGGCTATGAGCACCAGAACTACACCTATGGCCGCCTTGTCAGGAAGCTGCAGATCCCGCGCGATCCCAGCCGGCTGCCATTGACTGAAGTGCAGTTCAACCTCGAACGGGTCGGTGGCGACATGCCCTTCGACGGATTCCAAGCCGAAGCCGATCCCAATCCAAAAAGCTTCGTCAATTTCGATATCTTCCTGAACGTCGTCGAGTCGAAAGACGGACTTACGCTCGACTGCGACTACAACACCGGGCTCTTCGATGAAACCACTATTGCCCGCTGGTTGAGTCATTACGAAACACTGCTATTGGGCATGGTCGAAAATGCGGAGCAATCCCTGGCGCGTTTGCCACTGCTTAACGAAGGCGACGGCCGTCAGTTGACCGTCGACTGGAACCAGACCGCAGCCGACTATCCGCGCCACCTCTGTGTTCATCAACTATTTGAAGCCCAGGCCAGGAAGACGCCGGACGCGATTGCCGCTGTGTTTGAAAGCGAGCGGCTCACCTATCGCGAACTTGACCGCCGCGGCAACCAACTGGCCAACTACTTGCGCAGCATGGGTGTGAAGCCCGGCGTAATGGTTGGCGTGTTTCTCGATCGCTCACTGGACATGATCGTCGCCCTGCTGGGTGTGATGAAGGCTGGCGGCGCCTACGTTCCCATGGATCCCACTTATCCGGCCGAGCGCATTTCGTTCGTGTTGAACGATGCGGGCGTCCCGGTTTTACTGACCCAGGAAAGTCTTTTCAAAACCGTCAACATCGGCGCCGCTCGTCACATCTTCCTCGACACCGAATGGACGACCATCGCGCGACACTCGAGCGATGCTCCGCTCAATGCGCCCACGGCCGACGACCTTGCCTACGTCATCTACACGTCAGGGTCGACCGGCAAGCCCAAAGGAGTTGAAATTTCGCATCGTGCCGTCGTCAACCTGCTTCTCTCAATGAGCAAGAAGCCCGGTCTGACGGCGAACGACACTTTACTCGCAGTGACCACACTCTCGTTCGACATCGCCGGCCTGGAACTGTTTCTGCCGCTGGCGGCCGGGGCGACACTTGTGATCGCCAGCCGCGAGGCTGCTGCGGATGGCAATCTTCTGCTCAGCCGCATCGTTAGCTCGGGAGCTACCGTCATGCAGGCAACGCCGGTGACCTGGAAACTCCTGATCGAAGCGGGCTGGGAAGGGAAGCCAGCGCTAAAAGTCTTGTGCGGCGGCGAAGCTTTTCCCCGCGATCTCGCCAATGAACTCGTTCGCCGTGCGCAATCGGTCTGGAACATGTACGGACCGACTGAAACCACTATCTGGTCCTCGACCCTCGAGGTCAAAGCCGGCGAGGGACCGGTGCCTATCGGCCCACCCATTGACAACACGCAGTTCTACGTTCTCGATGCCGCCAACCAGTTGGTCCCCATCGGGGTCGCCGGAGAACTCCACATCGGTGGCGATGGACTCGCCCGCGGATATTTCCATCGGCCGGAACTGACCGCTGAAAGATTCGTTCCCGATCCCTTCCGGACCAACACGAACGCCCGCATGTACAAAACCGGTGACCTGGTCCGTCGGGTGCCTGACGGCACCATCGAGTTCCTGGGGCGGCTGGATCACCAGGTCAAGCTGCGCGGCTTCCGCATCGAGCTGGGAGAAATCGAAACCGCTCTGGCACGTTACCCCGGCGTTCGCGAAGCGGTGGTGATCGTGCGGGAAGACATCCCAGGCGATAAACGCCTCGTGGCCTATGTCACCAGCGACCAACAGGCCATCACCGTCGCCACCGTGCGCGAGGCGCTCACCGGCAAATTGCCCAACTACATGCTGCCGTCGGCGGTGGTGCGCCTGGACGCGATGCCACTGACTCCGAATGGAAAGATCGATCGCAAAGCCCTGCCTGCGCCTGACACCGGACGCGCTGGACGCCAGAAAGAATATGTCGCCCCGCGCACCGAGCAGGAGAAAACGCTCTCCGCGATTTGGGCCGAGGTCCTGCATCTGGAACGAGTCGGCATCCAGGACAACCTATTTGAGCTGGGCGCGGACTCTTTGCATATCTTCCAGATTGTGGCTCGCGCCGGCAAGGTAGGTATGAAAATTCCGCCTGCCCTGATTCTGAAGCACCGCACCATTGCGGCCGTTCTCGCGCAACTGGAAAGCGGGGCCGTATCTGCAAAAGCCGCTCCGAGTATCGTTGCCGTTTCCCGCGATCGCTACCGGATCAAGACAGTTCTCAAAGTTCCTGAAAGAGAGACCGTGAAGTGAGCAGCCTGGAAAATACGACACCATTAACGCACGCGGCGAATCCTGAGATGGCGCATCCCCAGCCGGAAGAAGTCTTCATCCTGCCCGCTTCGCTCGGACAAGAACGCTTCTGGGCGCTCGACCGCATGAATCCGGGCAATCCCGCCTGGAGCGTGCCCGTCCGCTTTCGCCTGCAAGGGCCGCTAGACCCAGCGCTTCTGGAGCAATCTTTCAACCAGATCATTCAGCGTCACGAAGTTTTGCGCACCACATTCATGGTCGAGGATGGCCGGCCGGCGCAGGTCATCAAGTCTTCGCTGCAGATCGAGGTACCGGTTGTCGATCTGCGCCGCTTTCCTAAGCCAGAACGGGATGCAGAAGTCGATCGGCTCTCTTTTAACGAAGCGCGTTGGCGCTTTGACCTGGCGGTGGGCCCGCTTTTCCGGGTGACCCTGTTGCGAGTCGAAGACAACGAGCACGTCATGCTCGTCACTCCGCACCATTCGGTGATCGACTACTTATCCATCGGCTTGATCTCGAATGAACTGGGAGCGCTCTACGAGGCCTACTCGCGCAATGTAGATCCAGTTCTTCCCGAACTGGCCATCCAATACGGGGACTATGCCGTCTGGCAGCATGAGCAGTCGGAATCTGCGACTGTGCAAAAAGAACTCGCCTATTGGAAAGAGCAACTCAAGGATCTGCCGCTGCTCGACGTTCCGACCGACAAGCCGCGCCAGGCTTCTCCGACCTTCGAAGCCACCATTACGTCGTTACTGCTGCCGGTAGCGCTTACCGATGCGGTGCGGGAAATCGGAAATCGCGAGAGTGCCACGTTCTTCAACACGATGTTGGCCGCTCTCGGCGTTCTGATGTATCAGTACACGGGACAAACCGATTTTGGCGCGGCCACCCAGGTCGCTGGACGCAACAGCGTTGAACTCGAATCCGTCATTGGCCCGTTCATCAACACCGTGGTTCTCCGCCTCGATCTTTCAGGCAATCCAACGTTCCCGCAGTTGCTGCAACGAGTTCAGGAAGTCGGCCTGCAGTCGATCGCAAACCAGAATGTTCGCTACGAGCAGGTGCTCAAGGAACTGCGCCCCAACGATTATCCGAGCCACCACACCCTGTTCCGCCTCAACTTTATCTGCCAGCGCGATCCGGTCAAGCCGCAGGAATTTGCCGGCATCAAACTGACTGTCATTCCTTCCAAGTCCCAGGGCGCGTTATACGATCTGCATGTCTTCCTTGTTCATCGCAATGAGGGATGGCGACTGGCTTGCGAATACAACACGGATCTGTTTGAGGCAAGCACGATTACGCGCCTGCTGGCTGACTTCAAGGGCTTGCTGGAAAATATTGTGCAAGATCCGAATCGGCCTCTTTCCGCATTTCCCGTCTCAGAAGGCGCGTCGCTGGCGCGGCAAAAACGGAACGCGACCACCGCATCCTCACCCTCAAGTTCCGGCGGTGCCGTGACATCTTCCAGTCCCCGGTCATCGACGTCGGGAGCGGCCGGCGCAGCAGTAGCACCAGCGGTCGCAGTCCCTAAAGCGGACAACATTCCTGCCGCACCGGAAGCGCCGTCGGAGTCTTTCGGATTGCCGGCCAGCGTGGCTCAGCGTCGTTTCTTCGCGCTCGAAGAGATTGTCCCCGGAAACCCCGCGCTCCACATGCGTGCTTGTGTGCGACTTACTGGCGAGGTTTCCCTCGCCCTTCTGGAACGCAGTCTTCAATTGCTCGTCGATCGGCATGAATCCCTGCGCACCACCTTCCAGAAGGAAGGTGAAGAGTTAATTCAGATCATCCACCCGTCCCAAGTTCTATCCGCTACGCCCCGGACTTTCGACCTGCCCGTCACCTCTCTGGAACAGGTCGCGGCGACCGAGCGGGAACAGAAACTATGGGAGTCCATTCGCGCCGAAGCCAGCGCGCCATTCGATCTGGCGGAAGGACCGCCGCTCCGGGCCCGTCTGTTCCGGCTTGCCCCCCAAGAGCATGTATTGATGCTCACCGCTCACCACATCATCGTCGATGGATTTTCGCAGAACGTCATCCAACGCGATCTCTGGACAATCTACGAAGCGACCTCAAAGGGCGAAACACCCACCCTGCCGCTTTTGACCATCCAGTACGGCGACTTCGCGCACTGGCAGGAGGAATGGCTCAAGTCGGACGCGGCCCGGGAAGATCTCGATTTTTGGAAAACGCAGCTCAAGCCGCCATTACCGGCGCTCAATTTCCCTACCGATCGGCCGCCGAAAAATCGACCAGCGTCTCGCGGCGCTATGGAAACCCTGCTGCTCCCGGAAGACCTGACGCGATCCATGAAAGAGTTGGGCCAATCGGAAAGCACAACCGTCTTCACGGTCATGCTGACCGGTTACGCGGCGCTGCTCTGCCGCTACGCGGAGCAGGAGGAAATCATCATCGGGTCGCCCGTGGCGAATCGCAAACCCGAAACTGAAGGACTCATCGGACCCTTCGCCAGCCCTATTACGTTACGTTTGAATCTGGCCGGAGATCCAACCCTGAAAGAACTGCTGGCCCGTGTGCGCGACGTTACGCTGGACGCGCTGAATCACGCGGAGTTGCCCTTTGAGGTGCTGATGGATCACCTGGACGTGCGCTCGGTCCATGGCCGGAATCCGCTGTCGCAGTGCTACTTCTTCTATCAGCTTGCTTTCCTGCGCCCACGAGAACTCGATCGGCTGACAGTTACACCGCTCCCCGATTTTGGCCTGGGCACGCACTTTGAACTGCAAATGGGCCTGCTGGATCGCCGCGAAGGCCTGCGCGCCCAGCTCGAGTACAACCCCGACCTCTTTGACGCGGCAACCATCCGGCACGTCCTTGAGGACTATCGGAAGGTTCTCGAACTGATGCGTGATGTACCCGAGGCACGCATCCACGAGATCAAGGTTGCAAGGCGCGCCCCACTCGCGCGTCCATCCGACCGGGTTCTGAAAGAGACAGAACCGCGCCGGGCCGCTAACCCGGCCGAGAGGAAGCTGCAGAAAATCTGGGAAAGCCTGCTCGGCACGAGCCCGATTGGTCTGAATCAAAACTACTTTGAACTCGGAGGTACGTCGATTTTGGCGGTGCGCCTGTTTGCGCAGATTACCAGGGAATTTCAGCGAAAACTCCCACTCTCCGTTCTGTTTGAGGCTCAGACCATCGCGCAGTTGGCGAAGGTTCTACAGGTTGACGGCGCTTCGTCCGAC
>Ga0209415_10009628_pt1 | contig 16575 bp, 14 predicted proteins | sample PeaSoiSIISIP2007_FD_187696 | JGI IMG/M metagenome (GOLD analysis project Ga0209415, IMG submission 187696) | Peat soil microbial communities from Weissenstadt, Germany - SII-SIP-2007 (SPAdes) (version 2) | ecosystem: Environmental > Terrestrial > Soil > Wetlands > Peat | place: Germany... | reverse complement strand
TCCGGGAGTTCTCGGCAGTAGGAAAACCGAACAGAGCCAATGCCAAAACGCACAGACATCAAGAAGATTCTCATTATCGGTTCGGGCCCGATCGTGATTGGCCAGGCCTGCGAGTTTGATTATTCCGGCGCGCAGGCCTGCAAAGCTTTGCGCGCCGAAGGCTACGAAGTTGTCCTCGTCAATTCCAATCCCGCCACGATCATGACCGATCCGGAATTGGCGCACCGCACCTACATCGAGCCGCTCACAAAGGAATATCTCAACGAGATTCTCGCGCGTGAAAAGCCTGACGCCCTTTTGCCTACCGTTGGCGGGCAGACGGCACTCAACCTTGCTGTGGAGCTTGCCGAGAGCGGGATCCTCGAAAAGCACAAAGTGGAAATGATTGGCGCTTCTCTCCGCGCCATCAAAGTGGCCGAAGACCGCCTTTGGTTCAAGGACGCGTGCCGCAAAATCGGGCTAGAAGTTCCCGCCTCGGCGCTTGTGAATAATGCGCAAGATGCTTTGCGCCTCTGCGATCAGCTCGGCTTCCCGCTCGTTATTCGCCCGTCCTTCACTCTTGGCGGCACGGGCGGTTCGATTGCTTACAACAAGGAAGAATTCGGCGAAGCCATCGCTCACGCGCTCGACATGAGCCCCGTTCACGAAGCGCTCGTCGAAGAATCCGTCCTCGGCTGGAAAGAATACGAACTCGAAGTCATGCGCGACCATCGCGACAACTTCGTGGTCATCTGCACCATCGAGAATTTCGACCCCATGGGCGTCCACACCGGCGACTCCATCACTGTCGCTCCCGCGCAAACGCTGACCGACAAGGAATATCAGCGCATGCGCGATGCCGCTGCGGCGATCATCCGCGAAGTCGGTGTCGAAACCGGCGGCTCCAACGTCCAGTTCGCCATCAACCCTGAAAACGGCCGAATGACCGTCATCGAAATGAATCCACGTGTTTCGCGCAGCTCGGCGCTCGCCAGCAAAGCAACTGGATTCCCGATTGCGAAAATCGCCGCGCGCCTCGCCGTCGGCATGACGCTCGACGAAATTCCCAACGACATCACCAAGAAAACCCCGGCCTGCTTCGAGCCAACCATCGACTACGTGGTCGTGAAAATTCCCAAATGGCAGTTCGAAAAGTTTCCCGGCGCCGACAGCACTCTGGGAACGCAAATGAAGTCTGTCGGCGAGGTCATGGCCATCGGCCGCACCTTCAAAGAAGCCCTGCAAAAGGGAATTCGCTCCCTCGAGCCGCACACGCCCTGGCGCGCGCCTGCGGAAACGCCTGATTCTTTGTTGCGGGAAAAACTCGCAACGCCGCGCCCCGACCGCATTCATTGGCTCCTCACCGCCGTCGATAAAGGTCTGCCCGCGGAAGAGATTTGCGAGCTCACCAAAATCGACCCATGGTTTATTCATCAAATCGAAGAACTCGTGGCCATGAATCGCCGCGCGGCCACGGTGACAGTCGAGACCGCCTCGAAAGATCTCCTGCGTGAAGTCAAACGCCACGGCACCAGCGACGAGCAGCTCGCCCAGATCTGGAAAAGCACCCCAGCGTCCGTACGTTTGCAGCGCGCGCGTTACGGGGTCGCTCCCGTTTTCAAACGCGTGGATACCTGCGCCGCCGAATTCGAGTCCTTCACGCCCTACATGTATTCCACCTACGAAGACGAAGATGAATCTGACGTGCAGCAACGCCCCAAAATTATGATCCTCGGCAGCGGCCCCAATCGCATCGGGCAGGGAATTGAATTCGATTACTGCTGTTGCCACGCGGCCTATGCACTTCGTGAAGATGGTTTCGAAACCATCATGGTGAATTGCAACCCGGAGACGGTTTCGACGGACTACGACACTTCCGACCGGCTTTATTTCGAACCCCTCACACTCGAAGACGTTCTGGCCATCGTCGATCGCGAAAAACCGCAAGGCGTCATCGTCCAATTCGGCGGACAAACGCCGTTGAACCTCGCGCAGGAACTCAAGCGCAACGGTGTACCGATCATCGGTACAGCTCCCGAATCGATCGACCTCGCCGAAGACCGCCGCCGTTTCGGCGGCCTGCTCGACAAATTGAAAATCCCGCAGCCGCGCAATGGCACTGCTTTGGTGCCGGAAGAAGCCGCGCGTGTCGCTGCCGAAATCGGCATGCCCGTTCTCGTGCGGCCGAGTTACGTTCTGGGCGGACGCGCCATGGTTATCGCCTACGACGTGAACACCGTTCAGGAATATGTCGCGCAAGCCGCCATGATGGGACCGGCGCGACCTGTGCTGATCGATCAGTTCCTCGAAGAAGCCACCGAAGTCGATGTCGATGCGCTTGCCGACGGAACCGACGTCGTCATTGGCGGAATCATGGAGCACATCGAAGAAGCCGGTGTTCACTCTGGGGATTCTTCCTGCGTTTTGCCGCCAGTTAGTTTGTCGCCCGCGGTTCTCGAGCACATTCGCGAGTACACAAAGCGTCTCGCGCTCGCCCTGAAAGTCATCGGCCTCATGAACGTGCAATATGCGATTCAGCGCGACACCGTCTATGTACTCGAAGTAAATCCGCGCGCCTCGCGAACAGTCCCGTATGTCAGCAAAGCAACGGGCGTGCCCCTTGCAAAAGTTGCAGCGCGCTTGATGGCCGGAAAAAAACTTGCGGATATGAATTTGCCGCTGGTCCACCATAACGGCATCGCCGAAGTTGCCGTCCACGAATTTTATTCCGTGAAATCGCCAGTATTTCCCTTCAACAAATTTCGCGGCGTCGATACAATACTCGGACCTGAGATGCGCTCCACCGGAGAGGTCATGGGCATCTCGACTTCCTACGGACTCGCCTTTGCAAAAGCGCAACTCGCTGCCGGACAACGCCTGCCGCGTAAAGGCACGATCTTTCTCAGCGTCAACGACCGTGACAAACGGCACCTCGCCTCCCTCGGAAAGGAATTGCACGAGCTCGGATTCACGTTGCTCGCAACGCGCGGCACTGCCGCAGCGCTTGAAGCCGCGGGCATCCCTGCGGAATCCGTCTTCAAGGTGAATGAAGGTCGCCCCAACATCGTCGACCTCGTCAAAACCGGCAAGATCGATCTGGTCATTAACACGCCGCTCGGCCGCGAATCTTTTTACGATGAAAAATCCATTCGTCGCGCCGCGATTCGCTATAACATTCCGTGCATCACCACGCTTGCAGCGGCTCACGCTGCCGCCCGCGGCATTCGCGCGTTGCTCGACCAAGGCACGGAAGTTGCCGCTTTGCAGGATTTGCATCGCGGCAGTGTCGCCGCTTCAGGCAGCAAGGCCTCAGGAGACTAACTCATGAATCTATCCGGCGTTTTTCCCGCGCTCATAACTCCTTTCGCTGCCGATGGCTCCGTCTCGGTCGCCGACATCAAGCACAACATCACCAGGTACAACACGACCGGTCTAGCGGGCTATGTCGCGATCGGCTCGACTGGCGAATCCGTCCTGCTCTCGCGCAAGGAAGTGGACACCGTGCTCGTCACCGTGAAAGAAGCGGCCGCGGCCGGAATGACACTCATCGCCGGAACTGGCGCGGAAGGCACCGCCGAAACCATTGACCGTACAAAGCGCGCTGCTGAGCTTGGCTATCATGTCGCGCTTGTGAAGACGCCGTACTACTACAAGCCAATGTACAAGCCGGAAACGCTCATCGCGCATTACCGACGCGTGGCCGATGCGTCGCCGATTCCTGTCATGCTCTATTCGGTGCCGCAATTTACGGGCATAGCTCTGGAGGCTCCGGAAGTTGGTGTACTCGCGCAGCATCCGAATATTATCGGCATCAAGGAAAGCTCTGGTGTTGTGCAACGCGCCGCGGAAATTCTTGCCGCTGTGCCTGCTTCGTTTCAACTGCTGGTTGGCTCCGCGAGCATGATGTTTCCCTCCATCGTGCTGGGCGCGGTTGGCTCGATCCTTGCGCTGGCCAGCGCTTTGCCGGAGCAGTGCGTCGCGCTTTGTGATGCTGTGCGAAACGGACATCTCGACAAAGCGCGCGAACTGCAGGCCGGAGTGCAGGAGGCGTCGAAAGTGCTCGTCTCCCAAGGCGGCATCGCCGGCGTGAAGTACGCCATGGACCTGGCGGGATACAAAGGCGGCCTGCCGCGTTTGCCTCTCCAGCCGGTGCAGGAAGACCAGAAAAAGGCCATTGAAAAGGTGATGGTCAAATTGAATGTCCGGGAGCCTGCACGCCTTTCCGGCGCCGTCTCCGTCTAAATCCGGGACGCATTTCGGACCGATCTACCGGTCCAATCTGCGAGGCTCATTGCGCGGGGCGAGCTCAAATTTGCTGTGACGAAAGGTCGTCGGTATCATCTAATCCGCGATGGACTGTCGAGCCCTGCCGTTTCGCCAACTGCCTCACCAGTCGAAGCTCTTTCTTCAATTCCTCGATAATTTCTCCTCGGTCAAACAGTTCTATGGACCTCCTCCGACAATAGAAGCAGCGAAAAAAGCTGCGAAGTCGCTCGACTATCCGCGCGAGCGAAGAGCGGAAGTCGCGACGATTCTCTCTGAGCAGAATGCTGCGCTGGGTGCGGGCGAAGCGACTCGCGAAAATCTGAAGCGTTTTGCGGCGGGAGCCGTGGCCGTCGTAAGCGGGCAGCAAGTTGGATTGTTTGGCGGGCCGGCGTACGCGATTTACAAAGCGGTGAGCGCGATTCAGATTGCGCAGGAATTAACCAAACTGGGGGTCGATGCCGTTCCCGTGTTTTGGATGGCGACCGAAGATCACGATCTGGACGAGGTTCGCGTCTCGAATTGGTTTCATGAAGGAAAGCTGGCGCGATTCGAGCTTCCGGGGAATGGCGATGCGGGGAAGCCGGTAGGCGGGATTCCGCTGGGGCCGCAAGTCGCGGAGATGGTGCATGAAGCCGCGAGAATCCTGACGGCTGCCGGCGGGGAATTTGTAGCGGGAATTTTCCGCGAGAGTTACGGAGCCCAGGAAACATACGGTAGCTCCTTCGGAAAATTGTTTACGCGATTGTTCGCGGAGCAAGGATTGATTTTGCTTGATCCGCTGGACGCGCGTCTGCACCGCGTTGCAGGTGAAGTTTTGCAAATAGCGGTGGATGAACGTGAGGAGTTGAACGAAGCGCTGCTGGCGCGGGGCAAAGAATTGGATAGGGCGGGGTTTGCTGTGCAAGTGAAAGTAACGTCGCGGAGTACTTTGCTTTTCAGCATGGGGCTGGGCGCGAGCGAGGGGAAGCCGACGGGGACGCGACAGCCGGTTGCCGTGAGCGGCGGAAAATTTGTGTGCGGCGACCATAGCTGGAGCAAGGAAGAATTGGTCCGCGCCGTGAAAGCCGAGCCTGAGAAATTTAGTCCCAATGCGCTTCTCCGTCCGGTGCTGCAGGATTTTCTGTTGCCGACGGCGGCGTATATCGCGGGGCCAGCGGAGATTGCGTATTTCGCGCAAGCGGAAGTGATTTATAAGAAGCTGCTGGGGCGCATGACAGTGATTCTGCCGCGCGCGGGGTACACGATTCTGGATGCGAAAGCGGAGAAGCTACTGCGGCGGTACGGATTGAAGGTCGAAGATGTTTGGCGCGGATCGCAAGAGCTGCGGCGCAAGATGGAAACGTCGAGCGTGCCAACGACGCTGGGGAAGAATTTCGACAAGAGCGTGAAAGAAAGCGCGAAGGCGCTGGCCCAGTTGAAAAAGCAGATTGTGCGGCTGGATCCGACGCTGGGCGGGGCGGTGGAGACGGCGCAGAACAAAATTGCGTTCCAACTGGAGAAATTGAAGCGCAAGGCGGGGAAGGCACAGGCGCTGAAGGCCGGGTTGATTGCCGCGCATGAAGAGTTTCTGGAGTCATTGCTCTATCCCCACAAGATGCTGCAGTCGCGCGAGTTGTGCTTTCTGCCGTTTCTGGCGAGCTGGGGGATGGGCGGGTTGAAGGAGCTGCAGTCGCTGGCAGCAAGCTCGAAGCAGAAAGAGCACAAGATATTGCGGATTCCCTAGAAGAGAGTGAATAGTGAGCAGTGAGTAGTGATCAAGCGACTAACGCTTGCCTCGGATTGGCGTCAAAGCGTGCAGCGGGACGACGTCGGGCCTCGAAGTGATCACTAAAATGCTGAAATGTGGGAGCGGCTATGAAGAAATTTGTGTTGGGATTCTTGGTGGGGATACTGGTGGTGCCAGTGGGAGTGTTTGGGGCGGCATGGATGGGATGGTTGGAGGTGGGGGCGAGGGGGACACCTACGGCGGTGGAAGCGGCATTGGGGCATTTGGCGCTGGACCGGGCGGCGGCGAAGCGGGCGCCGCACGTTGCGAATCCGATTGCGCCTACGGAGGAAAATTTGATGGAGGGGATGAAGATTTTCAAGGGAGATTGCGCGGGATGCCATGGGGAGCCAAGCAACGCGGCCAAGAGGGAAGCGGAAGCCATTTTGTATCCGATTCCGCCGGTTTTTGGGCTGCATCCGCCGAAGAAGCCGGACGAGCAACTGTTCTGGATCATCAAGAACGGGGTGCGGTACACAGGGATGTTCTGGTGGGACGGGCAATTCGGGAAGGATGCATCGGGGAAAGATGTTTCGGATGAGAAAATCTGGACTGCGGTGACGTTTCTGAAGCACCTGGATAGCTTGCCGCCGGCGGTGGCGGCGGCATGGAACAAGAAGGGCGAATAGTGTACGCGGACGGTAGCGGCGCTGGCATTTGTAGGCCGAGCAATCCTAAGATGTGCCAAGCGGGGGATTCACGGAGAATTTACGGACGACGTAATGGCTTGGTGGTAGGATTGTGGAGCTACGGCTGTAACTAGGGATTTAGTTGCGGTTTGAGATATGGCGGTGGAACGATGAAACGCTTCCTCTTTGGCTTGGCGGTAGTCAGCGGTTTGGTTGGCCTTCCTGCTTTTCTTCATGCGCAAAATACAAATTCTGCGGTTGTGAGCGTTCCTAGCGAGGGACGCGTTACGGAATGGGTGTATGGGTTGCGCATTCCGGCGGTGCGCGGGTTGCCGTTTTCGGCGAAGGTGGAGTTGGAGACGGTGAGCCAACTGCAGGACGGCACGCAGATCACGCATAAGACCTACAACATGGATGCGCGGGATTCGTCGGGACGTACGCACAACGAAATGAGGAATTGGATTGCGGCGGATGGCGAGGAGCCGAAGCTGACGCGCGTGGAGTTGTATGATCCGGCGACGAGGACGAGAACGGATTTGTTTCCGCTGACCAAGGTGGCGAGACAGTGGGCGAATGGAGCGGCGGGGCAACTCACGCCAGCGACAGGAACGGCGAAGCCCGAGTTAACGAGGGAAGAGGTTGGGACGGACACGATAGAAGGACTGCCGGTGAAGGGTACGCGGGTGACGCAAACGTTCCCTGCGGGAGCGATGGGAAATGACCGACCGCTGACGATTGTGACGGAGTATTGGTATGCAGGGGAGCTTCGGCTGAATTTGCTGACGACGCGGACGGATCCGCGGCATGGAGTGCAGACGGTGCGCGTGACGGAGTTAGTGAGGGAGGAACCGGACGCGGCACTGTTTGCCATTGGAGAGGAATATAAGGTTGTGAACGAATCGGGGCCGCCGACGGTGGCGCAAGGTCCGGGTGGTACGGATGAAAAAGCAACGACGGGCGGAATGTTGAGCTTAAATGGGTCCGGTATGACGCGCGCGGGAGTGGGAGGCGTGACGGTGCCCGCTTGTGTGTATTGTCCAAACCCGAGCTTCACGGACGCAGCGAGGGCGGCGAAGTTTAACGGGAGCGTGGTTCTGCAGGTGGTGGTGACCGCGGACGGGCGTGCGGAAAATATTTCTGTGATGAGGAAGGCGGGCTACGGATTGGAACAGAACGCCATCGAAACGGTGAAAACGTGGCAATTCCGGCCGGCCAAAGGGCCGGATGGGAATCCGGTGGCGACCGTAGTGCCGATTGAGGTGACGTTTCGAATTAAGTAGTGCCGTTCTACCCTGCGTTTAGAAATACGGCGAGAAGCCAGGGTGTGCTACTGGTTCTTCTCTTTTCCTTGCAGGAAGTCTACCGATTCAACTCGAATTGACGCTAAGTGGCGGCGCGGGCGGAGGCGACGCCAAGAACGCGGAGGCTTTTGCGTTCCTGGACGAAGACTACGATGCGCAAATTTTCTGTTTTCCAGTTGGATTTGAATTTGATTTGCTGAGTGGAGACGAACGGGGAGGAGTCCTTGGCCTGAACGGTTCCGATTTTGTGCAGCGACCGAACAATGGCCGCATGCTGCACGGTTTTGCCGGCGTTTTCACCGGCTTTGACGGCGGTTTGGAGGTTGGATTCGGTAACTGCGACCCAGACATCGGCAGGCTCCTGGAGGGAAGCTCCGGAGAGATTGCCGAGATGGACTTCGATGCGGGAGGCGTCTGGTTTCGTGGTGGATTCCGTGGTGATGGAAATTTGAGTTTTTGGATGTTGGAGGGCTTGCTGGATGGAGGTCTGGGCTTCGCGGGCGTTCGTGCCGACGAACTGGGATTGGCCGTCGACAACCATTTGAGGAGTGAAAGGGGACTTGCCTTTGAAATGGGAGACGTACTCCTGTTGGCGAACGGTCCAATCGGAAGAGGAATAGGAATCGACCCAGCCATCGTGGTTCCAATAGTCGACATGTTCTTCGAGGGCGATGATTTCCGCGCCGGCAATGGGCTGGAGGGATGCGAGCTTGCTGAGGAGGGTGTCGGCTGGGGGGCAAGTCGAGCAGCCTTCGGAAGTGAAAAGCTCGACGAGAACGGGAGTGCGCTCGGCTGGGGCGGGGGCGGATTGAGGCGTGGCGGCGAGATGTGGATTTACCGCTGAGGTTGTAAACAGAAGCGCTGCGAAGGCCAGAAGAGGAAGTGTTTTTTTCATATTCGTAACTCCTTTGAAAGAACTTGATGGCTTTTGGATGGGGTGAACGTCACTCTGAAGCCAAGCCATGCGTACCGAGCCAGAGCGGGGAGATGGACTGGAGATTCTTGCGGAAGGTACGAGAAACATGGAGTTCCTTTCCTCCTTGGATGCGCAGAACGGATTCTCCGGAGGTCAGAGGGCGGATTTCCTCGACGAAGGCGGAATTGACCAGGGCTGAGCGGTGAATGCGGACGAATCCGTAGGGGAGGAGTTTCTCGGCGACGGCGGAGATGGATTGGCGGAGAAGAAAAGCGGGACCTGAGAGGAGTTGGAGCAAAACGTGGTTGCCTTGGGCTTCGAGGGTTAGGATCTCGGCGGGATCGATAAACAGAATCTTGTGATTGGCTTTGATAGCGATTCTGGATGGATTTGAACTGGGGTTCTCCATCTGAAGGAGAGGGGCCAGAATCGATGGCGCAGTTGTATTTTCAAGCATGAGCGAGATCCTCCTTTGGTAGAGCGTCGGCGAGAAGAAGCACCGCGCCGCAGAACATCATGGTGTCCGCAATGTAGTTAAGGCCGTTGCCAATGTCGGAGGGGATGGAGATTTCGATGGGGAGGTAAATCACCAGAATTATAAGCAGGATCGTGATGCCGAGATACGTGGCGGAGGCGCGAGCTTTTTTGTTTACCAAAAGGCAGGCGCCGGCGGCGAGGAGGACTGCGCCTGCCAGATAGGACCACAAGAGGTGGAGGGGAATCCAGGTGGGCGTGAGTTTTCCGAGAGGGACGGCGGGGACGAAGTCGGGGTGGAGGAAATGTTCGACGCCGTAGAAGAGAGCGGTGATGGCCATGACGGAGCGAGCGAGGTTCAGGAGAATCGGCATGGCGTTGGCCTGTCGTGGGGCCTTGGCTTGCATGGAGGCGAAAGCGAATGCTGCGGCGCTGAATGAGAGATCCCTTAGCGCGACAGCCCAAGAGATCCTATCGCGAGGATTCGCGACGACCTTGGGGACGTGCAGGAGCACGACGAAAAGAAAAATCATGGTGCCCAGGAGCGGTGCGGAGAGCCAGGCGTATTTTTTGAGGACAATACTGAGGGCGGCAGCGACGAGGGCGACGCCAACAAAATAGATCCAAAAAAGATGGGCAGGAATCCAGGAGGGAAGGCCGGCGGCCATCAGGGGGGCGATCGTGAAGTGTTCTCCGGCGAAGGCGGCCAAAGGGACGGCGTAAAGGAGACGGCCGAAGGGCATGAGCTTATCGAGGCCGCGGGCTTGCGGGACGTCGTTCTTGAGGATGAAAGGGAGGCCGATGGTGAGAAGAGCCAAGCCGAGGAAGTAGGGCCAAAAGATGGGGCCAGGAATGGAGAAGGCCGCGAGGGTGAGCGCAGGTGCTGGCATCTATATGAATGTGACACGAAAAGTGGCCTGGGGCCATATCCACTTAAGGCGACATTGGTATGACCACTTTACATGGGACGCCGAGTGAAGAGTTGCGCACGGTTCCCCCCACTTGAATTTAGCCACGAATTGTGATATAATCATTAAAGGGAGTTTGTTAGGTATCAACAAATTTCCCTACTGTGGGACACGACTTCACTTTAGGAGGGTGGCATGGGAATAGAGACTGTTTACGCGATGAGGGGAGAGGGCGTGAGGACGGCGGTGATTGATGTGACGAATCCGGCGTTTGCGGTGACGGCTACGGATGCGGAGCTGGAAGCGATGGGGGAGCAGCATATTCGAGAGGCGGAGAGGCAGAGCGAGATTCCAGAGGCAGTGCGGGAGGCCTTGCGGAATTCGCTGTTAGGGCGGGGTTTAATGGCGGCTTCGGGTTCCTTTTTGGATGGGATGAGCACGTACCTTTTGAAACTCGGACCGGATAATTTGGGGGAGGAGTTTACGCCGATCGATAGGAGGATTGCGGCGTCATTTCCCGTGTTCGCGGTGCGGCTGCGGTTGCAGGAGATGGCGAGGTTGATGGCGGAGGGATTGGAGCGCACAGTGGGAGTTGCGGAGGGGCGGCCCGTTTGTCTTGTGAATATCGCGGGCGGGTCTGGAGCCGATTCGTGGAACGCCTTGATTTGTTTGCGGGCGGCGAAGGCGGGGTTGCTGGAGGGGCGAAAAATTGCGATTGCGGTATTGGACAGCGACTCGCGGGGGCCGGAATTTGGCGGGCGGGCGGTCGCGGCTTTACATGCGGCGGAGGCACCTTTGAGTGGGTTAGAGGTCGAGTTTCGACATTTCAGATATGAGTGGTCGGATGCTGGGCGATTGGGAGAGATGCTTGGGGAATTGGGGGCGGGAGAGGCGGCGTGCGGGATTTCGTCGGAGGGCGGATTGTTTGAGTACGGTTCGGATGAAGAGATTGTGGCGAACTTGCAGGAGGCACATAGGGGAACGGGGCGGGATGCGGTCGTTGTGGGATCCGTGACGCGAGCGGGGGCGGTGGTTCGGGTTTCGCGGATTGGCGAACGAATGGCCGTTAAGCCGCGAACAAGGGAGGGATTTGGGGAACTGTGTGAACGGGCGGGGTGGCGCTTGGAACGAGTGATGGAGCGGCCTTTCAGTTACCATGTGCGGTTGGTGAAACGTTGAGGCGGAATCGCGGCCGGGCGGTGGCGCAGGGGGCGGGGCAATCCCCGCCCCTACAGAGAGTACGAGCAATAGGTGGTGGAGCTTGATGGAGCTGGCCGAAACTAGAATCGGGACTCGAGGACGATCGTCGGTGCGGACGATTTTCTTCAGCTTTTTACGGCTGGGATGTACTTCGTTTGGGGGGCCGATCGCGCATTTGGGGTATTTCCGGAATGAATTTGTGGTGAGGAGGAAGTGGCTTGAGGAAGGGACGTTCGCGGACATAGTGGGGTTGTGCCAGTTTTTACCTGGGCCGGCCAGCAGCCAGGTGGGGTTCACGATTGGGTTGTTGGAAGGAGGGCCGCTGGGAGCTTTGGCCGCGTGGACGGGGTTTACGTTGCCTTCGGCATTGCTGATGTTTGCGTTTGCGTATGGGCACGGATTGTTTTCGGGCGTGGTTGGAGCGGGAGTATTGCACGGATTGGAACTGGTAGCTGTGGCGGTGGTGGCGCAGGCGGTTTGGGGAATGATGCAGACGCTGACGCCGGACAGGGTTAGGGCCACGATTGCGGTGGTTGGTGCGGGGGTTGTTTTGTTGTCGGGGCGCGCGGCGAGTCAGCTTGTAGCCGTAGTGGTTGGCGCGATTTTGGGTGTGATTCTGTGCCGGGAAGGGAGTGCGCCGCCGCGGGAAGGGCTGCCCATTTCGATTTCGCGAATTGCAGCGATCGCTGTGCTCGCGGTGTTTGTGGCGCTCTTGATCGGACCTGCGATCTATCTAGCCGCAGCGCAGGACCAGGCAGTGGCGTTGTTCCAGGCGTTTTACCGGAGCGGGGCGTTGGTATTTGGCGGGGGACATGTCGTGTTGCCATTGCTGCGCGCAGCGACTGTCGGACCGGGATGGATCGATGACAATACCTTCCTGGCGGGATACGGAGCAGTGCAGGCGGTTCCGGGGCCACTGTTTACGTTTTCGGCGTATTTAGGGGCGGTGGTGAGGCCGGAGCCGCATGGGGTGGCGGGTGCGGCGATTGCGTTGGTTGGCTTGTTTTTGCCTGGGTTGTTGCTGGTGATCGGCGTTCTGCCATTCTGGAATAGGTTGCGCGGGAGCGCGAGGACGCGGGCGGTGTTTGCGGGTGTGAACGCGAGCGTAGTGGGGATATTGCTGGCCGCTTTGTATACGCCCGTGTGGATCAGTAGCGTCCACAAAGCAGGGGATTTCATGTTAGTGCTGGGCGCGTTTCTGGCGCTTGCGGCCTGGAAAGCACCGCCTTGGGTCGTTGTGTGCGTTGTGGCCCTGTTCGGCGGAGCGGCGGCGTATTTCATTTAAACGCGGGACTGGCGACACAGGCTGGAACTTATTCTTGCTCAAGACCGCGGAAGGGTTGCGAAGGGGCTCGGTTGTGATGGGAGCGAAGCCTGGAGAGCATAGCTTTGAGGCGCTGGCGGTCTTCCTCGCTGACGGCGAGGAAACGCAGGCCAAGGCCCTTGCCACCTTTAACGTGGCGAACGACGGCGTCGGCCTTGATGCGGCCCTCCTGAACGAGGAAGTCGAGCTTGGCGGGCATGCCTTCCTTGACCTTGAGGTGAGGGGTTTGGATGAAAAGGCCGTCGATGCTGATGTCGAGGACGCGGGAGACGTCGTCGCGGCCGTTGCAGCGCCAGCAGACCCAAATGTCTTCCGAAGCGGGAAGGCGAGTTAGAGCACGACGGGAATAGGACGGTTTCTGCTGCAAGAGGGCCCCCTGAGCGGAGCAAGTGCTTGGTGGCGAGGGTCCGCGGGGCTGCCAGTCCAAGCAGAGTGCAAACGCTCTTGATTTTTACCACCGCAAAACTCAGACAATTCCCAAGGCAACGCACTGATCTCCCACTCTCGCTGGGAAGAGTGGTGCTACGTCAGTAGAGCGAAAAAGGTCGAAAACGTTTCATGGCGAATCAAGCAGCCTTCTGATTTTCGTGACCTACCGTGCCCAAATTGGCGACGGAGGCCATATTCGAGGCTCGGGCCATGCTGATGACAGGACGGCGGTAGGCGGAAATGCGAGCCATTGCCAGTTCCCAGGACTTTTGCAGCATATAGAGGCTGACGACGACAAAGGCGAGCGCGGCAAAGCCGAGAGCGAAGATGGCGAAGGCCGCGAGGAGCTCGCGAACGACATAGAGTTGCGCCAGCGCGATTACCGCGAGAAATCCCCACAACCACTTGCGTCCGGAATCCATCAGCTTGCTTTGCACGGCCCCCTCCTGATTTTTTTGAACGGCGGCCCCGATCTGGGATGAGGCGGGGCCGCCGTTCGACTTACTTGGTGGTGGGCCAAGTAAGGTGGTGTTGGATGACGATGTGCACTTTCGCTCAGGTGGGGAAAAGGGGCAATGCACGCGGGGTGAACTGTGGGTGGACGGGAGGTGAACGGATTCGGGCGGGCAGGTAGGGGCACGAGCGGTGGTGTAGAATTTGCCAGTTTGGGGGTGGGACGATGGAAGTATTGCGAGTGAAGACTGGGCGGCGGACCCAGTTGGTGGACGTGACAGATGCGGTGAGGCGAGTGGTGGCTGGGGCTGGGGTGGTGTCGGGGATTTGTTACGTCTATGTGCCTCATACGACGGCGGGCGTGATGATCAACGAGCATTTTGATCCCGACGTGGCGACGGATTTGGAGGGGGTCTTTGAGAAGTTGGTGCCGAGGTCAGGAGCTTACCGGCACGCGGAGGGGAATTCGGATTCGCATGCAAAGGCGGCATTGACGGGCACGTCGCAGATGATATTCGTGGAGGAAGGGAAGCTGTTGTTGGGGCAATGGCAGGGAGTGTTTTTTTGCGAGTTTGATGGGCCGAGGGAGAGGAAGATGTGGGTGAAAGTGACAAGGGAAGAAAGTAATGAAGGAACGAAGTAATGATGTAAAGAGGGATCGTGGTGCCGGGGAGTGATTTGGTCGCGCTTCAGGTTTCTTTTAACACAGAGGGCACAGAGGCCGCAGAGAAGAGTGGGTGTGTTAGAGTTTTTTCAATGAACAAGCTAGGGATTTACATTCAGGTGCCGTTTTGCCAGACGAAGTGTACCTATTGCAATTTTCATACGGGAGTCGTGTCAGCGGGGCGGTTTGCGCCGTATGTGGAGGCGGTTTGCAGGGAGATTCGGGGGTATAAAGAGTCCTACGAGGCGGCAGGAGTGACATTGCCGGAAGGATTTGAGAAGGCCGTGGTGGATACGGTTTATTTTGGCGGAGGGACTCCTAGTTTGTTAGAGCCGGGGTTACTGCAGCGAATGATGGATGCGATTCGCGAGACGTTTGAGAACGAATTGTGTGAGGTGACGCTAGAGGCTGATCCGGAGACGGTGGATGCCGAGAAGGCGACCGCTTGGGTTCGGGCCGGGATCAATAGGGTTAGTTTTGGAGTGCAATCGTTTTCAGACAAGGAATTGGTGGCGTCGGGGCGGATGCACCGGCGGGCGGATATTTATAGGGCCGCGGGAATTTTGCGTGGGACGGGGATTCGGAATATTAGTTTTGATTTGATTGCGGGATTGCCGCACCAGACGCGAGAGAGTTGGAAGGAATCACTGGAGGGGTTGCGGAAGTTGGAGCCGGAGCATGTTTCGGTCTATTTGTTGGAGGTGGATGAAGGTAGCCGGCTGGGGTTGGAGATTTTACAGAATGGGAAGCGGTACTCGGCGGGAGCGGTGCCGGCCGATGATGAGATGGCGGAGTTTTATGAGACGGCGTGCGCGTTTTTGGGGGAGCTGGGGTACCACCACTACGAGATTTCGAATTGGGCTATGCCAGGACTTGAGTCGAGGCACAATTTGAAGTATTGGAGGCGGGAAGCGTATTTGGGATTTGGGGCTGGGGCGCATTCGTTTTCGGGGACGCGGCGGTGGGCGAACGCGCATGATGCAGCGGAGTATGTGGCGGCGATAACGGCGGGGAGGTCGCCGGCGGAACAACTGGAAGCTGTTACGCGGGAGAGCGCGTTGGAAGAGGAGTTGTTTTTGGGCCTGCGGCAGTTGGATGGGATCGATTTGAAGAGGATTGAGAGGGAATACGGGGTTTCACTTGCTGAGCGGTTTGAGGGCTTAGAATCGGCGGGACTGGTGAAACGAGATGGAGAAATTATGCGGCTCGCTCCGGCGAAGTTGAGCGTTTCGAATGCGGTGTTTGTTGAACTAATGCGGTGATGCGCTTCGTAGATAGATATGGCTTGAATTTGAAGGGGATTCTTACACAGAGTGCACTGAGAGCACAGAGGACACGGAGAAGAGGGGAGCAATACTTTGAGCGGAACGATTGCTAAAAGTGGACAACGGAGTGATCCGGATGCGGTGACGCCGCTGGAGAATATTGTGGATTTGCGGAGCGACACCGTTACGCGGCCCACGCCCGAGATGCGGGCGGCGATGGCGGAGGCGGAGGTTGGGGACGATGTGTATGGGGAAGACCTGACGGTGAACCGGTTGGAGAGGCGGGCGGCAGAGATTTTCGCGAAAGAAGCTGCGCTTTTTGTGCCGACCGGGTGTATGGGGAATTTAATTGCTATCAAGGTGTGGACGCACCACGGGAATGAGGTGATTTGCGACGAGCGGAGCCACGTGAATTTGTATGAGCTGGCGTCGATGGCGGCGATCGCAGGGTGCATGCCACGGATTGTGCGGGGCGTGGATGGTTTGCTGACGTGGAAGCAAGTGGAGGAAGTGATTCGGCCGAAAATTTATTACGACTCGCAGACGGCTCTTGTGTGCATCGAGAACACGCACAATATGTGGGGTGGGACTGTGTATCCGACGGGGCAGGTGGATGAGATTTGCGATGGAGCGCATGCGGCGGGGTTGAAGGTACACATGGATGGAGCGCGAGTGTTTAATGCGGCGGCCGCGCTCGGAGAAGACGTGGCGCGGATGACGCGCGGGCTGGATTCGGTGATGTTTTGTTTGTCGAAAGGACTTGGCGCGCCGGTGGGGTCGATGATTGTGGGGAGCGCGGCGTTCATTGAGAAGGCGCGGATCTATCGGAAAATGTTTGGAGGAGGAATGCGGCAGGCGGGAGTGATTGCCGCGGCGGGTTTGATTGCGCTGGAAAAATCGCCGGGACGGCTGCATGTGGATCATGAGAATGCGCAGTTGCTGGCAAGGGGAATTGCGGCGATGCCGGGATTGAAGCTGGATCCTGCCAAGGTGAAGACGAAT
>Ga0209415_10009627_pt1 | contig 16578 bp, 12 predicted proteins | sample PeaSoiSIISIP2007_FD_187696 | JGI IMG/M metagenome (GOLD analysis project Ga0209415, IMG submission 187696) | Peat soil microbial communities from Weissenstadt, Germany - SII-SIP-2007 (SPAdes) (version 2) | ecosystem: Environmental > Terrestrial > Soil > Wetlands > Peat | place: Germany... | reverse complement strand
TGCACCGGGCCGACGGCAATCTCGTGCACGCCCTCGCCCTCGACGCGCACGAATTCGTAGGCGTCGAGAGCGGGATCATCGACTGGCAGCTGAGGTTTCGGATCGATCAGCGGCCGGTAGCTTTGCGGCCATGCCGCGTGGCGCAGCCAGGGGCGGGTATCCGAGTCGGTCGATCGCAGTCCTGAGAGGTCCGCGAGCGCCCGCTGCATACGCGCGGCGGCAGGAAAGATATCTTCGAGTCCGGGGTACGGTGCTTGCGGATCGCTGACCCGCAGATTTAGCACGAGGCCACCTTTTTCAACGAGAAATGCGGCGCGAACGATTGGCGCGGCGCTGTCATCCTCGCTCGCCCAAAGGGCCACGAGTCTGCCGCCTGCAGCTGCTAATTCCTGCGCAACCTCGCGCCACTCCTCGTCCGGGACGGTCAGTGTGCGCAGTCCTGGGGCGCCCGGCTGAGTGTCGATGAGACTGCCCCAGGCTCGGTGCGCCATCTCACCCACCTCCGATCAAGCGTGCCGCCGCGCGATACCAGTCCGCGAGATACGGCGGAATGTACAGGCCAAGCGCGAGCACGATAAGCAAATGCGCAAACACAGGTACTAGGGACGGAGGGTGTGGCAGACGCCGAGCCGTCGTTTCACCAAATACCATGGGTTGCACGCGCCCGAAGATCGCGGCGAAGGCGACGCCGAGCGCGGTGAGCAGGATCGGTGTCGCCCAGGGCTGCTCTCTCATCGCGGTGGTGAGGATCAGAAACTCGCTCGCGAACACACCGAACGGGGGCATACCCAGGATCGCGAGCGAACCGAGCATCAGACCCCAACCGATCGTGGGGCTCAGCGTGATGAGTCCCCGGATGTTCTCGATCAGTTGGGAGCCCGCCTTCTGCGCGGCGTGTCCGACGGCGAAAAAGATCGCCGATTTGGTGAGCGAGTGAACCGTCATATGCAGGAGCGCAGCGAAATTGGCGATCGGCCCCCCCATGCCGAAGGCGAAGGTGATGATCCCCATGTGTTCAATCGAGGAGTAGGCGAAGAGTCGCTTGACATCGCGCTGACGCCAGAGAAAAAACGCCGCGAGGACGACCGACAGCAGTCCGAAACCCATGAGCATTCGCGAGGGGAGGTGCGAGTGCAGCGAACCTTCGACGAGCACCTTGCAGCGCACGATCGCGTAGATGGCGACATTCAGCAGCAAGCCCGAGAGCACCGCGGAGATCGGCGTGGGGCCCTCCGCATGTGCATCGGGGAGCCAGTTGTGCAGCGGCGCGAGCCCGACTTTCGTGCCGTAACCCACGAGCAGAAAGACCCACGCGAGACTCAATACCGCCGGCTCGAGTTGCCCCTTGACCCCATTCAAGTGCGTCCAGAGCAGCGCGCTCACGCCTTGCGCACCGAGAATTTTTTCAGCGGCGAAGTACAGCAGGATCGTGCCGAAGAGCGCCTGGGCAATACCGACGCCACAGAGGATGAAGTATTTCCAGCCGGCTTCCAAACTCGCCGCCGTTCGGTAGAGCGTGACCAGCAGCACCGTGGAGAGCGTCGCCGCTTCCATCGCGACCCACAGCAGCCCCATATTGTTGGTCGTGAGTGCGATCAGCATGGTCGTCATGAAGAGCTGAAACATGCTGTGATACAGGCGCAGTCGAGGCGCACTCACGCGTCCGTGCTCGAGTTCCACGCGCATGTAAGGGCGCGAGAACAGCGAGGTCGTGAGCCCGACGAAGGCGGTGAGCGCGACCAGAAAGACATTGAAGGGATCGATGAAGAACTGCTCGCGCGCCACGAGGAGATTCCCTTCGCCCACGACGCGAACCGTGAGCGCACAAGCTGCGAGGAATGTCGCGAGGCTCACGGCCACATTGAGCTCGGGCGCCCAGCGCCGCGCGCCGAAGGCGCCCAACAGCAGCGCGCCGGCGAGGGGAAATGCGAGCAGCAGCAGGAATTCCACGTTGATCATTCTTCCTCGTGAGCGCGCGCCAGCTCAAGAGGATCGCTCTCCTTGAGCGACTCCAGGTGATGTAGATCCAGACTGTCGAACTGCTCACGGATCTGGAAGAAGAAAATACCCAGCACGAGCACGGCGACGAGCACATCGAGGGCTACCCCGAACTCGACGATCATCGGCATGCCGTAGGTGGCGCTCATCGCGCCGAAGAAGAGTCCGTTCTCCATCGAGAGAAAGCCAACCACCTGCGACATTGCCTTGCGCCGCGTAATCATTGTCACGAAGGAGAGCAGGATCACGGCAACGGCGATGCCGATGGAGTTGCGCGTGGCGGTGCTGGCGAGCGCTGAGATCGGCTGCGCGAGTCCAAAGGCGAACACGACGACGAGAACGCCGACCAGCATCGTACCCGAGACGTTGAGCAGCGGCTCGGTGTCCCAGTAGACCTCGAGGCGGCGAATGAGCCGGTGCAAAATCCAGGGCAGAAGCACCACTTTGAGCGCGAGCGTGAGCGCCGCGGACACGTAAAGATGATGCTGCCCGGTGCGCCAGGCGAGCAGAATGGTGGCGGCCAGCAGCACCCCACCTTGCACGGCAAGCAGGTTCACGAGGTTCACGATGCGCCGTTGTGCGAGCATCGCAAAAGAGATCAGCAGCAGCAGCGCCGCACAGAAGTTCAGCAGTTGCAGGTCGAAAGGCATGCCGGCCATCGCTCTAAGCTCCCAGTAACAGGTGTACGAGCATACCCAGTACCGCAAACAGGAATGCCGCGGCGAGAAACTCGGGGGCGCGAAATACGCGCAGCTTCGCCGAGACGGTCTCGATGAAAGCGAGGCCGGCACCAGCGACCGTGAGCTTCACGGCGAGCAGCGGGATGGAAGCCAGGAGTGTGCCGGGACCGCCCTCGCCGGTCGAGATGCCCCAGGGGATGAACAGCGCAAAGCCAATGCACGCGTAGTTGAAGAGCTTCAGAGCGGCCGCCCACTCCATGAGCGCAAGGTGGCGCGCCGAGTACTCGAGCATCATGGCTTCATGAATCATCGTGAGTTCGAGGTGCGTGGCCGGATTATCGATGGGGATGCGGGCATTTTCGGCAAGCAACACCATCGTGAAGGCGACCGCCGTAAAGGCGAGACTCGGATAGAGTCCCAGATGCTGCGTGGCGAGATTCTCGGCGATCGCGGGAAGCGCGGTGGTTGCCGAAATCAGGGAGGCGACAAAGATGACCATCAGCAGGGCGGGCTCGGCAAGGAATCCCACCATCATCTCGCGGCGCGCCCCCAGCGTGCCGAAGGCCGTTCCGATGTCCATCGCGGCGAGCGACAAGAACACCCGTGCCATGGCGAGCAGGCCCACCAGCGCAATGGCATCGGCGGCCTTGGTAAATGGCAGCTCCGTGCCCATCGAAGGAATGATCGCGGCGGCGAGGACCATCGCGCTGAACACGATGTAGGGTGCCATGCGAAATAGAGGAGATGCACGTTCGGCGATGACGGCATCCTTGTGAAAGAGTTTGCGGATGCCGCGGTAGGGCAGCCACAGACTCGGCGCACGACGGTTCTGCAGCCATGCGCGACACTGATTGATCCAGCCGAGAAACAGCGGCGCGGCGGCGAGAGCCGCGATCAGCTCGAGCACCTGGGTGATGATCTCGATCGGCTTCATACGACGAGCCCCAGCATCACGACGAGGGTGATGAAGCTGTACAACAGGTAAGTCGAGATGCGCCCCTGCTGCAACCACACGACGGTATCTGCCACGCGCCGCACGAGCGTGCCGAGCGGCAGGTAGAGCGCGAGCCAGATCCGGTCCCCGACGCTAACAGCGTAGCGCGGTGCGTGATCAAATGGTGAGGGGAGCTCGCGCTTCAACGCAAAGAAGGGGCTGAAAATGTGGCGAATCGGCTGACCGAAGCCTTCGGCGCTGTCCTGCATGCGCGCAGTCAAGCCTCCAAATCCGCAATCCCAGGGCGGTGCGCGACGCACCCGTTGGTGATAGAAGAGCCGCACGGCGAACATCGTGATCATGACGACTGCGGCCATCGCAAGGAAGAAGACGACGGGGGAATAGGAGGCGCGCCGCTGAGGCAACGGCACGAGGAGCCACCAGGGAGCGTGTGCACTCGGCAGTTCGGCGCCGCTCAATTGCTCGACCACGCTCCGTAGCGCGCCGATCACGTAGGTTGGCAGCAGGCCCAATGCGAAGCAGCCGAGCGCGAGCCATACGAGGCCGATGCGCTCGAGCACGCCCGCATCATGCGCGTGGCTCAAGTTCGCCTCGCGCGGCTGGCCGAGGAAGATCACGCCGAAGAATTTGACCATGACATAGGCGGCGAGGGCGGCGGCGAGCGCGATGATCGCCGCACCCAAGGGAAGCAGCATGTTGATGAACGGTTGCGGTACTTCATTCGAGAAGAGAAATGCCTGCAGCAGCAGCCACTCGGAGACGAAGCCGTTCAGTGGCGGAAGTCCTGCCATGGCGAGCGCACCGATGAGGGTGAGCCAGGCGACCCACGGCATGCGATGGATCAATCCCCCGAGGCGTCCGAGGTTGCGTTCACCCGTGGAATGCAGAACCGCGCCCGTACCGAGAAACAGCAGGCTCTTCATGAACGCGTGATTGAGGCTGTGATATAGCAGCGCGATCAGGGCGAGTGCGCCGAGGGACGGCATGCCGACGCCGATGAATACGATTGCAAGCCCGAGGCCGGTGAAAATGAGGCCGAGGTTGTCGATCGAAGAGAACGCGAGCAATCGCTTCATGTCGGTTTGGACCGCGGCGAAGACCACGCCGTAGAGTGCGCTGAAGAGCCCAAAGGTGAGCGCCACTAGGCCCCACCACCATTGGGGATGCCCGAGCAAATCGAAGGTCACGCGCAGCATGCCGTAGACTGCCGTTTTCAGCATCACACCGCTCATCAGCGCAGAAACCGGCGAGGGGGCAGCCGGGTGTGCCTCAGGAAGCCACACGTGCAGGGGAACGAGCCCCGCTTTTGCCCCGAAACCAAAGAGTGCGAGCAGGAAGGCGGTCGCGGCCCACTGCGGCGCGAGGTGCGCGCCGCGCATCGCATCGAAGGTAAACTGCCAACTGCCACCCTGCATCACGCCGAAGCTCAACAGGATGGCGATCGCCCCGACGTGCGCTATCAGCAGGTAGAGAAAGCCCGCGCGACGGATCTCGGCGAGACCGTGTTGCGTCGTGACCAGAAAGTAGGAGGAGAGTGCCATCGTCTCCCACGCCACCATGAACGCGTAAGCATCATTGGCGAGCAACACCAAACCCATGCTCGCGAGGAACACGTGATATTGCAGGCACAACAGGCCGGGCGCGGTGCCCTGGCCCCGCCGAAAGTACCCCGCCGCGAAGACCGAGATGCCCGCCGAGGCAGCCCCGAGTAGCAGCAAAAAGAGGCTCGCCAGCGCATCGCGCCGCATGTGCATCGGCAGGTCGGGAAGTCCGATCACCAGTGTGATCTGCTCCGAAGGGGCCGCGAGGCTCAAGCCCGCCACGACCGCAAGGGCCAGGCCACAAAGAGCCCCCAACGGAAACAACGTCCGCCCCACAAAGCCCACGCTCTTGGGGCGCAGCATTCCGGCGAGGCCGATCAGGCCCCAGAGGGCGATCAGACCGAGGCAGGCGCTGAGCGGTGATTGGATAAGTGGCATCACAATGGGTGTTATGCGGATACGTGTTCAATTATAATGGGTGTCTAGTACCCTGTCGCTAGCTGAAGGACGGCTGTGGCTCTCGAAGATCGCACCGCACGACTCACGATCCTCATCGATCCGCGCAAGAAGGCGTTGTTCGAACGCCTGTGTGCCGAAGAAGACGCCACCCCCTCCCAAGTCGTGCGGCGCTTGATTCGCCGCTATATCGAGGAGCGGACCGGGCAACCCTGGACACCTGATCAAGCGTCGAAGCCGGCGGTCCGGCGCGGCGGACGCGCGTGACGCGCGTGACGCGCGTGAAGCGCGTGACGCGCGATACCGGTGAAGATTGCAGAAATTCTGCTCATCGAGACGCCTCATTCGCCCGGCGCACTGGCGAGAGTGCTGAACGTCATTGCGGATGCCGGGCTCCTCCTCGAAGACTTGATTAGCGTACCAAGATGTGGGGCGATTTCTTTGGGCTCGATCGGCCGCGCGTCCGGTTTCTGATAGCGCTTTGCGACCACTACGCGGCAAAGGCGAACTGGCAAGAGGACACGCTGATCGAGCATTGGCACATGCCGGACCCAGGCGAGGTCGCGGGCAGCGAAATTGACATTCGCGTCGCGTTTGGAGAAGCCTTCGGCAGGCTCGACGTTCGTATTCGAAGGTTTCTCGCGCTGCCGCTCGGGATTCTCGATTCGACGGCGCTCGCGCAGGAACTTCAGCGTATCGGGAAAACATGATGGACTCCAAGAATCAGCTCATGGCCGCAGCGGCTGAGTTCGTTTCATTTGAGGCCGCGTTAGGAGTGCTCGCATGACGGCGTACCCGATGGTGGATCACACCTACGACGTGATTGTCGTTGGGGCGGGGGGAGCGGGCCTGCGGGCAGCTCTCGGACTTGCCGAAGCGGGTCTCGCGACCGCCTGCCTCACGAAGGTATTCCCGACGCGCAGCCACACCGTTGCGGCGCAGGGCGGAATCAGTGCAGCGCTCGGGAATATGGGGGAGGACGACTGGCGCTTCCATTTCTATGACACGATCAAGGGCTCTGACTGGCTCGGCGACCAGGATGCCATCGAGTTCATGTGCAAGGAGGCCTCGAGCGCGGTCATCGAGCTCGAGCACTTTGGCGTGCCATTCTCGCGCACCGAGGATGGCCGCATCTACCAGCGACCCTTTGGTGGTATGACCACGCACTTCGGCAAGGGGGTGGCGCAGCGCACTTGTGCCGCGGCCGACCGCACCGGCCACGCGATGCTGCACACCCTGTATCAACAGGCGATCCGACATCGCGCCAATTTCTTCATCGAGTACTTCGCGATCGACCTCATCATGCAAAACGGCGCGTGCCGCGGTGTGGTGGCGCTCGACATTACAGAAGGCCAGCTCCACCGTTTCCGCGCCCACACGACGATCCTCGCGACCGGCGGGTATGGGCGGACCTACTTCTCGTGCACCTCGGCGCACACCTGTACCGGTGATGGCGGGGGTATGGTGCTGCGTGCGGGCTTGCCGCTGCAGGACATGGAGTTCGTGCAATTCCATCCTACCGGCATTTACGGCGCCGGATGCCTGATCACCGAAGGTGTGCGCGGCGAGGGCGGGTTTCTGACGAATGCGAACGGTGAGCGATTCATGGAGCGCTATGCACCGAATGCGAAGGACTTGGCCTCGCGCGATGTCGTCAGCCGCGCCATGACGATTGAGATTCGCGAGGGGCGTGGGGTTGGGCCGCAGAAGGATCATATGCATCTGCATCTCGAGCATCTCGGGCCGGAGGTGATCCGGGAGCGCCTGCCCGGTATCGCCGAATCCTCGCGCATCTTCGCCGGAGTCGATGTCGCGCGCGACCCAATCCCCGTGTTGCCCACGGCGCACTACAACATGGGGGGCATCCCCTGCAATTATCACGGCGAGGTCATCGCCCCGAGAGATGGCAATCCGGATGCCGTGGTGCCCGGATTGATGGCGGTGGGCGAGGCAGCGTGCGTCTCCGTGCATGGCGCGAATCGCTTAGGGTCCAATTCGCTGCTGGACATCGTGGTCTTTGGCCGGGAGGCCGCGCGCCAGTGTGCAGCCACAATCAGGCCCGGTGCGGCCCAGCCACCGCTGCCCAAAGACGCCGGAGAAGTCGCCGTCTCGCGGCTCGATCGCTTGCGTCACGCCGGCGGTACCCGTCCCACGGCGGAAATGCGATTGGAGATGCAGAAGATCATGCAGTCTGACGCCGCCGTGTTCCGCACGGCCGCCTCGCTCACGGAAGGGGCGGCGAGGCTATCGGGAACGATACGGTCATTGCCGGACATTCGTGTGCAAGACCGTTCGCTGATCTGGAACACCGACCTCATCGAGACCCTGGAGTTCGAAAATCTCCTACTGCAAGCCATCGCCACGATGCATTCGGCACTAGCTCGCGAGGAGAGTCGCGGCGCGCACGCGCGCGAGGATTTTCCAAACCGTGATGATACGGCCTGGCTCAAACACACCCTCGCACGGGTGGATGACGACGGTGCGGTGCGGCTCGAGTATCGGCCGGTTCATCTCGCGACACTCTCGGCCGACGTGCAAACGATTGCGCCGACGGCACGTAAATACTAGGAAGAGTTCGTGTCGCGGTTCTGCGGTCGGCAGTGCAGGCTCATGATTGATGGCTGTTCACACCAACTGCCGTACTGCTGTTCAGGAGGCCAAGCAATCCCTGCAGCAGATCGGTCGGCGTCGGCGGGCAGCCGCGAATCACGAGGTCAACTGGAATCACTTTCGAGACTGCGCCTACGCACGCATAGCTGTGTGCGAACACTCCACATCCCGCGCTGCAGTCTCCGACCGCCACCACCCATTTGGGCGCCGGCGTTGCCGCATAGGTGCGCTCGAGCGCCTCGCGCATGTTGTGCGTGACGGGACCGGTCACGAGCAGCAGGTCGGCATGGCGCGGGGAGGCCACAAAGCGGATACCGAAACGCTCGACATCGTAAAAGGCGTTGCTGAGCGCGTGGATTTCGAGCTCGCAGGCATTGCAGGAGCCGGCGTCGACTTCGCGGATCGCGAGACTGCGCCCGAGGGTTCGCGCGATCACGCCTCGGAGCTGCGTGCCCGCAGCATCGAGCGCCGCAGCCCCCTCGGCCACGGGCTCGGTACACGGTGCGGTGAAGAGGTTTTTGAACAGTCGTCTGCGCATGATGGGTTACCGACCTTGAGCGCAATTACAAATCGTGCCCGGAATAGGAGCAATTGAACGATTTGTTGCACAAGGGAAAGTCCGCAACAATGTTGCCCTCGATGGCCGCCTCGAGCAGCGGCCACAGAAACCATGACGGATCGCGTAAGTGGCAGCGCTCGATGCGCCCTGCGGGGCCGATGCGCACGGACGCGAGAATGTCTCCCCGAAACCCCTCGACGAGCGCCGAGCCTTCGATGCTCGCCCGGGTCGCGGTGTTGACCGGCAAGCGCACTGGGCCGCCTGGAAGCGAGCTGAGCGCGGCCTCGAGCCAAGCGATGCTAAATAGGATCTCCTGGATTCTTACCCAGATGCGCGCATCGACATCGCCTTCGGACCGCACTGTGATGTCGATCGGCACGGCGTCATATGGCGCGTAGGGCAGCGCGAGTCGCGTATCAAATGAGCGCGCGGACGCGCGCCCGACAACACCGGGCGCCGCGAACTGCGCAGCGAGCGCCGCGGACACGACGCCGGTACCGACGGTGCGGTCCTGAAGCGAGGCGGTGTTGTCGTAGAGTTCGATGAGCTCCGGGAATTGGCTCTGCACCCGCCGCGTCATACGCAGGATGGCCTCCCGGCCGACCGCGTCGAGATCCGCGGCGACGCCGCCCGGCACAATACGGTCCATCATCAGACGATGGCCGAATGCGACGGCACACGCGCGCAATACCAGTTCGCGCAAGATTCCGCACTCCGCGTGCATCATCGAGAATGCAGCGTCATTGCAAATGGCGCCGATATCGCCCAAGTGATTCGCAATGCGCTCGAGCTCCGCCATCACCGCTCGTAGCCACACCGCGCGCGGCGGCGGCTGAAACTCGAGTGCCGCCTCCACTGCTCGAGCGAAAGAGAATGAATACGCGACCGTACTGTCTCCTGACACGCGCGCCGCGATTCGGGCAGCATCCTCGGTCGATTTGCCCTCGAGCAGTTTGTCGATGCCCTTGTGGGTATAGCCGAGGCGCTCCTCGAGTCGAACCACGGTTTCACCGCTCGCCGTGAAGCGGAAGTGGCCGGGCTCGATGATCCCTGCATGAACCGGGCCGACCGGAATCTGATGCAGGCTCGGGCCTTGCGCCTCGAGAAACCGGTAGGGCGGCACCGGCGCGCCTGGCAGCTGCGGTTGGGCCAGTGGAGTCCGGATAGGCCAACGTCCATGATCGATCCAGGCTCGAGGATCCGGCAACCCGACAAATTCGATGCCGAACAAGTCGGCGGCCGCGCGTTCCAAGCGAGATGCAGGCGCATGAAAGACCGCGAGCGACGGCGCCTTGCCCGCGATGACTTCGATCGATGCGCTCACGACGTTGCGAGTCGCGGGCTCAAAGAGGACGCAATGCACGGCACCCACGTCACCCCAGAGACCGAGCAGGTCAAGTTTGCCTTCGCGCAACGCCTCACCGATGCCGCGCCACCGCTCCGAATCCGCGGTGAAACGCGGCCACCGGTGGTGAGTCGGGGCGGCTGACAAGTCTCCGAATAGCGCTTTGAGCATTTCGGCTACCCGAGCTCACTGGCCACGTGACGGAACCAGGCGACGATCGCCGCGGGCAGATAGATGCCCGCGATTGCGACCAAGACCAGATGCAGGGCCATCGGTGCGAGGCGCCAGGCGGGCAGCGCGTGGCGCTTGTCTGTCTCGCCAAATGCCAGGCCGTGCAAGCGCAGTGCGAGCGCGCTGAAGGCAATCATGAGGCCTAGAACCAGCAAAATGGCGAGCCACGGCGAGCGGGCAAAGGTCGAGGTGACGAGCAGAAACTCACTCGTGAAGATCCCGAAAGGTGGGAGCCCCGCAATTGCGACGGCCCCGACGACCAGTAACCATCCGAGTAGCGGCGCGCTCTGCGTCAGTCCCCGAATGTCCGCGATGCGCTGCGTCTTCTCGAGCTGGGAGATGTATCCCACGCCGAAGAAGATCGCCGATTTCGTGAGGCTGTGCATGGCCATGTGCAGGAGCCCGGCGAAATTCGCGAGTGGACCTCCGAGCCCGAACGCCAACGTGATGATCCCCATATGCTCGATCGAGGAGTACGCGAACATGCGCTTGATGTCGCGCCTGCGGTAGATCATGAAGCCCGCGAATACCAGCGACAATGCTCCCATCGTGATCATCATCGGGCCGGGTGAGAGGACCGCGGGGTTGCCCGCCATAATCAATCTGAAGCGCAACAGCGCAAACAGCGCCACATTGAGTAGCAAGCCGGACAGCACCGCAGAGATTGGCGTCGGGCCCTCCGCGTGGGCATCCGGCAGCCAAGCATGCACCGGCACAAGGCCGACCTTGGTGCCATAGCCGAGTAACAGAAATATGAACGACAGATTGAGCAGCGCCGGATCGAAGCCAGCTGAGTTGGCCGCGAGCCGGTCCCAGGCCATGGCCAGCATGCCCTCGCCCAGTTTTTCCTGAGCAGCGAGATAAACGAGGATCGTGCCAAACAGCGCAAGGCCGATACCGACCGAGCCCAGGATGAAATATTTCCAAGACGCTTCCAACGCCGCGTTGGTGCGGTAGATACCCACCATCACGACCGTCGTGAGCGTTGCGAGCTCTATCGCGACCCACATGAGACCGATGTTGTTCGACACCAGCGCGAGATCCATCGCGAACATCAGGAACTGGTACAGCGCGTGATAGAAGCGCAGATCGCGCGACCTCAACTTGCGCGCTTGCAGCTCGTGCGCGATGTAGCCTGCGCTGAACAGGCTCGTCGTGAAGCCGACCAATGTGCCGATGATGAGAAAGACCGTATTGAGATCGTCGACGAGCAAATAGAGCGTGGGCTCCGGGCGGTGCGAGTACAGCAGCGCCGCGCAGGCGAGCGTAATCGCGCACAGAATCACGTTGAGGACTGCCGCGACCCGGTACGTCGGGATGGCCGCAAGCAGCAGCGCGCCGATCAAAGGCGTGCCTAAGAGTCCGGCGAGCGCGAGGGTTCCGACGGTCACGTTCACTCCGATTCGCCTCGCGACATGTCGAGCGCCTGCAAATCGACCGTGTCGAATCGCTCGCGGATGCGAAACAGGAAAATTCCGATGACGAGAAAGGCGATGAGCACCGAGAATCCGACGCTGATCTCCACGACGAGCGGCATGCCGCGGGCGCCGGTCGCGGCGAGCACGAGACCATTCTCGAGTGACATGAAGCCGATGACTTGGCTCACGGCATTGCGGCGTGTAATCATCATCAAGAATCCCAGCAGCAGGACCGAGAGCGCAAAGGCAAGATCCTCCCTGACGAATGCGCCCGCCGCCTGTGTGAGCGGCAACATGACGACGACCGACAGCGCCACGAGACCCATCCCGACCAGCATCGTAGGTCCAATGCTCACCACGGTTTCAATCGTGCGGTGAATCCCGAGGCGCACGACGATGCGATGCAACGCGGCCGGAATGATCATGCCTTTGAACAGCAAGGCGATCAGTGCCGTAATGAACAGATGCGGCGCATGCTGCAGATGGGCCTGCCAGGCGACCGAAAACGCCAGGACGATCGCATGGAGCGCAAAGACATTGAGCAATGCGAACATGCGATCCTGGTACAGCAGCAGGAAGCTCACGAGCACCAGCGAACCCGCGAGCAGATGGGCAATATCGCTGTCGAGAGTCGTCATCCGTGCGCCTTGGAGACGAACAGCATGATCGTGCCGAGGAGCCCCAGCATCAGCGCTACGCCGAGGAAATCCGGCACACGAAACACGCGCATCTTGGCGATCGCGGTCTCGAAGACAACCAGGAAGAATGCCAGCATCGACAGCTTCACCGCATAGGCGCCGAGTCCGATCGCATACGCAATGGCGCCGTCGCCCGCAACGGTCGTTCCCCACGGAATGAACACGCAGGCGATCAGGGACAGATACAGCAGCAGCTTGAGGGCGGCAGCCAGTTCGATGACCGCGAGGTGCCGTCCGGAGTATTCGAGAATCATCGCCTCGTGCACCATCGTGAGTTCCAGGTGCGTCGCGGGGTTGTCGACCGGAATGCGCGCGTTCTCTCCGAGCGAGACGATAATGAGCGCCACGAGCGCGAGTGCGAGCGAGATACTGAGGCCGGCGTTGGGCCCCAGCATGTAGGCTGAGATCGAGGAGAGCTCTGTTGAGCCCGCAAATAGCGAGAGTGTGAAGACGGCCATCAGCATGGCGGGCTCCGCGAGCGAGGCAAACATCATTTCGCGGCTCGAGCCGATCCCACCAAAACTCGTGCCGACGTCGAGGCCTGCGAGCGCGAGCAGGAAGCGCGCGGTGCCGAGCAGGGCGACGATCACAATGATATCCGCGGACTCGCTCATGGTGAGACCCGTGGCAAACGTCGGGACTAGCGCGGCGGCGACCCAAGTCGCCGCAAACACGAGGTAGGGAACGGCACGAAACAGCCACGAGGCATTTTCGGCGATCACGGTCTCTTTGCGGATCAGTTTTGCGAGATCGCGGTAGGGCTGAATGATGGACGGCCCCTGTCGGCGCAGGAGCCGGGCCCTGATCTTGCGAGTCACACCCGACAAGAGCGGCGCGAGGGCAAGCACGAGTGCGGCCTGGGCAAGCTGTGTGAGCCAGGCGAGCATCATCGCCACGCTCCGACCACAATCAGCAGCAAGACCAGCGCCGCGAATACGAGCGTCAGATACGTTCGAATCGTCAGGAATTGCACCTGGTTCAACCGATCGGCCATGGTGTTGACCGCACGAATCACGGGCTTATAGAGTGCTTCCCAGATCGTATCGTGCAAATCGACTCGCAGCGTCGCCACCGTTGTCTCACCGGGACTCGGCATGACCACATGCTCGGTCGCACGAAACACGACGCTTCCGAACACCCGCCGAATCGGCTGCGCGAAGCTCCCGGCGGTGTATTGCGTCGCGGGACTCGCGTCCGGAAATCCGCAGTCCCACGCCGGCGAGCGTCGCAGCGCATGGGAGGCAAACCGGCGCACCGCGAAGGCCGTAGTGGCGGCGGCGATCAAGATCATGACGAATACGAGCGCGCCGTTGTAGGCGCTGCGTTCGGGGTCAATCGGCACAATTCGCAACCACGGCTGCATCGCCTGCGGCGTAAGCCGCGCGCCGACCAGCATCTGTGTCAGGGGGGCGAGCGCGTCGATCACGAAGCCCGGTAGTATTCCGGCGAGCAGACAGAGCACTGCGAGCGCGAGCATTGCGCTTCGCGACCAGTAATCGGTCTCGCGCGCGCTCTTCGCCGCGTCAGTGCGCGGCCGGCCGAGGAACGTCATCCCGAAGGCTTTGACGAAGCAGGCCGCGGCGAGTGCCGCCGAGCACGCCAATGTCGCACCGACGGCCGGCACCAGCAGCCTCGGAATCCACTGCGGCAGTTGCGGACTGACAAGAATGGCCTGAAACGTGAGCCACTCGGAGACGAACCCGTTGAAGGGCGGCAGCGCGGATATGGCGATGCAACCGGCGAGGAACGCGAGCGCCGTTACCGGCATGCGATGAATCAAGCCCCCGAGGTGTTCCATATCCCGTTCCCCGGTGGCATTCAATACCGCGCCGGAACCCATGAACAGCAGACTCTTGAAGAGCGAATGATTGAACACGTGGAAGATCGCTGCGGTGAGTGCGAGCGCGGCCGCGACGCCCAATCCCGAGGCCTCGAACGCGAGCGCAAGTCCCAGTCCGATAAAGATGATCCCGATATTCTCGACCGTGTGGTATGCGAGCAGGCGCTTCAGATCATGTTCCATCAGCGCATACAGGACACCGAGGAATGCGGTGATGCCCGCGATGATCAGCACCGGAACGCTCCACCACCACGCGGGGGGACCCGCGAGGTCGAAGATCAGACGCACAAAACCGTAGACCGCGACCTTCGTCATGACCCCGCTCATCAATGCCGACACGTGGCTCGGGGCGGCCGGGTGTGCGAGCGGCAGCCAGGCATGCAGAGGCACGAGACCTGCCTTAGAGCCGGCACCAACGAGTGCGAGAACGAGAACGATCGCGCCCACACCCGGAGCGCTCGCGCGTCGGATCGTCTCGAACGCGTATCCGCCTTCGGGGCCGGCGAGCAGCCCGAACGCGAGCAATAATGTGAGAGCCCCGCCGGTCGCCATGATCAGATACACGAGGGCAGCGCGTCTGTTTTCACTAGAGCCATGGTCGCTCACCACGAGCGCCCAGGATGCAAGCGACATGAATTCCCAGCCGATCAGAAATGAAAACGCATCTTGCGCGAGCAGCACCAGATTCATGCCGGCGATGAACGCTGGGTAGAATGGCAAGACCCGCTGCGGCTCCCGGGCGTGAGCGCCATAGCCGATTGCGTAGCCGCTGACGATCGCAGTCGCAACGTTGATGATGAAGGCAAACGCGGCGCTCAGCGGATCGAAGCCCAGAATCGTTCGGCCCAGCGGCAATCCAAGCGGAATTTCGATGGACTCGAGGCGCGCGTGCGGTGCGAGCAAAGCGATGAGCGCCACGCCCGCGAGCCCGGAACAGATCAGCATGCAGGCGGCATAGATCAGCCGGCCTCCGAACGGTCGGCGCGCAGCAAAAATCCCAAGCGCCGCGAGCGCGAGCAATAGCGCCAGGCCACCGGCGGCCAATTGACTCAAACACGCGGGGCTCGCGAGCGACATCACCGATCGTACGCCGGATGGCTCATTTCGCTTATCCCATAGCTTGCCCTGTTTGGGGCACGCCTCGTGATCCGCCGATCACATCCGAGCTGCCGAAAAAAACCCGCCGGCGGACCGCGAGCTTGTTGCGTAACGATTCCACTCAGATTACTCTTTCATTATCCTACGATGTAATTAGCATGTAAATGAAGATCTCCAGAGTGATTCACCTCGAGGAGCGCACCGCGCGTCTGACAACCCTGATCGATCCGCGAAAAAAAGCGGTGTTCGAGCAGCTATGTGCCCAGGAGGACCTCACTCCGTCACAGGTCATGCGACGCATGATTCGTGGGTACATCGAGGCACGCCTTGGCCGGCCTTGGACGCCCGGGGAGGAAGCCCCGGTGGGAGGTGGCGCGGCTAAGCGGCGGAGCACGCGGAGTTGAATCGCGCTGGATGGCGCACATCCAATTGGTCAGAAGATTTCGTGGCTCAACGCCGAGAACCCGCGGGCGGGGAGGGCGTAATGCGCTGCGGTTGTTGCACTCGCCCGGAGTCGGTGTGTAAGTCAATCTGCAGTGTGCCGTTGTCGACCACGCGACTTCGTGTCGTATCGGTCACTTGAATGTTGCCCTGCTGCAGCCGCACCACGATGAGCTGCAGTTCGCCGGGTGGAACGCGGATTGTGGCCGAAGCAGAGAGATCGGTGATCCACCCTTGTTCCTCTATCCGGTAGCTTAAGGTAGGAATGGGTGCGGAGCGGAATGCCATGGAGGTGCCGAGTCGGCTTCCCGGCATTCCGAAGCCGTGCAGCTCGCCGTCCACGAGTACCTGCGATTTCGGAAAATCGCCAATCACGATGTCGATGTTCGCGGCAGCTGCAGTGACCTCGAGCACGCGTGGCGATTGCGGCAGCAATCCGAAATCGACCTGCGTCGAGAATGGTTTGCCGTGCGGCGTCACGAACAAGGCGAGCAGCACTAAAGCCGCTCCCAGTAGCGTAAGCCATGTGATCCATCGATTTCGGCGTCGCCAGACCCACTGCATTGCCAATGCGCTGCGATTCGCTGCGCCGCGCACACCGGGTCGCAGAATGTGGTGGTACAGCAGGTGTGCCAGACCCAGCGCGAGTAGCGCCGACCAGATCACGTCGGAGAGAAAGTGGGCTCCCGCCGCCATGCGGCCAAGGCC
>Ga0209415_10009626_pt1 | contig 16578 bp, 20 predicted proteins | sample PeaSoiSIISIP2007_FD_187696 | JGI IMG/M metagenome (GOLD analysis project Ga0209415, IMG submission 187696) | Peat soil microbial communities from Weissenstadt, Germany - SII-SIP-2007 (SPAdes) (version 2) | ecosystem: Environmental > Terrestrial > Soil > Wetlands > Peat | place: Germany... | reverse complement strand
CGGCGCCCTCATCGGCGCATTTCGCTAGCGGATCCAGACCGGGTCTTGCGCGCCGATCGCCCTCGGCACGATCGTGCGGATTCGGTGGCCGGACGCGTCGAAGAGCGTGAGGTCGCTCCACGAGATGTCGGCAGCGTCGATGTCGCGCTCGATGGAGACGGCGAGGAAGCGGCCGTCGGGCGACCAGGTGGTGGTCGCGAAGATGTCGTCGACGCCGAGCCGGGCGATCTTCGTGAGTGGGCCTCCGGCGACGGCTGCGGTCCAGACGCCTTCGGAGCTGCTGGCGAGGGCGACGTGCTTGCCGTCTGGCGACCACGAGGCGCTGTCCGCGTCGGGGCAGGTTGGACGCAGGAAGCGTGGCGGGCCGGGGGAGGTGAGCATGGCGACGCCGCAGGTCGACTCGTCCGAGGTGAAGGTGACGCCGAGGTCGCCGTTGGGGAGCATGGCCTCGATCGTGAACTCGGGCTCGCCCTGGTGTGGGAGCGCGTACGAGCGCAGGAACGCACCGTCGGCGGTGCGGAGGTCGATCTGCCTGTCGCTCTGGACCGCGTACAGAGGTGTACCCTGCGGCGTCCACACGAGGAAGCCACCCTGGTGCACGGGGTGGAGGCCGGCGCCGTCGGGCCGGATCGCGTACCGCCTGACGATGCTGTGGGTGCCGCTGATCCCATCCCGCCCGAACAAGATCCACTTCCCGTCGGGGGAGGCGCTCGGGCCTCCGTCGACGGCGGGATGCGTGATCTGATGGATGCGCCCGTTGGCGTCGACGACGTCGACCGCGCAGAGCGGCGGCCCGATCTTGTTCGGGAAGACCCGCAGGAAGGCGAGTCGAGAGCCGTCCGGACTCCACGAAGGGTCGTCGGCGTCGGCGCGGAGGAGCAGTTTCGGGGCGCCCATGCCGTCCCATGCCCAGATGCCCGTCTTGCGGCCGAGCCCGGCCCGGAAGACGAGGCCGCGTCGGCTCCACGAGAGCGGCGCGTAGTACGCGTGCTCGACCGCGGCAACCTGCACCGTCGCCGCACCAGCGCGCGGGACGGTGCACACGCGCACCCCCTGGCTTCTCCGGCAGAAGAACGCCACCGAGCGCGAGTCCGGCGACCACGTCGTGTATGCGCTGTCCACCGGGACGACCCGCCGGGCTCCGCTTCCGTCCGCATTCGCGATCCACAACCAGTCACCGCGGACGACGGCGATCGAGCGACCGTTGGGCGAGACCGAAACGGAGAAGCCCCGCATGAGCCGGCGGTCGCGGCCGTCGATCGTCGATCGCACCGACACCCACCCGTCGCTCGGCTCGGCGTCCACGACGGTGTAGAGCGCTCCGTCGGGAGCGAACGCCGGGGCGGATGCCCTGTGGCCGATCGTGCGTGCTCCACCCGTTCGCAGGTCCGCGGCTTCGAGCACCTGGAACTCCGTCGATACGACGAGGCTGCGCCCGTCGGGCGCGGGAGCGACCTCGTGCGCACCCGTCGGAACGCGCACCAGCGTCCGGTTGCTCCCGTCGGGGCTCATCGTCCACAGCGCCTCCTCGCCCCCGTCCGCCGCCTGGAAGTCCACCGCGAGCTGGTCGTCCGCCATCCAGGTCACGGCAGAGGCGGTTTCGTCTCCGTGGGTCAGCAGATGGAAGCCGGACCCATCCGGCCGGACGAGCGCGAGGTTCCCGCCCCCATCAACTCCCCGGCCCGCTTCGAAGACGATCCAGCCTCCGGGCGCGGATCCGCCGCCGCGGGCGAGAGCGAGAACGGCAAGTGCGACGGGCACGGCCGGGACGACGCGGAGCACGCCTGAACCATGCGCCCGCCGTTGCCGGGCGTCAATCGGCGGAATGCGGTAGCGGCCGGCATCCTAATCTGCTATAAAGGGGCTTAGATTTTCTCACAGGAGGCTGAAACCAGCATGGCGAAGACCATTGGCATCGACCTGGGCACGACGAACTCGTGCATGGCCGTGCTCGAGGGCGGCGAGCCCGCCGTCATCCCGAACGCCGAGGGCGGGCGCACGACGCCGTCCGTCGTCGCGTTCCCGAAGGACGGGCAGCGGCTCGTCGGCGCCCCGGCGCGGCGGCAGCAGGTCACGAACCCGCTCAACACGATCTCCTCGATCAAGCGCTTCATGGGGCGCAAGTTCGACGAGGTCTCGGAGGAGATGAAGATCGTCCCGTACGAGGTCGTCAAGGGCCCGAACGGGGACGTGCGCGTGAAGGTGGAGGGCAAGGACTACGCCCCGCCGGAGATCAGCGCGATGATCCTCCAGAAGCTCAAGCACGACGCCGAGGCGTACCTCGGCGAGCCGGTCGCCGACGCGGTCATCACCGTGCCGGCGTACTTCAACAACGCGCAGCGCGAGGCGACGAAGGACGCCGGCAAGATCGCCGGCCTCAACGTCCTCCGCATCATCAACGAGCCGACCGCCGCGGCGCTCGCCTACGGCCTCGACAAGGAAGGCTCCGACCAGACGATCCTCGTCTTCGACCTCGGCGGCGGCACGTTCGACGTGTCGGTGCTCGAGCTCGGCGAGGGCGTCTTCGAGGTCAAGTCGACTGCCGGTGACAACCACCTCGGCGGCGACAACTTCGACAAGGCGGTCGTCGACTGGATGGTCGCCGAGTTCAAGAAGGACCAGGGCATCGACCTCTCGCAGGACCGCATGGCGCTCCAGCGCCTGTACGAGGCGGCGGAGAAGGCGAAGATCGAGCTGTCCTCGACGATGACGACGCAGATCAACCTGCCGTTCATCACCGCGACGCAGGAGGGGCCGAAGCATCTCGACCTCCAGCTGACGCGCGCGAAGCTCGAGGAGATCACGGCCGACCTGCTCGCCCGCACCGTCGGCCCGACGAAGCAGGCGCTCGCAGACGCCGGGCTCGACGCGTCGAAGATCGACCACGTCGTCCTCGTCGGCGGCATGACGCGCATGCCGGCCGTGCAGGCGAAGGTGAAGGAGATCGTCGGCAAGGACCCGCACAAGGGCGTCAACCCGGACGAGGTCGTCGCCGTCGGCGCCGCGCTGCAGGCCGGCGTGCTCAAGGGCGAGGTCAAGGACATCCTCCTCCTCGACGTCACGCCGCTGTCGCTCGGCATCGAGACGAAGGGCGGCGTCATGACGAAGCTCATCGAGCGCAACACGACCATTCCGACGAAGAAGTCGGAGACGTTCACGACGGCGGAGGACAACCAGCCGTCCGTCGAGGTGCACGTGCTCCAGGGCGAGTCGGAGATGGCCGCGTACAACAAGACGCTCGGCAAGTTCCAGCTCGTCGGCATCCCGCCGGCGCCGCGGGGCATGCCGCAGATCGAGGTCACCTTCGACATCGACGCGAACGGCATCATCAACGTCTCGGCGAAGGATCTGGGCACCGGCAACATCCAGCAGATCCAGATCCAGGGCGGATCCGGGCTCTCCGAGCAGGAGGTCCAGGAGATGATCCAGAACGCGGAGACGCACGCCGACGAGGCGCGCAAGCTCCGCGAGACGGTCGACGCGAAGAACATGGCGGAGACGCTCGCCTACCAGACGGAGCGCTCGCTCAAGGAGCACCGCGACAAGCTCGACGAGTCCGACGCCTCGACGATCGAGGGCCGGATCATGGAGCTGCGCAAGGCGCTCGAGGGCGACGATATCGCCGACATCCGCGCGAAGACCGACGCGCTGCAGGAGGCCTCGCACAAGCTCGCCGAGGCCGTGTACGCGCAGGCGACGGCGCAGGCGCAAGCGCATACGCACTCCGGCGACGACGGCGCATCCTCCGCCGACGAGGAAGTCGTCGAGGAGGGCGAGTACGAAGACGTGACCAATGAGTGACGAGCAGGTACAGCAGGCGGAGGAGGAGCAGCAGCGGGCCGCGCCGGCCGAGGCCGACGACCGGCTGCTGCGCCTCGCCGCCGAGTTCGACAACTACAAGAAGCGCACCGTTCGCGAGCGCCAGCAGTACGTGGCGCTCGCGAACGAGCGGCTCGTGAAGGAGCTGCTGCCCGTTCTCGACGACCTCGAGCGGGCCCTGCAGGCGGCCGCCGAGCACGAGGAGGGGCAGCTCGAGGACGGCGTCCGGCTCGTGCACCGCTCGCTCGCGCAGCTGCTCGAGCGCGAGGGCGTCGAGGAGATCGACGCGACCGGCGCGTTCGACCCGCACGTGCACGAGGCGATGCTCGCGCAGCCGTCCGAGGACGCGGAGAGCGGCGCCGTGCTCGACGTCATCCAGAAGGGCTACAAGATCGGCGGCCGCGTCGTGCGGCCCGCACGGGTGATCGTCGCCGAATGACGTCCCCGTACGACACGCTCGGCGTTCCGAAGAACGCCTCCGCCGACGAGATCAAGAAGGCGTACCGCAAGCTCGCGCGCAAGCACCATCCCGACGCGAACGCGGGCGACAAGGAGGCGGAGGAGCGCTTCAAGGAGGTGCAGCACGCGTACGACGTGCTCTCCGATCCCGAGAAGCGCAAGCAATACGACCGCTTCGGCACGCAGAACGGTCGCCCCGGCGCTGCCGGGCCGAACGTCGACTTCGGCAGCTTCGACATCGGCGATCTCGGCGACATCTTCGGCGGCATCTTCGGCGGCGGAGCGGCGCGTGTACGCGCGTCGCGGCAGCCGCTGCGCGGCAGCGACGTCGAGGCGACGGTGCACCTCTCCTTCGAGGACTCGCTGCGCGGCGTCGACGCGAAGGTCCCGGTCGAGCTGCTCGCAGCGTGCCGCGAGTGCGGCGGCACGGGCGCGCGGCCCGGCACGGCGCCGGTCATCTGCCCCGAGTGCAACGGCCGCGGCGTGAAGGCGGAGAGCCAGGGGCTCTTCGCGCTGTCGCAGCCGTGCCCGCGCTGTCGCGGCAACGGCACCGTCATCGAGAAGCCGTGCCCGAAGTGCCAGGGCACCGGCCGCGAGCGGCGCATCAAGACGTACACCGTGAAGATCAAGCCCGGCGTCAAGGACGGGACGCGCATCCGCCTCAAGGGCAAGGGCGAGGCAGGCCTGCACGGTGGCCCCGCCGGCGACCTCGTCGTCGTCACGCGCGTCAACGCGTCGCCGACCTACGAGCGGCGCGGCGACGACCTCGTCGTGCAGGTGCCGCTGTCGTATGCGACCGCCGCGCTCGGCGGCTCGGTCGAGGTGCCGACGCCCGACGGGCCCGTGTCGCTCAAGATCCCATCCGGCTCGGAGGACGGCAAGCTGCTGCGCATCAAGGGCCGCGGCGCGCCGAAGCTCAACGGCGCCGGCCGAGGCGACGTGCTCGCGCGCATCCGCATCCAGGTGCCGAAGCGCGTCAACAAGAAGGAGCGCGAGCTCCTCGAGGAGCTGAGGAAGGTGACCGGCTGATGGACGAAGACCTGCTCAAGCAGGGCCCGCGGGAAGCGCCCGAGCCGCTGACGGCGGAGGAGCGCACGAGCCGCAAGGGGATGAAGACGGCCGGCGGCGGCGTCGCCGCGGGCGGCATCGGCCTCGCGAAGGCAGGCTTCCTCGGCAAGTTCCTCATCTACCTCTTCCTCTGGAACGGCGTCCGCACGGCGTTCCTGCTCGGGGGATGGATCGGGATCGCGGTCATCGCCGCGGCGATCGGGACGTTCATCTACCTCCGGAAGCGGAGGCACGAGGAGACCGCGTGAAGGACCGGCCCATCTACATGATCAGCGTCGCGGCGGAGCTCGTCGGCATGCATCCGCAGACGCTGCGCATGTACGAGACGAAGGGGCTCGTGCGTCCGCAGCGCACGCCCGGCGGCACCCGTCGGTACTCGGAGGCGGACGTCGAGCGGCTGCGCATCATCCAGCGGCTGACCACCGAGCTCGGCCTCAACCTCGCCGGCGTGGAGCTCGCGCTCCGCCTCGAGGACGAGCTGCGCAAGGCGCACGCGCAGATCGAGCGGATGCAGACGCAGCTGAAGCAGGACGTGCAGGACGTGCACCGGCAGTACCGCCGCGACCTCGTGCTCTACCGCGAGGAACGCCTGCCGGAGAGGAGATAGGGGAAACACATGGACTTCAACAAGCTGACGATCAAGTCGCAGGAAGCGGTCGCCGCCGCCCAGGAGCTGGCGCGCCGCCTCGGCAACCCGGAGCTGTATCCCGAGCATCTGCTCCTCGCGCTGCTCGACCAGGAGCTGCCGCGCGAGCTCGTCCCCGATCCTGACGCGCTGCGCGCGCAGGCGGAGGCGACGCTTGCCGCGAAGCCGCGTCTCGAGGGCGCGCAGCAGCAGCCGTCGGTGTCGGCGCAGCTCTCCCGCGTCCTTGACAAGGCGCTGGACGAGGCGAAGCGCATGCAGGACGACTACGTGTCGACCGAGCACCTGCTGCTCGCGCTCGACGTTGTCCCGCGCGACCAGCTCGAGGCGAAGATCAAGGCGGTGCGCGGCGGCCAGCGCGTCACGTCGCAGGATCCCGAGGGCACCTATCAGGCGCTCTCGAAGTTCGGCCGCGACCTCACCGAGGCGGCCGAGCAGGGGAAGCTCGACCCGGTGATCGGGCGGGACGAGGAGATCCGACGCGTCATCCAGGTGCTCTCGCGCCGCACGAAGAACAACCCCGTGCTGATCGGCGAGCCGGGCACCGGCAAGACCGCGATCGTCGAGGGCCTCGCGCAGCGGATCGTCGACGGCGACGTTCCCGAGGGGCTGAAGGGCAAGCGCGTGTGGGCGCTCGACATCGGCGCGCTCCTCGCCGGGGCGAAGTACCGCGGCGAGTTCGAGGAGCGGCTGAAGGCCGTCCTCACCGAGATCCGCAGCGCCGAGGGACAGCTCGTCCTCTTCATCGACGAGCTGCACACGATCGTCGGCGCCGGCGCGGCCGAGGGCGCGGTCGACGCGGCGAACATGCTCAAGCCCATGCTCGCGCGCGGCGAGCTCCGCTGCATCGGCGCGACGACGCTCGACGAGTACCGCAAGCACATCGAGAAGGACGCGGCGCTCGAGCGGCGTTTCCAGCCGATCTTCGTCGGCGAGCCGTCGGTGGCGGACACGATCGCGATCCTGCGTGGGCTCAAGGACACGTACGAGTCGCATCACGGCGTCCGCATCCGCGACGCGGCACTTGTCGCCGCGGCCGTGCTCTCGCACCGGTACATCGCCGATCGCTTCCTGCCCGACAAGGCGATCGACCTCGTCGACGAGGCGGCGTCGCGCCTGCGCATGGAGATCGACTCGTCACCGGTCGAGCTCGACGAGGCCGAGCGGCGCGTGCGCCAGCTCGAGATCGAGCTCGCAGCGATGAAGAATGAGGCGCCCGCTTCGCGTGCGCCTCTAGAAAAGGAACTTGCGGAGGCGAAGGAGGAACGGAACGGCCTTGCCGCCCGCTGGACCGAGGAGAAGAAGGTCCTCGAGCGCGTGAAGGAGATCACGCGCAAGATCGACGAGCTGAAGCGGGAGGCGGAGCGCGAAGAACGCGCCGGGAACCTCCAGCGCGTGGCGGAGATCCGGTACGGCGAGCTCCCCGCCCTCGAGCGCGAGCTCGAGGCTAGGGCGCAGCCTGAGGCTGCGCCCATGGTGAAGGAGGAGGTCGACGAGGACGACATCGCCGCGGTCGTCGCCCGCTGGACCGGCATTCCCGTCGACAAGCTCCTCGAGGGCGAGACCGAGAAGCTCATCCACATGGAGGAGCGGCTGCACCAGCGCGTCGTCGGCCAGGACGAGGCGGTCGAGGCGGTCGCGAACGCACTGAGGCGCGCCCGTACCGGTCTGCAGGACCCGAACCGGCCGATCGGCTCGTTCGTCTTCCTCGGCCCGACCGGCGTCGGCAAGACCGAGGTCGCCCGCGCGCTCGCGGAGTTCATGTTCGACGACGAGCGCGCGATGGTGCGGATCGACATGTCGGAGTATCAGGAGCGGCACACGGTTGCGCGCCTGATCGGCGCGCCGCCCGGCTACGTCGGCTACGAGGAGGGCGGCCAGCTCACCGAGGCGGTGAGGCGCCGCCCGTATTCCGTCGTCCTGCTCGACGAGATCGAGAAGGCGAGCGCCGAGGTCTTCGACGTGCTGCTCCAGGTGCTCGACGACGGACGGCTGACCGACGGCCAGGGCCGCACGGTCGACTTCCGCAACACGGTGCTGATCATGACGTCGAACATCCGCAGCGCCGAGCAGATGCGCGAGCACTTCCGGCCCGAGTTCCTCAACCGGATCGACGAGATCGTCGTCTTCCAGTCGCTCAGCCGCGAGCAGATCGGCGAGATCGTCGAGCACCAGCTCGCGCGCGTGCGCGGCCGAATCGCGGAGCGCGGCATCACCCTCGAGCTGACGGATGCGGCGAAGGAGGCGCTCGTCGAGGCCGGGTGGGATCCCGCCTACGGCGCCCGCCCGCTGAAGCGCGCGATCCAGCGGCTGCTCGAGAACCCGCTCGCGCTGCGCCTGCTCGAGGGCGAGCTCGGCGACGGCGACACGATCCGCGTCGACGCGGTCGACGGCGAGCTCACGTTCGAGCGCGCCGGCGAGCGGGTCGCGGTGTAGGCAAACCGATCGCGCGCCTCGCGCGAATTCCTCGGACAAGTCACCTGAGGCAGGTCCGAGGAGGGAACGTGAGGAAGCTCGTTGCACTGATCGTCGCCGTCGCCGCCGGGGCGCTCGCCGTCGCCTCGCTGACGGGCGCGGCCACGCGCGCCACCGTCTGGACGGCGACGCTGGCGTCCGGGCAGGAGATCCCGAAGCAGGTCGTCAAGGACACCGCGGCCAACGGCCGGTTCACGGCCACGCTGAAGAGCTCCAAGCTCACCTGGAAGCTGACGTTCGCGAAGCTCACCGGCCCGGCCACCGCCGCGCACATCCACATGGGTGCAATGGGCAAGGCGGGGAACGTCGTCGTGCCGTTGTGCGGCCCGTGCAAGAGCCCGGTCTCCGGCACGGCAACGCTGCCGGCGGCGGTCAAGGCCGCGTTCGCGAAGCATCTGCTGTACGTGAACGTCCACACCGCGAAGAATCCGAACGGGGAGATTCGCGGGCAGCTCGCTGCGGGGTAGTCCGCGCTCGGACGGGCAGCACGCTGCTGTAGCGTCAGCGGCGTGCTGCTCGTCATCGCCGCAACGGAGCGGGAGCTTCGGTTCGTCCACGACGCGGAGACGCTCTGCTGCGGCGTCGGCCCGGTGGAGGCCGCGATCCACACGACGCGCGCGCTCGCGCAACGGCGGCCCGGTGCCGTGCTCCACATCGGCCTTGCCGGCGCGCGCGGGCTCGAGCCGCCGGCCCTCGTGCTCGGCTCGGAGGCGGTGTACGAGGACGCGCGCGCTCCGCTCGTCCCGTCACGCGCGCACCCGAGCCCGGGGCTCCTCGTGGCCGCGCGGGCGGCGCTGCCGGACGCGCACGTCCTCCCGATCGGAACGAGCGCGCACGTCGGCGGGACGAGCGACTGCACCGTCGAGGCGATGGAGGGCTTCGCCGTGCTGCGCGCGTGCGAGCTCGCGAGCGTGCCGGCCGTGGAGCTGCGGGCGATCTCGAACGCGGTCGACGAGCTCGACCGCGCGAAATGGCGCTTCGACGACGCGCTCGCGGCGCTCGAGCGCGCGGTGCCGAAGCTGCTGGTCGCGTTGGCCGGCTAGGCGTCGACGACGTCGTCGAGGAACTGCGCGTTGCCGTGCTGCGGCGGCGCGCCGTACGCGAAGAAGAGGATCTCCTCGCCGGTCTCGTTGCGCGCCTGCATCGGCGTGCCGATGTGGACGACGATCGCGCCGCCCGGGTCGACGTCGACGCGCTCCGGCGGCTCGCCGAGGAGCATCGTCAGCGTGCCGCGGATCGGGACGAACACCTCTTCCTGGTCGGGGTCGAGATGCCGCCGCCCGCGCGTGTGCGCCGGGTAGCGCCACATCCGCGCCCGCGACTCCGTCATCTGCGCCGCGTCGGTGATCGAGGCGGCGTGCCTCGGCTCCTGGCCCTCGTGGCCGGGCCGCTCCTCCCAGGCGATGTCCCGCGCGTGCACGACGTCGTAGCTCATGGCGCGAATGTACCCTGCCGCCGTGCCAGAGGCACGTCCAGCGGCGCTACCGCCCGCCGAGCGCACCGTCGGCCAGCTCATCGCCGAGTCGATTCGCTTCTACGGCGGACGTTTCTGGGCGGTGCTGCCGCTCGGGATCCCGTTCGTGGTCGTCGACGTGCTCGGGATCGGCCAGGACGTGAACGTCCAGACCGTGATCCTGTGGCTGTGCGCGCCGCTCTTCTGCCTAGGGCTGGTGCGAGCGTCCGCGATCGTCACCGGGGCGAGGCCGACCTGGACGGCGTTCTTCGCCGCTCTGCTGATCTTCCTGCCGTTCCCGATCCTCGTCCGCCTCTACGTCCTCCCGGGCGTCGCGTGGTTCGGGCTCTTCGGGCTCGCGGTGCCGGCGGCGGTGGCCGAGCGGCTGTCGTTCCGCGCCGCGCTGGTGCGGGGCCGCGCCCTGAGCAACGCCCACCTCGCGCATGCGATCGGCGGCATCGCCGCCCTCGCCCTCGTCTACGGCGTGAGCCGCACCTTCCTGCTCGTCCTCCTGCACACGCAGGGAAACCAGACCCAGCGGGTGGCGCTCGTCCTCGCCGATCTCGTCCTCTCGCCGCTCCTCTTCGTGGGGACGGCGCTCCTCTATGTGGATCAGGCCGCGCGGGTGAAGTAGGTTCACTTCATGCCCATTTACATCTTGCTCTCGAGCCTGTCGCAGCAGGGCGTGCAGACGCTGAAGTCGAATCCCGACCGCTTGCGCGAGGTGAACCGCGACGTCGAGGAGCTCGGCGCCAAGGTCCTCCACCAGTGGGCGACGCTCGGCGACTTCGACTTCGTCAACGTCGTCGAGGCGCCGGACACGGCGACGATCGCGCGCGTGTCGGTCGCGCTCGCGGCCCGCGGTTCGACGCGTATTCAGACGCTGCCCGCGCTGACGATCGACGAGTTCATTCAGACGCTGAGTTAGCTCTCGACGGCGACGCGCCGCACGGTCACGCCCCACGCCTTGCCCGAGGCGAAGAGCTCGTCCGGGTCGACGTCGGTGCGCCAGCCGAGGAAGTGCGGCTCGGGGTCGTCCGCGGTCGAGCCGTACACCGCCGGATAGACCTTCGGGTCGGGACGTTCGTGCTTCCCGTGCGCGATCTCGTCGGCGCGGCGCTCCGCCTCCTCCGACGCCGGCCCCTCCATGTATCCGCGCGGCATGCCAGGAGCGTAACTACCCTGCCCGTGTGCCGGATGCGCTTGCAGTGCGCGGTCTCGCCAAGCGATACGGGTCGGTCCACGCACTGAAGGGAGTCGACCTCCGGGTCGCCGAAGGCGAGCTCGTCGGCCTGCTCGGCCCGAACGGGGCGGGGAAGTCGACGCTCGTGAAGATCGCTGTCGGCCTCATCCGGCCGACGGGCGGAGAGGCGAGCGTGGCCGGCGCTCCCGCAGGCTCGCGCGCCGCGCGGCGCGCGCTCGGCTACCTCGCGGAGATGTTCCGCTTCCCCGGCTGGTACACGGCCGACGAGGTGCTCGAGCTGCACCAGCGGCTCGCCGGCTCGCGCGGCGGCGCCGCCGAGCGGAAACGGCTGCTCGAGCTCGTCGCGCTCGCCGACGCGACCGGCCGCCGCGTCGACGGCATGTCGAAGGGGATGCAGCAGCGCCTCGGCGTCGCGCAGGCGCTCGTCGGCGAGCCGCGGCTCCTGCTGCTGGACGAGCCGACGTCCGCGCTCGACCCGGTCGGCCGCCGCACCGTCCGCCTGCTGCTCGAGGAGCTGCGCGGCCGCGGCGTGTCGGTGCTGCTCAACTCGCACCTGCTCTCCGAGATCGAGCTCGTCTGCGACCGCGTCGCCATCCTCCTCGGCGGCGAGCTCGTCGCCGAGGGAACGCCGCATGATCTGTCGCGGCCGCGCGGCGTCGAGCTCGAGACCGACGAGGGCGTCAGGCACATCGAGGGCGCGACGCGCGAGGACGCGCCGCGGCTCGTCTCGGAGGCGGTCGCCGCGGGCCACCGCGTGTACGGCGTGCGCGTGCTGACCTCGACGCTCGAGGAGGTCTACCTCGAGGCCGTCGGCGGGGAGACGTCGTGACCTCGGTCTGGGTGATCGTCGGCTACGGCTTCCGCGAGGCCGTGCGCCGGAAGATGTTCGCCGTCGTCGTCATCCTCACCGTCCTGTTCCTCGCGCTCTTCTGGCTCGCGAACCATTACGTCTTCCGCGACCTGTCGTCGATCACGCCGCCGCGCGACGTCAACGTCGACACGCGCACGTTCGCCGGCGCGTTCCTCGTCGGCCTCGCGATGTTCGCGACGCTCTTCCTCGGCGTCGTGCTCGCCGTCTTCCTCACGCTCGGCGCGGTCACCGGCGACGCCGAGCGCGGGCTGCTCCAGCCGCTCGTCGCGCGGCCGATCGGGCGGTCGACGCTGCTCGTCGCGCGCTTCATCGGCGCCGGCGTCGTCTGCACGACGTACGTGCTCGTCGTCTACTTCTCCGGCGTGCTCATCACCGGCCTCACGGGGCACTGGTACCCGGATCAGGTCGTCTGGCCCGGCGTCGAGCTCGCCGGCGGCGTCCTCGTCATCACCGCCTTGTCGCTGCTCGGCTCGGTCGTGCTCTCGTCGACCGCGAACGGCATCGCCGTGTTCATGCTCTTCGGCGCCGGGCTCGTCGCCGGGCTGCTCGGGTCGATCGGGCACGCGCTCAACTCGCACACGATCAAGCACGCGTCGACGATCGCCTCGTGGGCGCTGCCGTTCGAGGCGCTCTACCAGGACGGGCTGCGCATGATCACCGAGCACGCGTCCGGCCTCACCGGCTTCCTGCTGCAGCTCGGCCCGTTCGGCGGCGCGTACGTGCACGGCTGGGGGATCCGCGTGTGGGCGCTCGCGTACGTGCTCATCATCGGCGCCCTCGCGCTCGTCAGCTTCTCGCGGCGAAATCTGTAGCGATCTCGCCGGCGAGGCGCGCGTTCTGCGCGACGAGATCCCTGTTCGCGCGCTGCGTGCGTCCACCGCTCTCGCGATGGAGGTACGACAGGACGAACGGTGTCACCGCCTGGCCGTGGATGCCCTGCTCGTGCGCCGCGCGCAGAGCCTCGTCGATGAGCGGGTCGACGTCGTCGAGCGGCTCGTCCGGCGGGCGCCCGAGCAGGAGGCCGCCGCCGCCGATCCGCCAGTGGGCGCGCGCGATGCGCGCGGCCTCCTCGGCCGACTCGACGCGGGCCGACACGGGCGGGCCGCCCTCCGCCGCGTAGAAGAGCGGCAGCGTGTCGGTGCGGTAGCCGAGCACGGGGACGCCGAGCGACTCGAGCAGCTCGCCCGTCGCGGGCACGTCTAGCAGCGACTTCACGCCGGACGAGACGACGAGCGCCGGCGTGCGCGCGAGCTGCGCGAGATCTGCCGAGACGTCGGGCTGCTGGGCAAAGCCGCGGTGGACGCCGCCGAGCCCGCCGGTGGCCATGAACGAGATCCCGGCCGCGCGCGCGACGGCGAGCGTGCCGCCCACGGTCGTTGCGCCGGTCGCGCGCTGCTCGACCGCGGCGGCGAGGTCGCGCGGCCCGACCTTGCGCGCCGACGCGTCGAAGCGCGCGAGCTCGTCCTTCGTGAGGCCGACGACGATCTCGCCGTCGAGCACGCCGATCGTCGCGGGAACGGCACCGGCCGCGCGCACCTGCCGCTCCGACTCGAGTCCGACCTCGACGCCTTCGCCGGGTGGGAACCCGTGCGCGACGAGCGTCGTCTCGAGCGCGACCACCGCCTTCGCGTCGCGCACCTCGTCGGCGACGCGGATCACGCCGGCCGCTCCATCTCGACGAAGCGGCTCCGCTCGTCGTGCCGCACCTCGCGGAACCCGGAGCGCCTGTACGCGCGCAGCGCGCGCTCGTTCCAGCGCGCCACCCAGAGCCGGAAGCGCAGCGGCTCCCATTGCGCGCGCGCGTATTCGAGCCCCGCTTCGATGAACGGCTGCGCGAGCCCCTGGCCGGTGAGGTCGGGGCGCATGCCGAGGCCGATGCGCACCTCGTCGCCCTCGCGCACGAAGTTGAAGAAGCCGACGAGCTCGCCGTCGTCGCGCACGACGGCGCGCAGGCCCTCGCGCCGCACCGGGCTCGCGAACAGCTCGACGCGCCGCGGGTCGGAGGCGGTGTCGTACCACTCGTACGGGAACTCGTACCGCCACGTCGCGATCTCCGCGGCCTGGTCCCCGGTCAGCGCCTCGATCCTCACGGCATCGAACCTACCGTCGCGACGCAGCGCGCTGCGGCGTCGAGGCCGCGCCGTGCCGCCTCCTCGAGCGAGCCGCCGAGGAGGAAGCCGGCTGCGAGCGCGTCACCGGCGCCCGTCGTGTCGACGACGTCCGCCTGCACGGGGGAGAGATCGAGTCGCGCGTCGGGCGTGACGACGGTGAATCCGCGCGGACCGCGCTTGACGACGGCCGTCGGCGCGCTGAGATACGCGCCGCCGAGGATCTCCCACTCCGCCTCGGTCGCGAAGAGGACGTCGGGCGCGATCGCGTCGAGCAGCTCCCGGAACGGGACGGGGCCGTACGCGCGGATCTCCGTCCAGGCGGCGACGTCGACCGAGATGCGTGCGCCGCCGTCGCGGGCGGTGGACGCGGCGAGGAGCGCCGCGCGGGCGATCGGCTCGCCCAGGAGCGCGTAGCCGGAGACGTGGAGGACGTCGCACTCGAGCCACGCGGCGTCGAGCTCGCCCGGGTCGAGCGAGGGCGCGACGCCGCGGTCGGAGGCGAGCGCACGGTCGCCGTCGGCGCCGACGATGGAGACGACGACGCCGGTCGAGCCGGCGGCGACAGGCCCGACGAGCTGGACGCCGCGGGCCGCGAGCTCGCGCGCGAGGAGCTCTCCGCCGGCGTCGTCGCCGCGCTTCGCGATGCAGCGCGCCTCCGCGCCGAGGGCGGCGGCCCATGCGGCGACGTTCGCCGCCTGGCCGCCCGCGCCGGCCCGCGTGGCCGCGCGCACGTCGCCGCCGGGAGCGAGCGGCTGCTCCAGCCGAACGATCACGTCGAGCATCACGTCGCCGAGGGTTGCGATCCGCACTCCTACAATCGTCCCATGGAAGGCGAAGACCGGGCCCGGCGACTGCGCTCGTTCCTCATCGGCGGCGTCGTCGGCGCCTCGGCCGCGGTCGCGACCGCGCGCCGGCGCCGCGACCTCGAGCGCCGCCGGCGCGAGCGCCGGCTCCATCCGGCCGGGCTCGCCGCGTTCGAAGACGCGCCCTGCTTCCAGGAGATGCTCGAGCAGGAGCGCGAACAGGACTCCTAGCGGATCGGCGTCAGCGACGGTACGCAGGCGCCAGCTTGCGCTTCGCGACCGCCTGCTCGTCCGGCCGCCAGGGCGGCAGGCGGAGCGCGAGCTGCTGCGCGAGGGCCGACGCGTTCGGCTCGTACTCGGCGCGGAGCCGGGCCAGGTGCGCGATGCACTCGCCGACGGGGACGAGCGGGAGGCCGGACGCCTCGAGCAGGCCGCGCAGCTCGGTCGTGTCCTCCTCCGCGAGCTCGCGCTCGGGCCCGCGGCCGCCGTCCGCCAGCTGGTGGGCGAGGTCGGCCAGCGCGTGCCGCCCGACCCTGTACGCGAGGTCCGCCGACCGCGCCTCGGGCGCGCCCTCTTCGACCGAGGCCAGCACGACGGCAGACGCGTCGACCATCGCGGTCAGCGCCGAGAGCCAGCTCTGGCCGATGTGCTGCGAGCGGTAGTACGCCAGCAGGGGGTAGGCGAGATGTGTCTCCATCATCTCGGTCGCCCACTGCTCCGCCTGGCGCAGCGTGCTCTCGAGCTCGTCCCAGCCGTGGGCGAGGATCCCCGCCGCGCTCGCCGGCGCGCCGGCCCGCGTCGAAAGCCGAGAGATCGCGATCTCGCGCAGCGAGTAGGCCGAGTAGACCGAGGGCAGGTAGCCGATGACGGTGAAGAGGACGCCGACCGCGGTCGCCGCTTCGATCAGCCCGACCGTCCGGTGCCACGTGCCCACGTGCTGGAACGATGCGCTGAGGAACGTGCTCGCGCTCCCGTCGAGGCTGAACGCGCCGCCGCCCGCCCACTGGAGGCAGCCGTAGCCGACCACGAGCCCGAACACCCAGACGGCCAGCTCGAGCAGCAGCGCGAGCGGCCCGAAGTAGCCGAGGAGGGCGTCGGCGCGGATCGGGCGCAGCCGCCGCGCGAGCCCGCGCCACGGCTTCCACACCGCCTGGTAGACGCCGCGCGCGATCTTCGGGTCGCGCTTCACGCGGCGCGGCAGGAGGAAGGCCACGAAGAACTCGGCCAGCATGAGGACGATCAGCAGCGCCCCCACGAGGCCGACGACGATCCTCACCGCACGAACCCTAGACGGTGGCGCCGGCGAAGCCGGCACCACCTCTATGGTCGGCGTCGCGGAGCGACGCCTTGGCGACAGATGCCTCAACTAGCCTTAGCTGCTCGTGCCGATCTACGAGTACCGCTGCCCCGAGGGCCACCTGTTCGAGCGGTTCCAGTCGATGACCGCGCCCGCGCCCGAGAAGTGCGACGTCTGCGGCGCGGCGCCCCTCGAGCTCGTCCTCTACCCGATCGCGATCCACTACAAGGGGTCGGGCTTCTACACGACCGACTACGGCAAAGGGAAGGCGGCGAAGGCGGACGGCGGCAGCGAGGGGTCCGGCTCGAGCGAGCCGGCGAAGACGGAGTCGAAGCCGTCGACGGAGAAGAAGGCCGCCGCCGGCGGCGACTCGTA
>Ga0209415_10009624_pt1 | contig 16579 bp, 20 predicted proteins | sample PeaSoiSIISIP2007_FD_187696 | JGI IMG/M metagenome (GOLD analysis project Ga0209415, IMG submission 187696) | Peat soil microbial communities from Weissenstadt, Germany - SII-SIP-2007 (SPAdes) (version 2) | ecosystem: Environmental > Terrestrial > Soil > Wetlands > Peat | place: Germany... | reverse complement strand
CTCTGTGTTGCCGCGTCCATCCTGGTGGGCGTCGTTTCCGCCAAGCTGGTGGAAATTCCTATCTTGAAGCTCCGTGATCGCATATGGAGCATGGATACTCCCTCGCGCCGCCAGCGCCAACCGCTCCAGGACCGAGTGACCAGTTTAGGTTTGTAAAACAGATTCACATCCCACTACCCACCGCCCACCCCCTTCGATCATCGTAGAATTGTACAGGTACGCACCTCTTGTCCCGAACTCAGTCTCTCAGCGTTCCGGCGCACCTGCGATCGCCCAAGCGTGTCTCGCGACTTTTTGGCGATCTCAAAGTCCGCGTCAAGTTCATGGTGCTCCACAACGTCTTCTTCCTGATTCTGGCTCTCGGCGTCTATTTCGCGCTCTACACCTACCTTCCCGCGTCCGCCAAGACGAACCTGTTCATCGTTCTCGGCGCCATCTACGTCCTGGCCGTGCTGGTGCTGGAAACCACCATCATGCCGCTGTATGTGTACCGCCCTCTGCAGCTCATGCTGGAAGCCGATCAAGCCACGCAGCACGGCGACCGCGATCGCGAGCTTATCAGCGATGCCTTCATTCCCGCCGACGAAATCGGTCAGATCATGCGCTCGCGCAACGCCACGGTCATGGAGCTTCGCAAGCGCGAAGAGGATTTGGAGGAAGCGCTCCGCAAGCTGGAAGCGCAGGATCGTCTGGTGAGCCTGGGCCTGCTCAGCGCCAGCGTCGCGCATGAGCTCAATACGCCGCTCACGGTGCTGCAAGGCTCCATCGAAAAGCTCACCGAAAACACCGACGACGCGGCTACGCTGGAGCGCCTGGCCCGCATGCTACGAGTGACGCAGCGCATCCGCCGCATCAGTGAAAGCCTGGTGGATTTTTCGCGCGTCCGCAAACAACATATGGAGCCGGTGCCGCTGCGCCATTTGTTCGATGAAGCCTGGGCGCTGGTGGCTATCGACAAGAAGGCCGCCGCGGCGCGCTTTGCCAACCACGTCCACGCGGACGATATGGTTACCGGCAATTCCGACCGGCTGGTGCAAGTGTTCGTCAACCTGTTGCGCAACGCCCTGGATGCGGTCCCCGCTTCGGGTGAAATCAACGTTCATTCGCGACGGTTGAATCGCAACTCGCAGCCTTGGATTTCCATCGCCGTCGAGGACAACGGCCCCGGTATCCCGCGCGATGTGCTGCCGGACATCTTCGAAGCGTTCGTATCCACGCGTCTGGACGCCAAGGGCACCGGCCTCGGCCTCACCGTCGCCGAGGGCATCATTCACCAGCACGGCGGGACCATTGCGGCGTCCAATCGCGCGGAAGGCGGCGCCTGCCTGGAAGTCACTTTGCCGGCGTCCGGCTTGCGGCGTCAGGGAGCCTCGGCTTGGCAATAAGACCAGCGTCTGAGCGAGCACCCGATCCGCCGCCCGTAAACGGACTGGTGGACCTCGCCATCCTGGACGACGATCCCGATTTTTGCAATTACCTGGAAGACGCGCTCAAGGACGACGGCCTCTACTCCATCCGCGCCTTCGGCCATCCCGACGAATTGTTTGCCGCCTGTGAGCAGCGCGTTCCCGATATCGTTCTGCTCGACATGAAAATGGGCGAGTTCAAAGGCGACAAGGTGCTCGAACAGCTTCTGGCTGCTTATCCGGGGCTGTGCGTCATCATCGTAACCGGCTACCCGTCACTCGAGGATATGCGCGCCACCTTCAAGCTGAAGGTGTTCGACTACATCTCGAAACCTTTTTCGCTGGCACAGCTCCGGCAGACGCTGCACAACGCCATCGACAAATATGGATTCGGCCGCACCGCGCAGGATCGCCTCCGCGAACGCCTGGGCCATCAGATCAAGATGCTGCGCGTCGAGCGTGATTGGTCGCTCAAGGACCTGGCCGGCGCGACCAAGCTCAGCATCTCGCAGATCAGCTCCATCGAGCGCGGAGCGAATCTGCCCAGCATCGAAAGTTTGCTCGCCATCTGCCGCGCGTTTGAGAAGCGGCCATCGGAAGTGCTCTCGGCTATCGAGTTCTGACCCCACATGCGATCTACTGCCGAAGCCCTCGCGCTGGTGCGAGCATTTTCGCCGTCACCGGAAGAAGAAAAAAGCCACGAGCTGATTCTCGCCCTCCTCGAATTGACGGAAGAGCCGTTCTCGCGCACTCAGTTCCGCCCCGGCCACATCACTTGCACCGCCCTGGTTCTGCATCCCGATGGCCGGCACGTTCTGCTGATGCACCATCATCGGCATCAGCGCTGGCTATTGCCGGGCGGTCATGTCGAAGAGTCCGACGCAGTACTTAGCGACGCTGCCAAGCGCGAGGCGATCGAGGAAACAGCGGTTCGCATTGATGGTTCGATTGGGGCGCCGGGCACCGCAGCCCTGGCCGGCATGGACGTTCACGGCATTCCCTCGCGCAAACGCGAGCCATTCCATCTGCATCACGATCTCATCTTCGCTTTTCACGCAAACTCCGAGGATTTTGCTCTTACCGCCGAAGCGCCCCAAATTGCCTGGTGTGGCATAGACGAGTTCGATCGCTATCATTTGCCGCCCAGCATCACGCGCGCCGTGGAGCGAGCGTTGGAAAAATAGAAGCCGGCCGGCAGGTTTCTTTCCCCTGCCTGTTACAGTGGTCACGTGGACGGGGTCATCGTGGTCGATAAACCGGAAGGCATGACGTCGCATGACGTTGTGAATCGAGTGCGCCGCATCGCGGGCCTGCGCCGGGTCGGTCATTTGGGCACGTTAGATCCCATGGCAACGGGCGTCCTGCCACTGGTGCTGGGGCGCGCCACTCGCCTGGCCCAGTTCTTCTCGGGCGGTGAAAAGACATACGACGCGCGCATCCAGTTTGGCTGGTCCACCGACACTTACGACCGGGAAGGCGAGCGTACGTCCGAGCCTATTGAGCCGCGTTTCACACGCGACGAATTGGAGACCGTCCTGGCGCGATTCCGGGGCGCGTTTCTGCAAACCCCTCCCCCGTTTTCAGCCAAGAAAGTGGCCGGCACACCCGCCTATCGCCTGGCGCGCAAAGGGACTCCGGCGGACCTTCCGCCCGTCCAGGTGCAGGTGTTCGCGCTCGATCTTTTGGAATTTGACGGCGCAACCGCTCGCATCCACCTGCGCTGCTCGGCCGGAACGTATTTGCGTGGAATCGCGCACGATGTTGGCCGCGAGCTGGGTTGCGGCGCATTTCTGACGGCTCTTCGCCGCACCGCGTCGAGTGAGTTCGCAGAGAATCAGGCTTTTACGTTGGAGGCTCTGGGCGATCTTGCTCGCGCAGGCAATCTCCGGGAGGCCCTGATTCCGGCCGCTCACGTGTTGCCCGAGTTTCCCAACGCGGTGGTGGACACCGTTACCGCGGGCCAAATCCGGCACGGCAAGGATTTTAGGCTCTCGCCGTTTGCGGAATGGTCCGGCTCAAAATACGTGAAGGCCGTTAGTCCGGAGGGCGATCTGATTGCCATTGGAGAGGCCCGCCTGCCGCATGTATATCATCCGATTCTGGTGCTGTGACGGGCCAAACGTCGAATGAAGCAAGCTTAATATCTGTTCCGCCGAGGTTGGTTTATGATGCAAGTGTGCAGCCTCGTCTAGCGGGTTTGGTGATTGTTGGCGCGGCGTTGCTCACAATCGGGGGCTGGTCGCAAGACCAGGTCAAACCGGATGGCGCGAAGAACGCTCCCGCGAAGAACGAGCCCAAGTACGACCAAACATTTGCCGGTCCGATCGTGGAGCTGTCGGCTACCCAGATCACCGTTTCGCGCAGCATCCTTGGCAAACCCGCGGAGAGGCGCACGTTCTCGATCACGCCCGATACCCGCATCGAGGGCAAGTTGCGAGTTCGCGCCAAAGTCACGGTGGGTTTCGTAACCAGCGACGATGGCGATGTGGCGCGGCTGGTAGTGGTGCGAACGGCGCAAAAGCCACCCGAGAAAAAGTAGCCAAGAAGTAGCTATTTCTTCTTCTTTCTTTTCGCCGCCCAACCTTCCTTGATTAACTGACGCGCGCGTCCCAGTGCCAAAGCCTCGGCGGGCACTGGATCGGTGATCACGGAACCGGCTCCGATGTAGCTCTTATCGCCAATTTCCAGCGGCGCCACTAGCGTGGAATTGCTGCCGACGAAAGCATCCTTGCCGATACGCGTGGGATGCTTGTTCGCGCCGTCGTAGTTACAGGTGATGGTGCCTGCTCCGATGTTGGTGTTTTCTCCGATTTCCGCGTCGCCCAGATACGCCAGGTGATTGGCCTTGGCGCCGGCGCCGAAACGCGTGTTCTTCAGCTCCACGAAGTTTCCGATGCGGGCCTTAGCGCCGATCCGGGCTTTGCCGCGCAGCCGCGCGAAGGGTCCGATGTGCGCACCGGTTTCGATCTCGGAATCCACCACGTGGGTGAATGGGCCAATCTCGACTCCAGCGGCGAGCTTTGAATCCCGCACGATGGAGCAAGCCCCGATGCTGGATTCTTCACCGATGATGGTATTGCCGAGGATTTGCGCGAACGGTTCCACGATGGAATCCGCGCCAATCTGTACCGAAGCGTCGATGGTTACTGTTTCAGGTTTCTGGATGGTGACGCCCTCGAGCATTAGCTCGCGCACTTTGCGCTCGCGGAAAATGCGGTCGACCTCGGCCAGTTCAACGCGCGTGTTGATGCCCAACAGCTCGGCCGAATTCTCGACTTCCATCGCAGCTACGCCGTGCCCGGCGCGGTTCAGAATCTCGACGATATCGGTCAGGTAATATTCGTGCACGGGATTGTCGGGCTTAATCTCGAGCAGGTGCCGCCACAACAGATCGGCCCGGAAGCAATAAATTCCGGAGTTGATGAATGAAATGGCAAGCTGTTCGGGCGTGGCGGCCTTGTGTTCGACGATGGCTCGAACGTTGTCGTGTTCCCCAAAGATGATCCGCCCGTAACCGGTGGGATCGTCCAGGCGCGTCGTGATTAGCGTCGCGGCAGCGCTGCCTGAGGTCTGGCGGCGGACCAACTCGCGAAGCGTCGCTGGAGCAAGCAGCGGGCAGTCGCCATAAAGCACCACTACAAAGCCAGGCTCGGAGGCGAGCGATTCGCGGCAAGCCAACAACGCATGTCCGGTGCCTTTTTGTTCCTTTTGATCGACAAAACGGACACCCGTTGGCGCCAGTAGCGCGCGTAGTTGTTCGCCCTGATGACCGACGACGACGGTGGTGTTGCCGGCCGGCGCGATGGCGCTGGAGGCCTGCACGACGTGCTCGATCAAAGACAGGCCGCCCGCGCGATGCAGCACCTTGGCGCGCTTGGATTTCATGCGCGTCCCAAGGCCGGCGGCCAGGATAACCACGTTGATCTGCGATTTCATTCCGTCGGGCTAACGCGCTCCGAGCACGCGGATCTTGCCGCGTCCCGTTCGTCCTCGCTTTGCCAATTGTAGTGCAACCTCGGCGGATGCGCGCGGATCGTGGCGGACGCTGTCGCCGGAACCGAGCAGATCGGAGGCCACAACCTGCAGGCCCATTTCGGCCAGACGGTCGACATCGTTGAGCACGGACCGCACGTTTTCGGCGGCGTATTTCCGCCGCTGGCGGGCGCTGATGGGCTGCGTATTTACCACAGCCACATCGATGAGTTGCATACCGGCGTGGCGGTGAATCGCGTCTACGTGATCGGAAGCGCGGAACCCGATGGTCTCGCCGGGCTGCCACATGAGATTTACGTAGTAGGCTTTCAAGGCGCGGCTGCGCCGGATGGCCGGCGCGATTCCTTCCACCAGCAGGTTCGGGATCAAGCTGGTAAACAGCGAGCCGGGCCCCAGCGTGATGAGGTCGGCATCGTGAATGGCGGCCAGGGTTTCGGGAAGCGGCTTGCAACGGCGCGGCTGAAGCTGAATGCGGCGGATGCGAGAGCGGCTCCTACCAATTCTAGTTTCACCCTTCACGATTCTTCCGTTTTCCAACTCCGCTTCCAGGACCACGTTGGCGTTGGTGGCCGGATAGATCCGGCCCAGGCTGGCGAGAATTTCCGACGACAGCTTGACGGCCTTCGAGAAGTCGCCCGTCAGATTCGTCAGGGCGGTGAGGAACAGATTGCCGAAGCTGTGGCCTTTGAGACCGCGGCCCTCGGAAAAACGGTACTGGAAAAGCTTGGAAAGCAGCGCTTCGTCTTCCGAAAGGGCGACCATGCAATTGCGAATGTCGCCCGGCGGAAGGACATCAAAATCGCGCCGCAGGCGTCCGGAGCTGCCGCCATCATCGGTGACGGTGACCACGGCGGTTATCTCGACTTCTCGCGGCTCAAGAGCGAACCGTTTCAGGCCATGCAGCAGCGACGACAGGCCGGTTCCACCACCGATGGCGACGATACGAAGCGGTTCCATTTCCACTAATAGGATCGCAAGTTCCTGGCTTTGATGGAATGAACCTTTGGCCTCAAAGCCCACGGAACTTTCGGATAGAACTGTGGTACTGAAAAAGGGGGAAAAATCTCAACCGGAAAGGGCAGGGCCGTCAGGCGGCGGGCTCGTCGTCTTCGTCGTAGCCCGAGACAATGGCCTCCAGGTCTTCGGCTTCGAACACCTGGTCGCAGTCCAGGCACCGCACATAGTCCACACCATCGCGCCGCGCGAGCATCTCGGTACGGGTGTGATTACAGGGCTGCATGGAACGAAAAGGAGATTATTCCCCATTCTAAGCATGTAGGTTCGGTTGTCAAGCCCCCAAAAGTGCCAGTGATGCCCTCATTTGCGGCATTTTTTACACTCAGGCCGTGCCGGGGGCTTCTGGGGCAGGCGCTTGCTGGACGGTTTTACCGGCCGGGTGGCCGAGCAGATCCAGCAGGATTTGCGCCGCCTCTCCGGCGAAACCCTCGGCGTAAGGGCTGAGCCCCTCGCCTGTGGCAAGATCGGCAGCCGGGATCTGGCACTGAAACGCTCGTCCTTGGAACCCGTACAGCGCCCTGGAAAGGGCCACGATCTCCGAGGGTGTGGAAACGTGTGTCAAAGCCGGAGGCGCCTCTGGTTCCCGCACAGCCTCCAGGCTCAAAGCGTCGCAATCGATCGCGGCATCCAGAAAAACCACCACATCGGCCTGTGCGATTTCGTCGGCCAGTTCGGGCAGGAACTGCTGCACCGAGCGCAACTGGGCGCCGCTATCCGGACCGAGCAGATCGAGCACGCGGTGCGCCGCGCCATCGTCGCCGCGCCAACAGTTTCCGCAGGCGATGAGTACGGTTCGCATCAGACGTTTTGTGAATCAGGCAGCCGCGCGATGCGCCGCACCAAGTCTCCATTCGCGGCGAACACCTCGACGACGACGGGCATTTGTCCCAGGGCGTGTGTGGAGCAGGAAAGGCACGGATCATAGCAGCGGATGGCCGCTTCCAGCCGGTTGAGCATGCCCTCCTCGAATTCGCCGCCGGCGGCCGAGGGTTTGAGGAAGCGCCGCGCGGCCTGGTCCACAGCAAGGTTCATGGCCCGATTGTTTTGCGCCGTCGCAATCAGCAGGTTGGCACGAGTCATCAAGCCGTCGGGGTCAACCCAGTAATGGTGAAACAACGTGCCTCGCGGCGCTTCGCAGGATCCCACGCCTTCCCGCCGGTTCAGCGAGGCATGGGCTTGAATCGTTTCTCCGAACAAATCCGGGTTGGCCATCAACTCTTCGATGCGCTCCACGCAATGCAGCATTTCGATCAACCGCGCCAAGTGGTAATGGAAGGATTCGCACACGGCCCCCGCGCCGCGCTGTTTGAATTCGCGCAACTCGCGGTCGGCTCGCGGAGTCCCCGCAAAGGCCGCGACATTGAGCCGGGCCAGTGGCCCGACGCGATAGTGGCCTTGCGGATAACCGAAGGGTTGATAGTAAGGAAACTTGACGAACGAAAAATCTTCGCTGGCCTCGCCGAGATAGGTGGCGTAGCGCTTGGGATCGAGTTTCTCCGCGATGGAATTGCCCCGGCCATCCACGATCCGGATCGATCCATCGTAGTATTCCAAACCGCCGCGCTCGTTCACCGTCCCCAGAAATAGCGACGGAAAGTTCCCCAGGAACTCGATCTCCGGCCGAAAGGAATCGAGCACGCGTTTCCCACGCTCCAGCGCCAGGGCGACCGATTCCGCGGCTTCCGGAATCCAGCCCAGGATCTCGTCCCGCTGGGCGGAGGTAAAGCGCCGCTGGACGCCCCCGGGTCCGCTCCAGCCGGGGTGAATCTTCTTGCCGCCCACCAGCTCGATCACCCTTTGGCCGAACTGGCGCAAGCGGATCCCGCGGCGCAGAAAGTCCGCGTCGTGCTGGAGCAATCCAAAGATGTTCCGCTGCGCCGGCGGCGCGTCCATCCCCAACAACAGATCCGGCGAAGACAAATGGAAAAAACTCAACGCGTGAGACTGCAGAATCTGGGCGTAGTTCAGGAGTCTGCGCTGCTGTTCCGCGGCCGGGGGGATCTCCACGCCTAACAGCATGTCTCCCGCTTTGGAACTGGCCAGCACGTGGCTGACCGGACAGATTCCGCAGACTCGCGACATCAACCCCGGCATCTCCTGAAACGGCCGGCCTTCGCACAGTTTCTCGAAGCCTCGAAATTCCGTGACATGGAAGCGGGCGGACTCGACTTGGCCCGCGTCATCGAGTTGAATCGAAATCTTGGCGTGCCCTTCGATTCGCGTCACGGGCTGGATCAGGACGGTTCTGCTCATGATCCGAATTTCGTCCCCCCACCGGCCGGTGCGCGGCCGGCCAGCAGGTCCGCTAAAAAGGCGTAGATCGTATCCGGGGCGGGAGGGCAGCCGGGCAGGAAATGATCGACTCGCACCGCGTCCTGGATGCGCAGGACCCGAGGGAGCAGCCTGGGCACGACGCCTTCCCCATCCCCATCCCCGGTGGGCACGCCGTTAATCACGGTCGAGTTTTCCCGGTACGCACGGTTCAGAACATCCTCCACCGAAAACAGATTCCGCAGCGCGGTGACATTGCCCGTCACAGCGCAGTCGCCAAAAGCGATCAGGATCTTGCTGCGCTTGCGAATCAAGCGAATCTCGCGCAAGTGATCTTCGTTAGCTACAGCGCCTTCCACCAGCGCGATATCCACTTCCGGAAACTCCTTGATGTCGGCGATCGGCGAATAACACACATCCACCAGCCCGGCGAGATCGATCAGCCGCTCGTCCAGATCCAGAAACGACATATGGCATCCCGAACAGCCTCCCAGCCAGGCGGTAGCAAATCTGGGTTTCATGCGATCCATAACTTCTTTTCCCGCGCCGTGGTGATGTACTTGAGGAAGCTCCGGTCCTTGCTCATTTCCGCCACCGTTTTGCCTTTGAGGAACAACGCTCCGGTGGGACACACTTGCACGCATTTCCCGCAGCCGGTGCAGGTATCGGAATCCCCCCAGGGCTCGCCCAGATCGGAAATCACGAGGGAATTCCGGCCTCGCCCGGCGACGTCCCAGGTATGCGCGCCCTCCACTTCATCGCACACGCGAACGCAGCGGGTGCAGAGGATACAGCGGTTGTGATCCAAGCCAAAGCGCTCGTGGCTGACGTCCACCGCCAGATGCGGATACTGGGGGCGCAGCCGGACATGATCCACTCCCAGCTCCGCCGCCAAATCCTGGAGCTCGCACGCGCCGTTTAATACGCACACGGCGCAGACATGGTTTCGTTCCGCCAGCAGCAGCTCGATAATCAGCTTGCGGTGCGCCTGAAGCCTCGGCGTAGCGGTGCGAACCACCATGTCCTCGGCGACTTTTGTCAGGCAGGCCGGCTGCAACTTCTTCTGCCCTTCCACTTCCACCAGGCAGAGCCTGCAAGCGCCCACGTCGGAGAGACCGCCCAGATGGCACAGCCGGGGAATTTTCACGCCGCTTTCCCAAGCGGCCGCGAAAATGGTTTGGCCTTCCAGCGCGGTGATCGTCCGGCCGTCCAATTCCAGCGTCCGTACGCTCATTGGATTCCCTCGGCCTGTACCGTCATCCGGCAGTGTCCCGCGGGACAACGCTGTTCGTGCACGTGCGCCTCGTATTCCTGGCGAAAGTGATGCAACGTGCTGACCACTGGATTCGGCGCAGCCAGGCCCAGCCCGCACAAGCTGGTCTCCTTCAGCAGCCCGGCTAGTTGTTCCAGGATTTCGAAGTCGGATGTCAGCCCTTCGCCTCGCGTCATGCGCGCCAGAATGTCATGCATCTGGACCGTTCCGGCGCGGCACGGAATGCATTTCCCGCACGACTCATCCATGCAGAACTCCATGAAGAATCGCGCCAAGTCGACCATGCAGGAGGAACTGTCGAGCACGATCAATCCTCCCGAGCCCATCATCGATCCGATGGCCGTGAGCGAGTCATAGTCCATTGGCAGATCCAAATACTGCGCCGGAATGCACCCGCCCGCCGGGCCTCCCGTTTGTGCGGCCTTGAATTGGTGGCCTTCCGGCACGCCTCCGCCCAGCTGGTACAGAATGGTGCGCAAAGGCGTTCCGACGGGCACCTCCACCAGTCCGGTGCGAACAATTCGCCCCGCCAGCGCGAACACCTTCGTTCCCGGACTTGTGGGCGTCCCGATGGAGGCAAACCAATCGCCGCCTTTTTCGAGAATCGTAGGAATGTTCGCGAACGTTTCGACATTATTGATTAGCGTGGGATGTCCCCACAATCCGCTTTCCGGCGGATACGGCGGCCGCGGAACCGGCTGCCCGCGCTTGCCTTCAATGGAAGCCAGCAGCGCCGTTTCCTCACCGCAGACGTAAGCGCCGGCTCCGATGCGAAGATCGATGCGGAAGCAAAAGTGGCTGTCGAACATTTGTCCGTGCAGCAGACCTTCGCGTTGGGCTTGCTCCAGAGCGGTTCGGAGACGGGCAATGGCCAGGGGCGACTCGCCCCGTGCGTAAATGTATCCCTGCTGCGCTCCCACCGCCCGTCCGGCGATGGCCATGCCTTCCAGCACCCGGTGCGGATCGCCCTCCAGCACGCTGCGGTTCATGAACGCGCCGGGATCGCCCTCGTCGGCATTGCACACGACGTACTTGGTGGGCGAACGCTGGCGCGCCACCAGCTCCCATTTGAGCCCCGCTGGATACCCCGCGCCGCCGCGGCCGCGCAAACGGCTCTTCTTCACCTCGGCGATAATCTCCTCTGGAGCCATCTCCGTGGCCGCGCACAGCAGCGATTGATAGCCTCCTCGCGCCACGTAATCGGCGAATCGTTCCGGGTCGGAGTGGCCGGAGTTGCCCAGAATGATGCGCCTTTGTCCCGCAAAGAACGGGTGATCGGGCGGAAGGACTCTATCGCCGAAATGATTCCAGTCTCCGGCCGCCAGCGCCGGGCCATCCGCCGGCGTCGCTTTCGTCAGGATGGCATCCGCAGCCGAGCTCCGGACCAAGGGCCCCTCACAACACAACCCCATGCAACCGGTCCCGCACACCTCCACCTTTCCGCCCCGGCCCTGGAGATCGATCTGTTCCTGAATGGATGCGCGCACGGCGGCAGCGCGCCCGGAAAGACATCCGGCCACGGTGCAACACAAAATCCGGTCCTCGAGCCCCAGCTGGCGCTCCTGCTCGGCCCGCCGGATTGCATACAGTGAATCGGCGTTCATGTGGAGGGCCGGCCGACCAGTTGCCTCTCCAGCGATTCAGGCGTAACCCGCGACAGGGCTTCCCCATCGCAAATCACCACCGGCGCCAGGCCGCAGGAACCGACGCAGCGTCCAGTTTGCACGGTCCACTCGCTCTCCGGACATCGCCTCTTCACCGTGGACATCAACTCTGTTCCGCCGGCCGCGTAACAGGCGGTGCCCAGGCACACCACCGCGGTGTGTGCTCTTACCGGCGTAAAGCGAAACAAATGGTAGAACGTCGCCACTCCCAGAACTTTGCTGGGTGGCAATCTTAATTTGTGCGCGATCATGCCCAACAAGGGTTTGGAAAGATAGCCATAGAGCTGTTGCGCGGCGTGCAGCACCTCGATCAGCGCGCTGCCGGAGTATTGGTGCCGCGACATCACGCGTTCCAGCGTTTTCTCTCGTGGCTCAGCGGGAATCATGGAATGATAACCTCGACCAGCGTCGAGCTTTCATTATCGCGCTCTTCTGGTGCTCCGGTCGCGCTGCGTTTCTGAAATGCGTCACTTCCACTGACGTTTTCGGCTTGGCATCGAGCATGGCGGGATGGGCCATCGCGTATTGGCGGCGAATCACCTGCAACTCCACATTTGCTTATGGGAGGTTCACTCCCGGTTTGCGGGGCGGAAGAACTCCAATGATGGTGTACGGTGTGGACGCGAGAGTTGCGGCCTTGCCGACGATTTACGAGTCTCCCGAGAACCGCCGCTGCCAGAGCTCGGTGCTGATGATTACCACAGGTGTGCCGGCGGGCGAATCTTCCTGGGAACGAAAGCCGCGTCCGTGCAGCGGCTCGACACCGAGAATCCGAAGGAAACTGGCCGATACGTGGGCACTTTTCAGGACCTCCGGCTCGGCTCCGCCAGAGAGTGTGATGTTTTCCTCGCCCGTGTGAGCTCCGAGTTCGGTGAAGGAGTGCGCACCGGCCTTCATCTCCGCGAATCGGGATGGCGTGGCGCCTCCGAGATGCGTATCAGCCGATCGGGGTCGCGGTACTGCAGCGGTTTCAGCAGCACAGCGCGGATGACGGTGAACATGACCGTGTTTCCGCCGCTCGCGAGTGCCAGCGTGAGAACCGCCGTTGCGGCGAAGGCCGGATTGTGACGCATGGCGCGCAGAGCATAGAGGGCGTCCTGCCAGATCATGTTTAGAAGCCGAACCCTCTTCAGAGAATCAGTTTGAGATGCCTTGGGAAGCGAGCCAGGCCAGCGCCCGGGATACCGCCTGATCGCGCTCTACGGGCGTCTGGTCGTCCGTGGGAAGGCCGGCGCGAAACTGCTGGCCGACGGCTCGCTCCAGAGCCCCGACGGCTAAATCGCAATAACTGATTTCGCGAAATGCGACGCGCCGATCGCGCAGCACAACGGCCAGCACTCGCGCCGCGCGGGGAGTTCCGGACTCCGTGGCATATTGCCAAAGCACTTGATAGAACTTCGGATCCGCTGTTTGATACTTCCGCACCAAGCCCGCGAGCTGCTTCAGATCCTGATCGCTTCCATAATCCCGCAGCAGGGCCGCGGCGCCCTGGAGATCGGAGGGATCAGCGTCGGGGCGATCGGCGACCTTGAGCGCTCTGGCTAGAGCTTCCGGGAGCGTGGCTGGATGGCCGTTGCGCACGAGCGTCCAAGCAATATAGGATGTGCCAGCAAGATCATTCCTGAGAGCCTCGCGAAGAGTTTCGGTAGTTGTGCGATTGTCCGCGTATTCCAAGAGCGAATTTGCGGAGCCCCAGGCATGCAGCGGCGCTTCGGCGATCCAGGTTGTGATCAGAAGGGCGTCCGTTTCGGGGGATGCCTTCAGTTCTTGCAGCGCCACCTGCGTCAGGAAGAGGCTTTCTCTCCCAGGCCAGTCTTTCGGTTTTGCCTTCCCCGCGAGGAGATCCGCTGTGCTCGGCCGGGGAGTGCCTTGCGCGGCCAGGAGATTTGTAGCCACTTCCGCCCAGCGCTCGCGATCGTCGCCGATGGCAGGCCCGATCAGCGGCATCAGCTCGCCAGTCAGATCCTCGTATTGACTCGATAGGTATCCGGCAACCGCGGAGATTTGGGCCGGTGTACCACTGCTCAGCGTGTTGGCTATTTCGCGATCGAGAAAAGCGCGCGCGGTGGTTGGCGGCGGCTCCGAATCTGAGATCTCCGCTCGCGCCGGGGTAATCAGGTTCGATCCGGAATCGGCGATCAGCTGCCACGAGTCCAAGGATGGATTCTTGTTCTCCTGGAGCGGAAGGATCAGCACTAGGCCGCCTTCAAAAGAGGGAAGAGGCGGGGGATAGCCATTCACAAACATTGTGACGCTCGGTCCGTAGGCCCGGAAATGCAGGCGCAGCCGGTCCGGCATGATGCGGTCTTCAGAAGCGGGATAGGATCGCAAGACCTGGATTTCGGCGGTCATCGACAACGTCTCGGCGGTCCATGGCAGGGACCCGTCGGGAACAGTTTCTCCCTTCTGGACGCTGAGGACTCGACCCACGACAAGCACCGGCGCAGCCGCAATTTCTTTCAACTGCCAAATTTTGACGAACCCCGCCTGGAGCCCGCCCGGCGCCAGAAGCGCAAGTACGATCAGCAGCGCTTTGTTGGGGCTGTGCACGCTTCCAGCTTATCGTCTACCTGGGACTGTTCGCGCGCGGCTACTATCGAAGGACAGGCAAGGTAAAGGGCCTGGCTGGCAAAGGAGGTTCCGATTCATGCGAGCAGACATCGTACCGGGCGCGGTGTTTCCCGATTATGAGCTGACCGATCACGCGGCTAAACGCCGCAAGCTGTCGGAGCTGCAAGGGCTTGATCCCATGATCCTGGTGCTCAGCCGGGGAGGCTTCTGCCCGAAGGATCGCCGGCAGGCCGAGGGCCTGACCCAACTTCATCGCGAAATGGAAGTGGGTTATTGCCGCCTGGTGACAATCAGCACGGACAATCTAAGTGCGACCAATGAGTATCGTACGGGCGTCGACGCGCACTGGCCGTTCTTGTCCGATCCAGGTCGCATGGTGCAGAAGGATCTCGATACCGCGGAGTACACCGACGCGACGAACAATCCGATGATCCCGCACACCATCGTCCTTGAGCCGGGTCTGATCGTATACAAGATTTACAATGGCTACTGGTTCTTTGGCCGCCCGACCATTGAGGAGCTTCGGCAGGGACCTGCGGGCGGTGTTGAAGAAGTGCCGGCCGGATTGGGACATCACAAATCCGGAAATGAAAGCCGCTTGGGAGCGCGGCGAAAAGAATCGCTTCTATCCGTACGGCAAGAGCTACGCGAAGATATTCGGCGAGCAGGAATAGTTCAACACATCTGAGTGCAGTCTTGTTTGTAACAGATGCATGCTAAGATGTTTGTGGTGTTCACGGACTCCGATCGCGCGCGCGTTGAACGCTTCAAACAGTCGACTCGGGAGAAACTGCGGGACGTGCGTTGTCCGGAGCATCACCAGCCGCCACGGCTACAATTCCACGGGGTAACGCTGCGCGATATCACGATTTCGCTGAGTGGTTGCTGCGAGAGGCTGATGGTGGTGGCCAATGCGAGAGTGGCGTCGGCGGAGACGGCGGAAGCGGATTTGAAAAAGCCGGCCTAGGCTCTCGCAAGAATCCGGCGGACGCCTTCGCGGAAGACTTCCTCCGGTGTCAGCAGGCTGATCACCAGGAACGCCTCCCTTTCAAAATCGAAAAAGAAGCCGGGTTGCACCAGCACGCCGTCGGCTGACAGCAGGCTCAGCACCCATTCTTCCTCGGTTTGGATGCGCGGTGCTTCCAGGACTGCGTACCAGCCGCCCTCGGTTGCCAGGAGTCTCCAGGGTGAGGTTGGACCGATCTGGGTCGCCAGGAATGCCCGGTTAGCGCGGACGCGCGCGAGAATCTGGTCTTGCATTTGGGTGCGCAGGCCGAGCAACACAGGCGCGGCATATTGCACGGGAGCGCTTACCGACAGGTAGGTATCGGCGATCAGCTCCAATCGCTCGATCGCCGGGCCACTGGTCACGATCCAGCCCAGCTTCAACTGCGGGAGGCCGGCGACTTTGGAGAGGCCCGACAGGCAGAATGTCAGGACGTCGGTGACTTCGGTGAGTGAATGAACCAGGCTGGGGTCCGGATCGAGCGCATAGTCGGAAAACACTTCGTCCGAAATGATAGCGAGGGAATGCTCACGGCAGAGAGCGATCAGCTCGGCTAGTTCATTCTGCTTCAAGAACGATCCGGTCGGATTGTTGGGATTCACCAGCACGATGGCGCGCGTGCGTGGCGTGATGGAGCGGGCGAGCGCGTCAAAGTCGATGGTCCAGTTGCCGTTAGAGGCGCCGTGGTAAACGAGTGGATACTGGACAACGCGCACGGCTTCGAAAGCGGCCAGGAAGTCAAACAACGGGTAAGAAGGGCGGGGGACCAGGACTTCGTCGCCAGGGTCGGCCAGCAATTTGAAGACGAAGGCGTAGGCTTCGCTGGTGCTGGCAGTGAGGAGAATGCGATCGGGGCTGACGCGGCCAGAGTAATAATCGGAGACCGCGGCGCGAGCGAGGGGCATTCCAGCGGCGGCGGGGTGGTAGCGGAGCGCGCGGGGATCGGCCAGCGCGGCGAGAATCTGATCGGACGGATAGACAAATCCAGCGGCGGTGGGATTTGATTCGGTGAGGTCGAGAATAGCGGCCCCGGCGGATCTTTTCTCGTCCAACAGCCGCGTGAGGCGATTGGGCGCGAGGTCCCAGCGGAGCCGCGAAGAGTACGAAGGCGCGGGCAAGGAGACAAGTTAGCACGGCGGCACGCTTGCTTTCGTGCGCGCTTCAGTTGGAGGGCACGTTGCTGTGAGTCTTCGAACCGGAGTTGTCGCCGCTGTGGCGCGAGCCGCTGCTGCGGTGATGCGTGGAGCTGCGCGAGTGATGGCTGGAGCTGGCGTGCTTGGCGCTACCGTCGCTTTTGCTGGATTCGCCCAAGGCCAACGAAGTTGCGCCCATGAGCAGGGCGCTGGTTAGGAAGATGGAGAGAGAAGCTTTCATGCAG
>Ga0209415_10009623_pt1 | contig 16579 bp, 11 predicted proteins | sample PeaSoiSIISIP2007_FD_187696 | JGI IMG/M metagenome (GOLD analysis project Ga0209415, IMG submission 187696) | Peat soil microbial communities from Weissenstadt, Germany - SII-SIP-2007 (SPAdes) (version 2) | ecosystem: Environmental > Terrestrial > Soil > Wetlands > Peat | place: Germany... | reverse complement strand
GCAGGAAGCTACGTGCAATTCGAACGCTTGGCGCTCGCCTTCTTACTTCTCGAATGTTTCGAGGCCGCACGAGCGAATGGTGCGGTCATGATGACGCGCACTGAGGCAACACGCTTTGGAGGCAAACCCAACCTACGTCCCATTTCTTCCGCGGTCGGAACCCGATTTGTTATAACAAACGTCTCCATGGGGACATTATGCCTCAATTCGTGCCTGAGATGCATCCGCTTCCGTCTTCACACTACCTTGCCCAGGAAAAGATAAACCAGCTCGATGAGCAGGATGAGGATGACGACGACTTCGAGGAAGAAGCCGCGCGCCTGGTTGAACTGCTCGATCATGTCGTGGTAAAGGTCTTCGGCGGTCTTGAGTTTCTGGGCGACGAGATCCTTGTAGTCGGGCACGCCGACCTTGGCGGCGGCGATGCGATAGAGCCGCGAAGCAAACATATCGCTGAGAAACTTGATCGAATTGTCGGCGCGCTCGGTGAGCTCGGCGATGTCGAGCAGCACGGTATGCAGGCGCGTGGCACGGCGCGACATGCGCCAGCGCACGGCAAAGCCGGTCTTGTGCTCGAGCGAGTCGTAGACGCTCGAGAGAATCCCTGTGAGCAGCTCGTCGTAGTGGCGGAACTCGAGCAGTTGCGAGTTGGCGTATTCAAGCAGTTGAATCGCCGTCTCCGCGCCGGCCGCAGTGTCGTAGAGGAACGCGGCGTTCCAGCCGATGACGGCGAGATCGTTGTCGTAGTAGGAAATGCGCGACTGCAGCACCTCGGCGCACTCGCCGGCGGAGAGCCGCAGCCGGTCGCCGCGCACGATCTGCGCGATCTCCGGGCCGTGATCGCGGGTTAGGCCGTCGGCCGGCTGCGATTGGTCGTGAGAGCGCACGTGGAAGATGAAGTAGTCCTCGCTGAGCCAACGCGAGTAGGGCTTGATCATCGCGGCGGCATTGCGCTGGAGCCGCTGCCGGACGATGGGCTCGACGCGCGCGGCAAAGTCGACGTCCCACACCCAGCGGCTAGCCAGATGCACCAGGCTCTCCCAATCGCCCGAGAAGGCGAGCTGGTAGATGACGCTGACCACGCCATAGTCGTAGTACTTGATCTCGCCCTCGAGAACCTGTCCCTCGCTGCGCTCGCCGCCCGAGAGGATCAGCGGATCGAGCGGCTCGGCGACCGGCGGACGCTGGTAGCGCACGTAGGACGGCACGCCGTGCTTGATTTTGGGCAGCTGCACCGTGCGGGCATCGGCGGCCTGTTGCAACTGGTCGAGGCGGATCTCTTCGGAGACATCGAATTGGATAAGGACGAGAACCGAGCCGCTAAGCGCGGTGAGAGCCGGCGATGGAAGTGTGGTGGTCATGGTGCGGCGCCCGGCTAGGTCTTTTTGGTGCGCTTATAAAAGGGTAGCGGAACCTGCTTGGCGCGGACGCGGTTGCCGCGCACATCGACGAGCAGGTCGCTGCCGGAATCGGCAACAGACGCGGGCACGAGCGTCATGGCGATGTTGGTTTTGAGAAACGGCGCGGGCGAGCCCGACGTGACTATGCCAACGCGCTCCTCCGAAAGGGAAAACACCGGGTAGGAGTCGCGGGCGATGCCGCGCTCGATCATCTCGAGGCCGACGATCTTTCGTTTCGGCCCGCCGTTGGACTGAATCGCCACCAAGGCATCGCGTCCAATAAAAGAACCCTTGTCCAACTTGAGCCAGCGCGCGAGGCCCGCTTCGTAAACGTCGATCTCTTCGGAGATTTCGTGGCCGTAGAGGCTCATGCCGGCTTCGAGGCGCAGCGTGTTGCGCGCGCCCAGCCCACAGGGGCGAACGCCGAACTCGGCGCCGGCGTCGAGCAGCGCATTCCACGCCTTTACGGTCGTGGTTTCGTCGGCGGGGAGATAGAGCTCGAATCCGTCTTCGCCGCTGTAGCCGGTGCGCGCGATCATCATGTTGGGGATCCCCGCGACGGTTCCCCAGGTGAAACGATAATTCCCGATCGCGGCGAGATCGGCCTTGGTGAGCTTGGCCAGCGTCTCCTGCGCGCGCGGACCTTGCACCGCCAGTTGCGAATAGTAGCTTGAGTAGTCGCTCAGATGGATCGCCGGGAAGCCGCCCACCTGCTGCCTCATCCAGGCAAAGTCCTTGCCGATGGTTCCCGCGTTGACGACGAGGAGATAGTCGTTGGCGCCGATCCGGTGCACCAGGATGTCGTCGACGAAGGTTCCCTTGGGCGTGAGCAGCGCCGAATAGTGCGCCTGGCCGTCGGCGAGCTTCGACGCGTCGTTCATGGCGATGTGCTGCACGGCGGCCAGCGAGCCAGGCCCGCGAAACTGGATCTCGCCCATGTGGCTCACGTCGAAGAGGCCGGCTGCGGTGCGGACGGCCATGTGCTCGGCAATTAGGCCTCCGCCGGGGCAAGGATACTCGACCGGCATCTCCCAGCCGCCAAAGTCGACCATCTTGGCCTTGAGGGCGCGATGCGTGGCGTTCAGTGCGGTCTTCTTGAGCGCCGGCTGCGGCCGTCCTTCAGCGCCCGATCCCGAAACTTCAGTAGCCATTCTGTTGTACCCTTACTCACCATAGGGATTGAGCGGCAGCAGGGTCAACCAGACTCGGCCCGCGAATTGTCCGCGCCACACGAAAGCGAATGAACGCACGATCGGCTATTCCTTGGTCAATGGCAGTCTTCCGGGCGTCGCTCGGCCCGGCGCTGATCGCCGCCGCAAACCTCAAGAGCCCCGAAGTCTGGCTTGGCGCGACGATCGTAACCGGCTTTACCAGCGACGTTTTCGATGGCATTCTGGCGCGCCGCTGGCACACCGATACGGGCGCGTTGCGGCTTGCGGACTCGATCTGCGACGACATCTTCTACCTGGGCATCGCGGTAGTTGCCGTCGAGCATCACTGGCCGGTGATTCGCTCGCAGTTGGGACTGCTCATTGCCGTTCTCGCGCTTGAGGCGCTTCGCATTTTCCTGGACTGGCGCAAATACGGCCGCATGGCCAGCTACCACTCTTACGTCGCGAAGGCCTGGGGCGTTCTGCTGGCCTCGGCGGCGGTGGCTGTCATCTGCTTCAACGGCGGCGCGGCTCTGCTCACGGTAGCTCTTGCGTTGGGCATCGCATGCAATTTGGAAGGCATGGCGATGACGGCCCTGCTGCCGCACTGGACGCACGATGTAAAGTCGATCGCTCACGCGCTGGAACTGCGGAAAGGGATGCCGGCATGAACCGCATGCGAGGACTGCTGATGCTCGTAGCCGCCGCCGTGGCCGCGTGGAAGGGCTGGCAAATCCACCATGGCGAGCGCGCCGTGTTGGCCTATGGATTGGCCGTTCTGGCACTGGCCCTGGGCGTGTGGCATCTCAGGCGCAAGGAACCGCCGCAGATTACCGCGGTGCGGGCCGATGCAGATTCGGCCAGGCAAGCGCCGAGAAAGCGACTATAATTCCGGCCAACTCCAACTTATGGAAAACCTTTGGTTTCTTGGTGTCTTGATTCCCGTCGCTCTGATCGCCTTGCCCATCATCGCGCTGGTCACGTCGAGCTCCCGCGCACGCGAATTACGCGCGGAGATGGCGGCGCTGATGGATCGCCTCCGCGATCTGGAAGCGAGGATTCATCAACTCGCTGCGCCGGGGGCCACAATAGCCACTCCGCCGCGTGCCGCGCCATCTTGCGCACCGCCGGCGCCTGCGGCGCCTGCATCGCCGCCGCCGGCCCCGGCCGCGGTAGCCTCGACGACGGCTCCGGCCCCTGTTCCGATTCCTCCCTCCGCGCCGCCTGCACCACCGGCCGCGCCGCAATTTCGCTCGTTCGAACCGGCTACAGCCACCGATTCGCGCTCGCTTGAAAGCCGCATCGGCTCGCAGTGGTTCAATCGCATCGGCATCCTGGCGGTCCTGATCGGCGTTGCGTGGTTCCTCAAGCTTGCCTTCGATAATCACTGGATCGGCCCGCTAGGACGCGTGCTGATCGGATTGCTGGCAGGCGCCGCGCTCATCGCCTGGTCCGAGCGCTTCCACCGGCGCGGGCTCGCGGTCTTCTCCTATTCGCTCAAGGCCATTGGCAGCGGCACCCTGTATCTCTCGCTGTGGGCAGCCTTCCAGCTCTATGCGTTGATGCCCGCCAGCGCAGCTTTCGCCGCCATGATCGCGGTCACCGCTTTCAACGGTTATATGGCCTGGATTCAGGATGCCGAGTTGCTTGCGCTCTACGCGATCGCCGGCGCCCTGAGCACACCTCTGCTGGTTTCTACCGGAACCAACCACGAGGTCACGCTCTTTACCTATCTGCTCATCCTCGATCTCGCGGTGCTCATTCTGGTGGCTCTGCGTCCGTGGTCGCGCTTGCTCTCTGTTGCCTTCGTGGGCACGGCGATCTTCATCTTCGGCTGGTGGTCGTCATTCTATTCACTGGACCAGGCTCCGCGCACGGCTGTGTTTCTGTGCTGCTTCTTCCTGGCATTTGCGTTGGCGCCCCGCCTGGTGCGAATCCGGCTCGATCCCAATGGATCTCTTAACGGATGGGACGGGCTAGCCTCCTTTGTGATTCCAGTTGCCAACGCGGCCCTGGGATTTCTGGCGTTTTACTCCTTGCTGACGCCGGCTGCGGCCGATTGGGCCGGCCCATGGCTCGCGGTCGCGTTTGCGGCGTTCTACTTGCTGCTGATGCGGTTGCCGGAAACCGGAATCCTGCGTGAAGGCGCACCGGCTCTGTCGCCGGTGCACTTGACGGTTGCTATCGTCTTCCTCACGATTGCGATCCCCCTCAAGACGCACGGGCGATGGATGACGATCGGCTGGCTGGTGGAGGGCGCGGTGCTCCTGTGGCTCTCACGGCGCGTGCGGTCGTTGCTGCTAAGGGTCTTTGCGCTTCTCTCGACGGCTCTCGGACTCGGCGCGCTACTCCTCGTGAATCCGCCAGCGGCAAACCGGCCCATCTTCAACGAGAGGTTCGCGACCTACCTCGTCGCCATCGCAGTGTGCGCCTTCATCGCGTGGTTTGCGCGCAACTCGCAAGACGAGCACGAATCCGGGGCAATCATTGACTGGCGCGGCTTGGCCGCCACCGCACTGCTCGTGATGAATGCGCTCATCCTGATCGCGCTCAGCCTGGAGATTCACAGCTACTGGTGGTTGCAGCGCTGGCAAGGCGATTACGCGGTGTTTCGCGACTACGAGATGTATGCGCACTTCTCGTATTCGGCGCTTTTCATGCTCTATGGCGGCGCGCTCCTTGCCATCGGCTTCGCGCAGCGCTCCTCGTTTCTGCGCTGGCAGGCGCTGATCCTTCTTGCCGCCACTATCGCCAAGGTGTTTCTCCTCGACATCAGCGACCTCAGCCGCGGATTGCGCATTCTGAGCTTCATTGGCTTGGGCGTGTTGCTGCTCGGCGTCAGCTATGTCTACCAACGGGACTGGCTGAACCTGCGCGGGCAGAAGGAGCAGAAGCAATGAGAGTCCTGGCAGCGCTTTGGCTGCTGCTCCTGGCGGCTCCGTCGCCGGAGCCTCGCTATTTTCACTTTCAGCGGCCCATCCAGCAGCAATCGCAATCCGGTGGGCAAACGTGCCTGGTGGTCGACCCCGGCGTCTTTCCTCACGCTTCCTCGCAGCTTGCCGACCTGCGGCTTTATCAGGCCGCTGGCGGGGCCGATATTGAGACACCTTACGTTCTACGCTCCGACGTTCCCGTGCTCTCCACCGACCAAGCGCTTGTCCTGCTGAATTTGGGCGGAAGCGGCAATCGAACGGTCTTCGACGCCGCCATGCCTTCGGGCCACTTTAGCGACCTCGAACTCAAGATCGCCGGCCGCGATTTCCTCGCGACCGTGACCGCCAGCGGCAGCCAATCGCAAACGGCGATCGCGCGCACGAAGCTTGGTTCGTTTACAATCTTCGATCTCACGCGGCAGCGCCTGGGGCGCAGCACCGTTCTTCACCTGCCCGAATCGGACTTCCGCTATTTGCATTTCCAGATCGACGGGCCCATTGTGCCGGATGACGTGACAGGGCTCTCGGTGCGGCGCGTGCCGGTGAGCCAACCGAAATATGTGCTAGTGTCCGAGACCGCGAAGACGTCGCTTAAAGAGCGCGACTCGGTGATTGAATTCGTTGTGCCCGCGCACACGCCGATCGACCGCATTGTCTTCGTGCCGGGTCCGAGTCCGAAGAACTTCAGCCGCGATGTCGAGATTGGCGTTGCGCCCCCTGCCCGGCCCGCAACAGACGATTCATCCGAGCCGCCGCAACCTTTCGAGACCGCAGGGAACATTCTGCGCATTCACGCCGTTCAGGAAGGCCACCGCATCGACGAAGAGCATCTGGCGATTGACGCGCCACAGATGAACTTCGACGGGCCCGCCAAGTGGGCCGTGACGATTGAGAATCGCGACGACCCGCCGATTCAGCTCTCGTCGGTGCGGCTGGAGATGCTGGAGCGCCGTCTCTGTTTCGATGCCGCCGCGAACGGCGCGTACACCATGTATTTCGGCGACTCCGCGCTGGCCGCGCCGCAATACGACTACGCCTCGCTCTTCGCGATCGAGCAGAATCCGCTGTCCGCGCAGTTAGGCGCCGAGGCGGCGAATCCAGCCTGGCAGTCGAGGCCCGACCAGCGCCCCTTCACCGAAAGGCACCCGATCTTATTGTGGGTTGCGCTGATTCTGGTGATTGCGCTGCTGGGGGGAGTTGCGGTGCGATCCTTCAAGTCCACGCCGGCGAAGCCATCGTAGAAGTCGAACGAGGCTCGCAGCGATCCGGCGGGATAGGCAAATCGCTGCTTGTCACCGTGCAAGCCGCAGGTTGGTTGTAGGGTGGCGTGCATCGAATTCACATTCAGAGTGAGTGAAGCTGAGTATTTGGGGGCCCTGAAGCTCCGGAGCAAGTCACCCGGATTGGCGGTGCTGGCGCTCGCCCTGGGCGTGTGGCATTTGGCGCGCAAGGAGCCCCCGCGTTCGGGCTCGGCTCCGCATCTGGGCTCGGCTTCGCTTGGCTCGGCTCCGCATCTGGGCTCGGCCCGGCCCGAGGCGCCTCCCGGCAAACCGGTGGAGGGAAACCGGCGATAACTCCGGCCAACTCCGCTTATAGGGACTGGACCCGGCGACAGGCAGTCCTGCCTCGCGGATGCCGCTGCTGCAAATCTTAGGATTCTCACAGAAAATGCTTCCCAGCGGCGAGGCTGAGGCATAGAATCGTTGCCGAACCGCGATTGCGACTCTTCGCGGGCGGCAAGGCGTCTCGGCCTTGGCCCGGCCCGCAGCCGACTCGCCACCAGAGTGGAGCGGCGCCTTGGCCTCACCTTCTCCCCGGCATCTGCCTCGGGCAGCGTTGGCGATGACAGGGACAAAGCAGGCTCGGATTCGGTTTCACCTGTTGGCAACACTGGGTTTGTGCGCCGCCGCCGCCTTTGCACAATCGGATCCTGTTGCCCCCGCGCCGCGCTCCATTCAGATTCAATCGCCGCCCTCCGGTTCGCTCGCCGGCCGGCTCACCGATCTGCATTCCGCTCCGCTTGCCGGCGTCGCGCTGGTGCTACGCAACCAGGCCACCGGCGCGGAGTTGCACTTGACCACCCAGAGGAACGGAGGCTTCTGCGCCGCATCGCTTGGTGCGGGCGTGTACTCGATCGAGGCAGACGAGCCGCAACTCGGCCATGGCCAACTCGAAGGCATCGTGGTCTCGGGCGGCGCGGAGTCGCGGGTGCAGGCGGCCATCCGGTTCGAGCCGGTGCCGCCAGCCCGGGCAGTATCGCTCGCCTCGACGGTTCCTGCACCGGCTGCTTCCTCTGCCTCAGCTGCGTCTCTTGTTCAGGATCGAATGGCGCAGGCCGCTTCGCCCGGTGAGCCCGCGGCCGCGCCGGAAAACACGGCCGCCAGCGCTGCTGCCGCCGTCCGGTTCGCGCCTCCTGCCGCGGCTCTTCCGCAAACCATGAGCGCGCTGGTCGCTCCGCTCCTCGCCACTGCTGCCGAGCGGCCCTGGCCCGTCGCGCCGCGCGCTCTGCCAGCGGCCTCAGCGCAACCCAACGCAGCGCCCGAACTTGCGGAAGCGATTTCCAGCCTGCCGCTGGCCAGCGCGACGATTTCCAGCGCGGCGAGTTCCAGCACGCCGGTCTCCAAGTTGCCGGCCACGCCGCAGCTTCGCGCCGCGCTCGAAACCGAATCCGCTCCCATCGAGTCCGCGCTGGTGGTGTCGGTCCCGCATGCGCTGGCACTGCCGGAACAGATCGGACCTGAGCTCTTGCTCTCCGACGCAGTGGAAGCGATTCAGGCGGCCATGGTGCGCGGCGCCGGCCGCTTCGCGCCGATTGAGGCGACTACGGAAAAGCCCGACCCGGTCTCTCCCGCGGTCGAGTCCACGTTGACCGCGGCGCAACTGCAGTCGCTGCCGGTCAGCGGCCGCCGCTGGCAGGAGTTCCTACTCGATGAGCCCGCGGCCGCCGCGTCGCCCGATGCCACGCAGCCGTCGTTCCGCGGCACAAGCGCGCAGTCCACCGAGACTACGGTCGAGGGCGCCAGCACGCGTCTCGCTTTCGGCGAGACGGACGAAGCTGCCTCCTCCGGATCGGACAATGCTTCCAGTGAAGACGCGGGACAGGCGGGTTCCACGAGCCAAAGCTGGCGGGCGGGGCGAGGCCTGGGTGTGAGCGAAGCCGCGATCCGGGAAGTGACGGCAACCGCTGGCAACGCCGAAGCCGAAAGCATGCACGCTGCCGGCGGCCGCACCGGCATTCGCACCGAGAGCGGGGGCAACGTGCTCCATGGCCGCGCCTTCGTATTCGACCGGCAAAACACCTGGGGCGCGCGCAATCCCTTCACGCAATGGGCGCAAAACACCGGTTCAGCCGCTGCGCCCAACTTCGCCTCAGAGCCTTACACTCCGTCCGACCACGAGCTGGTGTGGGGATTTGGCGCGGGCGGCGGCATCCGCCGTGACAAGCTCTTTTGGTTTGCAGCGCTCGATAGCAACCACCGCAACGATCCGGGCGTGGCTTCCGCAAGGCATGCCGCGGAGTTCTTTAGCCTGCCCGAGCCAACCAGCGCCGACGTGACGCTGCTGAGCGCCCGCCTCGGCGAAAGCCAAAATCAGGCATATAACGACTTCCTCGGCGTGCCGTCCGGTGACGCATCTGCCGGCCCTGCATCTGCCGGTCTCGAGCAACTCGCCGCGCTGCTCGGTCCGGCACCGCGCACCGCTGCCCAGTGGCTGGGATTCGGCCGCATCGATTGGCAGGCGACGGAGCGCCAGCACTTTGCCTTCGAAGGCACGGCCGGCGAGCGGAGCGCTCCCGGCGGAGGCGTAACCCGCGCGGCAGAGACCTACGGCAGCCACAGCTTCGGTTCCAGCCAAACCGGCGACGAGCGGCTGCTGGCGCGGTGGGAAGCCTATCTCTCTCCGAATCTGCTGGCCGTCACGCAAGCCTCGGCGGGGCGCGTCATCCTTACCGCGCGGCCCGAGGCGCCGTCGGCCTTCGAGAAGGCCTTTCTCAACGGAAATTTCTGGGGCCAATTGCCGCAAATCGTCGTCGACTCGCGCTACGGATTCACTATCGGCAATCCATCGCGCTTTGGGCAGGGGAGTTATCCCGACGAAAAGCTGCTGCACGCTCAGCAGGGGGTAGATTGGGTTCACGGCAAGATGCTGGTGCGCGCCGGCTTCGAGCTCGACCACAACGCCGATTCCACCAGCCGGTTGCGCAACCAGACCGGAACCTACGTCTACTCCAAGGTGCAGGACTTCATCTCCGACGCATTGGCCTTCCTCAGGTTTGGGTTTGCCGATGCGCTCGACGCGCGCAACCCGCACAACTGCGGCCCGACGGACAAGACCTTCGGCAGCCAGCCCTGCTACTCGCACTACTCGCAAACGCTCGGCCCGAGCCAGTGGCAGTTGAGCACCAACGACTGGGCCGGCTACGCGACGGCGCAATGGCAGGCAAGCAAGTTCGCGGTCTTCTCTGCCGGGCTGCGCTGGGAACTGGAGCAGATGCCGCCGCCCATCGCCGCGCTCGCCAATCCGCAGCTCCCCTTGGCGGGCGCGATGCCGTCGCTCGGAAGCAACTGGGGACCGCGCGTGAGCCTTGCCCTGGGCCAACGGCGAAGCGGCTGGCCGGTGTTGCGCTTGGGCTACGGAATGTACTTCGGGCGCGTGCAAGACGCGACGATCCTGACCGCACTGACGCATACCGGCTCGCTGAAAGGCGACCTCAACTTCTTCATGCGTCCCTCCGACGACTGCCAGCATTGTTCGGGAGGTGCTCCACCCTTTCCTTACGTGTTTGAGGGACAGCCATCCAGCGCCGTCAAGCCGGGAGTCGTGGAGTTCGCGCCCAACTTCCGCAACCCCGAAGTGCACCAGGCCGTCGCGGCAATCGAGCAGCAGCTGCCGGGGCACATCGAGCTCACCGCCGAAGCGATGCTGAGCCTGGGCCGGCGCCTGCCGGTCTCCATCGACACCAACATCGACACCTCCGTGAATCCGCAGCCCATCATTTACGGGGTGAAAGACGCCACCGGCAAAGGTCCCATCAAAGACTCGCGGATCACCGTTCCTCTGTACGCAACCTTGCCGTACACAGAATGCGCCGGGAGCCCGCACGCCGATCCCGTCACCGGCCAGTGCGGCCGCCTCAATCCCAACTACCAGCAGATCACTCAGATCATGAGCCGCGCCAACTCCACTTACGAGGGGGCGGTGGTGAGCATCGCGCGAGAGAGCACGCGCGGGCTGAGTTTCCGCGCGCACTACACCTACGCGCACGCCATGGATTGGAATCCAAATGAATCCTCGGCCGTCGCGGGCAGCAGTGTCCTGGACCCAACCAACCTCGACGCCGAATACGGCGTGAGCAATCTCGATGTGCGGCACTCGGCCGCCATCTTCGCCATTCTGGACGCTCCATGGAAGCTGCGCGGCTCCGCGGGCCGCATCGCCAACGGCTGGATGCTCTCCGGCATCGGGCAATTCCGCAGCGGCTTGCCCTACTCCATGCGCGTCAGCGGATCGATTCCCCAGGGCGCCCGCGCGGGCTCGGGGAATTTGAACGCCGGCTTCGGCGCGGGCCTGAACGGATTCGGCGGCGACAACCGCCTCAACTGGATCGGCAGCGGCGGCGAAGTCTTCGGTGTGGGCCGCAACACCTTCCGCTACCCCAACACATGGAAGGCCGACCTGCGCCTTGCCAAGCGTTTCGACTTGGGCGAGCGGCGCGAGCTGGAAGTTCTAGCCGAGACATTCAATCTCTTTAACCACCAGAATGTCACGCGCCTGGAAACCACGGGCTACACCATCGAAAACAGCAGCTCCGGCGATGGCGCACCGACGCTGTGTTTTCTCGCCGTCAACGTGAACGGCCTCGCGACCTGCGGGTCGGCGCCGGCGCCCGGATCGCCGCCGCCCCTTCCTGCCTTCGGCCAGCCGCTCAGCATCAACGCGACGGACTTCTATCGCGAGCGGCAGATTCAGTTCGGATTGCGTATGAGCTTTTGAGGGAGCGCGAAGATCGGCGTCACACCCTCGATCCCTCCGCGCCTTTTTCTTGTTCCCTTGTTCCCTCGTTCCCTTGTCCCCTGTCTTTCGGGAATCGCTCCCGCACCAGGCGCATCGCTTCTTCCGCCGTCGTCACCGTTCCCTCCAACTGCGCATCTTCCGCCGCGCGCAGCATCTCGCGGAATCCCGCGCCAGGCTTGTATCCCGCGGCGATCAGCTCGCGGCCGGTTATCAGCGGCTGAGGCCGAACTACCTCCGCAGGCATTGACGAAAGCCGCTCGCGGGCATAATTCCAGTGATCCAGGAATCCATTCGACGCCAGGCAGTCCATGCGGTGCAGCGCCAAATGCTCGTCAAACTGCTCGAGCCGGAAGAACCGCTTCAGCGTCGATTCCTTCATGCTCCGCACGTCCATGAAGCGCATGTGGTTTTCCACCAGCGCCAGAATCTGCCGCGTCTCGTCGTTGGAGAACCGAAGCTGCCGGCAAATCTCCGCAGCCATCGCCACGCCCACCTCCGCATGCCGGTCGAAGCGGATGCGATCGGTCGCGCGCCGGAAGGTGGGCGGCTTGCCCACATCGTGCAGCAGCGCTCCCCACGCCAGCGTCGCGCTCCGTCCTGGCTCGATCTGCTCCAGCAGCATCAGCGTGTGAACCCACACGTCGCCTTCCGGGTGATACTGCGGCGGCTGCTCCACGCCTTTCATGCGCGCGATCTCCGGCAGCAGCTCGGCCAGCAAGCCGGTTTCGTCCAGCAGTTCGAAGGCGCGCCGAGCGTGGCCTTCCGTCAGCATCTTGGTCAGTTCGTCGCGCACGCGTTCGCGGCTCACGGCGTGGATGCCCGAAGCGAGAGCGCGGATGGAGCGTTTCGTCTCCGGCTCGATCTCGAATGCGAAGCGCGCGGCAAAGCGCACCGCTCGCAACATACGCAGGCGGTCTTCTTCAAAGCGCTGCTCGGGCCGCCCGATGGCGCGGATGACGCCGGCGTCGAGATCGGCCAGCCCGCCGACATAATCGATGACTGCCGCACGCAAATCGTCCGCGTTTCCGGGAAGATCCGTCCCCGTCTCTCCTTCAGTGGCTGTCATCCTGAGCGACCGAAGTCCGCCGCGGCGGACGGAGGAAGTCGAAGGATCCGCGGCTGCTTTTTCCTGAAGGGTACGGGCTTCAGCCCGTACATTCAGCTCTTCTGCAGGGAGGGGCTTTAGCCCCTGAGGGAAGGCCTTCAGCGGATCCAGCAATAATCCGTTGATCGTGAAATCGCGCCGCTGCACGTCCTCTTCGGCGGTCTTCGTGAAGCGCACCCCGTCGGGATGCCTCCCGTCCGAATACGCCAAATCCGAGCGGAACGTCGCGACCTCCGTGAGCTTTTCGCCCTTAGTCCCTTCCGAAGAGTTTCCCTGTGAAGCATCTGCCGCGCCAGCGGCGTCTGCCGCACTGCAAGTGCCCGCACCGCAGGTGCCCACCAGCACCACGCCAAAGTGCGCGCCAACGGCAAAGGTCCGGGGAAACATCTCCAGCACAATATCCGGCGTTGCGTTCGTCGCCACATCGTAGTCGGCGGGCTCGCGCCCTAGCAGCAAGTCGCGCACGCACCCGCCAGCCAGATACGCCTCGTATCCATGCGCGCGCAGCGTCTCAATGATGCGCAACGCTGCTAAGAATTGGTGATTGCCGGTCATTCTTCAACTCTATTCTCGCTCCGGCCACGTCGGCGTGCTATTTGCCGACTCACTAACTTCCGGCGTTCTTTTCTAACTCCGCTAGCTCCGCTATCCCCGCTAACTCCGCTCTACACTAGAATCTATGCCCGGCTCCGGCCTCATTCTCGGCATCGAGACCTCGTGCGACGAGACCGCCGCGGCCGTCGTCGAGCGCGGTTCGCGCACGCTCTCTTCCGTCGTCGCCTCGCAGATCGCCACCCACGCGCGCTATGGCGGCGTGGTGCCGGAGCTGGCCAGCCGCGAGCACCTCCGCGCCATCGTGCCCGTGGTCCGCGCGGCTCTCGAAAAGGCCGGCGTCTCGCTTGCAGATCTCGATGCCATCGCTGTCACCTCCGGTCCCGGCCTTGCCGGAGCGCTTCTTGTGGGCATCACCTACGCCAAGGCGCTCGCCTTCGCCAATCAACTTCCGCTGATCGCGGTGAATCATCTTGAAGGCCACATTCATGCGGTGCTGCTCAACGAGCGCGAATCCCGCGAACGCAAGTCCTGCGCCGGAGCCACGCTCGGAACCGCGCGCAACAAAACGCCTCAGGACGAGCCCGAAGTGTCAGGGCACGACTTCAGTCGTGCCGCGAGTACGCAAGAAAATGAGGGGGCTTTAGCCCCTGAGGGAGCATCGAGGCAGGAATCCGCCCTGGCCCTGGTCGTCTCCGGCGGCCACACGCATCTGTATCTCGCGCAGCCGGTGCGGGGCACGTGGCGCTACACGCTCGTTGGCCGCACCGTGGACGACGCCGCCGGCGAAGCCTTCGACAAAGTGGCCAAGCTGCTTGGCCTGGGCTATCCCGGCGGCCCGTGGATCGACGCGCTGGCGCGCTTCGGCAACCCGCAAGCCGTGCCTTTTGCTTTTGCGCAATTCAAACCAAAAGCCCACCTGGCCGGTAAGGCCCCCGCGCGCACCAAGGCCGCCAAAACCGCGCCCATCGCCCGCCTCGACCCGCGCTTTCTCTTTTCGTTTTCCGGAATCAAGACCGCCGTGCTGCGCTACGTGGAATTGCACGAAATGCGCGCCGAGGCCAGAGCGCGCGCCGAGCGCCTCTTCCCGGCACCAATCCCGGAAGAAGCCGCCTCCGAGGCGCGCGGCCTTTTGCGGTGCGGAAGAATTCCCTCGCCGGCAGGTTTTGTAACAGGGCACGAGTTTACTCGTGCCGCAACGGGCGAAAAACAAATCGGGGCTTTAGCCCCTGAGGGGAATTCGCCGCCACCGCAGCCGCCGCAAACGCGCGACCAAGCTCTCGCTCTCTGCCCGCAGCCAGCCCTCGATCTGATTGCCAGCTTTCAGCACGCGGTAATCGGCGATCTGATGAAGAAGACCTTCGCCGCGGCCGAGTCGCTCGGTGCGAATTGCATCCTGGTCACCGGCGGCGTGGCCGCCAACCGCGAACTGCGCGAGCGCTTCTCCGCCGAGGGCGCGGCGCGCGGCGTGACTGTGTCATTCCCAACCCTCGCCTTGTCTACTGACAATGCCGCAATGATTGCCGCCGCCGCCTGGCCGCGCTTGGTTGCACGCGACTTCGCGCCTGCCAGCCTCTCCGCCGATCCATCGCTCGCGCTCGGCTGATCGCCGCCAGAACCGGCAGTGGCCAAACAAAACAAGGCCCCGATGCGCATGCACCGGAGCCTGTTTTCTGTCCCTGTTCCCTGGTCCCCGTCTTACTCCCACCGCCGCATAATCAGCGTCGCATTGATGCCGCCGAAGCCGAACGAATTCGACAGCGCGATATCGAAGCTGTGCGCGATGGCCTTGTTGGGCACGTAGTCCAGCCGGCATTCGGGGTCGGGGTTGTCGAGATTGATGGTCGGCGGCAGTTGCTGATTGACCAGTGCCAGAATCGTGATGCCGGCCTCCAGCCCGCCCGCGCCGCCGAGCAGGTGGCCTGTCATCGACTTCGTACCCGAGATCTTGAGCTTGTGGCTGAGGGCGCGCTCTCCGAAGACCTTCTCGATGGCCATCGACTCGTTGCTGTCGGCCTGCGTCGAGGTGGCGTGCGCGTTCACGTAGCCAACTTCGTCCGGTTGGATGCCGGCATCGTTCAGCGCGGCGCGCATCGAGCGCTGCGCTCCGGCGCCCTCCGGCGCCACGGCCGTCATATGGTACGCGTCGGCGCTCATACCGTAGCCGATCACCTCGGCCAGAATCTTGGCTCCGCGCGCCTTGGCGAACTCCAGTTCCTCCAGAATCAGGATGCCCGCGCCTTCGCCGATTACGAAGCCGTCGCGATCCTTATCGAAGGGGCGGCTGGCCCGGGTTGGCTCGTCGTTGCGCGTGGAGAGCGCGCGCATGGCGGCGAATCCGCCCACCGACATGGGCGTTACCGCGGCCTCGGCGCCACCCGCGATCATCACGTCGGCGTCGCCATGCAGAATCATGCGCACTGAGTCGCCGATGGAGTTAGCACTGGTGGCGCAGGCGGTGGCCGTGGCGGAGATGGGTCCCTGCGCGCCGTAGCGCATGCTAATGTGGCCCGCTGCCATGTTGACGATGGCGGCGGGAATGAAGAAGGGCGACATCTTACGCGGCCCGCCCTGCAGCAGGTTGTTGTGCTCGCGCTCGATGATCTCGAATCCGCCGATGCCCGAGCCGATGAACACGCCCACGCGGTCGCGATTCTCGTCGGTGATGGCGAGGCCGGACTGCGTCAGCGCCTCGTGCGTGGCGGCAAAGGCATAGTGAATGAAGCGCCCCATCTTGCGCGCTTCCTTCTTGTCCACAAATAGCAGAGGGTCGAAGTTCTTGACTTCCGCGGCGATGGTCGCCGGGAAACCCGTGGTGTCGAAGCCCTGGATCGGCGCCATGGCACTGGCGCCGGCCAAGAGCTGCTTCCACACTTCGGGAGCGGTGTTGCCCACACCGCACAGCAGCCCGAGACCGGTGACGACTACCCTGCGCCTCGATCCATCGTTGGCTGAGCCATTCAAGGTCCTACTCGAATTCAAGAGCCTACTTGCCGCCTTTCGCGTTCTTCTCGATGTAGTCCATGGCGTCCTTCACCGTCTTGATCTTCTCGGCGTCCTCGTCGGGAATCTCCATGTCGAACGCCTCTTCGAACTGCATCACCAGCTCGACCACATCGAGCGAATCGGCTCCCAGGTCTTCCTGGAAGCTGGCGCCGGGCGTCACCTCGGCTTCGTCCACTTGCAACTGCTCGACAATGATCTGCTTCACCTTTTCTTCAACGGCCATGCTTTCCTCTCCTCATGTTGTTGGCAAAACTCAATTCATCTCCCGGGAACAACTCGGCCCGCTGTGCGAACCTACCATACCGGCCCACGGCCAGTGGTGACAAACCAGCGCGCCCAAAAAGATGCGCATGGCCCCGAAACTCCCAGTCTACCGGGAGGGCCTAGGGGTGTAAAGGCTCGCAAAGGCAGGGAATA
>Ga0209415_10009622_pt1 | contig 16584 bp, 11 predicted proteins | sample PeaSoiSIISIP2007_FD_187696 | JGI IMG/M metagenome (GOLD analysis project Ga0209415, IMG submission 187696) | Peat soil microbial communities from Weissenstadt, Germany - SII-SIP-2007 (SPAdes) (version 2) | ecosystem: Environmental > Terrestrial > Soil > Wetlands > Peat | place: Germany... | reverse complement strand
GAGCTCCCGCCGATGGCCGAGACGTGCGTGGCCTCGGTCGACGTGCGGAAACCGGTGGGCGCGGTGCCGAGGGTGTCCGGAGGGCCGACGGTGCCGCGCGTCGACACGGGGCGCGACGGAAGGGGCGGGGACCCGACGGTCGCGCGCGCGGCGTCGCACCTGGCCGACCTCGACGAGCGGATGCTGCTGACGCAGGGGACGGTGAACCGCATCGATCGCGATCAGGTCGCGCGCGTGCGGACGCAGGTGGAGCGGGCGTCGTGGGAGGACCGGCGGTCGACGACCCACCCGATGGATCTCGCGTTCCTTTCGTCGGGTGAGCTCGCGCGCCTCGAGCGACGCGCGGTGGCGGCGCACGACCCGAGCCGCGGCGTCCTGCGGTCGGAGCCGAGCTCCTTGCCCGGTGGCCCTCCCGGGGTGAGCGAGCGGTCGGGGACGGAGCTCGCGGGCACGGTGGGGACGCTCCGCGCCGGGGCCTCGGTCGTGTCGCCGGGCGCGGGCGTGCGGGACGGGCTCGCGGGGCTCGATCACCGGACGTCGGCGGCGGTCGCGAGCGCGCGTCCTGCCGTCGCCACCGCGCCGCCCTCGGTGGAGGCGCTCGTGCGCGCGAGGCCGCGCGACGACATCGACAGCGAGCAGGAGCTGACGTCGAAGGTGCAGGCGCTCGTCCACGCGAGTACGGCCGGAGGGCTCGTCGCGAAGACGGGGCTCGGCGGTTCCGGCGGCGGCGGTGACCCGGGCGCGCTCGGGCTCGCGGGGGCGGGGTCGCATCCGACGGCGCTCGGGGACGGGAGCTCCGACTGGTTCGATCTCTCCTCGACCGACCCGCGCGTCGTGGCCTACTTCCGGCGGTTCCATTCGAAGGTCGATCCTCTCTGGGCCAACGCGTTCCCGCGCAGCGCGATGCTCGATCTGAAGCAGGGGACGGTCATCCTCGACGTCACCATCGCCGCCGACGGCACGGCGCGCGTCGCCTGGCCGCCCGAGCGCGCGAGCGGCGTCGACGAGTTCGATCGCAACTGCGCCGACGCGGTCCGCCGCGCGAGCCCTTTCGATCCGATCCCGCCGGAGCTGGGGCTGTCGATGCTCCACGTGAGGGCGCCGTTCGTGGCGAAGAACCCCATCGTGCAGTAGGACGCGCGAGCGGGCGTTCGCGCGCGTCCTTTCGCCCCATTCGCGCTTTACAGTCGACCCCCGTTTCCCCATACTCCGCCGCCCAAGTCGGCCGAAGTAGCTCAGTTGGTTAGAGCGGGCGTTTCATACGCGCTAGGTCGGGGGTTCGACTCCCTCCTTCGGCACTCGGATGCGCGACGCCGCTACTGACAGTAGTGCGCCACGCACTTCTGGCTCGTGCAGTCGGACGCATCCTGGCAAGGGTTGCCCGGCGAGCAGCCCGGGCTGCACTGCGGCGCGGCGCACTGGTAGCCGTCGCAGTTCATGCTCGCGCAGTCGGCATCCTGATCGCACGCGTGGGCGTTGCCGCACGCGGGGGCGCACGTCGGGTTCACGCAGTACGACAGGACGCAGTTGTCGGACGCGCAGTCTCCGTTGCCGGCGCAGGAGTCCCCCTCGTCGCACGTCGGGCTGCAGTCCGGCGGCGCGCACTGGTCGTTGCTGCAGTTCTTGCTCGCGCAATCGGTGTCCTGGTCGCACGCCGCGTTGTCGCCGCAGTGGGGCGCGCACGTCGGGTCGCCGCAGAACGAGCCGACGCAGTTGTTCGACGCGCAGTCGCCGTTGGAGAGGCACGGGTCGCCGAGATCGCAGGAGGGGGAGCAGTAGGACTCTCCAGCGTCGCCACCTTCGGCGCTCCCACCGTCGGTCGCCGGGAGCGCGTCGGCCGCGAGCGCGTCCGCCGGCGTCGCCACCTCGCCCACCGTGGAGTCCACGTTCGCCGGCCCGCCGTCGGCGGAGGTGCGCGTCGCGTCGCCTCCACGGCCGCCCGCGGCGGCGTCCCCAGGGTCCTTGGCGCTCACACCACCGTCCGCGGCCCGCGCGGCGCCGCCGGGCTCGACGCACAGGACGCCGCAGCTCGTGTCGAGACCCGCCGAGCACGCCGTGAGCGAGCCCCCGGCGGCCGCGACGAGCGCCGCGAGGAGCCCCACGCGCGCTCTCACGGTCCTCGTCGGCTCTCGGTTCATTTCCCCTCGCGGCTCACGCCTACTGTGCGCCGTCAGAACTCCCCGAACAAGTCCTGGATGCGCGACTCCAGCGCGACGGCGATCTTGTAGAGCGACGAGATGGACGCGGACGACTCCGCGCGCTCGATCTGCGAGAGCAGCGAGACGCTGAGCCCCGTGCGGCGCGACATCTGGCGGAGCGTGAGGTCCTTGTCCTTGCGGAGGTTGCGGATGGTGTCGCCGATGACGCGGTGGAGCTGCTCGTCGGGGGTGCGCGCGAGCCCCTTCTTGCGCATGACGCGCGCGAGGACCTCGCGGAACTCGTCGGGGTTGAACGGCTTCTTGATGTAGTCGACCGCGTCGAGCTTCATGGAAGCGACGGCGCTCTCGAGGTTGGGGAAGCCGGTGAAGATGACGACGGCGATGTCCGTGTCGATCTTCCGCACCCTGCGGAGCACCTCGATGCCGTCGAGCTTGGGCATCATGAGGTCGAGGATGATGAGGTGGTAGCCGCCCGTGCGCACCTCGTCCTCGACCAGCGTCGGATCGCTGATCGTCTTCACCTGGAAGCCGTCGCGCTCCAGGAGGAGCGTCTGCATGTAGTCGCAGATGGCCTTGTCGTCGTCGACGATGAGGATTCGTACGGCAGGGAGGTCGGGAGGCATCGTGTACCTGGCGGAGAGACCGGGGAGAGTCGAACCTAGAAGTCCGTAAAGACTAGATGTTTATGATGAAAAGAGCTTCGCCTTTTTGCGGCGAGCCGCGGGGGCGCCTCGGGCGGGGCCCGGGTTGCATCGTCGGCGCAAAGTTCGGGTGGCGATGGATTCGCGGGGGGCCTGGCGAGGGGCGCGGGTGGAGCGCCGAGGGGCCCGAGGGAAAGCTGGATTCGCCGTCGGAGCACGAAGGAGCAAGAAACCGTTGACGGGGAGGGCGCCGGAAAGCATAAGAGCGTACTTCTTCCGCTCCCGCGAGCCTCTGGCGCGCGCCGCGGCGAGAACGGGGCGTAGCGCAGCCTGGTAGCGCACTCGGTTCGGGACCGAGGTGTCGGAGGTTCAAATCCTCTCGCCCCGACCATTCGCTCGAAGAGCGCGGGGTCGCTCGCTGGCCGGAGGGGGGGCGCGTTGGGCCCTTAGCCGGCCGCGAGCGACCCCGCGCTCTTCTCGCTCTTCTCCCCTTGTTGGGGAGAGGGCGCTGCTTGGTGGGGCGGGCGCTGCGGAGCTTTTCGGGCTTGCGCGCTTGGAGAGTCGGGAGAGGGGGAGAGAGAGAAGAGAGAGAGAGCTAGACTGCGGGGGCTTCTTGTTTGGGTTCGGGTTCGTTTGGGTCGGCTAGGACTTTGTCCAGCTCGGTTTTCTCTAATGTCTCGTGGGCTAGGAGCTCTCGGACTAGGCGATCGAGGGCGTTGCGGCGGGTGGCGATGGTGGCGGTGACTTGCTCTAGCGCTTCGACCAGGACTCGCCTGGCCTCCTCCTCTATGGCGTGCGAGGTCGAGTCGCTGACCGGGGTCTCGGTCGCTAGGCGTTGGCCCAGGAAGGGGTGCTCGACTCTCTGCTCGTGGAAGACGGGTCCGATGCGTTTGCTCATGCCGTAGTGGGCCACCATCTTGAACGCGAGGTCGGTCGCGACGCGGAGGTCCTCTTCGGCTCCGGAGGAGACGTTGCCGACGACGACGTTCTCGGCGGCGTACCCGCCCATCAGCACGGCCAGCTTCGCCTTGAGCTGCGGCTCGGTGGCGATGTGCCGGTCGGCGGCCTCGGTTTGCTGCGTCTGGCCTAGCGAGAGGCCTCGCGGGAGGATGGACACGCGCCGGAGCGGTTGTGCCTCGGCGGTGAAGTGAGCCATCACGGCGTGGCCCGACTCGTGGACAGCCACGCGGTGCTTCTCTTCCGGATCGAGGAGCGTCTCTCGCGGGTCGCCGAGGATGATCTTGTCCATCGCGGCGGCGAAGTCCTCCGCGGCGACGGCGTCGACTCCGCGGCGCGTCGCGATGAGGGCGGCCTCGTTGCAGAGGTTCGCGAGGTCCGCGCCGGAGAAGCCGGGCGTCGTGAGGGCGAGATCGCCTATCGAGACGTCCGGAGCGAGCGGCTTGTCCTTGGTGTGGACTCGGAGGATGGCCTCGCGCGCCTGGCACTCGGGGCGGTCGATGACCACGTGCCGGTCGAAGCGACCGGGACGAAGGAGCGCGGCGTCGAGCACGTCGGGGCGGTTCGTGGCGGCGAGCACCACCGTGAGATCGTTGCGGCTGAACCCGTCGAGCTCGGAGAGGAGCTGGTTCAAGGTCTGCTCGCGCTCGTCGTTGACGCCGCCGACGCCCGTTCCGCGGGACCGGCCGACGGCGTCGATCTCGTCGATGAAGACGATCGACGGCGCGGCCTTCTTCGCCTCGTCGAACAGCTCCCGCACGCGCTGCGCCCCCACGCCGACGAACATCTGGATGAACTCCGAGCCGTTGACGTAGAAGAACGGAACGTCGGCCTCGCCGGCGACCGCGCGCGCGAGGAGCGTCTTGCCCGTGCCCGGCGGGCCCACGAGCAGCACGCCCCGCGGGAGCCGGCCGCCCAGGCGCCGGAACCGCACTGGCTCGCGCAGGAAGTCGACGACCTCGCGCAGATCGCGCTTCGCCCCCGACAGCCCCGCGACGTCGTCGAAGCGCACGCGCACGCTGTCCTGACGCTCGAAGCGATGCGGGCGCGAGGACATGCCGAACGGCAGCCCCGGCGTGCCGACCTTCTGCATCCGGCGCGAGATCCAGAACCACACGCCGAGGATGAGCACCCACGGCACGAGCGCGACGAGCGCCTGCCCGACGAGGCTCGGGTGCTCCGTGCTCACCTCGATCTCGACCTTCTGCTGTCGCAAGAGCGGCAGAAGCTCGCGGTCCTCTTGCTGGGGGAGCGCGGTCTGGAAGCTCTTCACTGCCCGCCCGCCCACCGTCTCGTCGGCCTTGAACGTCCCCGAGACGTCCTGTCCAGAGAGCGTGATCTTCGCGACCTTCCCCTGCTCGGCCTTCGCGAAGAGCTCGCTGTAGGTGATCCTCGGGACCGCGGGCGCACGGTTGCCGAACGCCCACCACGTCGTGACGGCGAGGAGGATCATCGGGAGCAGCCAAGGCGCCCACGCCGCGCGCGGTGGCGGCGGCGGTGGCCGAGGCGGGTTCGGGGCGGGGTCTGCCATGACGCGCGGGTCCTACAGGGACGAGAGGAGACGTACCACCGCGCTCACGCGGCCGCTGCTCGCGCGAACCAGTCCCGGGCGCGCGCACGGAACGCTCGCGCTTGGGCGGCTTCGCCCGACTCTCCGAGCTCGATGCCGACGAGCCACGCCGCTCGTGCGGTCGTGCCGTTCGTGTCGACCCGCTTGTGCCGGGCCGCGACCGTGCGCGCGACGAGCGGGATCGTCGCGAGGCGGTCGCCCCGGACGACGATGCGGCAGCCGGACTCCCCGCGGCGGCAGAGCTCGGCCGCGAAGGTGCCGAGCTCCGTGCCGAGGTTGCGGTCGAACGCGGAAGGGGAGCCTCCGCGCTGGAGGTGGCCGAGCACCGTGAGCCGGACCTCATGGCCGGTGCGCGCGTCCTCGAGCTCGCGAAGGAGGCGGGCCCCGCTCCCGCCGATGCGAGGCATGTGACCCGGGCGTCCGCCCTCGACCGCGAGGACGTCACCGCCGACCGGAGCCGCCCCCTCCGCGACGACGATGATCGTGAACCGCAGACCGAGCTGCTCGCGCTCGCGCACCTTCGCGACGATCCGTTCGATCCGGTAGGGGATCTCGGGAATGAGCACGACGTCGGCGCCGCCCGCCAGGCCCGCGTGGAGCGCGATGAACCCCGCGTTGCGCCCCATGACCTCGAGGATCATGACGCGCGCGTGCGCCTCCGCCGTGGAGTGGAGCGCGTCCACCGCGTGCGTCGCGGTCTGGACGGCGCTGTCGAAGCCGCACGTGAGCTCCGTCTCCGCGAGGTCGTTGTCGATCGTCTTGGGAACCCCGACGCACGCGACGCCGAGCTGCGTGAACCGCTCGGCCGCGAGCATCGTTCCGTCGCCGCCGATGAGCACGAGCACGTCCACGCCGAGCGTCCGGAGGCGTTCGGCGATCACGGGACCGAGGTCGGTCGGGTCGCCTCCGTCGCGCGAGGCGAAGAAGGGGTTGATGCGCGTGGAGCACCCGAGCACGCAGCCGCCCTTCGGGAGGACTCCACGGATGTCCTCGAGCGAGAGCGGCTGGATCCCGTCGGGCGCGGTCAGTCCTTCGAAGCCGTAGCGGCTGCCGAGCACGTCCATCGAGTAGTGGCGCGCGGCGTGGACGAAGCCGCGAAGGATCGCGTTCACCCCCGGCGCGTCACCGCCGCCGCTGAGGAGGCAGACGCGGCGCGGTCGTGCAGTGGAGGCGGCCACGCGCGCCTCTCAGCGGGCCGCGTCCGCGACGTGCATGCGTCCAAAGTCGGCGATGGCCTTCGGGTGCGAGGCCTCGAGCCCGAGCAACGCGCGGACGACGTCCACGGCGGAGAGCATTCCGACGGCGCGACCCGCGTCGTCGACGACGACGAGGTGGTGCACCGAAGCGCGCGCGAGCGTCTCGGCGGCCGAGCGAATCGGATCGTCGATCCCGGCGGAGACGACGGGGGTCGTGCTCCGCGACGCCGGCTTCTTCGCGTCGGCGAGATCGCGCAGCGACACGATCGCGACGGGGCGCTCGTCGTCGTCCAGCACGGGGACGGCGGTGATGCCGAAGTCGAGGATGGACTGGAGCGCGGCGCTCGGGCGATCGCCTTCGCGCATGTAGACGAGCTGGGGGTTCATGAAGTCGCGGACCTTGACGCCCATGACATGCCTCCGACACCCGCGGCGCGCGCGGGCGATCTCCTGAGGAGCACGATCTGCGCCATGGTACGCGCGCCCCGCGGCGACCCGCGGGGAGCCTCGTTCGCCGCTGCAGCGCGCAAGCGCTGCGCGCGGATGCGCGAATCGCGCCTGCCGGCGCCGCTCCCTCGAGCCCGAGGTCGGACCTTGTGGTTACGACGCGCTTCGAGAATCGGTCGGATGTGACTGGCGTCCCCCCCGCGCGATGTGATACGCCAACTAACTATGGGGAGCACTAAAGATCCGAATGACGAGCTGCCGAGCTTCCGCCGCGACGCCATGGGCGTCCTAAGCACGGAGGAGCGAGACATCACCGCTCGCGCGCGGGAGAAGGCGGACGACGCGCTCCTCTTCAAAGACAGGTCGGGGCTCGCGCAGACCGACCCTGCGCTGCTCGGGCAGCACTGTTCACACGGCTCTCACGGGAGCCACGGCTCTCACGGGAGCCACGGGAGCCACGGGTCACACGGCAGCCATGGCAGCCACGGATCACACGGCAGCCACGGCAGCCACGGAAGCTGGTGAGCGCGATGATGCGGCCGCTGGGTTACTGGGCCGCGGCAGGGCTTGCCCTGTCGTTGATGGTCGGCTGTGCTGCCGGCAACTCGACGTCGTTCAGCATGAACGGCGACGCGACGGTCGACGGTCAGGGAGGGCACGGACCGGACGGCAGCGAAAGCGACGGCCAGAGCTCCGGGAAAGACACGGGGCCGAAGCACCACGACAGCGGGCATGACGCCGGGCACGTGCATGACGCCGCCGCGCACGACAGCGCGCCCGACGGGGCGGAGTGCATCGCACCGCAAATCCAGTGCGCCTCCGGGTGCGTGAGCCCGCTCCAGGATCCCGCGAACTGCGGGAGCTGCGGGCACGCGTGCACCGCGGGGCTCGTCTGCTCTTCCGGCGCTTGCACGGTCAACTGCGGCGCCGGGCAGGTGAAGTGCGGAGGCGTGGGGACGCCCGACGCGGGCTCGCACGACGCCGCTGCGGACGCCCACGACGCCGGTCACGACTCCGGCGTCCCTGCGGGCGACGCCGGCGCGGGGACGAACCCGAGCGGCGAGTACTGCGCCGATCCGACGAACGACCGCCTGAACTGCGGCGGTTGCAACATCATCTGCCCCTACGGCGCGCACTCGACGCCGACTTGCACCGCGAGCGCGTGCGCGATCACTTGCGATCAGGGCTACGCGGACTGCGACAACAACCCGGCGAACGGGTGCGAGGTCGACGTCTCGAACAACCCGCTGTCCTGCGGGAGCTGCACCAACGTCTGCCCCGCGCTGAACGCGACGGCCACGTGCACGGCAGGCGTGTGCGGCCTCGGGATGTGCGCCCCCGGCTTCGCCAACTGCACCGGCAGCCGCACCGGCTGCACGACGAGCACGAACTCCATCGCGAACTGCGGCGGCTGCGGCCTGGCCTGCAACCTCCCCAATGCGTCGCCGGATTGCCCGGCCGGCACGTGCACCATCGGCTCCTGCAACGCGGGCTACGCCGACTGCGACCACATGGCCTCGGACGGTTGCGAGGTCAACGTTCAGAACGACACGAACAACTGCGGCGGCTGCGGCGCGGCGTGCAACCAGGCGGGCCACGCGAGCGAGAACTGCGTCGGCGGCGCGTGCACCATCATCTCTTGCGCGGCCGGATTCGCGGACTGCGACCACTCCGCCGGCGACGGCTGCGAGGTCAACACGGGGACGAGCGTCGCGAACTGCGGCGCGTGCGGCGCGGCGTGCAACCTCGCGAACGCCACCGACGTCTGCAACGGCGGCGCCTGCGCCATCAACTCGTGCAACGCGGGCTGGGGCAACTGCGACGGAGTCGTCTCGAACGGGTGCGAGGACAACGTCCTGACGGACGTGAACAACTGCGGCTCGTGCGGGACCAAGTGCACCGTGGCGAACGGCACGGCGTCTTGTGTAAACGGGACGTGTACGGTCGCGGCGTGCAATGTGGGCTTCGCGAACTGCGACGGCCTCGAATCGAATGGGTGTGAGGTCAACACCAACACCAACGTGAACGACTGCGGCGCCTGCGGTCACGTGTGCGCGCTCGCGAACGCCACTCCGAACTGCGCCGCGGGCGCGTGCGGCATCGCGACCTGCAACGCCGGCTTCGGCAACTGCAACGGCGTCGTCACCGACGGCTGCGAGACCAACCTCACGAACACGGATCTCGACTGCGGCGCATGCGGCAACAGCTGCGTCGCGGACTGCGTCGCCAACGTGACCGGCACCGCGTGCGTGTCGAGCATATGCGCGATCACGGGGTGCACGTCCGGCAATTACAACCTCGACGGCACGTGCGGCGACGGTTGCGAGTGCACGTCCTCAGGGTCCTCCTCGAACTGCAGCGCGCCGACGGCGCTGAACGGTGGCGCGCCGATCGCCGTGGGCAACGGCACGACGTACACGGGGAACCTCGTGCCCAACGGAAACAGCGTCGCATACCTCGAGGTCAGTTTCGGGGGGAACACGAACACCGCCTACCATCCGCTCATCACGATGACCGCGGGGGCCGCCGAGTTCGAGTTCGACGTCGAGTCGACGTGCGGGACGACCCTCACGTGCGGCGCCGGTGACGGGACGGGCGGCGCGTCGACCGGCCTGGCTTCGTGGGAAGTGGTCTACACGGCCGGTGATCCGACGTCGTATCCCGTCACGGGCAGCCACTTCATAGCCATCCCGCCGGTCGGCAACAACGGGACGGTCATCATCTACGTCTACCGGAAGAACCAGTCCCTGGTGGACTGCAACAGCTACACGCTCACGATCAGCAACGGCTGAGCGCCCTTCTCCGGCTCAGGAAAGCGGGCGCGCGGGGCGCCCCGCTAGGGCTCAGGAGAGCGGGCGCGCGGGGCGCAGGAGATCCTCCGGCGCGACGAGCCACGCGGGCTCGGGGACGGAATCGAGCTCGTAGAACCCCCCGCAGAAGACCGCGTGCGGACAAGCTTCGCAGACGGCTTTCTTCGTCCGGCGCTCGGCCAGGTAGCTCGCGAGGTTCACGGTCTCGTTGTTCACGAAGATCATGTGCCGCTCGAGCTTCGCGAGGTCGCCCATCATGAAGGCTTCGTAGCCGGGCATGAAGCAGAACGGGAGGTTGATGATCTGGATCTTCATCCGGTCGCGGTAGCGATCGATGACCCGCATGGCGATGTTGGCGGCAGCCTGCGTGTCGGGGGCGACGGAGGAGGTCGCGCGGCCGAAGGGGGTGAGAAACTGGATGTTGAGCCAGGGGAGCCCGAGCGAGAGGGCCAGCTCGGCGACGGCCTCGAGCTTCTCGTGGTTCCCCTTCGTGAGCGTGATGTTCATTCCCAGCTCGACGCCGCGCGGCGCGAGGCGGACGCACTGCTGGATGCCGCCGACGGTCTGATCGAACGCCTCGGCCACGCCCACCTGCTGCGCGTGCGTCCGCGCGTCGGGCCCGTGGACGCTGAAGAGTAGCGTCGTGAGGCCCGAGCGCACGAGCTTCCGGGCGAAGTCCTCGTAGAAGCAAAGCCGCCCGTTGGTCGTGACGTTGATGCGATCGTAGCCGATGGATCGCGCGTACTGGACGAGGGGGATCAGCTCGGGGTTCAGCGTGGGCTCGCCGCCGTCGAAGTCGACCATTCGCACGCCCTCGGCGCGGTAGGCGTCGAGGTACTCGCGCTGGCGGGTCGGGTGACCGTCGATCTGCGTCCGCGTGCCCACCGCGCAGAAGGTGCAGTGGTTGTTGCAGACGTAGGTCACGTTCATGATGACCTTCTTGGGCCCTTCCGACGCGCGGAGGAGCTCGTCGAAGGTCCACTTGAACTTGCGCAACGTGTCGGGCGGGACGAGCGCGCCGGGCTGCGACGGGGCCGTCTGGAAGAGCGGACCCCAGTCGCTCACGACGGGGAGCGTCCGCCCGTGGGCGAGCGCGGTGCCGGGGAGGGGGGTCGCGAACTGGACCGCAGGGTAGGCGCCAAAGCGGGTCCACAGGTCGTAAGCGAAGGCCAGCGTGCCGTTCACCTCCTCGGCAGTCTCGCCGGGGAGGCCGATGATGAAGTGGATGAGGAGCGGCACCGCGGCGGCGTGAGCGCTCTCGGCGGCGCGAACGATCGCGGCGAGGTCGAGCTGCTTGCCGACGACCTCCGTCACCACGCGCTGGACGCCGCTCTCGGCGCTCACGCTCACGGTCGTCACGCGCCCGCGCATGAGCGCGAAGTGACGCGGCTCGAGGTAATCGGCGCGCATCCCGTTCGGGACGTCGAAGCCGACCCCGGGCGGAAGCGACGCGATGTGCGCGAGGAAGGCGTCGAAGTGGCGCTCGTTCACGTTGATGAGCTCGTCGAGGACCTCGACGCGCGTCGCGCCGTACTTGTGGACGAGGAGATCGAGCTGCTCGCGCACGTGCGCCTCCGAAAGGCGCCGCTGCGTCTTCGGAGCGCCGGCGGCGCGATCGGGGTTCGAGCTGCAGTGCGCGCAGTGAAAAGGGCACCCGCGCGAGGTGATCATCGGGAGCGTGCGGCCGTCGATGGGGAACGCCCACGCGCCGCGGCCGAGGTCGCGGACGATGCTGGCTCGGAAGCGATCGTGGGCCGCGAGGTCGACGAGGTCCCACGCGGGCGGCGGGAGCGCGTCGAGCGACGGTGCGGAGACCCCTCGGTGGACCCCGTGCGGTCGCTCCCCTCGCGCGAGGGCGTCGAGCAAGGCGGGGAGGGTGACCTCACCCTCGTACTTCACCCACGCGTCGACCTCCGGGTAGCTGGCGAGCACCGCCTCGCCGGCCGCGTCCACGTAGTGCTGCCCGGACTGGTAGAGGTCGGCGAGGACGAAGGGGACGTCGCGCGCCCGCTCGCGGAGCCCCGTGAGCAGCGAGCCGAGGACGTCGTCACGGGCGGGAGGGCGGTGAAAGGGGGTGTACGCGACGACCACGACGTCGGCGGACGACGCGGGCCCTCCGGCGCGCTCGAGCACCTCGCGGACGGCGGCGCCCAGGTGTGCGCGACCGTCGGGTCGCCATGTGAGGGCGGATGTCGGCTGGGCGAAGGCGTCGAGGAGGGTGACGTCGTGGCCGCGCTGGCGAAGCACAGCCGCGAGCTGAACCGCTCCGAGATCGGCGAAGTACGGGTAGTCGATGAAATCGCGCGCCACGGACATCGGCGGGTGGACGACCAGGACGCGCGCCATGAGGCTCATCGTAGCCGTTCTCGGGGCCGGTGACCGCCCGTCCGGCCTGGGAGCCGAATTTCCGGTCGAGGCCGCGCGCGGGCGCCATCATGTGCGATACTTGCTCGAGCCGATGCTGACCGAGGAGAGCCACGCCGAGAGCGTCGCCGATCGCGAGGATCGGCTCCGTTCGCACGAGGACGCCGCGCACGAGAAGCGCAATTGGGTCCGGCTCACCTTTGCGTGCAACGACCACTGCATCTTCTGCCTCGACTCGAACACCCACAACGGCGAGATGCGCGCGCGCGACGAGGTGCGCCAGCAGATCCTGGACGGGCGGCGCAAGGGCGCGACGCGCCTCATCCTGTCGGGCGGCGAGCCGACGATTCACCCGAGCTACGTCGACTTCATCCGCCTCGGCCGGCAAGCGGGCTACCGCAAGATCCAGACGGTGACCAACGGCCGACTCTTCTCGTACGGCGATTTCTTGAAGCGGTGCCTCGACGCCGGCCTCAGCGAGATCACCTTCTCGGTCCACGGACCGAACGCGAAGATCCACGACGCGCTCGTCGGGACGAAGGGCGCGTTCGAGGAAGAGATGGCGGGGCTCCGCGGCGCGCTCGACGACGGCCGCCCCATCGTCAACATCGACGTGGTCGTCAACCGCGGCAACGTCAAGCAGCTCCCCGAGATGCTCCGGCTCTTCACGGAGATGGGGGTGGGCGAGTTCGATTTGCTGCAGGTGGTCCCCTTCGGGCGAGCGTTCGCCGAAGGGCGAGACACGCTCTTTTACGATCTGACGGAGATGCGCCCGTACCTCCAGGAGGCGCTCGCGTACTCGAAGCGCCCGGACGTCCACATCTGGATGAACCGTTTCCCGCCGCAGCACCTCGAGGGGTACGAGCACCTCATCCAGGACCCCTACAAGCTGAACGACGAGGTGCGCGGTCGGAAGGAGGAGTACGCCCGGCTGCTCGACGAAGGGGAGTGGCTCGACTGCCGCGATCCGGCCCGCTGCAAGTACTGCTACCTCGAGCGGCTGTGCGACACGCTCGAGGACGTGATCGAGACGGTCGACTCGCGGAGCTTCGACGTCGTTCGCGTCGACACGGAGTGGGAAGCGAAGCAGCCCGCGGTCTTCGGCGGAGACCCCGCCAGCGCGCAGCGGGCGCGCGAGAAGGACCGCGCGACCGCCGAGTCGAACGGAAGGCGCATGCTCCCCGTGCTTCCGACCGTCGCCGCCGCTCCGGCGCGCGCCCATGTCCCGCTCTCCACGCTCATCGAGGAGGGGCACGCCAAGACGCTCCTCGTCGTCGCTCCCGACGTGCCTCGCGCGGCCGCCGCGCTCGCTCGCTTCCCGACCCTCACGGCGGTCGAGCTCGATCTGAAGGACTACACTGGGCTCGAAGAAGCGATGGCTCCCGCCGGGCTCCTCGGCGACCGGCGCGTGATGCGCGTCGTGGCTCACACGCCCGCACAGGGTGCCGCGCTCCTGGCCGCCGACGGCGAGTTCGAGGTCCAGGTCGAGCTCACGCGCGAGACGGAGGCGTGGTTGCTCGCGATGGATCGGGCGCCGGCGCGTCTCTCGCTGCTGCAACCGAGCTACGAGCGGCTGACCGAGGCGTCCGAACGCGACGTCGATCTGCGCGCGTTCTTCGGCCGGTTCACGCACGCCGTGCCCGTCGATGACGTCCCCGCGTGCGTCTCAGGTCGCGCGCCGCGACCGCGCCGCCGGGTTCTCGACACGGCGATGATGACCGTGGACGGGAAGCTCGAGATCTTCCGCTACACGAGGCGCTACATCCTCGACGGCTACCGCACGAAATCGCTCCGGTGCGGCGAGTGCCGCGAGGACGCGCGCTGCGACGGGATGCACATCAACCACGTGCGCGCGCACGGCTACGAGGTGATGGTCCCGATCGAGCCGATCCTGGCCGAGTGAAGCCGGTCAGTCGCGCCTGAAGCGGACGAGCCACTGGTTGCTCGTCCCGACGCCGACGTCGTGACGCTCGAGCGGCGTCAACCCGAGCTCTGTCGCCATCCGCGCCGGTCGACCCGCGTCGTCGTTCCTGTAGTGCTCGAACTCGGCCGCGCCCGTCTCGGCGCGCGTGGCCTGCTCCGCGCTCCGGACGAGCCCGAAAGCGACGTTGTCCACGATCGTCAGCGTCCCGCCGCGGCGGAGCGCGCGGACGAGCGCGTGCATCGCCTTTTCGGGCGCGCGGAAGTGATTCCAGCTCCGCAGGACGAGGATGTGATCGAAGCGCTCCGTCGACTCGACGGACTCCGCGTCGCCGAGCTCGACCTGGGCCCACGGCCAGCGCGCGCGGAGGGACGCGACGCGAGCGTCCGAAGGCTCACGCCCGGTGTACCGCACCCTGCCGGACCGCACGAGCTCGCGTAGCGTCTCCTCGTACCGACCCTCCCCGCAGCCGACGTCGAGCACGTCGCCCTCGAGCTCGGCGAGCAAGGCGTGGACGCGGGCGTCGTCCCTGCTGAAGACGTCCTCCGTGGCCGCCTCGAACATGCCCGCGCACGCGCGCTCTTCGGGACAGCCCGCGCAGATCGCGCTCCTCCGGAGCTGAACGAGGTCCTTCGCGAAGTCGTCGACCGCGTCCTTACGCGAGACGTCGCGGTAGATCTGTCCGACGTCGTGCTTGATGCTCTCTATCTCGACGTCGGTGAAATCGCGCGACTCCGTCCGGTAGCGCTCGACCCGGTCTCCCACCCGAAGGAAGAGGTGGCGCCCGCGGTCCCACGGCGAGACGCCCCCTTCACGCACGGGGCAGAGCCCGGCGCGAACGACGCCGGCGTCGGCCTCGCGTACGTAGTGGAAGGAGTTCGAGCGCGGGACGTCTCGCGACGCGCGGACCTCTCCTTCGCCGTGCACCTCGCGGTAGCCGCGGAAGAGCCCCGGGCACGGCCCGCGAAGCGCGCAGGAGTCGCACTCGTCGGGCTGCACTTTGGCCCGATCGTCGACGGGGAAAAAATCGGGCTCGCCGATCTCGATCATCGTCGCGAACCGGTGTGTCTTGAGGTCGTCGTAGCGGCTCTCGTGACCCGGGAGCAGGCAGAACGGGATGCCGTCGTGCGCGTACCGCCCTCTCCCCTCCGTCCGCGTGAGGCCGTACTCGATCGCGTCCTTCACCTTGTCGGCCACGTCGGAGACGCGAGGGATGACCTGATCGAACAGCCGATCGGCGCCCCCCTTGGGCTGCACCATCGAAAACTTCAAGGTGACGTCGGGAAACGGGAGCATCGCGTCCACGACGCCGCGCAGGTGCCCCAGGTTCTGCCGCGTCACGACGGTGTTGACCGTGAAGTCGAGGCCGCGCCCGGCGAGGTTCTTCACGGCCGCGTACGTCTGCTCGAACGCGTCGGCGCGAACGAGCGAGTTGTGCACCTTCGCGGTGCCGCCGTGGAGGGACATGTAGACGTAGCGCAGCCGGTACTTGAGGAGCTTCTCCAGCAGCTCGTCGTACGCGAGCATCCGTCCGTTGGTGACCAGGCCGAAGTCGAGCCCGCGCGCGGCCGAGCGCGCGGCCCACCGGACGAGCTCCTTGCGCATCGTGACCTCGCCGCCCGAGAGCACGATCATCGTGTGGCCGAGCTTGGCGGCCCGGTCGATCTTTCGCTCGACCTCCTCGCTCGCGCCGTCGACGTCCCGCACGTCGAGCGTGTGGCAGAAGGTGCAGTGGTTGTTGCACCCGTAGCCGACCTTGATGAGCGCCTTCACGCCGACGACTCTAGCGCGAAGGGGAGCGGCGTGAACTCCGCGCTTCCGTGGAGCGACACGTAGTCGGCTCGCGGCCCACCGCAGCGGACCCTCTCGCGGCACGAGGTGCAGCCCGGCAGGTACGCGCCGCCCTCGAAGGGGGAGCCCTCGAGCGGGAAACCCCGGCCGTCCGGGCCGAGCACCGTGAGCCCGAGGTCCATCGCCGGCGAAAAGAGCGGCCTGAGCTCGGCGGGTAGCGTGCACGGCGGCGTGTGGAGCGTCTGGAGCTCGACGCCCAGCACGGACGCGCGGCGCGCGGCGCCGGCGAGGGAAGGGATGAGCTCGGAGAAGGTCGGGACCTCTGCGAGGACGTCCGGATCGGTCGAATCGCTCGCCGAGAGGAGCCAGAGGACGAAGCGCGTCACCCCGCGCTCCGCGTAGAACGGGATGAGCTCGGGGAGGTCGCCGACCGTCGCACGCGCGAGGAGCACGTCCGCGGCGATCACGACGTCTTCCGTCGGTGTCGTCGCGAGCCCCTCCAGCGCCGCGACGAGCAGGCCGTGGCACGCGGCTCCGCTCAGCCGGTCGTGGGCCTCGGCGCGGTGGCTCTTCACGTTGAAGCGAAGCTCCGTCACCCCGGCGCTGAGGACGGCGTCGCGGTACGCGGCGTAGGAGAGCCGCATCCCGTTCGTCTGGAGGAGGACGTCTTCGAAGCCGAGGGCCCTCGCCGCGCGGATCAGACCGAGGAGGTCACCCCGTAGCGTCGG
>Ga0209415_10009621_pt1 | contig 16584 bp, 18 predicted proteins | sample PeaSoiSIISIP2007_FD_187696 | JGI IMG/M metagenome (GOLD analysis project Ga0209415, IMG submission 187696) | Peat soil microbial communities from Weissenstadt, Germany - SII-SIP-2007 (SPAdes) (version 2) | ecosystem: Environmental > Terrestrial > Soil > Wetlands > Peat | place: Germany... | reverse complement strand
AAGGCGCGCGCTAGAATCGTCGCCCGATCGCAACCGACCCGCGAAGGAAGCCACAATGATTCTCAAGGTCGCCCGCCTCGGTCATCCGGTGGTTCGCACGCCCGCCCAGCCGGTCGTCGTCGATCAGATCCGGACGCGCGATTTTCAGAAATTGCTCGATGACATGGTCGAGACCATGCACGAGTACCACGGCGTCGGCCTGGCCGCTCCGCAGGTCCATCTGGGGCTGCAGCTCGCGGTGCTCGAAGTCGAGGGCAATCCGCGCTATCCGGACGCGCCGCCGGTGCCGCTGACCTACCTGATTAATCCTGTTGTCAGCGTCCTCGACGAGACCGCGATCGAGGAGTGGGAAGGATGCCTCAGCATCCCGGAGATGCGCGGCGTGGTGCCGCGCCACAAGAAGATCCGCGTGACTGCGCTCGGCCGCAACGCCGAAGCGCTCGAGATCGTGGCCGAGGATTTTCACGCCCGGGTCATCCAGCACGAAACCGACCATCTCAAGGGCGAGGTCTACCTCGATCGGATGAGCGGGATGCGCACGCTGAGTCATCTGCCGGAGTGGCAGCGCTTCGTCGTGAACGCGGGCCGCTGACGATCGATAGCTGCCGCGGGCTCAGTCGCCGCGCTCGCGAGCTGTGGGGCGGCGGCTCAGCAGGTAAAGCGCGAGCGCGATCGCGAGAATCGCGCCGGCATTCGCAACCAGGTCGAGCATCGCTTCACGGAACTTGTCCGGGGTGAGATTCTCGCCCGCCACGCTCATCTGCGCGCCGATCGCGAGGATCCGCCGAGTGGCGGAAATCGCGGCGATGAACAGGAACGGCTGTAGCGAGGTGCCGTGCTCCTTGAGATACGAGATGACGGTGCGCAGCACCTCCATGATGATCATGACGAGCAACAGATCGTTGACCAGGGTGACGATCGCGAGAGCGAAACCTTCGCCGCGCAGGTCGCCTGGAAATGCATAGAGGCTGTAGCCCAGCATCCCCAGCGCCGCGGCCAGGAAGACCATGCCGACCAGCGCGTAGATGAACGCGTCGGCTGACTCGAGCTTCGGCACCAGCTCTTCGTGAATGCGGTGCGCGCCCGAGGTCGGATGATGATGGCTGGCTGGCGAATCCATCGCCGCATCATACCCGCGGGCGCATAAGAATCCAGCCATCGGCCCGAGCGGAACGAAAAGCTACGGCGCGTTACTTGGGGGGGTAGGGGAGCGGAGGCATCTCGGCGGCTTTGCCGGTCAGGCGCGACTTGGCGATCGCCTCGTTCAGCGCGTTGTTCTCGGCCGCGAGGTGGGTCTCTTCGTCCTGCACCTTGGCCAGCTTCGCGCGCAGATCGGCATTGTCGCTCTGCGCGCGATTCAATTGCTGCTGGAGATCGCTGATTTGCTGCTGTTCGCGCTCCATCGCCGCCTGCTGTTTGACCGACCATTGCCAGCCGATCACTGCGGCGATAATCGCGACCACGACCGCCCCGATAAGCATCCGCACCATCGCAAGGTCGAGCATAGCCGCCGCCCGCGCCATCGCCAAGCATAGATAATCGCGTTCGCCTTCGGTTCCGGTTAAGATTCCCGGGCAATGGCCGCGCGCGTGGAGAACATCTCTCAATCTGCGACCGTGCTGGTAACCGGCGCGGCGGGTTTTATCGGCTCACATCTGGTGGACGCGCTGCTGGCGCGCGGACTTCGCGTGCGCGCACTGGACAACCTGGCCGCCGGCCTTCGCGAACATCTGAACCCGCGGGCCGATTTCATCCCCGGCGACGTGCGGCATCCGGAATCGATCGGCGCGGCGTTCGCCGGCGTCGATTGCGTGTTCCATGCGGCGGCGCTGCCGCGCGTGATGCTCTCGATCGACGATCCCCGCGCGACCCATCTGACCAACGTCGATGGAACGCTCAACGTGCTGCTCGCGGCGCGCGACGCGGACGTGCGGCGCGTGATCTACTCGGGTTCGTCCTCGGTCTATGGCGATCAGACGAGCCTGCCGCTGGTCGAAACGATGACGCCGAATCCGCTCAATCCGTACGCGCTGCAGAAGCTGATCGGCGAGCAATACTGCCGCATGTTCACCCGTCTGTATGGGCTCCAGACCGTGACGCTGCGCTATTTCAACGTCTATGGACCGCGGATGACGAGCGAGGGAGCGTACGTCACGGTGATCGGAACCTTCATGCGCGCGCGGCGCGAGGGCCGTCCGCTGCCGATTCACGGCGACGGTGGGCAAACGCGCGATTTCACTCACGTGCGCGACGTCGTGCGGGCGAATCTCGCCGCGATGGACGCCGGGGTCGGCGATGGGCGTGTGCTCAACGTCGGCAGCGGGCGCAGGATCAGCGTCAATCGAATCGCCGCGCTGTTCGGCGGCCCGCAGCTCCATCTGCCGTCGCGCCCGGGCGAGTCCCGCGACACGCAGGCCGATCTCGCCGCGGTCGCCGCCGCGCTCGGCTGGAAGCCCGAGATTGACAGCGAGAGCGGTATCCGCGAACTGGCCGGGACCGGCGCGTCGGCCTGAGTAGCAGCCTCAGTGCTGGCCGATGAGCGCGCCGATCGCGATCCCTAGCGTCAGCGCAATCCCGATCACCAGTATCAGAATCAGCGCCCCGGCCCGGCGCTCGGCATGCTGCTGCGCCGTCGGGTCGACCGGCGTTTCGGTATGGCTCGAATGGTAGCCGGTATGCCGGCCGCCGTAGGAGGTGTAGTAGATGCCGGTGCCGGGGATACCGATGGTGCGGCGCACTCCGCGACGCCCGAGCGTCACATGCATCCCGCGCACCCCGACCGTGACGCTCGGACCAGACTTCGAAAGATTCAGCGACAGGCCCGGGAAGATCGAGAGACGCCGGTAAAATCTGAAGTTGCCCATTCCCCTCGACCGACGATGACGCTATTCGCCGCGCCGGCCGCGAAAGAACTCGCGCAGGATGCCGGCGCACTCCGTGGCCATCACGCCGCTTGCGATCTCGAAGCGATGGTTCAGGCGGCCGTCGCGTCCGATGTCGTAGACTGAGCCCGCCGCGCCGGCTTTTTCGTCGGGCGCGCCAAAGACGAGCCGCGCGATGCGCGCGTTGACCATCGCACCGATACACATCGCGCACGGCTCGATCGTCACGTAGACCGTCGCGCCGCCGAGGCGGTAGGTCCGAAGTTTTCGCGCCGCCTCGCGAAGCACCAGTATCTCGGCATGCGCGGTCGGGTCGTTGAGCGCGATCGGACGGTTATGGCCGGCTGCCGCCACCTCGCCGTCCATTACGACTACCGCTCCCACGGGCACCTCGCCGACGCCGCTCGCGCGCCGCGCCTGCGCGATCGCCAGCGCCATGAAATCGATGTCCCTGCGATCGCCCATCAGGCCCCAAGCATAGCGTATTGCGAGGCGCCCGATTGCGATATTCTTGAGCCGGTATTTTCGGCGTGGCGGAACTCGACGAGATAACTCCGGCGAGACTCAAGGAGCGCCTTGACCACGGCGAGCGTCCGGTACTCCTTGACGTGCGCGAGCCGGGCGAGGTCGCGATCGCGCCGTTCCCGGGCAGCACTCACATCCCGATGGGCGAGGTCAGCGCGCGGCTGGATGAACTCGATCCCGACGCGGAGACCGTCGTCGTTTGCCATCATGGCGTCCGCAGCGCGCAGGTCGCGATGTATCTGGCGCATATCGGCTTCAGAAGCGTGTTGAACCTCGCCGGCGGCGCCGAGGCCTGGGCGCTGACCGTCGATCCCGGGATGCGCCGTTACTGAACGGGGGGACGATGGCATTTCTCGCCGCTGCGATTCAGATGAAGGGCGGCCGCGACAAGGCGGCTAATCTCGAGCGCGCCGAACGCCTGATCGGCGAAGCGGCGCGGCGCGGCGCCGAGTTCGCCGCGCTGCCGGAGGTCTTCAGTTGGCGCGGCCGGCGCGACGATGCGCCGGCCGAGGCCGAGGATCTTGACGGCCCGACGCTTACGCTGATGGCGCGGCTGGCGCGCGAGCTCAAGCTCTACCTGCTGGCCGGCTCGATCTACGAGCGCGTGCCGGACCAGACCCGATCGCACAACACCTCGGTGCTGTTTGGCCCCGACGGCGCGCGGCTTGCCGTCTATCGCAAGATTCATCTGTTCGACGTCGACCTGCCCGGCCGGGTAACGGTACGCGAGTCGGAAGCGATGCTGAACGGCTCCGAGGTCGTATGCGTCGAGACCGCGCTCGGCAAGGTCGGGATGACCATCTGCTACGACCTGCGCTTCCCCGAGCTCTACCGCCGGCTGGCCTTCGCCGGCGCGCGGATCGTCACGATCCCGAGCGCCTTTACCTTTCCGACCGGCGAGGCGCATTGGGAAGTGCTGATCCGCGCGCGAGCGATCGAGAACCAATGCTACGTGATCGCGCCGGCGCAGTTCGGTCCGAATGTCCACGGCTTCGCGGACTATGGGAACGCGATGATCGTCGATCCGTGGGGGCGGGTGGTTGCGCGGGCCGCCGACCGCGAGGATATCGCGGTCGGCGCAATCGATCTCGATTACCTGGAGTCGGTGCGCCGCAACCTTCCGGCCCTGACCCACGTCCGTATCCGCGGGGGACAGGGCGACTGAGCTCAGGAAAAGATTTGAGGTTCGCGCGTGCCGAGCCATCCGAGGCCCCGGTACACGTAATGGATCCCCGAGAGCGCCGTCGTCACGACCGTGACGTAGAGCAGCCCATCCCAGTAAAGCGGGTAGTGCACGTCGAAGCGAAGCAGCGCAGCGATCACGCAGATCAGTTGCAGCACGGTGCAGCTCTTGCCGAGGTAGCTCGGCCGCACCGGCATCCGCTCGCCGGTGAAGAACGAGATCATGAAGTAGCCGAAGACGATCACCACGTCGCGGACCACCACGACGCTGAGAATCCAGCCCGGAATCACTTCCTCGATGGTCAGGACCACGAACGAACTGAGCAGCAGCAGCTTGTCGGCGAACGGGTCAAGGAATGCGCCGAGCTCAGTGCGTGAGCCCGACCATCGCGCGACCGTGCCGTCGAGCGAATCCGTGATCGCGGCCAGGATGAACAGGTAGAGCGCGTAGGTGAACCGATGCTTGCTCAGCAGCGCGAGGAAGACCGGGATCAGAAACAGCCGGCAAAGCGTCAGCAGGTTGGGCGTCTTCAACAACTGGGCAAGCGACGGCTGCGCCTTGGGCAGCTCCGGACGCGTGACCGGATGCAACGATGGTCTGGCCATGCTCCCCGCTTCAGCTCTCGAGTTGTGCGCGCCTGAGGCGCCCCGCGACCGGCGCGCTGACTACCGCGCGCATCGAGACGGTCCCGTCACCGTACTCTTCGCTCAGCACCTCGCCGTCGCGCCGCGCAAGCGCGATCAGGTCGCCGCGCGCGGCCGGCAGCGTCACCCGCACTTCCTGACGCTGAGCCGCGAAGCGGCGCGCCATCGCTTCGCGCAGTGCCCCGAGCCCTTCACCTCTTAACGCCGAAACGCTAACCGTATCAAGCCCGCGCGGCGCGCTCGCGCCGCCGCCCAGCCGGTCGATCTTGTTCATCACGATTAACTGCGGCGCGCTGTTCGCATCGATCTCCTCGAGCACCCGGTCGACGATCTCCATCCTTTCGGCCCGCAGCGGCGAGCTCGCGTCAACTACGTGCAGCAGCAGATTCGCCGTCCGCACCTCTTCGAGCGTCGCTTTGAAAGCGTCGATCAGCGTATGTGGCAGGCGATGAATGAAGCCGACCGTGTCGACCAACATCGCCTGGATGCGTCCCGGCAGCACGAGCCGGCGGACAGTCGGGTCGAGCGTCGAGAACGGACGATCGGCAGCCTCGACGCCGGCCCCGGTCAGCGCGTTCATCAGGGTCGATTTGCCGGAATTGGTGTAGCCGACCAGGGCGATGGTCGGGTAGGGGACCTCCAGACGGCGCCGGCGCTGGATCGCGCGGGTCCGTTCGACGCCGCGCAGCCGATCGCGCAGGCGCGCGAGGCGTTCGCGCACACGGCGGCGATCGACTTCGAGCTGGGTCTCGCCGGGACCGCGGGTGCCGATGCGTCCGCCGCCGGCCGATCCGCCGGTCTGGCGCGATAGATGGGTCCATTGCCGCGTGAGCCGCGGCTGCAGATAGCTCAGTTGCGCGATCTCGACCTGTAGCTTGCCTTCGAGCGTGCGCGCGCGCTGCGCGAAAATGTCGAGGATGAGCTGGCTGCGATCGATGACCCGCAGATCGAGCTCGCGTTCGAGGTTGCGGGCCTGCGCCGGACTGAGCGCGTCGTCGAAGATCGCGAGCGACGCGCCGCTCTGGCTCGCCAGCGCGCGCGCCTCGGCAGCCTTGCCGCGGCCAACGAAAGTACGCGGGTCGATCTCTTTGAGCCGCTGACGAATGGTGCCGGCAACGGTCGCGCCGGCGCTTTGCGCGAGCGCCTTCAGTTCCTCGAGCGAATCATCGGTATGGAAACTGCCGTCGCGGTCGAGCTCGACGCCGACCAGGACGGCGCGCTCATGATAATCCGCGTTGGAGTTATGTATCAGGTCCAGAGCGTTCCTCTTCCGAGCTCGGCTGCGAGGATCGTAGCAGAAAACCGGGCGCTATCGGATAGTCAGCGAATCGGGCTCAAGAAGCTGCTCCACCCCGGCCACGAACGCATCGTCGGGCGTAACCCGGAAGTTATCGCTCAAAATGAAGACCGCCTCGCGCCCGGGTTCGAGTTCCAGATGGAGATAGGCGATCGCCTTGCCGACGTGGCCGAGAATCAGGTTCTTGAGCGCGTCGAGCGCGCCATTCTCGAGCTTCTCGCGCCGGGTATGGATATGCACCTCGCGGACCGCGGCGAGCAGAGCAGTGTTCAGCGGCCGCAAGTCATCGAGGATGATCTGCGCGCGTTCCTCGTCGACGTCGAGCTTGCCGCGCACCACCACCGGCTCATCGCCATGAATCACGGCCTCGAACTTCTGGTAGGTCTCGGGCCACGCGATCGCCTCGACCGCGCCGCCCCGATCCTCGAGGCTGAAGACCGCGTAGCGTTTGCCGCTCTTGTTGTTGCGCAGCTTGACCGACTGGATCACGCCGGCGAGATGAACCTGGCTGCCGTCGGGCATCGCGGGCAGGTCGACGCTGCTGAGACGGGTGACGCGGCGAATCTCCTTGTCGTACTTGTCGAGCGGATGAGCGGTGATATAGAAGCCGAGCGCCTCTTTCTCGTAGCGCAGCTTTTCCTTGGAATCCCACTCGGCGATCGCCTTGGGAACCGGCAACTTGATTGCTGACTTGCCGGCGCCGCCGAACAGGTTGGCCTGGTTGCGGGCGGCCTCGTCGCCGGCGCGCTGCGCGATGCGGATCGCGTCCTCGACCTGCGCGGCGAGTCCGGCGCGCGCCACGCCGGACGAATCGAACGCGCCGCACTTGATCAAGGCCTCCAGCGCGCGGCGATTGATCACCTGCGCGCCGACGCGGGTGCAGAAATCCGCCAGGTTGTCGAAACGGCCGCGCGCCTCGCGCTCGGCGACGATCGCCTCGGCGGTCTTCGCGCCGACGCCGCGCACCGCGCCGAGGCCGAAGCGAATCGCCTCCTCGGCGACCGTGAACTTGACCCGGCTCTGGTTCACATCCGGCGGCAGGATGCGGATTCCCATGTCGCGCAGCGCCGCGATGTTCTTGTAAGTCTTGTCGGTGTCGTCCATGTCGAGCGTCATCAGCGCCGCCATGAACTCGTGCGGAAAATGCGCTTTGAGATAGGCCGTCGTGTAGGTGGTCAGCGCGTAGGCGGCGGCGTGCGAGCGATTGAAACCGTAGGAAGCGAAGGTTTCGATTTTTTCGAAAATCGCCTGCGCCGGCGCGCCCTCGACGCCGTTGCGCTTCGCGCCCTCAATAAAGCGCTCGCGCTCGCGCTCCATCACGGCCTTGTTCTTCTTGCCCATCGCGGCGCGCAGGATGTCGGCCTCCTCCAGCGTGTAGCCGGAGAGCGCCTGCGCCACCTGCATCACCTGCTCCTGGTAGATGATGACGCCATAGGTGTCGCGCAGCACCGGCTCCAGGAGCGGATGGTCGTACTCGACCTTTTCCTTGCCATGCTTGCGCCGGATGAACGGCTCGACCATCCCGGCATCCAGCGTGCCGGGGCGGAACAGCGAGATCGCCGCGATGACGTCCTCGAAGTTCGAGGGCTTGAGCTCGGTCAAAAAGCGGCGCATCCCGGAGCCTTCCATCTGGAAGACGCCCACCGTGTCGCCACGCGCCAGCAGGCGGTAGCTGTCGGGATCGTCGAAGCGCAGCCGTGCGAGGTCGGGCGGCTGTTTGCCGCCGGCTTCGATCAGATCGAGCGTGTTGCGAATCAGGGTCAGGTTCTTGAGACCCAGGAAATCGAACTTGATAAGCCCGATCTCCTCGACGCCCTTCATCGAGTACTGGGTTATCGAAAGGCTCTCTTCGGAACGCTGCTCCTTGTCGACGTAGAGCGGCACCAGCTCATGCAGCGGCTCGTCCGCGATCACCACGCCCGCCGCGTGCCGCGAGGCATGCCGCAGCAGGCCCTCAAGCTTGAAGGCGTAATCGAAGAGCTCGGGATGGTTGCCGCGTTCGGCCTTCAGCCGGGGCTCCATTTCGAGCGCATCCTTGAGCGGAAAATCGCGGCCCTGCTTGGGCGCCGGATAGAGCTTGACGATCTTGTCGGTCTCGCCGAATGAAAGTCCGAGCACGCGGCCGACGTCGCGAATCGCCTGCTTGCCCTTGATCGTGCCGAACGTGATGATCTGCGCGACCCGGTCGGCGCCGTACTTCTCGCGCACGTAGGCGAGCACTTCGTCGCGCCGTTCGAAGCAGAAATCGACGTCGATATCGGGCATCGACTTGCGGCCCGGGTTGAGCCAGCGCTCGAACAGAAGCTTGTGCTCGATCGGATCGAGCTCGGTGATGCCGAGCGCATACGAGACCAGGCTGCCGACCACCGAACCGCGGCCCGGGCCGACCGGGATGCCGCGGCTGCGCGCGTAGCCGATGAAGTCGGCGACGATCAGCAGATAGCCCGAGAAGCCCATCTCGCGGATGATCGGCAGCTCGCGAGCGAGCCGCTCGTGATAGGGCGTCTCGTCGAACTCGCCGCGGCGGGCGCGGATTTCAGCCAGGCGCCTGACCAGCCCCTCCCGCACGCGCTCGGCGAGCAGCGCATCGAGGTCCTGATGCTCGGCGGCCTGATAGCGCGGGAAGTGAAACTTGCCGAAATCGAACTGGAAATCGATCCGACGTGCGATATCGACCGAATTGCGAATCGCCTCCGAGTCGGCGCCGAACGCCGCGATCATCTCGTCGGGCGTCTTGACGTAAAGCTCGTCGGTGTCGAAGCGCCAGCGGGTCTCGTCGGCCAGCGTCTTGCCGGTCTGGATACAGAGCAGCACCTCGTGGGCGCGCGCGTCGTCGCGATGCAGGTAATGGCAATCGTTGGTCGCGACCACCGGCAGGCTGAGTTCCTTGCCGAGCCGGATGAGCGAATCGTTGAGCGGTCCATGCAGGCGGTTGTCCTGGAGTTCAAGGTAGAAGCGATCTGGAAAAATTTGCGCATAGCCGAGCGCGAGCTCCTTCGCCCGATCGTAGCGATCGTTGCGCAAGGCGCGCGCGATCTCACCCGAGAGACATCCCGACAGCGCGATCAGGCCGTCGGAGAGTTCGGCGAGGATCTCCTTGTCGATGCGCGGCTTGTAGTAGAGCCCTTCTTTGTAGGCGGCGGTCAGCAGGCGGCAGAGATTGCGGTAGCCGATCTGATTCTGCGCCAACAGGATCAGGTGGAAATTTCCGCCGCCGTCGAAATCGTCGCTGCGCGGAGTCTGGGTGCGATCGGTGCGTTTGCCGGGCGCGAGATAGGCCTCGCATCCGATGATCGGCTTGATGCCGAGCTTGGTCGCTTTGCTGAAGAACTCGACCGCGCCGAACATGTTGCCATGGTCGGTCATCGCGATCGCTTCCATGCCGGAGTTTTTTACGTGCTCCAGCAGCGGGTCGATCTTGTTGGCGCCATCGAGCAGGCTGAACTGGGTGTGAACGTGAAGATGGACAAAACTCATAACGGACACATCACCTCCCCACCACCGCCGCCGTCGGGCTAGGACGACTTGCCGGCCGCCGGCTTGTCGCCAGCGGCTGGTGCGGCGGCAGCGCCGGCTGCCGGCGCTGTAGCGCCCGGCGCCGCGGCTGCGGCCGCGCCTTCGGCCGGCGCCCCTTCGGGCGCGACCTCGGCCGCGGCAGCCGCCGCCACCGGAGCCTCGGCGACGGTCGGCGGCAGCACCGACACCACCGCGTAATCGTTGTCGTAAATCGGCTTCACGTTGCCCGGAAACACGAGCGCCGAAACATGGATGACGTCATGGATTCCAAGCGGTGTGACGTCGACCTCGATCGATTCGGGAATCTCGAGCGGCGGACACTCGACCTCGACCTCGCGAACCAGCGGCTGCAGAATTCCGCCGTCGACAATGCCCGCGGCGCGGCCCGTGAACTTCAGCGGCACCGACAGTCGCAGCGGCTTGCTCATGTCGACCTCGTAAAAGTCGACGTGCAGGATCTGCCCGGAAACCGGCGCGCGCTGGATTTCCTTCAGGATGATATGGCGCTCGTCGAGCTCGGGCGCGCTCGACTTAAGCCTGATCAGCCGCTGCCGCGACGTCCCGTGCATCCCGTTGCGCAACGCGACGGCATCGACCGCCAGCGGCGTCGAGTTGCCTTTCGATCCGTACAGTACGCCGGGAATCCGGCCCTGGCGCCGCAGCGCATTGAGCGTCCCCTTGGGACGGGTCGGGCGTTTCTCGCAAATCAGTTCCGGGGTCTCCATCGTTGCCTCGAGTACTTCGGATTGGCGGGCTCAATTAAAGAGCGAGCTCACCGATTCTTCATTATGAATGCGGCGCACGGCCTCCGCTATAAGCCCCCCGACCGAGAGGATCTTGAGCTGCGGCAGCTCGGCCTGCGCCTTGGCGCGGAGCGGGATGGTATTGGTCGCGATCACCTCGACGAGGTTGGAGGCGTTGAGCCGCTCGCAGGCCGGGTCGGAGAGTATCGGATGGGTCGCGCAGGCGAGCACTTCGATCGCGCCGGCCTCGGTGACGACGCGCGCTGCCTCGGTAATCGTGCCGGCGGTATCGATCATGTCGTCGACCAGCAGGGCTATCGAATCGCGCACCTCGCCGACCAGTTGCATCTCGGCGACCTCGCTGGCGCGGCGGCGGCGCTTGTCGATAATCGCGAGGTTGGCATTGAGCCGGCGGGCGAAGGCGCGGGCGCGCTCGACGCCGCCGGCGTCGGGCGACACCACCGAGACCTTCTCGCTGTCGACGCGCTTGCGCAGGTACTGGCTCAGCACCGGCATCGCGTAGAGGTTGTCGACCGGGATATTAAAGAAGCCCTGAATCTGCCCGGCGTGGAGATCGACCGTCAGCACGCGCGACGCGCCGGCCGTAGTGATCAGATCCGCGACCAGCTTGGCGCTGATCGGCACGCGCGGCGCAACCTTCCGATCCTGGCGGCCGTAGCCGAAGTAGGGGATGACCGCGGTGATGCGCGCCGCCGAGGCGCGCCGCAGCGCGTCCATCAGCAGCAGCAGTTCCATCAGGTTTTCGTTGGGCGGCGTGCAGATCGATTGGATCACGAAGGCATCGCCGCCGCGCACGTTTTGCCGGATCTCGACCATCACTTCCCCGTCCGGGAAGCGTCCGACCTCGGCCTCGCCGAGCCGCACGTTGAGATTTTCCGTAACCTCCCGCGCCAGCGCGGGATTCGAATTGCCGGTGAAAATCTCCAGTTCGTCTTTGGCCCGATCAGGCATCCCTAATGTGCTCCGCGGTGCAAACGGCGTTGCACCCAAAACCCAATCATCTCAAACCGCCGATGCCTCTTGTCCGCCGGTGGGATGATGGCTGGGCGGGAAGGATTCGAACCTTCGAATGCCAGGTCCAAAGCCTGGTGCCTTACCAACTTGGCGACCGCCCAGTGCGAGGCCGCTTTGCCAAGCTCCCTCTCGTACCCTGCCTCAGGTTATCTCAAAACGACGGCCTCCCGCACGTCCCGGCGGATTAGGTGCAGCGCAAGGCGGTTGAGGTTCCCCGGTCAGGCGGCGCTCAAGAACCGGCCGTCGCCCCTCGATCTTTCAAAACCACGGCATCTCGGCGGCCCGGAATCACGAGCGATGTTATTGTTAGCTATTTTAGCTGTCAATGTTGAAGCAACGAATTCGTAACCGAATGCTCACAGCATCGCGAGGTCGTTGAGCACGGCGACGGTATGCGCAGCGAAGACGGCTTCGAGGCCGCTCCGCTCCCGGACGCGGCCGGCCGCTCGCGCCGCCTCCTCCGGAGTGGCGAAGAGGCCGAAGACCGCGCCGCCGCTGCCGCTCATCGCGGCCGCCCGCGCCCCACATTCTTTAAGTATCGCTTTAAGCTTGAGGATCTCCGGATGGCGCGCCGCAGCGACTCCCTCCAGGTCGTTCACCAGCATCGACGGCGGGAGTTTGTCCGCCTCGAGGGCACTCAGATCGGCGTCGGCGAGCGGGCCGCTCCAGGCCTCACGCCCGAGCGCGCCGAAGATTGCGGCGGTTGCGACCTCGACCGGCGGCACGGCGATCACGAGCTCGAGCCGCGGCGGATGCTCAAGCGGCATCACGCGCTCGCCGATCCCGCCGATGCGCGCCGGCCTGGGATCGACAAAAAACGGCACGTCCGCACCAATCGAAACGGCCAGCGCCATCAGCCGGGTACGATCGCTGACCCGCAGCAGCGCGGCCATCGCGCGCAGCACGGCCGCCGCATCGCTCGATCCGCCGCCCAGTCCGGCGCCCGCGGGAATCCGCTTGCGCAGCTCGATCGCCACCTGGTGCGTGAGGCCGAACTCCTCCATGAACCGGCGCGCGGCGCCGGCCGCCAGATTGCGATCGTCAGTGGGAATTTCGGGCCGGTCGCAGCGGAGCGTAACGGAGCGGATCGCAGCAGAACGCAGCTCCAGCGAGATCTCGTCGCAGAGCGACACCGGGAACATGAGCGAATCGAGCTCGTGATAGCCGTCGGCGCGGCGGCCGACGACGCGCAGGTAGAGGTTGACCTTGGCGGGCGCCTTCTCGCTGACTAGCTTGACCATGCCGCGGCGGCTACCGGCGGTCGCCGTCGGCGTTCGCGCGCAAGCGTCTGATCGCGCGGCGCGTGTCGCGCTGAATCACCACGATGAAGCCGACCAGCATCATCGCGAGGCCGGCGACGACCAGCACCTGACCGGTCAGGAAAGTGGCGTGGTAGAAGTCCATCCGGGCGGTGGCATAGGAGACGCGCCGCTGCTCGGCGGTGAAGGGCTCGAGCACGGCGCTGTTGGCATCGAGCTCGTCGAAGCTGCGGTAGGCTTCATCGGGGACCGGCGTCGCCGCCTGCGCGATAATCTGGGCATATTCGGTGGTCCGCTCAATCCCGATCACCCAGTTGGTGGCGCCTAGTATGAGCAGCCCGAGGCCCGCGATTATGCGCCAATCGGTGTAAACGTCGGGCAGTTTCATGCCGTCTCCCGGGCCAGAATAGGTGCTTGGCGGCGCGAAGACAACGCGCCCCCTTTTGCACCGCCGCGCACCCGAATACGATAGCGTAAGAGAGTCAGGATGGCTGCCAAACCGCGCATAGACGACCTGATGGCGCGCTTTCGCGAGCGCGACCGGACGGCGCTGGCCCGCCTCATCACGATCATCGAGAATCGCGCGCCCGAGGCCGGCCCGGCGATGGAGCAGCTCTATCCGATGGGGGGTAGGGCGCACGTGATCGGAATCACGGGGCCGCCCGGGGCCGGCAAGTCGACGCTGATTAACCTGATGATCGCGCGGCTGCGCGCCGAGGGGCGGACGGTCGCGGTGCTGGCGATCGATCCGTCGAGTCCGTTTTCGGGCGGCGCGGTGCTCGGCGATCGGGTCCGGATGACCGATCACTATCGCGACCCCGGCGTCTACATCCGCAGCATCTCGACCCGCGGCAGCCACGGCGGCTTGAGCCGCGCGGCGCGCGAGGTGGTGCGCGTGCTCGACGCGTTCGGGCACGACAGGATCATCATCGAGACCGTCGGGGTCGGCCAGACCGAGCTCGATGTGATGGATCTCGCCGAGACCGTGATCGTCGTGCTGGTGCCGGAAAGCGGCGACAGCGTGCAGGTGATGAAGGCCGGGCTCAACGAGATCGCCGACGTCTTCGTGGTCAACAAGGCCGACCGCGCGGGCGCCGACCGGATAAAGGCGGAGCTCGAATTAAGCGTCCATCTGCGCTCCGAGCCCGGATGGCGCGCGCCGGTGATTCTCGCGCAGGCCAACGCCGATCAGGGGGTCGACGAAATTCTGGCCGCGGTCGGAAAGCATCGCGATTACCTCCGCGCCCATCAGGATCAGCGCCGGCTCGGCGAGCGGCGGGCGCACGAGTTTCTCGAAGTGCTGACGGCCGAGATCGACGCGCGCGCGATGCGCGCGCTGCTCAACGGCGCGGCGCCCGAGCTGGTCAAGGCGGTGCGCGACGGCGAGCTCAATCCGTATAGCGCCGCGCGGCGGATAATTGAGGATCGCAACACGCTCGTGGGGCTGCTCTCCGGGAAACATCGCGAAAGGAACTGAGGGCGAACGCAACTGAGGGACGGAACCAATGGCGGCGCACAGTCACAAATCCAGGCATCAGAAGGCCGACGGCCGGCTGTTCGCCATCGGCGATATCCATAGCTGCCCCGAGGAGCTGGGCGCGATGCTCAAGGCGATCGCGCCGGCGGCGGGCGACACCGTGGTCTTCGTCGGCGACTACGTCGATCGCGGGCCCTCGGCGCGCGCGGTGGTCGACTTGCTGCTCGAGGTCGAACGCGGACCGGCCGAGATCGTCTTTCTGAAGGGCAATCACGAGGACATGATGCTCTCGTTCCTGGGCCTGCCGGGCCATTACGGCGAGTCGTTCCTGATCAACGGCGGCGCGGCGACCCTCGAGAGCTACGGCGTCAACGACGACAACCTGCCCTCGGCCCCCGAGCACATCCCGGAGCCGCACATGGGCTTCTTCAACCGCCTCTCGACCAGCTACCTGAGGCCGCCGTTTCTCTTCGTTCACGCCGGCATTCTGCCGGCCCGCCAGCTCGAGGAACAGTCGGTCGAGGACATGCTCTGGATTCGCCAGGAGTTCATCTTCCAGCCGCATCGGATCGACGCGACCGTGATCTTCGGCCACACCCCGATGCGCGAGGTGCTGGTAGACCTGCCGTACAAGCTCGGCATCGATACCGGGCTGGTCTATGGCGGCAAGCTGAGCTGCATCGAATTCACCGAGGGCGTGCTCTACCAGGTCGGGCGCGGCAGCCGTCACGCGAAGTCCAAGTCGATCAAGGTAAGCTGAGCATCGGTGGATTTTTCGCCGCGCACGCTCTCGCCGTCATCTTGAGCGAAGTGAGCGGCGCGAACGCAGTCGAAAGATCTCGGACCGCATCGCGTCAGCGGAGCCGGTACCGATTTTGAGTCAGCTGCTTAACTCCCTCCCCCTCAATCCTGGGGGAGGGTGGGGAGGGGGTCTAGAGGCGGTTCTGAATCTCTGTGAGAACTGCCTCCGTCTCCATCAGGGCTTCGCGATCCGAAAAACGCAGCACGCGAAAGCCATGTCGGGCGAGCCATCGCGTACGCGCCTCGTCCCGGGTGCGCTGAGCCTCGTGATGTCCGCCGTCCAGTTCGACCACCATCATGCGTTCGATACAACAGAAGTCGACGATGTAGGGACCGATCGGATGCTGGCGGCGAAACTGGACACCCAATTGATGTCGCCGCAGACGCATCCAGAGCCGGCGCTCGGCGTCGGTTTGGGCGCCGCGCAGTCGCCGCGCCCTGTCGCGCCGAAGAGGTGGGGTGCTCACGGCAGAAAGATTAGGACGCGGGCGCGCCGCAGAGAACAGACATCCGGCGCGTCCGCGCTCGACCCCCACCCCAACCCTCCCCCGAGACCTTGGGGGAGGGAGTCAGACGCTGGCGGACTCTTCCGAAGGTGACGCGCGCAAGCTAATCTAGTTCGCTTGCGTGGCGGCGTAGCTCAATTGGTTAGAGCACGCGGCTCATATCCGCGGGGTTGTAGGTTCAAGTCCTACCGCCGCCACCATGGATTCCATATACCTGCGTCCAGTCGAGGCCGGAAGTCGGTCTTAACATTTATCGCGGCGTCACCCATGAGTTTTCTTAAAGGGGACGATAATCACGACGACGAAGAAGTCGCGAGGGCGTTACTCTCGCTCCGTTCGCGCTTAGTCCGGGAGTTGACGACGGAACAATCGCGAGCCTGCCAAAGATGCTTTGGAAAACTACGTCGGTGTATCAATGCTTAATTCGGAGAACAATCGAGACTATCGACGGTATGCGTGCTGCCTGGAATGCTGGAAATCTCCTGACAACGATCACCATGGCGCGGTCGCTAATTGAGACTGGAGCAATAGTGAAGCACCTGACGAATACGGTTAAGCAGGCCGTTGCAAATCAGGATGTGGATGCGCTGGACAAAGCTGTCATGCACGCTGGTTTCGCTACGAGGGACAAATCTTTCTTTGGTGAGGAGGAAGAGTTCAAAGCAGAAAATATTCTGACGATGATTGATCGAATGGATAGAAGTTTATTCAAGGAC